>ERZ773038.29-NODE-29-length-104299-cov-15.359484_pt1 | contig 104299 bp, 90 predicted proteins | sample MGYA00511665_ERZ773038 | MGnify/ENA primary metagenome ERZ773038 (study PRJEB29015, sample SAMEA2737966) | human oral metagenome | biome: human oral; feature: human-associated habitat; material: dental | place: China | collected 2028 ... | reverse complement strand
AAGGCAAGGGACTTTGACTCCCTCATGCGTTGGTTCGAATCCAGCTACCCCAGTTGTTATTATATTAGCCGGCGTGGCGGAATTGGCAGACGCGCTGGACTCAAAATCCAGTGTCCGTAAGGACGTGCCGGTTCGACCCCGGCCGCCGGTATAGCATTAGCCTAGTAGAAAGCTTATTCTACTAGGCTTTTTTAAGATTTTTTTGATTTTCTCTCCCAAAATCTCTCCCAAATTTATATTCTATTCATAATTTGTTAAACCTCTTTAAACTCTTTATCAATCTTTTCAGTAAGTGTATGACCATAAATTAGAAACTATATAATTCCCATGCCCATTGGAATAAAACGTATAATAAGTTCCATCCATATTAACATTCGAACAAGCCACTAAAACAATTGTTGCCAGTGCTAAAATCAATGCACCAATTACTTTTTTCATCTTTATCTCCTTTTTCTTACTCATAAGACCCCCCTTTTTTAATGAATTAACCAATATTAATCTTTAATTCTTGATTAAGTGCAACAGCAATTTTACTCATTGTTTCTATGCTTGTATTATGCCCTCTCTCAATTCGTGCAATCGTTGACTGCGGAACATGAGAAATTTCAGACAGCTGGCGTTGTGTCAAACCTGCCTTAGACCTAGCTGTTGCTACAGCTAAAGCACTCTCAAGAATCGCTTTTTCTGCTAAGTATCCTTCTTTAAATGCTTGATCTCCTAATTCCTCTTTTAACAAATCCTTGAATTTAATAGTTGCCATTATTTTCTTCCTCGAATTCTTTTTTAATATTTTTTGCCTTCATTATTTCGCCACTTGGTGTCTTTTGAGTTTTCTTAGTGAAACCATGAGTAACAACATACCGATTATCAACTACATGAAAATAAAGAGCACGCTGAATATTAGATGATACCTTAGACCGAATCTCAAAGATTTCATTGTCCAACTTTTTAATCCATTCCATACGCTGAGCAACTAATAATCCATGTTCTTCTATCATACTAATAATAGCTAATAATTTCTCTCTATCTTTCACTGGTAAAGAGTGATAAAACTCTACAAATTCATTATGACCATTTGGTCTAGTATAAAATTCAAATATTGGCTTTTTCATTATATCTCCATGATAGCATATACTGTTCAAAAAAACAAATTTACTATTATATAATTACTATTAAAATTTCAAATGACGTTTTTTATATTTAAAGTATGCTATAATACAATAGAAGAAAATTTAAAGAAAGGCTCATATATGAACAGAATATCAGAAAAGAAATTAGATAGTTTAGTTTTATATTTGCTTGTAACTAAAGGTCAATTAACGACCTCGCAATTAATTAAATCGGCAACAGAATATTTAGAGAACCAGAGCTTACTAATGCCAGGAGATAAAAAGATTTTAACAGGTAGAAAGGATACAACTTTCTCACAGATTGTCAGAAATATAGTGAGTCATAGAGATCAATCAGGAAATATGATACATGAAGGTTTAATCTCTTATGATAGTAATAACTCATCATTAGCAATTACCCTAAAAGGAAAAGAACACTTTGAAAAGTTTATTGCAACTTCATTTAAGTAAAAATTTTAATATAAAAAAGTGAATAATTAAAGGTCGGAATTACTACCAACCCTAATTATTCACTTTTTACATATCTTTAATAATTCTTAATAATCAAATGTTTCACTTTCTTTTCATTTCGATTCTGAAAACTAACCTGATATTTTTTATCAAAACTACTAATTTCAAATGGTGTATCTCTGTATAGATTATAAACAAAATTTGTATTTTTAATAATCAACATAAATTTGGCTGGCATATTTAGTAAACTGTCTCGCAAACGTATTTGGTCATGAGTTTGAAAATCAATATTATTATAATTACTAAATTCCGTATCATACGGTGGATCTAAAAATATAAAATCTTTATCAGAAAACTCAAAATTAACTAAAAAACTAAAAAAATCTTCACAATATAATCTCGTTTTTGAAAAAATTTGCTTGGTTTCAGATGACTCCATACGCTCTATCTTTTCCTTAAGTGATTTATGATTATAACTTAACCCACCATAGGGAACATTAAATTCACCATTAACATTGAATCGAAACATTCCAGAAAATGAAAATTCTCTCATAAAATAAAAAGTAGCAGTGAAAAGTTCGGAAGAAATTTCAGAATTTCCCGCTAAACCTTCATTATAAATATATCTAAAATAAGTATAAACAGCTCCTTTAAAAGAACTAAGAATAATTTCAATTAACAGATCATCATCAACAGTTCCTTTTGAAGACTCTGTCTTTACAGTTCGAACATACTTTTGCATAACCAATTTATCTAATAGTCTTCTTAATTTTTGAACATCATAAGATATTTTTTTATCTAACAAAGCTTCTAGATTAGCCCCATTTAACCATAGAAAACGGAGAATATCATTCTCCAATTGTTTTTTATCTAATGTATTTCTATAATTATAATAAATAGTTCGTAACTCTTCTTCCTTATTATTAAATAAATTTTCAATTTCCATCCAAGCAGAATTCATAAGATGTAATATCTCAAAAAAATTATCATTAGAGTCCTTTAAATAACAATATAAAGACATCAACTCAGATGATATATCATTAATATAAAATTGAGAAATATTTTTTTGCTCTGCTAAGTTTAGAAATAATGCTCCTCCTCCGACAAAAGGCTCAAAATATCGCTCAATTTTAGTAGGAAGTATAGGTAAAATATGTTTTAACTCAGTTTCTTTCCCACCTGCCCATTTCAAATATGGTTTCATACGCCAAATCCTTTCAAAATATAATTATACCATAATTCATTCTTTGTTAGTTATTGTATTTTCTATTAAAACTATTTCATCTTTTCTTTTTCAAGTTTTTTAAGCTCAAATTGGACAATTGAGTAGAGGTTAATCTCTAGCCCCCCTCACACCATCGTACGTGCCGTTCGGCATACGGCGGTTCAACTAACTTTTAACGCATGTCGTTCAAGATAATAATCTAAACAATTAACCAGTCCTCGCTTTGCGGGTGCGCGATCTACGGTTATACCAAAAAACTCCACACGCGATACACTAAAGGTGTTCAAGCCAATTGTAAAGCGAAAGGAGAAAAATATGGGCTCTATAATCTCTGTAGTGGGTAAAACCACTGTAGAGATTATAGAGCTTTTTGAGTGTACACAAAAATCCCATAAGAACTATAATGAAAAGCGACCAAACCATCATTAGGAAGAACTTATGAGACTTATTAAGAATACCACAGAATTAATCGGAATTAAAGACCCAAATATCATTATTTTTCTTGTTTTTGAAACTGATACTCATATTGAGAGTCAAGCAAAACGCGATTATCCTGAACCATCATGCCCTCATTGCCAAGGAAAGATGATCAAATACGACTTTCAAAGACCTTCTAAAATTCCTCTTCTCGAGCAAGCTGGAACTCCAACACTACTACGTCTTAAGAAGCGTCGTTTCCAGTGTAAAGGGTGTAAGAGAGTAATGGTGGCTGAGACATCAAAACTGCCAAATCTCAAATCTTGTCCGACAAAAAGTTGCACAACGCCTAACTGAGAAGGTATCACTAACTGATATTGCCAGAAGACTTCGTGTGTCAACGTCCACTGTCTATCGTAAACTTGACCAGTTTACCTTCAAGGAACATTATGACAGACTCCCAAGGGTTATGTCCTGGGATGAAGTTGGTTTCAAGAAAAGTGAGTTGGCTTTTGTAGCTCAGAATTATGAGACAAACGAACTCATAACTATCCTTGATAATCGTCGTCAAACAACCATCCGTAATTACTTTTTGAAGTATCCATTAAAAGTTCGACAAGAGGTTCGATTTATCACAATGGATATGTCTGGGGCTTATATTCCAATGGCTCGCAAACTCTTTCCAAACGCCCAAATCGTTCTTGACAGTTTTCACATTATCCAGCACCTTGGACGTGCCTTTTTAAAGACAAGAATTGCAATTATGAACCAGTTTGATAAGAAGTCGCTACCCTATCGAGCCTTGAAAAATCACTGGCGACTTTTTCAAAAGGACAGCCGTAAGTTATCTCTCAACTCTTTTTATTCAAAGACCTTCCGTCAAACCTTAAATCCACATGAAGTCGTTGAGAAGACACTGGACTTTTCAGAAGAGCTTACCGACTACTATACTCTTTACCAGCTTTTACTTTTTCACTTTCAAGAGAAGAGAGCGGAGGAGTTTTTCGAACTCATTGAATCGGTTACACTAAACTAGACAGAATCTATAAAGTGTTCTACACTAAAGAAAAGAGGAGAACAGATATGTCTAGAAAAATTCTCCGTCATTTCACAGATGAGTTTAAACAACAAATTGTTGACCTTCACAATGCAGGTATGAAGCGAAGCGAGATTATCAAAGAGTATGACTTGACCCCGTCTAGCTTTGACAAGTGGGTTAAACAAGCAAGAACAACTGGTTCCTTCAAAACTGTTGATAATCTGACAGATGAACAGCGTGAGCTGATGGAACTCAGAAAACGAAATAAAGAGCTTGAAATGCAGGTTGATATCCTAAAGCAAGCGGCGGTGATTATGGCACGAAAAGGGAAATAATCACCGCTAACAAGGACAAATACAGCATTTCAGCCATGTGTAGATGTTTAACTATTCCGCGTTCCAGCTATTACTACAAAGCTGTAGAGCCAGTATCTGAGGCACAACTTGAAGAAATGGTGAAGCGCATTTTTCTTGACAGTAAGTCCAGGTACGGCGCTAGGAAAATCAAGAAATGTCTGGAAGCACAAGGGATCACCTTGTCTCGCCGTCGGATTCGTTGCATCATGAAGAGATTGAATTTGGTTTCTGTTTACCAGAAGGCTGCCTTCAAACCGCAGTCTAAAGGGAAAAATGAAGCACCCATTCCAAACCTCCTAGCCAGACAATTCAACCAAGAAAATCCTCTTGAAGCTCTTGTAACAGACTTGACTTATGTCCGTATTGGTAAGCGTTGGGCTTACGTTTGCTTGATCATTGACCTCTTCAACCGTGAAATCATTGGCCTAGCCCTTGGTTGGCACAAGACCGCCGACTTGGTCAAAGAAGCCATTCAAAGCATCCCTTACGCTCTGACCAAGGTCAAACTCTTCCATTCTGATCGTGGTAAGGAGTTTGATAACCAGCTGATAGATGAGATGTTAGAAGCCTTTGGCATCACCCGTTCGCTGAGTCAAGCGGGTTGTCCTTATGATAATGCGGTAGCTGAGAGCACCTATCGCTCCTTTAAGCTTGAGTTTATCAACCAAGAAACCTTCCACTCTCTGGAAGAATTAACCCTTAAAACCAAGGATTATGTCCACTGGTGGAATCACCATCGCATCCACGGCAGTCTCAATTACCAAACACCAATGACTAGGCGAGTCATTGCTTAATAAAAACACTTTATAAATTTTGTACAGAAAAGTGTTGCTTTTTCACATAGAAGAAAATATGAGCAAGGTCAATCATTACTTTCAAACTATCTTTAGGACCTTTCTTAAACACAAACAATACATCAAAAACGCACTAGAAACGGACTATTCAAACGCAAAACTTGAAGCGACTAACAAGTTGATTAAAGACATCAAACGTTTGGGATTTGGTTTTAGAAACTTTATCAACTTTAGAAAGCGTGTGTTCATCACCCTGAACATCCAAAAAAAAGAAGACCCTTCCGGTCCTCTCTAGATGTTAGCTTTTCGTCACCCACTACAGTTGACAATGAGCCTTTTATACACGCAACAAGCTCTATAATCTCTATAGTGAGTAATTACTCTTTAGAGATTATAGAGCTTATTTTTGTTTTATGTGACTTTCAGTTCTTCAGTCCGTCTCGCTCCTAACGGAGCGAGACAAATAAATCACCCGCTATGTAAGTGCTCAATCTGCGGTTGTATCCAAAAATTTCATAAGTATAGACGAAAGGTCATTTATAATCAATATTGGAGCAGTTTAGGTGAGATATTCTGCATATATTATAATAAGTAAGTTGTTGCAACTGGATTGTTAAGATTATTATCCTCAATGAGCTAATCTTACCAAATAAATGGGAAAAGGCGATATTTAACCTTTTGACAATAATCTTGATATATCCTGCCGAAATGTTGTTCGAGAACCTCTTCTTCAGTTCGGATGCGGATAGCGTAACCAATACTTAAGATGATAAAAACTATTAAAATATTAAAAATATTTAAAGTTATAAAGGTTAAACCAAGAATCGAAATAATAGTACCAGTATAAGCAGGGTTACGGACAATACTATAAGGTCCGCTGCTGATTAATTTCTGATTGTCGGTAGCTTGAACAGTTAACGTAAATGCTTTACCAAGATAATTGATAGCATATACCCTAAAGATAATACCAAGGAACATTAACAAAATGCCTAGATAAATTCCCCATTCTGGTAGAAGTATATTAATGTTAAAAGGATTATTTAACATAGCTATAGAAAGCACAACACTGGCAATAATAACATATCTTGTTCCTTTATCCTGAGAACTATTAGAGACATTCTTTTTGGTCCTGCTTTTAATAAACCATTCTGTTAATCCCCACAGAACTAATAAACAGTAAATGATGGTACTTTGATGATGGATCATTCTAAACCTCCTACTTTTATCATTCTACAAGAATTTAAGGTAAAAGTCCAACTCTCTTTTGAAAGTAGCTGTATAAAATTTAAATTGTACATTTACATCAATTTCATTATGCTTTAGTACCATTAACGTTCGCTGATTAGAATTTTTGTTTTTTAATTTTTAACAGTCCACCTAATCTGTTAAAATATTTCTTGCTAAGTAAGTTGTAGGCAACCTATTTCAATGTGAAGAAAACTGGTTTGACAATAGTGGGTTAATGACTTGTTAAGCAAGATAAACAAGCTATCTCTTGATATTTAGGAAAGATAATCTATACACCTATATTTTTACAAGGTTTCTATATTATGGTAAAATAAACTGATAAAAACTTTTTGAGGTAGCAAAATGACGGTAAAAATTAATACAAAAGATGGTCAAATTGAATTGTCTAATGATGTGATCGCGACAGTCGTTGGCGGTTCAGCTAATGAGATCTTTGGAGTTGTTGGCATGGCAAGTAAAAGTGCCCTCAAGGATAATTTTCAAGCACTTCTGCGTAAAGAAAACTATTCTAAAGGTGTTGTCATAAAGTCGACAGATGCTGGTATTTCAGTTGATGTTTATACTGTGATGAGTTATGGTGTCAAAATTAGCGAAGTGTCAAAGAATATTCAAGAACGTGTTAAGTTTAACCTTGAAAATCAGTTAGGCATTACGGCTGATATGGTTAATGTTTATGTACAAAATATTAAAGTTGTGGGAGAAGATTAGTGGCTAATATTACAACAAGTTTATTCCAAGGAATGGTTCAGGCAGCAGCAACCCGTCTTGGTAAACAAGCAGAGTATGTCAATTCACTGAATGTCTTTCCTGTCCCAGATGGTGATACAGGTACTAATATGGGCATGACCATGGATAACGGTGCTAAGGAAGTTTCAGACAAACCAGCTTCTACGGTGGGTGAAGTTGGACAAATTCTTTCCAAAGGTCTTTTAATGGGGGCACGGGGAAATTCAGGTGTTATCACTTCTCAACTTTTCCGTGGTTTTGGTCAAAGCATTAAAAATAAGGAAGAATTAACGGGTAAAGATTTAGCGCAGGCTCTACAAGCAGGTGTTGAAGTCGCATATAAAGCAGTCATGAAGCCAGTTGAAGGGACTATCTTAACTGTATCGCGTGGTGCTGCGACGGCAGCTATTAAAAAATCTGAAAATACAGATGATACGGTTGAAGTGATGCAGGCGGCATTGGATGGAGCTAAAGCAGCACTGGCTAAGACACCGGATTTGCTTCCGGTTTTAAGGGAAGTTGGTGTTGTTGATTCAGGAGGTCAAGGTCTTGTATTCATTTATGAAGGCTTCCTATCAGCCTTGACAGGTGATTACATTATCTCAGAAGATTTTCAAGCGACACCTGCTAATATGACAGAAATGATTAATGCCGAACATCATAAATCTGTTGCCAGCCATGTTGCAACAGAAGATATTACTTTTGGCTACTGTACAGAAATTATGGTAGCGCTAAAACAAGGTCCTACCTATGTTAAAGATTTTAATTACGAAAATTTTCGTAATTATTTAAATAATTTAGGAGATTCTCTTTTAGTTGTCAATGACGATGAAATTGTTAAAGTTCATGTTCATACCGAAGATCCTGGACTTGTCATGCAAGAAGGCCTTAAGTATGGTGCCTTGGTTAAAGTTAAAGTGGATAACATGCGAAATCAACATGATGCTCAGGTGCAAAAGGAAAATACCACTGCTGATTTACCGCGAGAAGCGAAGAAATTTGGTATTATTGCAGTTGTCGCCGGTGAAGGTTTGGCAAAAATCTTTAAGTCACAAGGCGTTGATTATATCATCTCAGGTGGTCAGACAATGAACCCTTCTACAGAAGATATTGTTAAAGCGATTGAATCTGTTAAGGCTGAAAGTATCATTATTCTACCTAATAATAAAAATATTTTTATGGCTGCGCAGAGTGCAGCAGATGTTGTTGATGTTCCTGCAGCAGTTGTTGAGACTCGAACCATTCCACAAGGATTAACAAGTCTCTTGGCCTTTAATGCCGCAAATTCTCTTGAAGATAATCTTGTGGCTATGACAGAAAGTTTGACTGATGTTGTCAGTGGTAGTGTTACTAGAGCTGTTCGTGATACGACGATTGATGGCCTTGATATTCATAAAGATGATATTTTAGGTATGGTCAATGGAAAAATCCTTGTATCAAATCCAGATATGGATCAGGCCTTACATCAACTGTTTAAAAAAATGATTGCTGAAGATAGTGAAATTGTCACCATTTATGTTGGTGAAGAAGGTAGTCAAGAACAAGCGCAAAAATTAGCTGAAGATTTTGAAAATCAGCATGAAGAAATAGAAGTCGAGATTCATCAAGGAGATCAACCCGTTTATCCTTATTTGATGAGTGTAGAATAAGAAATCAAGTCGTTTGCTGACGGCTTTTTTTCTTTTGGAAAAAGTAATGAAAATTAAAAGAATAATTGCCAAATTGACTTGCAAAATTTTTCAAAAGTGTTATGATATAAACTAAGTGATTTGAATTTTTTGAAAATTTGAACAATAATTGAAAAGGAGGTCTCTGTGGAAAAAATATATCTTGAAAATCCTAAATCAGGATCAGAAATTCTTCTTGATACTTTGGCAAATTTAGGAGTAAAAACTATTTTTGGTTATCCTGGCGGTGCCGTCTTACCACTTTATGATGCTATTTATAAACAAGACAATATTCGTCATATTTTAGCGCGTCATGAACAAGGAGCAGTGCATGAAGCGGAAGGATTTGCAAAGTCAACAGGGAAACTTGGTGTAGCTATTGTTACCAGTGGTCCTGGAGCGACTAATGCCATTACCGGAATTGCTGATGCTATGAGTGATAGTGTCCCAATGTTGGTTTTTACTGGGCAGGTTGCAACTCCGGGTATTGGTAAAGATGCCTTTCAAGAAGCTGATATTATTGGTATTACAATGCCAATTACTAAATATAATTATCAGATTCGCGAAACAGCTGATATACCAAGAATTGTAACAGAGGCTGTTCATATTGCGACAACAGGACGTCCTGGGCCAGTTGTTATTGATTTACCTAAAGATGTTTCTGAGAAAAGAGTAAGTTCTTTTAATGAAACGACAATTAAAATTCCGGGTTATCAACCAACTATTGAGCCAAATAATTTACAAGTCAAGAAAATCTTGAGCCAATTAAAAAAGGCAAAGAAACCTTTGATTCTAGCAGGTGGTGGTGTCAATTATGCAGGAGCTTCTGCAGAACTTATTGCTTTTGCAGAACGTTATAAGATTCCTGTTGTCTCAACGCTTTTGAGTTTGGGAGTTATGCCAATTGAACATCCTTTATCATTAGGGATGGGAGGCATGCATGGTTCATATGCTTCCAATATGGCTTTGACGGAATGTGATTTTCTCATTAATTTTGGTTCGCGATTTGCGGATCGTTTGACAGGAAATCCTAAGACTTTTGCCCAAAAGGCTGTTGTGGCTCATGTTGATATAGATCCTGCTGAAATTGGCAAGGTTGTTAAGACGGCTATTCCAGTTGTGGGAGATGCCAAGAAAACCTTAAAACAGCTCTTAGAGTCTGATAAAGTATCCACAAGACACAGAGAATGGACGGATAAGGTCTTGCAAGATAAAGCTAAGGCTCCATTTAGTTATAAGTTTGACCAAGAAGTTATCAAACCGCAACATGCTATTGAAACAATTGGTAAATTAACAAAAGGTGATGCCATTATTATTACGGATGTTGGTCAGCATCAAATGTGGGCAGCTCAATTTTATCCTTATAAAAATGAGCGTCAGATTATCACATCAGGTGGTCTAGGAACAATGGGATTTGGTATTCCTGCAGCTGTGGGAGCCAAATTGGCTAATCCTGGTAAAGAGGTTGTTCTTTTTGTTGGTGATGGCGGTTTTCAAATGACTAATCAAGAATTGGCTATTTTAAATGGTTACGGCGTCCCAATTAAGCTTGTCTTAATTAATAATCATTCTTTAGGAATGGTTCGTCAGTGGCAGGAATCTTTTTATGATGAACGTCGCAGTGAGTCAACCTTTGATGATGAACCTAATTTCCAACTTTTAGCTGAATCTTATGGGATTAGCCATTATAAATTGGACAATCCTTTGACCTTAGAAAAAGATTTGGAAGTTATTTTGGAAAACAAGCCTATGTTGATAGAAGTTGATATTTCTAACCGTGAGCATGTTTATCCAATGGTACCATCAGGAAAGAGTAATGCGGAAATGTTGGGGGTGACTTTTAATGCGTAGAATGTTAACAGCCAAACTTCAAAATTCCACAGGAGTCCTGAATCGTTTTACAGGAGTTCTTTCTCGTCGGCAAGTTAATATTGAGTCTATCTCAGTAGGTCATACTGAAATTCCCAATATTTCAAGAATTACCATTATTATTGATGTTGACTCCTTGGAGGAAGTTGAACAGATTATGAAGCAGCTTAATCGTTTAATTGATGTTGTTCGTGTTCGAGATATTACAGATAAACCTCACTTGGAACGCGAAGTCATCTTGATTAAGGTTGCTGCCCCAACGAGTAAGCGTGCGGAGATTTTGGCTATTATTCAGCCTTTTCGTGCCAGTGTTATTGATGTCGCACCAAAGTCCATTACCATTCAAATGACTGGTGATGCAGATAAAATTGAAGCTCTTATTCGAGTCATTCAGCCTTACGGGGTGAAAAATATCGCTCGTACGGGAGCGACAGGCTTTACTAGAGATTTATCCTAATACTTTAATTTTGTTAACCCTTGCCTTAATGGCAATAAAAAATATTTTAGAAAAGAGATTTTAATTATGGCAGTAGAAATGTTATATGAAGCAGATGTAAAAGTAGCAGCACTTGATGGCAAGAAGATTGCTGTTATTGGTTATGGATCACAAGGACATGCTCATGCCCAAAACTTGAGAGATTCAGGACACGATGTTATCATCGGTGTGCGTCATGGGAAATCGTTTGACAAGGCTAAAGAAGATGGTTTTGATACCTATGAAGTGGGTGAAGCTACTAAATTGGCTGATATTATCATGGTTTTAGCACCGGATGAAATTCAAAAAGATATTTACAAAGATGAAATTGCTCCTAATTTAAGTGCTGGTAAGGCTCTTGGTTTTGCTCATGGTTTTAATATCCATTTCGGTTATATTAAGGCACCAGAAGATGTAGATGTTTTCATGGTTGCCCCTAAAGGACCGGGTCATCTTGTACGTCGTACTTACACAGAAGGATTTGGAGTACCTTCTTTATATGCTGTTTATCAAAATCCAACTGGTAATGCTGAAAATATTGCTTTAGATTGGGCTAAGGGTATTGGTTCTGCGCGTGTAGGTCTCCTTGTAACCACTTTCAAAGAAGAAACGGAAGAAGACCTTTTTGGTGAACAAGCGGTTCTTATGGGTGGTTTAACTCACCTTATTGAAGCAGGTTTTGAAGTGCTTACTGAAGCAGGGTATGCTCCACAATTGGCTTATTTTGAAGTGCTTCATGAAATGAAATTGATTGTAGACCTTATCTATGAAGGTGGTTTCAAGAAAATGCGTCAATCATGTTCAAATACCGCTGAATTTGGTGACTTTGTGACAGGCCCACGTGTTATCGGTCCAGAAGTAAAAGAAAACATGAAAGCTGCTCTTGCTGATATTCAATCAGGTAAATTTGCCCGTGAATTCGTGGAAGATCATGATGCTGGCTTCCCACGTTTGAAAGCTTTCCGTAAAGAAGCTGAAGGACTCGAAATTGAAAAAATTGGTGCAGAACTTCGTAAAGCAATGCCATTTGTTAATCAAAACGATGACGATGCTTTCAAAATCTATAACTAAAATAAATGACATGAAAAGTTGGATGTTTTCCAGCTTTTTTTATGTTTTTAAAGAATGGCAGCAATGGCATTTGGAGTCTACTTATCAATTTTTTGGTTTGCAGTTTGTTCCTGTTTCGTATAAAACACTTAATATTGCTTGTTAAGTGTTTTTTATGTCAAACAGACTCCCATATATCATTTTAGCGATTTTTTTGTTATAATAAATAGACTGAATATTTTGAAAAAGAGGACTATTATGATTTCAGCTAAAGATGTGGTTGCTGCTAACAAAGTCTTAAAAGATGTTGTTGTTCAAACACCACTTGATTTTGATCGCTATTTGTCAGAAAAATATGGAGCGACAATTTATTTAAAACGTGAAAATATGCAAAAGGTGCGTTCTTTTAAAATTCGTGGCGCTTATTATGCTATTTCACAATTATCAGATGAAGAAAAGGCTAGAGGAGTTGTTTGTGCTTCTGCCGGAAATCATGCTCAAGGAGTTGCTTATACCTGTAATGAAATGAAAATTCCTGCAACTATTTTCATGCCTGTAACGACTCCTCATCAAAAGATTGGGCAAGTTCAATTTTTTGGAGGCTCCTTTGTAACTATCAAATTGGTAGGTGATACTTTTGATGCTTCTGCTCAGGCAGCCCAAAATTATACGAAAGCTGAAGGAATGACCTTTATCGATCCCTTTGATAATGACATGGTACAAGCGGGTCAAGGAACAATTGCTTATGAAATTTATGATCAGGCTCAAGAAGATGGTTTGAGCTTTGATGCTATTTTAGTACCTGTTGGTGGTGGTGGTCTTATTTCAGGTGTATCAGCCTATGTTAAAGATGTGGCTCCTGAAATTGAGGTTATTGGCGTTGAGGCAATGGGAGCGCGCAGCATGCGGGCAGCTTTTGATAAAGGACATCCTGTTAAATTAGAGCATATTGATAAATTTGCAGATGGCATAGCTGTTCAAAAGGTTGGGCGTTCTACCTATGATGTTGCTAGAAAATATGTGGATCGCTTGATTGGTGTAGATGAAGGTCTCATTTCTGAAACCTTGATTGATATGTATTCTAAACAAGGTATTATTGCAGAACCAGCAGGAGCAGCTTCTATTGCAGCTCTGGAAGAAATGAAAGATGATATTAAAGGCAAAACTATTGTCTGTATTATTTCTGGTGGAAATAATGACATTAACCGTATGCAAGAAATGGAAGAACGTGCACTTATTTATGATGGTGTGAAGCATTATTTTGTTGTGAATTTTCCACAACGCCCAGGAGCTCTGCGGGAATTTGTTAATGATATTTTAGGACCAAATGATGATATCACCCGTTTTGAATATATTAAACGTGCCAATAAAGGAACAGGTCCAGTCCTAATCGGCATTACTTTAGCGGATAAAAATGATTATCAGGATCTAATTGATCGTTTGGGTGCTTTTGACCCAGGTTATATCAATCTTCATGGCAATGAAAGTCTGTATAATATGCTCGTCTGATTATTCTTGTCAAAAAATTTGAAATAGTCTATAATATGAAAAAAGGAGATTATCATGGGAGTTTTTATTTTTTTGTGTTTCATACTGTTTTTGGTCATCCTTTTGATTGCCAGTGGACTTTATGTTGTTCGCCAACAAACAGTTGCTATTATTGAACGCTTTGGTAAATATCAATTGACTTCCGCTAGTGGGATTCATTTACGTTTACCTTTTGGAATTGATAAAATTGCTGCGCGTATCCAATTACGTCTGCTTCAATCGGAAATTATTGTCGAAACTAAGACAAAGGACAATGTTTTTGTGACGCTTAATGTTGCTACGCAATATAGGGTTAATGAGCAAAATGTTACTGACGCTTATTACAAACTCATGAGACCAGAAGCGCAAATACAATCTTATATTGAAGATGCTCTGCGTTCGTCTGTTCCTAAATTAACTTTAGATGAATTATTTGAGAAAAAAGATGAAATTGCTCTTGAAGTACAGCATCAAGTTGCGGAAGAAATGTCAACTTACGGTTATATCATTGTTAAAACCCTGATTACTAAGGTTGAACCTGATGCCGAAGTTAAACAATCAATGAATGAGATTAACGCTGCACAGCGTAAGCGCGTTGCTGCGCAAGAATTGGCAAATGCTGATAAAATTAAAATTGTCACTGCTGCAGAAGCTGAGGCTGAGAAAGATCGCCTTCATGGTGTTGGTATTGCACAACAACGTAAGGCGATTGTGGATGGTTTAGCTGAGTCTATCATGGAATTAAAGGGTACTAATGTATCATTGACAGAAGAGCAAATCATGTCTATTCTTTTGACCAATCAATATCTTGATTCTCTTAATACCTTTGCGCAACATGGCAATAGTTCCATTTTCTTACCTGCTAATCCTGAAGGAGCAGAAGACATTCGTACACAAGTCATGTCTGCCTTAAAAGCAAGATGATTTATTTTAAACAGATGTTTGATTATCTGATAGCAGAAAAAACTCCCAACTTTCATATTTATGGAAATTGGGAGTTTTTTTCTAGTCTGGTTTCAGGACTAAATAGAAGACTTATAGATTTTTTAATGTGTATCAAGTATCAGCAAAGTTAAAATTTGTTTTTCAATTAGAAGTAAATCCTTTTGTTCTGATGGTGTTGGAATATTTAAAATAAAACGCTGTGTGAAGTAAGCAAAGAGTAAGCCAACATTGGTTCTGATAACCTCAATACCACTGAGATTAGGATTAATTTGAGGATTAATCTGTTTTAACGTTTGCCAATAAGCCATGAAATCTTTTGAGATTGTAAGTTGAATATTGGTTAACAGTGTTTTTCGTAATTTTACATTGACAAGAGCTTCTTGGATAAGAATTTTGATAAGGTCAGCATTCTGAGTCAAAAATTGAAAACGATCCTGAACAATAAAGTGAACAACTTCTTCAAGTTTAGTATAAGTTTGCAATTTTGGGAAAAAATCTCTTTTTAGTTCAGGAATCATAGGCTGCATAATTTCTGATAGGAGGTCACTTTTGGTTTTAAAATATTTAAAAATCGTTGCTTGGCTAATTCCAGCCTTTTCTGCAATTTGGGCAGTTGAAGTCCCATTATAGCCTTGCTGAGAAAAGAGCTCAATAGCAGCGACCAATGTTTTCTTTTTCCCCGCAGGCATTTTGTGATGCTCGAGCCAATCCTGATAGTTGTTTAAAATCGTGTTGTTTTTCATAATTACCTCACTCTTATCTCTTTTATTATACCTTGCGGTAGCGTTTTAGTCCAATAACATTAAGCGCCGTTAAAATAGCTAAGAAGATAAGAAGGGCAAACAAGTCGGGTTCAAGTTCAAAAATACTAGTACCATTTAAAATAATTTTTGATAGAGCATGCCCAGCGTAATAGAGAGGTAAAATTTTACCGAGAGATTGTACCCAGTCTGCCATGGAATCTAGAGGAATAATGCCTGAAAAAAAGATTTGTGGAACAATAACAATAGGAATAAACTGCATCATTTGGAATTCTGACTGGGCTAAGGTGGACAGCAAAAGACCAAAGGATAGGGCAACGAGAGCAAAGAGAATATTAACAACAATAACATCTCCCATACTACCAAGAACGTCTAAGTCTAAAAGCCAGATAGTTGACAAAACAATAACTGTTGTTTGCAGTGCTGCGATGAAACTATAAGATAGCATATAACCAAAGACAATATCAGATCGTTTAACTGGTGTAGCTAAGAGACGATCAAGTGTACCTGTCGTGCGCTCCTTAAGAAGAGCCATGCCTGAGATGAGGAAGACGAAGAAGAAGACAAAGAAGCCCATAAGAATTGGCGTCATCTTAGTAAAGAAAGTGGTATCCTTATCTCCATAAATGTAATTTTCAGACAAATCAAATTTGGTTTGTTTGGTATTGACTTTAGTTTGTTTATCTCCAGTGTTACTTGCGGCTTGTGCCTGTATTCCGCTATTAATTCCGGACTGTGCAGGATTGCCTTGAGCTTGAGCAGCTTTGGCCTGTGCTTCCTGTGCTTTCTTAGCGGCCTGAGCACTTGCTTGCTGTGCTTTTTTGAGATTTTGAACCAATTCTTGAACCTGCGTCTGTTTTAGAGTGCTTTTAATAGCTTGCCGCGTTAAACTAGTTTTACTGGGGTCAGTGTTGGCATAAGTTACCTTATAATTTTCCTTATCTTTGTAAATAAGGATGGCATCAACTTTTTCATCTTTTAAAGCTTTTTTAGCAGCTTTTTCAGTTTTATAATCCTTGCTACTAATATGTTTGACATCATCTAGTGATTTTGTGACAGTATCAGAGACATTAACAGAAGCTATCTTAACATGGGTATCTGTACTGGCAGAAAAGGCAGTATTCATCAGCCACATGATGAAAATGGGTGCTAAAAACAAAAGTATCAGAGACCGTTTATCACGTAATAATTCTAGTAGTACTTTTTTTGAAATGGCTAAAATTCTCATCATAATTCTCCTTCTGCCTTCAAGAAAACATCTTCAATAGTATCAACAGCATAGATGGATTTTAAATTATTTGGACTATCAAAAGCCATAATTTTTCCATCTAGTAATAAGCCAACCTTATCTGTTAATTCAGCTTCATCCATAACGTGTGTTGTAACTAAAATACCTACACCATCTTTTTTTAATTGGCGTAGCTCTTTCCAGACTTTGCGACGCAATGCGGGATCAATACCAACAGTTGGTTCGTCAAGAATAAGGAGTCTGGGATTTCCCAGAAGGGCAATAGCTAAAGATAGACGGCGCTTCATTCCTCCCGAATAACCCGCAACTGACTTATTAAGATGTTCGGATAAATCAACAACTTGGGTAGCGTGATCAATGGCTTGGGGAATCTCTATTTTAGTTAAGCCCTTCATTTGAGCAAAAAATTCCATATTTTCCAAACCAGAAAGTGTTTCGTAAAGCGCATCGGATTGTGCCATGTAGCCGATTTCTCCTAAGATATGCCGATTTGGCATATGATGGTTGAGAACGAGTGCTTCCCCTTCATCTGCTTTTTCCATTCCAAGCATGGTTTTAATCATAGTTGATTTTCCGGCACCGGATGGACCAATCAAGCCAATAATTTCACCAGCATCCAAACTGAAATTAATATTGTTAAGGATAACTTGATGACCAAAATTTTTTCGAATAGCTTGTAAATCTAGTAATTTTTCCATAAAGACTTCTTTCTAAAAAACAAAGTGAGTGAGTGCTTACTTATGTACTTAACTCATTATAGTAAGTGTTCACTCACTTGTCAAGAAAAATTAACTCATTTTACAAAAATTTTTAAACGAAACAAAAATACAAGAGTAAGGCGATAATGGCTCTTCTTACTCTTGTACTATTTTAAAAACAAAATTTTCTTAAATTTAATTGCTTCTATAATTTTTTATCCATTTTTGTAACTGGAAATGCAAGGTATTGCCAATAGCAATGCTAAGAAGGTTTAAGGTGACATCACCCAAATCAAGTGTTCCCAAATGAAACATATATTGACAACTTTCTATTAATAAAAGTCCCAACAAAGAGAAAGATAAATTGGTTTTTGACAGAGGAAACAGAAGACCTAAGGGGATGAACATAAGTAGATTCATGACGGGGACAAATTTACTGCCATTAGCTATTTCGGTAATAAAGGAAAGAGGATTAAGCGAGAGTCCTTGAGCACCAATGTTTTTTAGAAAGATAACATAAATGAGCATCAAAATGTAAATTAAGTAACAGATCATGATGCTTGTGTTTCGGATTTGCTGTGTTTGGCAAAACTTTAGAAAAACAAAAGTAAAATAAGTTAAGATAAAGGTAATAATGATATTAAGCCTTAAGGCAAAACTCATGCCGTAATTAGCAATATAGTGAGCATAAGAAATGAGAAAGTGATCGTAAATCCATTTTGATATTATAAAGGAAAAAAAGAAAAGAGGTAAATTTTGCAATCCATTTTTTTGTGAAGTTATCATAGTTAGACCTCCTTTTTGATTCTCCGTTAATACTCACTAAAGAAAAGTTTGTTACTAATTTAAAGAGTATCAATTCAAATGAAACCCATTAAGTCTTTTCTTTTGACTTTGGTATATTTCGTTTGAATTTGCTTGACTATGATTATAAAGATGTAATCTTAATCTTTCTTTAAGTGGGTTATTATGTGTTTCAACAACTGGTTGATGATGTCTATTTAATAAGGCAGTTTCTTAATTATTACGGCATTACGGCGAAAATTGTAAAACTAAAAAACCTGCTAAGTTTGCCTAGCAGATTTTAGATAAGTTTACTTCAAAAAACGCTGTAAGAAAACTTTAGTGCGTTCTTCTTGAGGATTTTCAAAGATTTGTTTAGGTTTTCCGCTTTCTGCAATGACACCTTGATCCATAAAGATAACGCGGTCTGATACATCGCGGGCGAAGTCCATTTCGTGAGTAACAATCAGCATGGTCAGTCCTGATTTGGCTAGATCTTTGATTGTTTTTAAAACTTCACCGACCATTTCAGGATCAAGAGCAGATGTCGGTTCGTCAAAGAGAATGGCCTCTGGGTTTACAGACAGGGCACGCGCGATAGCAACCCGCTGTTTTTGCCCGCCTGAAAGCTGACTGGGTTTTGCCTTCCAATACTGTTCAGTCATACCAACTTTGTTGAGGTTGTCTTTAGCGATTTTTTCTGCTTCTGTACGATTGCGCTTGAGGACGGTTGTTTGGGGAACTATGGCATTTTCAAGAACATTAAGATTGTTAAAGAGATTGAAAGATTGAAACACCATCCCTAAATTCTCACGATATTTGGTTAAGTCATAATTTTTTTCAAGCACATTTTGTCCGCGATAGAAAATCTTACCGCCAGTAGGTTTTTCAAGGAGGTTAATAGAGCGTAAAAATGTTGATTTACCAGATCCTGAAGATCCAATAATAGAGATGACCTCCCCTTTTTTGACTGTTAGAGAAATGTCTTTGAGAACCTCATTTTTGCCGAAGGATTTTTTTAAATGGTCAATTTCTAAAATAATGTCAGTCATTAGTTTGTTTCTCCTTCAATTTTGGTGTAATTATCTTGGTCCATTTTTCTTTCAACCAAACGAAGAATACGCGTTACTGTGAAGGTTAAAATAAAGTAGATGACAGCGATAATAAAGAAGGTTTGGAAGTATTGATAAGTCTGGGTTGCAACAGTATTACCTGAAAAATAGAGTTCTACAACAGAAATGACATTCAAAACAGAGGTATCCTTGATGTTGATGACAAATTCGTTACCTGTCGCAGGGAGAATGTTGCGGACAACTTGCGGAAGAACAATCTTTCTCATGGTTTGTCTGTGGGTGAAACCAAGTGCTGTTGCAGCCTCAAACTGTCCTTTGTCAACGGCGAAGATGCCGCCACGAACGATTTCACTCATATAAGCACCTGTATTGATAGAGACAATAAAGATAGCAGCAAGTGTGCGATCAAGAGAGACCCCAAAAGCTTGAGCCGTTCCGTAGTATATAACCATGGCTTGTACAATCATAGGTGTTCCTCGGAAGACTTCAATATAAACCGTGAGTAACCAGCCAAAAATCTTTTGTAACCAAGCTAAGATAAGATTGGATGCTTTTGGAGCAGTACGATAAACACCAATAAGAAGGCCGATAATCAAACCGGCAATTGTACCAATAATTGAAATGAGTAAAGTAACACCTGTCCCACGAAGAAGAGCTTTCCAATTGTTTTTGACAATTTTGCTGACTTGGTCGAAAAAGTTAGATTTGCTTTCTTTTTGATCACTGTTATTTTGACTAGGCTGCATTGGGATGATCTTATCCATTAAAGATATTTGCTCTTTTAGAGGAAATTGATCCAAGGCAGCGTTGACCTGTTCTATTCGTGGATCACCTTTACGCATACCAACAGCAATAGTAACATCGGATTTGCTTACTTTAAAACCGTTTTTTAAAGAGACCATTTTAAAGTTTGAATTTGCTTTAGTTGATGACAGCGCTTCAGGACGTTCGGAGACATAAGCGTCAATAACATTAGAAGCTAAGGCCTGTCTCATCTGAGAGAAGTCTCCCATAGCTGTTTGCCGAGATACTTTAGGAATCTGATTAATCAAATTATAAAGATAAACACCTTGTTGGGAGGTCACCTTTGCGCCTGAGAAGTCATTGAGATTTTTGGCTTTGGCATACTTACTGTCTTTGCGTACAACAAGAACAGGCTCGCTAGTATAGTAGCTATTAGAAAAGGCAATTTCTTTTTTGCGTTCTTTGGTTGGACTCATTCCAGCGATAATCAGATCAATTTTTCCGGATGTTAGGGCTGGCACAAGTCCTTCCCATTTTGTTTTAACAATGAGTGGTTTTTTGCCCAGAACTTTAGCAATTTTTTTGGCTGTTTGAACATCGTAGCCGTTTGCGTATTGCTTTGTTCCTTCAATAGGTACAGCCCCATTGCTGCTATTGTCTTGGGTCCAGTTGAAAGGCGCATAAGCTGCTTCCATTCCAACACGTAGGTAGTTGTCTGCCTGAGCATTTGTCACACCAATAAACAGCATGAAAAGGGCAGCCAGACAGCTTAAAATTGTCTTTTTCATTCAGAAGACTCCTGTATAAAATTTTTTACTTTATCATTTTACAGCAAAAAGTAGCGTATTTCAATATCACTATCTAAAAATAGAAGGTTTATCTTTGACTGGGTTTTATGATAAAATAAAAAAAGAATTCTTGATATACTGAGGTTTATAAATGAAGAAATTACTGCTTTTCTTAGCAACTTGTTTATCTTTGGTAACAACTAGCTTTGTTTCAGCTAAGGATGTTGATTATAATATCAGACTTTATTGGGGAAGGCTGACACTTAATAAAGATAATACAGCGACTTTTCAACAGGATCTTGTTTATGATTTTGCTTCATCCTACAATGGCCAATACGTTACCTTGGGTTCAGCAGGCAATGTACCTAAAGGATTTAAAATTAATAGCAATCCTGAAGTGAAAGCCTATGAGGTTAACGAGCAGGGAAAATTGACAAAACGCCCGATAAAGACCAAAATAGAACAGCTGTCAGATGGCTATCGCGCTAAAGTCTATAATGGCGGACATAGCGGTGATCGTGTTGTCCTTTCTTTAAAGTGGAAACTTCACCATGTCACAACTATTTATTCTGATATTGCTGAACTTAATTGGACACCAATTAGTGATTGGGATGCTCCTTTGGATAAGGTCGTCCTGACAGTTAAGGGACCTTCAAATTTTCTGGCTGTAAGCAGGTTCCATGCTCATACAGGCTACTTTAAAAAGCAGCCTAAAGTCACTCAAAAAAATGGAAACTATGAAGTTAATATTGAGGGTCTTGGCAAGAATAAAAAGTTGGAACTGCATGCTTATTGGAATCGTTCGGATTTTGCTGTTGCCACCGACAAGTCAAGCAAGAGATTATCAAAGTTTCAAGCTCTTGAAGCTAAAATTGCCAGACGTCAGAAATTTTATCCTCTTTTAGTCGGCTGGCTGTTTCCGATGGTCAGCGCCATCCTTATCCTTATTTCTATTGTTCTCTATGCTACTTGGAAAGTGGTATTAGGACAGAGAAAAGCAGCAAGGCATATGCATTTATTCAGTCCGCCGGCTGACTTATCCCCTTTGATTCTTTCTCGTTATGTTTATGATTTAGAAATTCAAGAGTTATCTCCTTTGAAAACTAAGCGGAAGCGATATGATTTAGGTTTTAAAGAGCTGATTCAAGCTAGCCTTTTAGACTTGATTGATCAAGGAAAACTAGTCATTGCAGATGATCATAAATCTTTTTTTGTTCCTGATTGGAATAGACTAGAAAGCTATGAAAAGAGATTTCTTATTTTTGTTTATGGTGATAATAAAAAGACCATGCCTATTGATGGTGCTTTTGATGATTATAAAATTGACAAAAGTATTTTCAAGGGCAGCAATGAGACAGAAATTCGCAGACGGGGCGGTGATATTCTCCATTTGTTTGAAAATCGTATGGAGAAGTTAGATAAGGCTGTTAAAAATAAAATAAGCTCTTTGAGTTTGAATGATATTCATCGCGAGAGAACGGGCGAAGAAAAGACTCAGCTTATCTTGGTTTATTTCTTTGCATCTACTGCCATGTTGTTTGCCTTTTTTGTAGGAGCTTTTGCTCTTATCAAGGGTTATTGGCTGGGGCTTGGGACCAATCTGTTATTGCTTATTGTAGCCAGTCTTTTTCTGATTTTCTATCGTCGAAAAGATGATTATTATAATGTTTCAAGTCTTCTTACGCAAGAAGGTCTTGCTATCAAACAGGGTTGGGATTCTTTTGAGAATATGATTCGTGATATTAAGAGATTTGATGATGTCGAACTTGAAGGGGTTATTATCTGGAACCGTATTTTGGTCTATGCCACCCTTTACGGATATGCTGAACGTGTTCAAAATTATTTGAAAGTTAAAAATATTCATTTGCAGAACCCACAAATGAATGCTTATCTTGAGATCAACCCGAGTTACTATGTGGGACAGTCAACCGCAGATTTATCAACCTATACCTCAACTGCTACGAGTGCTTCAAACTTTTCGGTATCGTCTGGCGGCTCAAGCGGCGGTGGTTTCTCCGGAGGCGGAGGCGGTGGAGGCGGCGGAGCCTTCTAACTTAGTAAACAAGTAAAGTAAATTTGACTCATAAGAAGTAAATAAAAGGGAGAAAAGATGTTGTTTTTTGAAATCATTAAGGCTATTATTTTTGGGATTGTGGAGGGGATTACCGAGTGGCTTCCTATCTCAAGTACTGGGCATTTGATTTTAGTGGAAGAATTTATTCACTTTAACAATGCCAATGCAGCTTTTACCAATATGTTTAATGTAGTGATACAGCTCGGTGCTATTTTAGCGGTTGTTGTTATTTATTTTGATCGTTTAAATCCTTTTAAGAACGGCAAAACAGAGCGTGAAGTACAGATTACTTGGCAGCTTTGGGCAAAGGTTATTTTATCAGCTTTGCCAGCAGCTGTGATTGGCCTCATATTTGATGACTGGCTGGATACACATTTCCAAAATTTCTTTAGCGTTGCTTTGATGCTGATTCTTTATGGTATTGCCTTTATCTACGTTGAAAGACGCCATCAAGGTGTTGAACCGCAGGTAACTCATTTGGTAAGTTTGCCTTATAAAACGGCCTTTTTCATTGGTCTGTTTCAGGTGCTGTCATTAATTCCGGGAACAAGCCGATCAGGAGCAACTATTTTAGGTGGTATTTTGCTGGGAACCAGTCGGCAAGTCGCAACAGAATTCACTTTCTTTCTCGGAATACCGATTATGTTTGGTGCTAGCCTTGTAAAGGTGCTTAAATTTATTGTATCAGGCACGATTCTAACTGGTAGTCAACTTTTCATTTTACTAGTGGCTATGTTAGTTGCCTTTGCAGTCAGCCTTTACGTTATTCGCTTCTTAACAGATTACGTTAAAAACCATGATTTTACTTTCTTTGGGAAATACCGTATTGGTTTGGGGATACTTCTTTTATTTTATGGCTTAATGAAGGTATTATTTGGCTGAAATTTGTTTGTCATTTTTGCCTGCTCTAAAATTGAAAAAAATAGGCTTTTCTTGTATAATGAAATAACTACTCGTATGAGGTAAAGACTATGGAAATGAAACAAATCAGCGAAACAACATTAAAAATCACCATCAGTATGGAAGATTTAGAAGAAAGAGGCATGGAATTAAAAGATTTCTTGATTCCGCAGGAAAAGACGGAAGAATTTTTCTATACTGTTATGGATGAGCTGGACTTGCCTGAAAATTTCAAGGACAGTGGGATGTTAAGCTTTCGAGTAACACCAAGGAATGATCGCATTGATGTTTTTGTCACTAAGTCAGAAATCAATAAAAATCTTAATTTGGAGGATTTGTCTGATTTTGATGATATTTCAAAAATGTCTCCGGAGGATTTCTTTAATACCTTGGAGGAAACCATGCGTGAAAAAGGGGATGCTGTAGCTCTGGATAAATTGGCTGAAATTGAAAAAAGAGAAGAAGAGAAGACTCAGCAGGAAAAAGGTGAAACTAAGGAAAAAAGAGATTACGTTCACTTTGTGCTGGATTTTCCTAATATTCAGCAAGTCATAAGTTTTGCTAAGACAGTTGACTATGATGTAGAGGCTTCAGAACTTTTTAAGGAGTCTGACGCTTATCACATGACTGTTCTGCTTAATCTCGAAGATAAACCTGACTATTATGCTGATCTTATGTTTGCAAGAATGTTGGAGCATGCTGGTAGAGGAACAAAGACACGTGCTTATCTATTAGAACATGGAGTTCAGCTCATTAAAGCAGATGCTCTGCAAGAATTACAAATGATTGGATAAGCTAGATGATACCAATTACCTTAAAATTTGTTCTTGTACTAATTGCGACGCTTTTGACTTCACTTGTTTTGACTCCTTTAGTTAGATTTTTCGCTTTTAGGGTGGGGGCAGTTGATAATCCAAATGCGAGACGGATTAATAAGGTCCCTATGCCTAGTGCTGGCGGACTTGCCATTATTATTTCATTTGTGATTGCAACATTGGCTCTTATGCCCATGATTCTAAAAACGCAAATCGGAGGAAAATCCTATTTTGAATATATCTTACCAGTTGTTCTTGGTGCCTTAGTGATTGCCTTGACAGGTTTTATTGATGATGTTTATGAACTCTCACCTAAAATAAAATTCTTAGGTATTTTGCTTGGTGCTGTTATTATTTGGATTTTTACAGACTTTCGATTTGATAGTTTTAAGATTCCTTTTGGTGGTCCCATGCTCCACTTTAATCCTTTCTTGAGTTTCTTCTTAACGATTTTGTGGGTTGTTGCCATTACTAATGCTGTTAATTTGATTGATGGTTTGGATGGTTTGGTTAGTGGTGTTTCGATGATTAGTCTGACCACTATGGGATTGGTATCTTATTTTTTTCTCTATGATACCGATATTTTTTTAACACTTACTATTTTTGTTTTGATCTTTGCTATTGCTGGTTTCTTTCCTTATAATTACCATCCTGCTATTATCTATCTTGGTGATACTGGTGCTTTATTTATTGGTTTTATGATTTCGGTTTTATCTCTTCAAGGGTTAAAAAATGCAACGGCGGTTGCTGTTGTCACCCCTATCATTGTCTTAGGAGTTCCTATTGTTGATACGACGGTCGCCATTATCAGACGAACCTTATCAGGTCAGAAATTTTACGAAGCTGATAATATGCACTTACATCATAGATTGCTTGCTATGGGATTCACTCATCGCGGAGCTGTTTTAGTCGTCTATGGCATTGCTATGTTCTTCTCTTTGGTATCTCTGCTTTTAAATGTATCCAGTCGTCTGGGTGGGATCCTTCTTATGATTGGTGTTGCCTTTGCTTTGGAAATTTTTATTGAAGGTTTAGAGATTTGGGGACCTAAAAGAACACCACTCTTCAGACTATTGGCTTTTATTGGCAATAGTGATTACCGTCAAGAAGTAGTAACTAAATATCGCTGTAAGAAGAAAAAGTAATTTTTAGACAAGAAGAAAGTCCAATTGGACTTTTTTTGTTATAATGAATAATGATAAATGAAAGGAGCGTACAATGTCTGTACTCGAAATAAAAGATCTTCATGTCTCTATTGAAGATAAAGAAATTTTAAAAGGTGTTAATCTGACCTTGAAAACAGGTGAAATTGCAGCCATTATGGGTCCTAACGGGACTGGGAAATCAACGCTTTCAGCAGCTATTATGGGAAATCCCATTTTTGAAGTGACACAAGGAGAAATTTTACTTGACGGTGAAAATATTTTGGAAATGGAAGTTGATGAGCGAGCTCGCTTAGGGCTTTTTCTTGCCATGCAATATCCGTCTGAAATTCCAGGAATTACTAATGCAGAATTCATCCGTGCGGCAATGAATGCTGGTAAGAAAGATGATGAGAAGATTTCTGTTCGTGATTTTATCATGAAACTGGATGAAAAAATGGAATTGCTGGGTATGAAAGAAGAAATGGCAGAACGCTACCTTAACGAAGGCTTTTCTGGTGGTGAGAAAAAACGCAATGAAATCTTGCAATTACTGATGTTAGAGCCTAAATTTGCCCTTCTCGATGAAATTGACTCTGGCCTTGATATTGATGCCCTTAAGGTCGTTTCTAAGGGAGTTAATGCCATGCGTGGTGAAGGCTTTGGTGCTATGATTATTACCCACTACCAACGTCTGCTTAATTACATCACACCAGATATTGTTCATGTTATGATGGATGGTCGTGTTGTATTATCTGGCGGACCAGAGCTGGCAGCTCGACTCGAAAAAGAAGGTTATGCCCAAATCGCTGAAGAACTCGGTCTTGAATACAGCGAAGAAGTCTAATTTGTAACTTCTTAACAAGAAAGAAAGGGAGTAACAAATGACAAAAAAATCTATTTTAACATTTTCACAATCTAAGGCAGAGCCTGCTTGGCTACAAGAAAAACGCTTAGCGGCTTTTGATAAGATTGATGACTTAGAGCTTCCAAGAATTGAACGTGTTAAATTTCAACGTTGGAATTTAGGGGACGGTACGATTACTGAAAGTCCAATTTCGGCTAATGTTCCAGACTTCACTTCCTTTGGAGAGAATCCTAAGTTGGTTCAGCTTGGCACACAAACGGTTTTGGAAAGCTTGCCGGCAAAGCTTGTAGAACAAGGCGTCGTTTTTACAGATTTTCATTCAGCTCTAGAAGAAATTCCACAGGTCATTGAGAAGTATTTTGCCACTGCTCTTAAATTTGATGAAGATAAGTTGTCGGCCTATCATACAGCTTATTTTAACAGTGGAGCCGTTCTTTATGTGCCTGACAATGTTGAAATTGACCTGCCTTTAGAAGGGATTTTTCTGCAGGACAGTACTAGCAATGTCCCGCTGAATAAGCATGTTTTAATCATTGCTGGACGCCATGCCAAGGTTAATTATTTGGAGCGTTTTGAGACGGTTGGGGATAGCAATGTAAAGGCTACTGCCAATATTGCAGTTGAAGTTTTAGCACAGGCAGGCAGTCAAGTGAAATTTGCTGCTATTGATCGTTTGGGTAATAATATAACAACTTATATAAGCCGTCGCGGGCGTCTTGATAATGATGCCAGCATTGATTGGGCACTTGGTGTCATGAATGAAGGCAATGTTATTGCTGATTTTGACAGCGATCTTATCGGTAATGGCAGTCATGCTGAGTTGAAAGTTGTTGCGGCGTCAAGCGGTCGTCAAATTCAAGGAATTGACACTCGAGTGACCAACTACGGCAATAACTCTATCGGGCATATTCTCCAACACGGGGTTATCTTAGAACGTGGGACGCTAACTTTCAATGGTATTGGTCATATTATCAAGGGAGCTAAAGGAGCAGATGCTCAGCAGGAAAGTCGTGTCCTCATGCTTTCTGATAAAGCCAGAAGTGACGCTAATCCTATTCTTCTTATTGATGAAAATGAAGTCACAGCAGGGCATGCCGCGTCTATTGGACAAGTTGACCCAGAAGATATGTATTATCTAATGAGTCGCGGCATTGATAAAGAAACAGCAGAACGTTTGGTTATTCGTGGTTTCCTTGGAACAGTCATTACTGAAATTCCTGTTAAAGCTGTTCGTGACGAAATGATTGCTGTTTTGGATGAAAAATTGGATAAGAGATAAAATCATGACATTAGATACTCAAAAGATGAAACAGGATTTCCCCATTTTAAAACAAATTGTCAATGATGAACCCTTGGTGTATCTTGACAATGCAGCTACAACTCAAAAGCCAAAACAGGTTTTAGCTTGTTTGAATGATTACTATAGACAGGATAATGCTAATGTCCATCGTGGCGTCCATAGCTTGGCTGAAAGAGCAACAGCTGCTTACGAAGCTGCTCGTGAAAAAGTCCGTCGTTTTATCAATGCTGACTCAACTAAAGAAATTCTTTTTACGAGGGGGGCAACAACAGGTTTGAATTGGGCTGCTCGTTTTGCTGAGGAAGTGTTACAAGCAGATGACGAAGTTCTTATTTCTGTCATGGAACATCATTCTAATATCGTTCCATGGCAGGAAGCTTGCCGAAAAACGGGTGCTAAGTTAGTTTATGCTTATTTAAAAGATGAGGAGCTTGATTTAGAAGATCTTACAAATAAAGTTTCTGCTAAAACAAGATTTATTAGTTTAACCCATATTTCTAATGTGCTAGGCTGTATCAATCCTATCAAGGAAATTGCACAGCTGGCTCATCAGCACAATGCCTACATGGTTGTTGATGGGGCACAATCGGCACCTCATATGACCATTGATGTTCAAGACTTAGACTGTGATTTCTTTGCTTTTTCAGGTCATAAGATGCTAGGACCTACTGGTATTGGTGTTCTTTATGGCAAAGAAGACATTCTTAAGCAAATGAGTCCTGTTGAATTTGGCGGTGAAATGATTGATTTTGTCTATGAACAAAAGACCACTTGGAAGGACTTGCCTTGGAAGTTTGAAGCAGGAACACCAAATATTGCAGGAGCCATTGCTCTTGGTGCAGCACTTGATTATTTAGCAGAATTGGGAATGGAACAGGTACAGGCTCATGAGCAAGAATTAGTGGCTTATGTTTTGCCTAAGTTGCAAGCTATTAAAGGGTTGACAGTCTATGGACCTGAGAATCCTGCAAAGCATATCGGGGTCATTTCCTTTAATTTGGAGGGTCTTCATCCTCATGATGTAGCAACAGCACTTGATTATGAAGGTGTTGCTGTTCGTGCAGGACATCATTGTGCACAGCCACTGATCAATTATTTAGGTCTTCATTCAGCAGCACGTGCAAGTTTTTATATTTATAATACAAAAGAAGACTGTGACAAATTAATAGAAGCGATTCTTAAAACAAAGGAGTTCTTTAATGGCACTCTCTAGATTAGATAGTCTTTATATGGCAGTTGTCGGGGATCATTCGAAAAATCCTCATCATCATGGTTTTTTAGAAGATGTGGAACAGGTTAATCTTAATAACCCCACTTGCGGTGATGTCATCAGTTTATCGGTTAAATTTGATGGCGATAAAATATCAGATATTGCCTTTGCAGGTGATGGCTGTACGATTTCAACCGCTTCATCCAGTATGATGACAGACGCTGTCATTGGCAAGACTAAAAAAGAAGCCCTTGAATTAGCAGATATCTTTTCTAAAATGGTTCAAGGGGAAAAAGATGATAGACAAAAGGAATTGGGAGATGCAGCATTTCTTGCGAGTGTTTCCAAATTTCCTCAACGTATCAAATGCTCAACCTTGGCATGGAATGCCCTTAAGAAAGCTATTGAGCGACAAGAAAATTAAAGAATTAAGGAAAGGGTATTATGCCAGAAAACGAAAGAGTAGAACCAAAGCCAATTGACATAGGAGACTATCAATTTGGCTTTCATGATGATGTTAAACCGATTGCATCAACTGGAAAAGGTCCGACGAAAGAGGCTGTTCGAGAAATATCCCGTATCAAAGGTGAACCAGAATGGATGTTGGACTTCCGTCTTAAATCGCTGGAGATATTTTATAAAATGCCTATGCAAGAATGGGGTCCTGACTTAACAGGTATTGATTTTGATGATATCATTTACTATCAAAAACCAACTGATAAACCAGCACGTTCATGGGAGGAAGTTCCAGAAAAAATCAAAGATACTTTTGAAAAGATTGGTATTCCTGAAGCGGAACGTGCTTATTTAGCTGGAGCTTCAGCTCAGTATGAATCAGAAGTTGTTTATCATAATATGAAAGAAGAATATGATAAACTTGGTATTGTTTTTACGGATACTGATTCAGCTCTTAAAGAATATCCTGAACTTTTCAAAAAATATTTTGCAAAATTGGTGCCGCCAACTGATAATAAATTAGCAGCTTTAAATTCAGCTTTTTGGTCAGGTGGAACCTTTATCTATGTGCCAAAAGGTGTTAAAGTAGATATTCCATTGCAGACTTACTTTCGTATCAATAATGAAGGAACGGGACAATTTGAACGGACCTTGATTATTGTTGATGAAGGTGCCAGCGTGCATTATGTGGAAGGCTGTACAGCACCGACTTATTCAACGGCTAGTCTGCATGCTGCTATTGTCGAAATTTTTGCCCTTGATGGTGCTTATATGCGTTATTCAACCATTCAAAACTGGTCAGATAATGTTTACAATTTGGTCACTAAGCGAGCCAAAGCTATGACAAACGCAACGGTGGAATGGATTGATGGTAATCTGGGAGCCCATACAACCATGAAATACCCATCTGTTTATCTTGACGGAGAAGGTGCGCGAGGCACCATGCTATCCATTGCTTTTGCCAATCGTGGTCAGCATCAGGATACAGGAGCTAAGATGATTCATAACGCTCCTCATACCAGTTCTTCTATTGTCTCCAAATCTATTGCTAAAGGTGGAGGAAAGGTGGATTATCGTGGGCAAGTGTCTTTCAATAAGTCATCTCAAAAATCTGTTAGTCATATTGAATGTGATACCATCATTATGGATGATATTTCAGCATCTGATACTATTCCTTTTAATGAAATCCACAATTCACAAGTTGCTCTAGAACATGAAGCTAAGGTTTCAAAAATTTCAGAAGAACAGCTTTACTATCTCATGAGTCGTGGGTTAACGGAGTCAGAAGCTACTGAAATGATTGTCATGGGCTTTGTTGAGCCTTTTACCAAGGAACTTCCGATGGAGTATGCGATTGAACTCAATCGTTTGATTTCCTATGAGATGGAGGGTTCAGTTGGTTAATTAAGACGTTATGATTAAGTTTTAAAAACAATGAGCTATCATTATTTTTAAAGCTTTTTTATTTACATTAAAGTAAGCTTTAAATCAAGTAGGAAGCCAGTAGACTGATAAATAACTAAAGGTAAAAGGGCAGATGAATGGTAACTTCAAAATTTTGTTCTGCAGTCCTTAACGAATCAATCTATTCTTTCACTAAACTCACAAGGGAGAGATAGTAGATTTGAAAGGGGTTTCAAAAAATGTTAGAATAAAAGAAATAAGAATTTATTTTTAGTTGTAAAAGGAGACAAGATGAAAAGAAAGTTTATCATTCTTATAAGCCTCTTTGTTAGTCTTTTGATAGTGACAGCTTGTGATCTTCAAAATGTTAACCAGTCTATTAAAAAAGCGCAGCAAGCAGTGAACAAACGAGATGATAAGATGACTGTCAGCGATTTCTTTAAGAAAGTCAAAAGAGCCAATCGTTCTGTAGAAACGGTGCATTTTGATATGACGACTGACGTAGAATCACGTACTCGAAAACATCAGACCATGACAGCTGATATTGGGTATGATTCTTATACTGCTAGTATTAATAGAGCTAACATTATTATTGAAGAAACAATTAATGGTGTGGATAGTTATCAAGAGTTAGTTGGTAACCAAAACAGTTCTCAATCACGGACTTCTAAAGACGGCAATTGGACTAAGTCAAACGCTGCAGGCAGTTATCGGGTTCATCCTAGTTATTTTAATTTTTTAAAAGTACTCTATACCATGAAGGACGATTTAGTTCTTAAGCAAAGTGGCAATGTTTATAGGCTTGGCTTACGCAGTCAGAATGTAGATATCGTTTCTTTGTTTAAGGAAGAGTTGAATCTCTATTTGAGGGGGGTTAGTCAGTCAGAGTTGAAGAAAGGATTTGAAGTTACCTTTGACAAGAAAACTTTTCATTTAAAAACATTTAAGTTGAGCTTATCTTATGCTGGTAGCAGGGGACAGCTTGATATGATAGCCAAAGGTGAATTTTCGAGGTGGAATAAGCTTTCAGATTCTCAATTTTCTGTATCTGATTCGGATGCTTAGATAACTTGTTCGTCTTACTGATTGAGCTTTAGGTTTTGTAAACTGAAAAAGAATAAAACTTCTCAGCTTGTTTTAGCAGCAATCAGAGAATGGAACAGAAGGATTATAATTCCATACATCAGCATATCGCATATCAGCCAGCGCCTAAAGACGCTGGCTGATAATTTGGGCTTATAGCCCTAGTGCAGACCACCTGTTTAACGGGTGGTTATGATTCAAGTCTCACTGCTTTTGATTTGTCACCAGACTCTTTTTCATTATAACTTCTCATTGACGTATCTGACAAAATGATTCCACCAGACTTTAAGAAAGAAGCTGCGCTTCACTTCTTTTTTAGCAACTAATGGGATACTCGGCGGTGTCTCTAGGTAGCCTTGACCAACGGGATTGTCATCTTTAAAAGTAGCCTTTGCGACTAGTTGTCCTTTTTTAATAACTGCTGTGTAACCATTTTTTTTAGAAGCGATGGAAACAGTATTTTTTTTATGAGATAGTTTATTTTGAATGACGGTAAAATTCTTTTTAGCGACAGCAGGAACAGTTGTTCTTTTGCCATCAATCACCTTGACCTTGCTTCCTTGATACGTCTGACCTTTGTGAATAAGTGTGATGGGTTCATAGGTATTGTTGACATAGTTTAATAAATTATTAGTTGCTTGAAAACGTGCGGCGTCATCATCACTATCAGACTTATCGGCATTTAAAACGACAGAAATCAGGCGCATACCATTTTCCTTTGAAGTAGCTACAAAGCAAGCACCTGCTAATTCGGTTGTTCCTGTTTTTAGTCCATCAACACCTTCACGCGCATAAGGCATATTTGGCAGCATATAATTATAGGTTTCCATTTTATTTCCTGAAAAATCACTGTTTGTTTTTTCCGTGATTTTTAGAACTTGCGGAAATTCTTTGATTAGGTGATGAGCGACGATAGCAACATCTCTGGCACTCATCATGTTTTCATCTTCAGAGCTGGAGTCGGGATAGATATGATCGCCCAAAGTTTTATTGTTAAGACCAGAAGCATTAACTAGCTTGGCATCTGTAATTCCCCAGTCTTGTAGTTGCTTTTTCATCATATCAACGAATTTAGGTTCAGTACCGCCAACTTTTTCAGCCAAAGCGATAGCAGCGCTATTGGCACTAGCAATCATAGAAGCTTCTACTAATTCTTTTACTGTATATTCTCTAGCATCCATGGGGACATTGCTGGCGCTGTAATCCTTTGTCAAACTATAAGGATAGTCAGAAATCTTAACCTTGCTAGACCAGGTGAGATCACCAGATTTAATTTCCTTATAAACCATATAAACAGTCAGCATTTTAGTAATAGAAGCAATACCGGCAGTGGTATCGGCATCCTTTTCATAGAGAATCTTTCCTGTATTAGCTTCAACAGCAATGGCATGCTTAGCAGAGACATCAAAGTTCTCTTCAGCCTTTACCCCAAAGCCGATTAGGGATATTAAAATAAATAGTAAGCATACAATCTTTTTCATCATAAATTTAATTATAGCATAATTTTAAGAGTGAATATGCTTTTCCTAAAAAATCTAATACCCTTAAATAGAGAAGAGAAATTGGACTATTTTTTAGGAGTAGGACGATAAAACTGATTTTTAGGAGATCGCGATTGTATTTTAAATTTATTTATATATCGTTCATAAATTGGAAGATTCAAAATCAATTTTTTCCTTGACAGAAGCTTGCTAAAAGGGAAGAAATGCGCTAAAATAAAAATGATATTAGTTTCAATTTTCAGATTATTGAAAAGTAAAAAGGAGACATTATGATAGCAATAAAGAAAAGTCCATGGAAACGTGTTGGTTTAGGGCTGGTAACTGTTACTTCAGCAGCTATTTTAGCAGCCTGTGGAAACGGGAACAAGCAAACTTCAAAAGATGAGATTAATTGGTATACTCCAATTGATATCAATTCTTTGGATATTTCAAAAAGTACAGATACTTATTCTGGTATCGCGATTGGAAATTCAGGAAGTAATCTGTTGCGTGTTGATGATAAAGGCAAACCAGCCCCTGACCTTGCTAAAAAAGTGGAAGTGTCAAAAGATGGCTTAACTTACACAGCAACATTGCGCAAGGGCATCAAATGGTCTGATGGTAGTGCTATTACAGCTAAAGATTTTGTTTATTCATGGCAGCGTATGGTTAATCCAAAGACAGCTTCAGAATATTCAGGTCTTGCTGTTGAGTCTCATGTAAAGAATGCCAAAGCCATTAATAGCGGTGACATTAAAGATCTTAATGAACTCGGAGTTAAGGCTGATGGCAATAAAGTTATCTTCACCTTAGAATCACCGACTCCTCAGATGAAATATCTGCTTGCTTTCACAAGCTTTATGCCACAAAAACAATCCTTTGTTGATAAAGTCGGTAGTAAATATGGTACCAATGCCAAGAGTCAAATTTATTCAGGTCCTTATACTTTAAGTGGCTGGAATGGCACCAACGGCAGTTTTAAACTGAAAAAGAATAAATATTACTGGAATGCTGACAAGGTCAAAATTGATACCATTAATTTCCAAACGGTAAAAAAACCTGAGACAGCTGTTCAAATGTATAAGCGTGGTGAATTAGATACAGCTAATATTTCAAATACTCCAGCTCTTTTCAAAGCTAACAAGGGCAACAAAGATGTCGTTGATGTCTTTGAAGCAACAACTGCTTACATGCAGTATAACCAAACAGGCACTAACAAAGCTCTAGCTAATAAGAAAATTCGCCAAGCACTGAATTATGCAACTAATCGTAAGGCTTATGTAGAAACGGCGATACCAACAGGTTCACGCGCAGCAACTGGCGTAGCACCTTATAAATTGGCCAAAGTGGATGGTAAGGATCTTTCTAAGTATGTGGCACCGGGCTATACTTATAATGCCGCCAAAGCAAAACAACTCTTTAAGGAAGGTTTGCAAGAGATTGGCGAAACATCAGTGAAATTTACAGTGACTTCCGATGCTGATTCACCTGTGGCTAAATCTGGTCTTGACTATATTAAAGGAGCTTGGGAAAAGGCGCTTCCAGGTTTGACAATTGAAGAAAAATTCGTGCCGTTCAAACAGCGTGTTCAAGATACACAAAATCAAAACTTTGAGATTGTCATGTCTCTTTGGGGCGGCGACTATCCAGAAGGTTCGACCTTCTACAGTAATTTCACGACAAGTTCACCTTATAATGGTGGAAAATTCGTAAATTCTACTTATGATCAGGCCTATGAAAAAGCAATTACAACGGATGCCTTAAATCCTACAAAGGCAGCTGAAGATTATAAAGCAGCAGAAAAAGCCTTATTTGATGAAGCAAATGTTAATCCAATTTACTTCCGCAGTACGAAGTCATTGCAAAACCCAAGTATCAAGGGTCTGATTCGCAGTTCTACAGGTTTGAATGTGGACTTCACCTATGCTTATAAGAAATAACTTTTAAGATAACAACACTTTTACACATGGCAAGGATTGGCTTGATGCCAGTTCTTGTTTTTATTGGAGAGCTTTCGCCGATAAAAACAAAGAAAAGGAATCATTATGCTCAAATATATTCTTAAACGTTTGGGAATTCTTTTGCTGACTTTATTTATAGTTGTCACTATTACTTTCTTTCTCATGAAAGCGATGAAAGGAACTCCCTTTAACAATCCCAAATTAAGTCCGGATGCTATTGCTGCTCTGAACGTTCAATATGGTCTAGATAAACCTCAATGGCAACAATATTTGCTCTATTTGAAAAATGTCTTCACAGGTGACTTAGGAACTAGTTTTCAATATACCAATCAATCTGTGACGACACTTATTGTTCAAAGGCTAGGTATTTCTGCCCAACTTGGTTTACAAGCACTTGTCTTAGGTGTTGGAATGGGTTTGATTGTAGGTGCTCTTTCTGCGCGTCATCAAAACGATAAAATAGATGGTCTCCTAAGTGTCATTTCAACACTTGGTTATTCTGTTCCTTCTTTCATTTTGGCTGTTTTCTTGTTGAATACATTTGGCTATCGTCTGCAATTCTTACCTGTATCTGGTTGGGGCTCTTTTGCTCAAACCATTCTGCCGACCTTGGCGTTATCATTTAATCCATTTGCAGTAACAACTCGTTTTGTTAGAAGTGAGATGATTGAAGCTTTGAACTCTGATTACATTCAACTGGCGCGTGCTAAAGGTTTGACAGAACGTCAGGTTGCCAATCATCACGCCTATCGCAATTCAATGATTCCTGTTTTGACCTTAGTGGGTCCTATGGCTGCTAATCTTTTAACAGGTTCTGTGTTGATTGAGAGAATTTTTTCGATTCCGGGTATCGGGGAGCAGTTTGTGAATTCCATCCCTTCCAATGATTATCCTGTTATCATGGGAACGACGATTGTTTATGCTGTTATGTTGATGAGTATGATCTTATTGACAGATATCGTTACCAGCATTGTTGATCCGCGCGTTCGTTTGCAGTAAGGAGAGTGACATGGCAGATAAAAATAGAGAGTTTGTGCTCATTGGAGCAGGAAGCACCAAAGCACAAGAAAAAATTGAAAAGCCAGCTCTATCTTTCTTACAAGATGCTTGGCGACGGTTAAAGAAAAATAAGTTAGCAGTTGTTTCACTTTGGTTTTTAACCTTATTAATCTCTTTTTCTTTGGTATCTCCTTTGTTTGTATCACAAAAAGATGCTAATAGTTTTGATTCGGACAAGGTATCAACTTATAGTAATTTGCCGCCTAATAGCGGTCTTGGTATTCCGGGTTGGAATGGTGTTTTTCAGATGCCAGGCTCTAGCAAGGCATCCAATGTCTATGAAGATCAAGCCGTTCCAAAAGGGAAAATATTCCTTTTGGGAACCGATAGTTTGGGACGCAGTCTAGGTAAGCGGATTATTGTTGGTGTTCGTATTTCGCTTTTAGTAGCAGTCGCTGCTACCTGCATTGACTTACTTATTGGGGTTGTTTATGGTCTGACTTCAGGCTATGTTGGCGGTGCTGTTGATATCATTATGCAGCGGATTATTGAAATTATTTCTTCTGTTCCAAATCTAATTATCGTAACCATGTTAGGGCTTTTATTAGGGAATGGGATTATTGCAATTATCTTGTCCATTGCTTTAACGGGGTGGACTTCAATGGCAAGGCAGGTTCGAAACATGACCTTATCATATAAGGAAAGGGATTTTGTTTTAGCTGCCAGAACTTTAGGTGAAAGCAGTCCTAAAATTGCTTTTAAACATATTTTACCCAATATTTCTGGTGTTATTATTGTGCAAATTATGATGACGATTCCTTCTGCCATTATGTATGAAGCTATTCTTTCAGCTATCAATTTAGGAGTAAAACCACCAACGTCTTCTTTGGGTTCTCTTATTTCTGATGCTCAAGAAAATTTACAATATTACCCTTATCAAATCATCTTACCGGCTCTTGCCTTAGTCTTTATTTCTTTAGCGTTTATTTTACTTGGAGATGGTTTACGTGATGCATTTGATCCAAAATCAGGACAAGACTAGGAGGAAAATATGAGTAAGGAAAAAATTTTACAAGTCAATAACCTCCATGTCAATTTTCATACCTATGCAGGTGAAGTAAAAGCTATTCGTGATGTTAGTTTTTATTTAGAAAAAGGGGAAACGCTGGCTATTGTTGGTGAATCTGGTTCTGGAAAGTCGGTGACCACACGAACTTTAATGGGGTTGTCAGCAAAGAATGCTGAGATTTTCGGAGATATTGAGTTTAAGGGACGCAATCTAAATGATTTGAAGGAAGAAGACTGGGTTCATATTCGCGGAAATGATATTTCCATGATTTTCCAAGATCCTATGACAAGTTTGGATCCAACCATGCGTATTGGCCTTCAAATTGCTGAACCTATTATCAAGCATGAAAAAGTAACTAAAAAAGAAGCTCTCAAGCGGGCTCTTGACATGATGGAAAAGGTTGGTATTCCCAATGCGCAAGAACACATCAACGATTATCCTCACCAGTGGTCAGGCGGTATGCGCCAGCGCGCTGTCATAGCTATTGCTTTGGCAACTAATCCTGAAATCCTTATTGCAGATGAACCAACGACGGCTCTTGATGTTACCATTCAAGCACAAATTCTTCATTTAATGAAAGAAATCCAAAAGAATACTGACTCTTCCATTATCTTTATCACTCATGATTTGGGTGTCGTTGCAGGTATGGCAGACCGTGTTGCTGTTATGTATGCAGGCAAGATTGTGGAATATGGTACAGTAGATGAGGTTTTCTACAACCCACAGCATCCCTACACTTGGGGGCTTCTCAATTCGATGCCTACAACTAATACAGCTTCAGGCAGTTTGCATTCAATTCCCGGAACACCACCTGACTTGTTGCAGCCCCCTCAAGGAGATGCTTTTGCTCCAAGAAATGAATTCGCTCTTGATATTGATCTTAAGGAGGAGCCGCCATTTTTTAAAGTTAGCGATTCACATTATGCTGCTACTTGGCTGTTAGATGATCGTGCTCCTAAGATTACTCCGCCGGAAAGAATTTTGCAGCGTTGGAGAAAATGGAAGAGCTTACAGGGAGAAAAGCATAATGACTGAAAATCGTAAAAAACTAGTTGAAGTCAAAAATGTTTCTTTGACATTCAATAAAGGAAAAGCCAACCAAGTAAAAGCAATAGATAATGTCAGCTTTGATATCTATGAAGGAGAAGTTTTTGGACTTGTTGGGGAATCTGGCTCAGGTAAGACGACAATTGGCCGTGCTATTTTAAAACTTTACAATATTGATAAAGGAGAAATTGATTTTGAAGGCGAAACGATTTCAAAATTAAAGGGAAAATCATTGTTTAATTTTCGTAAGAAAGCGCAAATGATTTTCCAAGATCCTCAAGCCAGCTTGAATAGTCGCATGAAAGTTAGGGATATTATTGCTGAAGGACTTGATGTTCATAAATTGGTTAAAAATAAGGCAGACCGTGACGCAAAAGTTCAGGATTTACTGGATCTGGTTGGGTTAAATAAGGATCATTTAACACGTTATCCGCATGAATTTTCAGGCGGTCAGCGTCAACGGATTGGGATTGCTCGTGCTTTGGCGGTTGAGCCTAAATTCATTATTGCTGATGAGCCCATCTCTGCTTTGGATGTCTCTATCCAAGCTCAGGTTGTTAATCTCATGCAAAAACTGCAGCATGAACAGGGACTAACGTACCTGTTCATTGCTCATGATTTATCAATGGTTAAGTATATTTCGGATCGCATTGGTGTGATGCATTGGGGAAAAATTGTGGAAATTGGGACATCTGATGAGGTTTACCATCACCCCATTCATCCTTATACTCAAAGTCTCTTATCAGCTGTTCCTGAACCCGATCCAGTTTTAGAACGTCAACGTATTCATAAAGTTTATGACCCAGTTGATGAGTTAGATGGGCAGGAACGGGAAATGAGAGAAATTACACCGGGGCATTTTGTTTTAGCAACAGAAGAAGAGGCAAAAGCCTATAAGAAAAAATAAAGCTGAGCTGAAAGCCCTATTTTAACTGTACTAATGACAAAATCTCATTTTTGAAATAGCTGAATTAATTCATTTGATACAGCGTGTTTTCTTGTTTTTAAGTGATATTTAATATCAGACCATTTTAATCCTAATAATCATTTGTTTTTTATGTTTGATGGTATCGTAACTTTTAGAATTTGTATTCCTAACTTTTTTGACAACTTTTTTGAGTGGTTAAGGAACCTGTCAATATTCTTTTTACTACAGCAGAAATTATTCTTATATGAAGAGTGAGCCAAAATTGGTAATTGTAATGAATTGCGATTTCGATTTTGTCGGTTCACTCTTTTTTACTAAGCTAGCATTATCTCATAAATAAAATCGTTTATTGTTGACTTTTGAGATAATACATAAGAGAAATTATTATATGTGGTTTAGTGAAAGTTATTGGCGTCTGCTTTTTGTTTCTTTGTAAATGTTAATGATAAGATAAAACGTGCTTATAATTTGTCTAGTTTATTTTTTGTTTTTTATTGAGTATGAAACCTTTTGGAAATCATCCCTACTATTTGTTTCATTTATTTTAGAATTTTTAATAAAATAAGCAAAATATTTGTCACTAATTAGTAGTAATGTTATTATATTAGCATAATGACAATGGAGGTAATTATTTATGTCAAATTTTTTAGATTTACAAAAACAACGTCGCAGTATCTATGCCTTAGGCAAAACTGTTGATTTATCAAAGGCTGAATTAGTTGCATTAATTCAAAATGCCATTAAGCAGGCGCCGTCAGCTTTTAATTCGCAAACCAGCCGTGCTCTCATTCTTTTCGGGCAGGACTCTCAAGATTTTTGGAATAAAATTGCTTACAGTGAATTAGAAAAAGTCACACCAGCAGAAGCCTTTGTAGGGACAAAAGCGAAGTTGGAAAGTTTTGCTGCTGGAGTTGGAACCATTCTTCTATTTGAAGATCAAGCTGTTGTCAGAAATTTGGAAGAAAACTTTCCGCTTTATGCAGAGAATTTCCAGCCTTGGTCTGAACAAGCACACGGTATTGCTCTTTATGCTATTTGGTTAGCACTAGCTGAACAAAATATTGGTATGAGTGTTCAGCACTACAATCCGCTTGTTGATGCTCAAGTTGCTGAAAAATATGATTTACCAGCTAACTGGAAATTGCGTGCACAAATACCTTTTGGTTCAATTGAAGCACCTGCTGGTGAGAAAGAATTCATGGCAGATCAAGATCGGTTCAAAGTTTTTGGTGACTAGCCATTAAAAATTTTGTTTGAATAATCAATAAGATAAGACGAAAAAAAGCGCCCTTGTAAAAGGCACTTTTTTTGCTTTAATAATGGTTGCTGCTAGTTAAATGAATGGGAACTTCAGGAAAGAGTTTGGCTAGAATTTTTCCCGTAATAATTTGTCCCGGTCCTTGGTAGCAATAAGTGTGCATGTACATAGAAGGATTGAAATTGAGTTCAATACAGGTGCAGTTTGGCTTTCCCTTGCTGGCTTTTAAGTTGGTATCTGGAATGATCAAATCCACCCCACAAACCCAAGATCCCATTGCTGTCGCCATATTAGCTGCTAGTTGTTTGTAGCTAGGATCCATGGTTTCTGTCACATCAATCGAATCGCCGCCAGTTGAGATATTGGAATTACCACGAAGATTCACCTTCTTGCCCTTTGGTAAGATATCTTCTGGGGTATAACCTTCTTGCTGCAGCATCAGCAATTCAATATCACCGAGATCAATGATTTCAAGTGGAGAGCGATGCTCCCGACCACGAAGAGGATCCCTATTTTTTTGTGCCACGAGCTGCCGAACAGTACTATGGCCGTCTCCAACGACATTGGCCGCAACCCGCAAGAGAACGGCCTCACATTTACCGTCCAGAATGAAGAAACGGTATTCTGTTCCTGGTATAAATTCTTCCACAAGGACCGAATAGTCTTCAATAAAGGCAATGTCAAGTGCTTTTTCGTAATCATTGTGATTGGCTGCTGTTTCAAAAATAGAAATCCCAAGTCCGAAATTGGTTGTCTTAGGTTTAACAACAATAGGTTTATTTTTGATTTGGGAATAATAGCGGAGGGCCTCGTCTTTATTGTCAAATTCAGCTCCTGCTGGGACAGGGTAGCCGTTTTCTCTTAGTATTTTTTTAGTCACCACTTTATTGGCCATGGCTAGGGGGATAACGTAGTTATCTTTAGAAGTCATGTTGCCATTTTTGACATATTCAATATGATCATTATGCCACAGTTTGAGAAATTGATCATTTTCATCTAAAATTTCAAAATGAATTCCTTTTTGGATGGTATCAAAAAGCAGCATTTGTGTTGACAATTCCATGTTTTCATAGCCCTTGAGGGCATAATAATCTTGCCAAGCGTAGTTATGATAATCTTGCCCTTTTTTCTGTCCAAAATGCTCCAATGAGGCATGCTTAATATGCTCAAAGAGACGGCCGCTTAGAGTTAATTTAGGATTTTCAACTTGTTTTTTGATAGCAATTAGTAAATCATCATAGTAACTTGGTAATTTAAAGTGTTTAATTAAGGCTTCCATTGCTTCTATAATAAGGGAAGCAGAGTTCTCCTTTGGTAATTTTTCCAGAGGATGGCTTAATGCAATTTTATCATTAAGTTTTTGAGCCTTATCAAGTGCTTGATTCAGCTTTTTTGGTGTGTCAAGCCAGAGCATGGCCAAGATAAAGAGATGGACACTGTCAATGGTTTCTTGTGTAATGCCGCGATTATTGAAGGGATTAAGATCAAAACAGCGAAATTCTAAATAAGTGATTCCTTTAGTAAGATAGTCACGATTATGCTTACTGCCACGCAAACGAACAGCTGAATAGAATTCTTTTTCAGCTGATAGAGCACCGCTTTTAACGTAGTGCTCAATACTTGAGATATAATTTTCGAGACTGTCGAAAGGAACCTTGACATCATCAGTATTGACATAGCCTAAATGACTGTTTCGGATTGAGCGAACAGTTTGGCTGAGCTCTTCATTTAAAAATCCTTTTTCAGCCAAGGGACTAGCCCCATAAAGGTAGGTCAGGAACCAACGATAGTTTAAGAAATTCTGAGCCACTTTTAAGTAGAGGTCATTTTTAAAGTCAATGAAAGACTGATAACCGCTAAGTTCAAAAAGTTCATTCATTAAATCAGCACCTAGCTCCATGTTATAATGAATGCCAGATATAGATTGCAGGATTTTTCCATATTTTTTATCTAAATACTGACGATAGGAAAATTCAAAGTCATCTTCTAACTGGGCAATTTCAATTTCGTCTTCTGTAATTTGAGGTGGCATAGACAAAGGCCAAAGGTATTGGTTTTGGTCAATACTGCGCTCTGCAACATCAGTAATAGCCCCTAAAAAACGAAGGACTTCCTTGCTGGAATGAGCGACAGGCGTGATTAGTTCCATCTGAGACTCACTGTAATCTGTTTGAATATAAGGATGAAACTGGCGAGAACCCAGTGCTGTTGGATGAGGTGTCTGAGCCAGCCGGTGATTTGTTTTATTGATACGGAGACTTTCTCTTTCTAAACCAAAATTAGCTTGAAGAAGGGGTAAGTCAGAATTTGCATGCTGTAATAATTGATTGATGTGCATAGGCTGCCTCGCTTCATTGTAGATAGTAATAGTGTACAATAAATTACCTCCTTCTGACAATTCTTTGCTACGTTTCTTGAAAAATAGTCGGAAATTTCATATACTTTATAAGTAAGATATTCTTGCGGGTGAAACTCCTGCCATGTCTATTGAGAAAGGATGTGGAGCTGTTTATTGACAGCTCAGTATCAAGAATTATGACTTCAGTTGTTGTTGTTGGAACCCAGTGGGGAGATGAAGGTAAAGGAAAAATTACCGATTTTTTATCTGCTGATGCAGAAGTGATTGCACGTTATCAGGGTGGAGACAATGCAGGGCATACCATTGTTATTGATGGGAAAAAATTTAAACTGCATTTAATTCCGTCAGGAATTTTCTTTCCTGAAAAGGTTTCTGTTATTGGTAATGGGATGGTTGTCAATCCCAAATCATTGGTTGAAGAATTAGATTATCTTCATCAAGAAGGTGTTGCAACAGATAATCTTCGTATTTCTGATCGTGCCCATATTATTTTGCCTTATCATATTAAACTTGACCAATTACAAGAAGCGTCCAAGGGGGATAATAAAATCGGGACTACTAATAAAGGAATCGGCCCTGCCTATATGGATAAGGCTGCACGCGTTGGTATTCGGATTGCTGACTTGCTTGATAAGGACATTTTTGCAGAACGCCTAAAAGCAAATTTGGCAGAAAAAAATCGCCTTTTTGAAAAAATGTATGAGTCGGCTCCGGTAGCCTTTGATACTATTTTTGATGAGTACTATGCTTATGGTCAAAAGATTAAAGATTATGTCACTGATACCTCTGTTATCCTAAATAAGGCTCTTGATAAAGGGAGACGGGTTCTCTTTGAAGGAGCTCAAGGAGTTATGCTTGATATTGACCAAGGAACCTATCCATTTGTAACTTCATCAAATCCAGTTGCAGGTGGCGTTACCATCGGATCTGGTGTTGGACCAAGTAAAATCAATAAGGTTGTTGGTGTCTGCAAAGCCTATACCAGCCGTGTAGGTGATGGTCCTTTCCCCACAGAACTTTTTGACCAAACGGGAGAGCGCATTCGTGAAGTTGGGCATGAATACGGGACAACAACAGGGCGTCCGCGCCGAGTTGGTTGGTTTGACTCAGTTGTTATGCGTCACAGCCGCCGTGTATCAGGCATTACCAATTTATCTCTTAACTGTATTGATGTACTTTCAGGTCTTGATATCGTAAAAATCTGTGTAGCCTATAATTTGGATGGAAAACGGATTGATCACTACCCTGCCAGTCTCGAACAACTCAAACGCTGTAAACCTATTTATGAAGAATTGCCGGGCTGGTCTGAAGATATTACAGGGGTTCGCAGTTTAGAAGATCTTCCTGAAAATGCTCGTAATTATGTCCGCCGTGTAAGTGAATTAGTTGGTGTTCGTATTTCTACTTTCTCGGTTGGTCCAGATCGTGATCAGACTAATATTTTGGAAAGTGTCTGGGGATTGTAAAGTTAATAATTTTTATGCTATAAAAAAGAAGTTGCTTGTGTGACTTCTTTTTCATTTGGTGCGATTTTAACCATTTGTATAACTGCAAATAAAATTCATTTTTAAACTTGCCTTCTATGTTGAATTCCAAGAAGCCTTCTTTTAATGTTTAAAATTTAATTGGATAAAAATTAAGAATGCCTTCTAAATTTCGACTCATTTAAAAAGCAGAAATTATAGTCCAATTGTGAACACTTGTATGTGTGATTATTGGTCTTGTTGTTAGCATTTTCAAGAATTATAATAAAACTATAAAAAAACTTCAAATCTTTTTAGAAAAGAGGAAAACATATGAATATTCTTATTAATATTCTAACTTGGTTCTCGCAAAATATTTTGCAAAAACCGGCCTTTTTTGTAGGTATCTTAGTATTAATTGGATACTTGCTCCTCAAAAAACCATTACACGATGTATTTGCTGGTTTCATTAAGGCAACTGTTGGATATATGATTCTGGATGTTGGTGCTGGCGGTCTAGTGACAACCTTTCGCCCCATTTTAGCAGCACTTAATTATAAATTCAAAATTGGTGCGGCGGTTATTGACCCATATTTTGGGCTGACAGCAGCAAATGAAAAGATTGCTCAAGAGTTCCCTAGATTTATTGGTACAGCAACAACAGCGCTCTTGATTGGCTTCTTCTTCAATATTCTTCTGGTTGCCCTTCGTAAGATTACTAAGATTCGTACCTTGTTCATTACAGGTCACATCATGGTACAACAAGCTGCGACAGTTACCTTGATGGTTATCCTTTTAATTCCAGCCTTTCGCAATCAGTTCTGGGGAACTTTAGCTGTAGGGATCATCTGTGGTCTTTATTGGGCGGTTAGTTCTAATATGACTGTTGAGCCAACACAGCGCTTAACTGGCGGCGGTGGTTTTGCTATCGGACACCAACAGCAATTTGCTATTTGGTTTACGGATAAGATTGCTCCAAAACTTGGTAAAAAAGAAGAAAATTTGGACAACTTGAAATTGCCAGCTTTCTTAAATATCTTCCATGATACAGTTGTTGCCTCAGCAACCTTGATGCTCGTTTTCTTTGGTGCTATCTTGGCTATCCTTGGTCCGGATATTATGTCTAATCCAAAGGTGATTACAACGGGTACCTTGTTTGATCCAACCAAACAAGCCTTCTTTATGTACGTTGTTCAAACGGCCTTTACTTTTTCTGTTTATCTTTTTGTCTTGATGCAAGGTGTGCGGATGTTTGTCGGTGAACTGACCAATGCCTTCCAAGGTATCTCTAACAAACTTCTCCCTGGTTCTTTCCCAGCAGTTGACGTTGCGGCGTCCTATGGTTTTGGATCACCTAGTGCAGTCCTCTTTGGTTTTGCAACTGGACTTATTGGACAGTTAATTACAATCGTGTTATTGATTGTCTTTAAGAATCCAGTCTTGATTATCACAGGTTTCGTTCCAGTATTCTTTGATAATGCTGCGATTGCTGTTTATGCCGACAAACGCGGAGGTTGGAAAGCAGCAGTTGTTCTGTCATTCTTATCAGGTGTGCTTCAAGTGGCACTTGGTGCAGTTGCAGTTGCTCTTCTAGGTCTGGCAGGATTTGGCGGTTATCATGGTAACATTGACTTTGAAATTCCATGGGTGCCATTTGCTTATCTTTTCAAATATGCAGGAGTTATCGGTTATGCTCTTGTGGCAGTCTTCTTACTTGCTATCCCGCAAATTCAATTTGCTAAAGCAAAAGATAAGGAAGCCTACTATCGTGGAGATACTCAAGCAGAATAATCAGCTAATATGAATTTAGCCTATCATTGTGTTATAATAGGCACGATCATTTATAGGAGGAAAAATTATGGTTAAAGTTCTTACAGCATGCGGAAATGGCATGGGCTCATCAATGGTTATTAAAATGAAGGTTGAAAATGCTTTGCGTCAATTAGGTGTATCGGATATTGAATCAGCATCATGTTCAGTTGGCGAAGCCAAAGGTTTAGCTTCAAATTATGATATTGTTGTCGCTTCGAACCACCTCATTCATGAATTGGACGGCCGTACGAATGGTAAATTAATTGGTCTTGATAATTTAATGGATGATAATGAAATTAAGACAAAATTGGAAGAAGCATTGAAATAAAAAGCGTAGTGGGTGTCTTCAATTTTGCTGAAGGCACCTATAGTTTTTAAGAAAGGAAGGATACGATGAACTTAGCACAAGCCTTTAAAGAAAATCATTCAATCCGATTAGGGTTAACAGCCAAAGATTGGAAAGAAGCTGTTAAACTGTCTGTCACCCCTCTTATTGAAAGCGGTGCAGTAAAGCCTCAATACTATAATGCTATTATTGAGTCAACTGAAAGTTATGGACCTTATTATATCTTAATGCCGGGTATGGCTATGCCTCATGCTCGTCCAGAAGCAGGCGTACAGCGCGATGCCTTTTCATTAGTGACATTGACAGAGCCCGTTACCTTTACAGATGGCAAAGAAGTTCAAGTTCTCCTTGCTCTTGCAGCGACTAGTTCAAAAATTCATACATCAGTAGCTATTCCCCAAATCATTGCACTTTTTGAATTAGATCATTCCATTGAACGCCTTGTTAATTGCAAAACGCCAGAAGAGGTGCTTGCTATGGTAGAAGAATCTAAAAGCAGTCCCTATCTTGAGGGGCTTGACCTTGATTCATGAGAAGAAATGAGTTAGTACGTAGAAAGAAGGAGATATAAATGACAAAACAATTGCCAAATTTACAGGTTGCACTGGACCATTCTAACTTGAAAGGCGCTATTACAGCAGCGGTTTCTGTAGGAAATGAAGTAGATGTTATAGAAGCAGGAACCGTCTGTCTCCTTCAAGTTGGCAGCGAATTGGTAGAAGTCTTACGCAGTCTTTTTCCAGATAAAATCATTGTTGCCGATACAAAGTGTGCTGATGCTGGCGGTACAGTTGCTAAAAATAATGCTGTGCGTGGCGCTGACTGGATGACCTGTATCTGTTCAGCTACTATTCCAACCATGAAAGCAGCCCGTAAAGCTATTGAAGACATTAATTCTGATAAAGGTGAGATTCAGGTTGAACTCTATGGTGATTGGACCTATGATCAGGCTCAACAGTGGTTAGATGCCGGTATTTCACAAGCGATCTATCATCAATCACGCGATGCTCTGCTTGCAGGTGAAACTTGGGGAGAAAAAGACATTAACAAGGTTAAAAAACTTATTGAAATGGGTTTTCGTGTTTCAGTAACCGGTGGTCTTAGTGTTGACACCTTGAAACTCTTTGAAGGAGTCGATGTTTTCACCTTTATCGCAGGACGTGGGATCACTGAGGCGAAAAATCCTGCTGGGGCAGCACGTGCATTTAAAGACGAAATCAAACGGATCTGGGGGTAGAGCTTATGGCACGTCCAATTGGTATTTATGAAAAGGCAACACCCAAACACTTTACTTGGTTGGAACGCCTCAACTTTGCCAAGGAACTTGGGTTTGATTTTGTTGAGTTGTCCATTGATGAGAGCGACGAACGTTTGGCACGTTTGAATTGGTCCAAGAAAGAACGTCTAGAATTGGTTAACGCTATTTTTGAGACAGGTGTGCGGATTCCCACCATTACTTTTAGCGGACATCGCCGTTATCCACTGGGATCCAACGATTCTGAAAAAGAAGCGCGTGCTCTTGAAATGATGGAAAAATGTATCGAGTTTGCACAGGACATTGGTATTCGTAATATCCAGCTGGCTGGCTACGATGTTTACTACGAAGAGAAGTCTCCTAAAACACGTGCACGCTTCCTTAAAAATTTACGTCAGGCCTGTACTTGGGCTGAAGAAGCGCAAGTTATCTTATCAATTGAAATCATGGATGATCCTTTCATCAATTCGATTGAAAAATATCTAGCTGTCGAAAAAGAAATTGACTCTCCTTACCTCTTTGTTTATCCTGATGCAGGAAATGTCTCAGCTTGGGGCAATGATCTTTGGAGTGAATTCTACATTGGGCACAAATCTATCGCAGCCCTTCACTTAAAAGATACTTATGCCGTCACAGAAAGTTCAAAAGGTCAATTTCGTGATGTGCCATTTGGTCAGGGCTGTGTAGATTGGGAAGCCATGTTTGATGTTTTGAAGAAAACAAATTATAATGGCCCATTTTTAATTGAAATGTGGTCTGAAAATTGTGAAACGGTAGAAGAAACGCGTGCAGCCATTAAAGAAGCACAAGATTTCCTCTATCCTTTAATTGAGAAAGCGGGGTTACGCTAAATATGTTAGTACCTGAACTGCGCGAACGCGTCTACAAAGCTAATATGGAACTGCCAGAACATGGTCTGGTTAAGTTTACTTGGGGAAATGTCTCAGCTATTGACCGCGAAGGTGGCTATATTGCCATTAAACCATCTGGAGTTGCTTATGACAAATTATCGGCGGAAAATATGGTCATTACAGATCTTGATGGAAATATCCTTGAAGGAGACTTGAATCCTTCATCAGATTTGCCAACGCATGTCGAATTGTACAAAGCTTTCCCGGAAGTTGGCGGTATTGTCCATACACACTCAACGGAAGGCGTGTCTTGGGCACAGGCCGGCCGTGATATTCCTTGTTACGGAACAACACATGCAGATACCTTCTACGGGGCAATTCCATGTGCGCGTGCTTTGACTCCGGAAGAAATCAATGGTGAATATGAAAAAGAAACCGGAAAAGTTATCATTGAAGAATTTAAAAAACGCGGTCTTGACCCTTTAGCTGTTTCTGGTGTCACTGTCCGCAATCACGGACCATTTGCTTGGGGAAAAGACGAAAAATCAGCTGTATACAATGCAGTTGTCTTGGAAGAAGCAGCTCGCATGGCGAGATACACAGAAAGTATCAATCCAGAAGTGAAAGAGGTACCGCAAGCACTCAAAGATAAACATTATCTCCGTAAGCATGGAAAGAATGCTTACTATGGACAAAAAGGCGATAGTCATTAAAAAAAGAGTGATTGTTTCAGATTGAAGACAAACTTTTCGAGGTTTGTCTTTTTTACTTTCAGAGAGCTCAATGAACAAAACACCCTTTTCCTTTTTTGTGAATAAATCTGTGTCAGATTAATGGAGTGAAAAGAATTTTAGAAAGCATAGAAAAACACAATATAAAAGATAAGGCTTCATTTATATAAAAAAGCCCCTCTTGTCAATGTTAGTCAAGATTTTACAAAAACGATGGTCACTATTAAGCAATTCTAATTTACCAGAAAAATTTCTTATACTTTTCAACCAGATGTCACAGATATTAAAATTTTGAAATATTATTGCACCTGTCATTTTAACGTGTTAAAATGACAGCAATATTAAGAAGAGGAGAAGTTTTATAAACACAGTAACTTTAGATTCAATGGCATTTGATCATTTTGAAACAGTAGGAGAAGATTACCTTACTGGAATCGAAGGAGAAGGACTAGGTCTTGGTATCTGTCTTGGGCTTGTTGGCTTTGCAGCTGGTTATAGCCTATGATTAAACGACTATTTCAGAATAGTTTATTGCCGATTTTTGTAATAATGGGATTACTGGCTGTATACACACCGATAAGACCCTTTAAGTACATTCTTGTTGGTTTAATGGCCTTAGAAGGACTTTCTTTCATTATGATTGATGGTGCAAAACTATTAAAAATGATAAAACATTAAAAGTATTTGAAGGTGTGTAAGCAAATCTAAGCCTTTACGAGTGAGTAAAACATACGCAACTATATCTATTATGGTCGGCATAGGAGCAAGCATTGCATTGGCGCGAGTTTATCCTCCTATGGCAGCAGAAGCAGCCCCTTGGTTAATTGGAGTTGGGACTATTGCGGGTGCTTGTGTTAATACTTGGGGACCTTGGATTTAAGCTCTATCAGGAGGACTACCATATGTTGTCACCGAAATTAGGAAGAGCTGTTCTCTTTAGTTATCCTATCTTATTGCTCATTTCCTTATTATTACCAATTAAAAATATTAAACTGATTGTATTTATGATATTTATGATAGAGAATATTTTAGTATTAATATTTTATTGGAAAAGTAAACATCTCTCATAAGTAATATGAGAGAGACTATTAAAATGAATCAATAGCCTAATTCTTACAAGAATTAGGCTATTTGAGTAAAAATATGTGAATAGAAATCGAAAATAAATTGTCGGCTCCTTAGCACTTAGCAGGTTCAGAGGCAGTTCCTGTTGCTTCTCTTGCTGGTTTAGCTATAGGTGAAACCTTTGGTGGAGTATGTGGAGCCGTTGGCGGAGGATTCACCGGTGCTGTTACTGATTATGAGAAACTTCCATTTTAGTTACAGTCATTTTATTTCTCATAATTGAAAGGAAAATTTTATGTTTTCAAAGAAATCTATCATTGTTAGTTATACTTATATGTTGGCTATACCTATTTGTCTTATGCTGTATGCCATCTTTCCAAGTATAAGAGATTTTGTTTCCACTATATATCTAATAGGAACGATGTTAGTTATCATTTTTTGCTGGAAAGATTTTTTCAAACTGATGCAACTGCTAAGAGATTATTGGAAAAATAAAAAAGGATGATTTCATGTTCTTACATGAATCTTTTAGATAGTGTACCTTTTATATTAATGATTTCAATCATATTTCTCTTTAAATATAGGATAGACAATATTTTGAAATACTAATGAAATAATAATTATCAGAAAATCTATATTCGCTTTTACTTTTTTTCTATTCAAAGTTAAAAATCAAAATATTATTGAACTTGTCATTTTAAAGTGTTAAAATGACAGCAATCTTAAGAAGATGAGAAGTTTTATGAATGCAGTAACTTTAGATTCAATGGCATTTGATCATTTTGAAACAGCAGGAGAAGATTACCTTGTAGATATTGATGGCTCAGGTTTTGTTGGATCAATTGCTGGTGGAGTTTTAGGAGCTGGAACAGGGTTCACAGCCGGTTTCAAGCCAGCTAAATTTTTGTGGAGAGTTCCAGTTGCAGGACCGTATCTAGCTCTTGGGACTCTCGACTTGACTACAGTAGCAGGTGTTTATATTGGTGCTAGAGAAGGATGGGGAGATGGAGGCTTCTGGTAATTAACAGCTTCTAGTTATCTATTGAATCATTTCTATATATTGGAAATCAGTTGTATGACTTCAATTGGTACTATACTTATTAAAGTAGGTGTAGAGTTAACTTTAATAATTTCAATAGTATTTTCTTTTGGAATACGAATGTTAGTCTATTCTAGGTATAAGGTATGTTATTGAATTCATTAAAATATCAGCACAAATTTAGAAAAGGTAATATTGGTTTATGCACATAATTCAGTCAATTTTAGTGTTACTTGCTCTTTGTGTATTAGCACTTATTTCTTACCGTAGTAAAAACATTATTATTTCATTTATATGTGTCATCATTTTGCTTGCTTTATTTGCTTATTATCTTTTGCATTAGTGAAAGCAAAAGTATTTTCAAATTTAAATTTAGTCAAGTTAATAACTTGTGGTGCTAGTTTAGTAGCCTAGTTCTAAAAGATGAAACGATTATACAATTTATTAATTTTACACTTAATCAATAAAAGTTCAAATTATTGGTTATATGATGGTTTTATGATACTGCCGCTTATATTACACTATAGTAAAAGTTCATTTGATAAGCTCGCTTGTTTTATTATTTTTCTGTTTGAATGTATTTGGCTTCTTGTCAACTGTAGTGGGTGGCATTTCTGGCTTTGCAGCTGGTTATAGCCTATGATTAAACGCATATTTCAGAATAGTTTGCTTCCAGTTTTTGTAATAATGGGATTACTGGCTGTATACACACCGATAAGGCCCCTTAAGTACATTCTTGTTGGTTTAATGGCCTTAGAAGGACTTTCTCTCATTGTGATTGATGGCGCAAAACTATTAAAAAGGATTAAACATTAAAAATGTTAAAATCTCTTAAAGAGTTGAGATGATCAACTCACTTTACTTAAGTACTCCAATCTAGCTTGGGTCAGATCATTTTGGAATGCTAACAAATAATAGCTATCAGAAAAGTTGTAAGATTCTTTCTTTTTATTATCATCTGTATTAAAGTTCTGGAATATTATTGTATATGCTGTTTTAAAATGTTAAAATGATGATGTTTAGAGAATTAGAGAAGGAGAAGTTTATGAATATGTTAACTTTGGATTCAATGACATTAGAAGGATTCTCTCATTATGATTGATGGCGCAAAACTATTAAAAAAGGTTAAACATTAAAAATGTTAAAATCTCTTAAAGAGTTGAGATGATCAACTCACTCTATTTAAAATAACTCAACCTAGTTTGAGTTATTTTTCTGAATATAAACTAAGAAAGATTATTTTTATGAAACAAGTTATTTATGTTGTTTTAATCGTCATAGCCGTTAACATTCTCTTAGAGGTTATCAAAAGAGTAACAAAAAGGGGAGGGACAGTTTCGTCATCTAATCCTTTACCAGATGGGCAGTCTAAGTTGTTTTGGCGCAGACATTATAAGCTAGTACCTCAGATTGATACCAGAGACTGTGGGCCGGCAGTGCTGGCATCTGTTGCAAAGCATTACGGATCTAACTACTCTATCGCTTATCTGCGGGAACTCTCAAAGACTAACAAGCAGGGAACAACAGCTCTTGGCATTGTTGAAGCTGCTAAAAAGTTAGGCTTTGAAACACGCTCTATCAAGGCGGATATGACGCTTTTTGATTATAATGATTTGACCTATCCTTTTATCGTCCATGTGATTAAAGGAAAACGTCTGCAGCATTATTATGTCGTCTATGGCAGCCAGAATAATCAGCTGATTATTGGAGATCCTGATCCTTCAGTTAAGGTGACTAGGATGAGTAAGGAACGCTTTCAATCAGAGTGGACAGGCCTTGCAATTTTCCTAGCTCCTCAGCCTAACTATAAGCCTCATAAGGGTGAAAAAAATGGTTTGTCTAATTTCTTCCCGTTGATCTTTAAGCAGAAAGCTTTGATGACTTATATTATCATAGCTAGCTTGATTGTGACGCTCATTGATATTGTCGGATCATACTATCTCCAAGGAATATTGGACGAGTACATTCCTGATCAGCTGATTTCAACTTTAGGAATGATTACGATTGGTCTGATAATAACCTATATTATCCAGCAGGTCATGGCTTTTGCAAAAGAATACCTCTTGGCCGTACTCAGTTTGCGTTTAGTCATTGATGTTATCCTGTCTTATATCAAACATATTTTTACGCTTCCTATGTCTTTCTTTGCGACAAGGCGAACAGGAGAAATCACGTCTCGTTTTACAGATGCCAATCAGATTATTGATGCTGTAGCGTCAACCATCTTTTCAATCTTTTTAGATATGACTATGGTGATTTTGGTTGGCGGGGTTTTGTTGGCGCAAAACAATAACCTTTTCTTTCTAACCTTGCTCTCCATTCCGATTTATGCCATCATTATTTTTGCTTTCTTAAAGCCTTTTGAGAAAATGAATCACGAAGTGATGGAAAGCAATGCTGTGGTAAGTTCTTCTATCATTGAAGATATCAATGGGATGGAAACCATTAAATCACTCACAAGTGAGTCCGCTCGTTATCAAAACATTGATAGTGAATTTGTTGATTATTTGGAGAAAAACTTTAAGCTACACAAGTATAGTGCCATTCAAACCGCATTAAAAAGCGGTGCTAAGCTTATCCTCAATGTTGTCATTCTCTGGTATGGCTCTCGTCTAGTTATGGATAATAAAATCTCAGTTGGTCAGCTTATCACCTTTAATGCTTTGCTGTCTTATTTCTCAAATCCAATTGAAAATATTATCAATCTGCAATCCAAACTGCAGTCAGCTCGCGTTGCCAATACACGTCTTAATGAGGTCTATCTTGTCGAATCTGAATTTGAAAAAGACGGCGATTTATCAGAAAATAGCTTTTTAGATGGTGATATTTCGTTTGAAAATCTTTCTTATAAATATGGATTTGGGCGAGATACCTTATCAGATATTAATTTATCAATCAAAAAAGGCTCCAAGGTCAGTCTAGTTGGAGCCAGTGGTTCTGGTAAGACAACTTTGGCTAAACTGATTGTCAATTTCTACGAGCCTAACAAGGGGATTGTTCGAATCAATGGCAATGATTTAAAAGTTATTGATAAGACAGCTTTGCGGCGGCATATTAGCTATTTGCCGCAACAGGCTTATGTTTTTAGTGGCTCTATTATGGATAATCTCGTTTTAGGAGCTAAAGAAGGAACGAGTCAGGAAGACATTATTCGTGCTTGTGAAATTGCTGAAATCCGCTCGGACATTGAACAAATGCCTCAGGGCTATCAGACAGAGTTATCAGATGGTGCCGGTATTTCTGGCGGTCAAAAACAGCGGATTGCTTTAGCTAGGGCCTTATTAACACAGGCACCGGTTTTGATTCTGGATGAAGCCACCAGCAGTCTTGATATTTTGACAGAAAAGAAAATTATCAGCAATCTCTTACAGATGACGGAGAAAACAATAATTTTTGTTGCCCACCGCTTAAGCATTTCACAGCGTACTGACGAAGTCATTGTCATGGATCAAGGAAAAATTGTTGAACAAGGCACTCATAAGGAACTTTTAGCTAAGCAAGGTTTCTATTATAACCTGTTTAATTGAGAAAGGGGATAACATGGATCCTAAATTTTTACAAAGTGCAGAATTTTATAGGAGACGCTATCATAATTTTGCGACATTATTAATTGTTCCGTTGGTCTGCTTGATTATCTTCTTGGTCATATTCCTTTGTTTTGCTAAAAAAGAAATTACAGTGATTTCTACTGGTGAAGTTGCACCAACAAAGGTTGTAGATGTTATCCAATCTTACAGTGACAGTTCAATCATTAAAAATAATTTAGATAATAATGCAGCTGTTGAGAAGGGAGACGTTTTAATTGAATATTCAGAAAATGCCAGTCCAAACCGTCAGACTGAACAAAAGAATATTATAAAAGAAAGACAAAAACGAGAAGAGAAGGAAAAGAAAAAACACCGAAAGAGCAAGAAAAAGAAGAAGTCTAAGAGCAAGAAAGCTTCCAAAGATAAGAAAAAGAAATCGAAAGACAAGAAAGACAAGGAAAGCAGCTCTGACGATGAAAATGAGACAAAAAAGGTTTCGATTTTTGCTTCAGAAGATGGTATTATTCATACCAATCCCAAATATGATGGTGCCAATATTATTCCGAAGCAAACCGAGATTGCTCAAATCTATCCTGATATTCAAAAAACAAGAAAAGTGTTAATCACCTATTATGCTTCTTCTGATGATGTTGTTTCTATGAAAAAGGGGCAAACCGCTCGTCTTTCCTTGGAAAAAAAGGGAAATGACAAGGTTGTTATTGAAGGAAAAATTAACAATGTCGCTTCATCAGCAACTACTACTAAAAAAGGAAATCTCTTTAAGGTTACTGCCAAAGTGAAGGTTTCTAAGGAAAATAGCAAACTCATCAAGTATGGTATGACAGGCAAGACAGTCACTGTCATTGATAAAAAGACTTATTTTGATTATTTCAAAGATAAATTACTGCATAAAATGGATAATTAGATATTCTATATATCAGCAGCAATCTTTGCTAGAATAGTTTGAAATCAGCTATAACGCTAAAGACTTTTGAACTTTTAAGTTTTTGTCAGCCCTAAGAGGTGACGAACAGCTAATCGCTAATGTCTGAGAAGACCAAACTGGTCTTCTTTTTTGCTAGCTACAGTTGTTAAGAGTTTCGTAATATAAAGCATCCACAATCAAAAGCAGATCATAGATTGCTCTCGAATGCAAGTTTCTTATGGTAAAAAATCACTGTTCCTATTAAAAGAAATCGTATAAGAGGCCGATTTTTTATCTGGATGATAAAGTAAGTCTCGCTTTAAAAGTGTGCTATAATGAAAATAATGAAATCAATAACAGGGGAGGCAAAAAATGATTATCTTGGATAGAAATAGTTATGACCTTCTTTCTTATTTGATAAAGTTAGAAGAGCCTGAAACAGTGATGAGCATTTCTAAAGTTTTAAATCAGTCCAGACGTAAAGTTTATTACCATCTTGATAAAATAAATGAAGCGCTGCCACCTGAGATTCCGAAAATCATTAGCTATCCTCGCATAGGTATTTTGCTTTCATCACAACAAAAAGCAGCCTGCCGCACTTTGCTAGCAGATTTAGATGATTATTCTTATGTAATGAGTATACAAGAACGTATGCTGCTTAGCATAACTTATATTGCAATTGCTAAAGATCGTGTTACGATTGAAAAGTTGATGCAAATCAATGCAGTTTCCCGTAATACCATTCTCAATGACCTCAATGAACTGCGTCAACGTCTTTCTTTTGAACCATATAGTATTAAGCTTCAGGCAACCAAATCAAAAGGCTATTATTTGGATTGCCATCCTCTGTCTAAAATTCAATATTTAAATAAGCTTCTTCATACTATTTATACAGATAGTAACCCTAATTTTATAGCTATGATGCGTGATAAGCTGAGAGATTTTGCTGATTTGTCTAGTTATTTTTCTGATGATATTTCAAGTTTTATAAGAGGAGAATTGCAGGTTTCCCAAGCATTACTCGGTAAAAAAATCAACAGTCAAGATATCCGTTTTATGGTTGCTACTTTACCTTATCAGCTGTTAAGTTATCAGAATCTGGGTTTATCAGAACGTGAACAAAGAGATTTATTAAGTGAATTTTCTCCTATCAAAGAGCGCAAAGAATATGAAATTGCGAGGCATTTAAATGAGAATCTAAAAAGAGAATTTCATCTTGAATTAGATGAGATCGAAACCTCTTTAATTGCTGTTTTGCTTTTGTCGTATCGAAAAGATCGCGATATGCATCTTGAAAGTCATGATTATGATGATATGCGGCGTGTTTTAAGCTATTTTATAGATGCTTTTGAGCTCGATTACCATGTTTGTTTTAAACATAAACAACTCTTACTTAATCAGTTATTAACGCATTGTAAAGCCCTTCTTTTTAGGAAGGCTTATGGCATCGTTTCAAATAATCCGCTAACAGACCAAATTAAAGATAAATATGCAGACTTATTTGCTATGACCAAGGTTTGTCTTTCTATTTTGGAAAATGCTTGGTCTATTAAAATGAATGACGATGATATTGCTTATATCACCATCCACATTGGCGGTGAGTTGGTACATTCTGAGACGAAACCGACACCGCCTGCAGTCTTGACCCTAGTTTGTGATGAAGGCATTGGAGTGCAAAAACTCTTTATGCAGCAGTGCAAGCAATATTTACCTCATAGCAAGATCGAAGCTGTCTTAACATCTGAACAATTTTATAGTGTTGCTGATATTATGGCTGTTGATTTGGTTATTTCAACTAATGACAGTCTCGATACGCAGCTGCCAACTCTTTTTGTCCATTCTATTTTAAGAGATGATGATGCCATTAAATTAATTCGTTTTGCTAAGCAGCGTGGACAAACAGGTCAGGATGATTTTGATAAAAAGTTAGAAACTTATATTCGTCATTATGTTAAGAATGATAGTGATTGTTATGTCCTCAAAACAAAAATTGAAGGCTTAATCAATGAGGAATTGCTTTATGATAATAAAAGATAGAAATATAGTATGATATCTGGAACGAAATACCCTCCCAGACTTATTTTTTTGTGAATTTTAAAATTGAGCCGCTATCGCTCTTTGTTCACAATACAAATAAAAAGGCTTAGAACTTGTATTGACAGTTTTCTTGGGTGGTAGAGACGTCAAAAAGCCAACGCTATGGTATTGGTTACGTTTTATACTAGAGGCTGGTACAAAAAAAGTGTACTGGGAGTTTTTCCTAACTTCTATCCCTTGCTCTGCAAACGATAGCTCCAACAGTTTGAAAAACTATTGGAGCTTATCTTATTTCGTGAACGGTCGGTTCATGTTAATACCTGAACAACTTTTTCCACTCTTTTTTCCTAAGTTAGCACTTATCTTATCAATAAGATAATTTCTGTGAATACAGCTTTTTTTAAGTCTGAAATGTTTGGTAGACAATGTTAATGTTTTTTTATGAGGCCACACTGTTAAGATAGGAACAGTCCAAATGTGAACACAAGCTTGTGTTTTATTTGGTCTTTTGTAAAGGCTCTGGTAGCAGTATTATAAATATGTAGAAAAAATAACTATCCAATGTATAGGAGGAAACAAAATGACTAATGTTAAAGATATTACAAGAGAATCATGGATTTTAAGTACTTTCCCAGAATGGGGCACTTGGCTGAACGAAGAAATTGAAGAAGAAGTTGTCCCTGCCAATAACTTTGCTATGTGGTGGCTGGGTAACTGTGGTGTCTGGATTAAAACTCCTGGTGGAGCCAATGTGGTTATGGACTTGTGGTCAAACCGCGGTAAATCAACTAAGAAAGTAAAAGACATGGTTTGGGGTCACCAAATGGCTAATATGGCGGGTGTGCGTAAATTACAACCAAACCTTCGTGTGCAACCGATGGTTATTGATCCATTTGCCATCAACGAATTAGACTACTATCTTGTTTCCCACTTCCACAGTGATCATATTGATATTAATACAGCTGCAGCTATTGTTAATAATCCCAAATTAGACCATGTTAAGTTCGTCGGACCATATGAATGTGGCGAAATCTGGAAAAAATGGGGGGTGCCAGAAGACCGCATTATCGTGATTAAACCGGGTGATTCTTTTGAATTTAAAGATATTAAAGTAACTGCTGTTGAATCCTTTGACCGTACTTGTCTGGTAACCTTACCAGTTGAAGGTGCAAAAGAGAACAATGACGACCTTAAAGGACTTGCTGTTACAGATGAGGAAATGGCTCGCAAGGCAGTTAACTATATCTTTGAAACTCCTGGTGGAACCATCTATCATGGTGCTGATTCTCACTTCTCAAATTACTTTGCTAAACATGGCAAAGACTTTGATATTGATGTTGCTATCAATAACTATGGTGACAACCCAGTTGGTATTCAAGATAAAATGACTTCAATCGATCTCCTTCGTATGGCCGAGAATCTTCGTGCCAAAGTCATCATTCCTGTTCACTACGATATTTGGTCTAATTTCATGGCTTCAACAGATGAAATTCTTGTCCTTTGGAAGATGCGTAAAGAACGTTTGCAATATCAATTCCATCCTTTCATTTGGGAAGTTGGTGGTAAATACACTTACCCACAAGATAAGGATAGAATTGAATATCATCACCCACGCGGTTTTGATGACTGCTTTGAGCATGATTCTAATATCCAGTTCAAAGCCCTCCTATAATTGCTTTTTGCTTTTCATTCGTTGTCAATTTCACTTCGCTGAACTTCAGTTCTATCTCCGGTTCATTTCTTAAACTGAAAGGCAAAATCAATCATAGGTTATCATTCATCTCATCTGTTCCCTCTTCGTCAACTTCGGCTTGCCTAACTTTAATTATGCCTGCGTCTTGTTTCCTCAATTGAACAGCGAATCAATTATTGGTTGATTTATCGTTCAATAGTACATAAAATAATGTTAATTATGTCTTTAAACTTTATATCCGCATGTCGCACGATATGCGGGTATTTGAAAGAGTTTAAACTTATTTGGATATATGGAACAAGTAAGCGTTTTATGTTAAAATATCTATGACTACATTAAAAAGGAGAATATTATGTCAGATTTATCGGTTAATGCCATTCGCTTTTTAGGGGTAGATGCTATTGAAAAGTCTAAGTCAGGTCACCCGGGCGTTGTCATGGGCGCTGCCCCAATGGCTTACAGTCTATATACTAAGCATTTACGTGTTAACCCAAGTCAGCCAAATTGGATTAACCGTGACCGTTTTGTTTTGTCAGCTGGTCATGGCTCAATGCTTTTATATGCTCTCTTGCACTTGTCGGGATTTGAAGATATTTCTATTGATGAAATCAAAAATTTCCGTCAGTGGGGCTCTAAAACACCGGGGCACCCTGAGTATGGCCATACCGTAGGTGTTGATGTGACAACGGGCCCTCTTGGCCAAGGGATTTCAATGGCTGTTGGTTTGGCTCAAGCTGAACGTTTCTTAGCTGCTAAATACAATCGTGAAGGCTACCCTATTTTTGACCACTATACTTATGTTATTGCCGGTGATGGTGATTTTATGGAAGGTGTTTCTGGCGAAGCGTCATCCTATGCTGCCAAACAAAATTTGGATAAACTGATTGTTCTTTATGATTCTAATGATATTTGTTTGGATGGTGAAACCAATGATGCGTTCACTGAAAGTGTTCGTGCACGATATGATGCTTATGGATGGCATACAATCTTAGTTGAAGATGGCAATAATATTGAAGCTATTGGACTTGCTATTGAAGAAGCAAAGGCAGCTGGCAAACCTTCTCTTATTGAAATTAAAACTGTGATTGGCTACGGTGCTCCAACTAAAGGCGGTACCAATGCTGTTCATGGTGCACCACTTGGAGCTGAAGAAGCAACTGCTACTCGTAAGGCTCTCAATTGGGGTTATGCTCCTTTTGAAGTTCCTCAAGAGGTTTATGATGATTTCAAAGAAAATGTTGCAGATCGTGGTGAAGCTGCTTACGATGCTTGGTCAAATCTTGTTGGAGAATATCGACAAGCTTATCCTAAAGAGGCGCGTGAAGTGGATGCAATTATTGATGGAAAAGATCCTGTGGAAATCAAAGAAGCTGATTTTCCAGTCTACGAAAATGGCTTCTCTCAAGCAACGCGTAATTCTAGTCAAGATGCCATCAATGCTGCGGCAGACGTACTACCTAACTTTTTTGGAGGCTCTGCTGACCTTGCGCATTCTAACATGACTTACATTAAAGCAGATGGGCTTCAAGATGCTGATCATCCGCTTAACCGTAACATTCAGTTTGGTGTTCGTGAATTTGCTATGGGTACTGTCTTAAATGGTATGGCTATTCATGGCGGACTGCGTGTTTATGGCGGTACCTTCTTTGTCTTTTCAGACTATCTCAAAGCAGCTGTTCGTTTGTCAGCCCTTCAAGGAGTACCAGTAACTTATGTCTTTACCCACGATTCGATTGCCGTTGGTGAAGATGGCCCTACTCATGAACCAATTGAGCACTTGGCGGGTTTACGTGCCACCCCTAATTTGGTTGTTTTTCGCCCAGCTGATGCACGTGAAACACAGGCAGCATGGCATTATGCTTTGACAAGCCAAAACACACCAACAGCTCTTGTTTTGACACGTCAAAATCTTGATGTTGAAGCTGGTTCAAGCTTTACTTCAGTTGCTAAGGGAGCTTATGTTACTTATGAAACAGATTCTGACTTTAATACCATTCTTTTGGCATCAGGTTCTGAAGTTAACTTAGCAGTCAAAGCAGCTAAGGAATTGGAAGCACAAGGCGAAAAAGTACGTGTTGTTTCTGTTCCTTCTACAGAGCTCTTTGATGAGCAATCTGCTGCCTACAAAGAAGCTATTTTGCCAAATTCAGTACGCCGTCGTGTAGCCATTGAAATGGCAGCCAGCCAACCATGGTATAAATATGTTGGTCTTGATGGTGCGGTTATCGGTATTGATAAATTTGGAGCATCAGCTCCTGCTGCTCAAGTCATTGAAAATTATGGCTTTACAGTAGATAATGTGGTTAAAGTTGTTAAGGGACTGAAATAGTATTTTTCTAAATTCATCTGAGTAAGGAGTGACATTCTTCTCAAAATTAAAAAATGTAATGTTAAAAGCTTTTAAAAACAGGCTCTTAGAAATATTGATTTTGACCTGCATCTCAAAAGTTAGCCTAAAATCTAACTTTTGGGGTGTTTTTCTATGAAATTGAGTTGTGAAAAATAACAGGTAAGAGACTAGATTAGAATAGAATAGTTAGTTTAGCGTGAATAACAGATACTGTGAGTATTTTCCATGGCCTTTTGTAAGCAGTAAAAAAATGAAAAGGCTTAGTGAGAACCTAAATTGTAAGTTGAGTGTTATATCTTAGCTTTCTAATCCTGCATCTTAGTTAATGTGAGGCTTTTGGCATCAATTGTCATTGTAGTGTTATTGATTGTCCTATGCAAAAGCCGCTTTTTTGCTTTATAATAATCTGTGAAAAAAATTGTTGCAAGTTAGGGATGTCACCTAAATGAGCTGACTAGAAGTTGAAGCATTTTCAATAAAAGTCAGAAAGTAAACGGATGTATTAATGACTTGGCTGTTCAAGTTGGACTTGGGGTAATGATTATGAAACTGATGATTACGAAACAATTTCAGTCTTTCCTACAAGAATTGGGAATAGATATCAGGCTGGTTTTACAAAAAGCACAGCTGCCTAATAAGCTGTGGCAAGAAGAGCTTACTTATAATGCTCGGGAGTACTATTGTTTTATAGCAACCTTAGATAAGCTGATTACGGATGAAGCTTTGTTAGCTTTGAGCAGGATTGAAAACATTAAGAAGTTTGTGCCGGCCTTTTTTGCTGCTTTGGCAAGTCCTGATGGTTTGACGGCTTTACAGCGTTTTTCGAAATATAAAAGCTTGATTGGTCCAGTAAAAGTACAGCTTGAAGACAGCGGAGATGAAATTTCTGTAAGTTATGCCTACTGTTCATCACAGCTTCCGCTTCCTCGCATGTTATTGCTGCAGGAACAGTTGCTTCTTTTAAGTCTCTTACGGACGGGAACAGGGACTTGCATTCTTCCTTACGAAATAAGTTCTCCTTATGATTATGGAAGACTTCTTGAGAAGGAAGTAGGAATCCTGCCGAAAAAAACAGATTATAATCGTTTAATATTATCTAAAGCAGATCTTGAAAAACCTTTTATCACTGAAAATAATGTCATGTGGTATCATTTGAAGTTAAGTCTTAATCAGCAGTTGTCCCAGCTTCATAGTGATGACAATTTCACTCAGGCCGTTCAGACAGAGTTGCTGTCTGCCATCCCTAGTGGACAATTTTCCCTTGCAATGATAGCTAACAGACTAGGACTCAGTGCCCGTACCCTGCAACGTAAATTGGCTGCTGAGGATACAACTTTTAATGAGGAAGTTTTACATATGCAAAAATTGATGACTTTTTCCTATCTTGACTTATCTATGTCAGTTGATGAGATTGCTTATTTAGTAGGCTACTCAGAAAAGTCCAGCTTTCTGCGGGCTTTTAAAAAATGGACCGGTAAGACATTAAAGCAGTATAAGGAAACCGCTCTTTAATAAATTGATACGGCTACGACACTGTGAAAAAAGATAAAGACATTCTAATGCTAAAGCATTTTCGTCAACTTTCCTATTTTGCGGTGTGTCGCTTATGCCTTTGTATCTTAAGTAAATTGAACACGAGCTGAAATCCTAGTAAAAAAGATAAACTTCCTTGTGTCTTGGCGACACGGCGTCAGTTTCCTATTTTTATACGGATTTCTAATGCTCTTTGGTATCTTGAATAAAGGAGAGAAATAATGACAGCAGCACTATTCGCTTTTATCGCTATAACGCTTTTTATGATACACGAGTTTGAAGAAATAATTTTAGTCTGTCCATGGATTGCTAAGAACAAGAGCAATCCCAAATTTGCCAATGAGATATTTATCTCAGGCAGAAAGCATTACCCTTCAGCAGAAAATATTGCAGTAGCTGTCTTAGAAGAGTTTGTTTTAGCTAGTCTGATTCTGCTTACAGGCATTCTTTTTAAAGTACCAGAGTTGGTATTAGCTATCACATTGGGACATACTTTCCATCTTTTTTCTCATATTTCTCAAGCCATTACCTATCGTACATGGGTGCCCGGCAGCATTACTGCAGCATTAACTCTTCCTTTACTGGTTATGGCTATCATGGGATTTTGTTTTGCTCAGTCACTTAGCTGGATGCTTTTATTGATGCTGACAGTCCTTATATTCCCTCTTCAGTTGGTTAATCTGCGCTTTCTTCATCAGCAGACTGACAAAGTCGAAAAATTCCTGCATTCGTAAATTAGATTGTATTTCAGTTATCTAATCCTGCAACTTGGTTGATGCAGGATTTTTTGTGGAAAAGCTGTGCTATAATAGGTACTATGAAATTACGAATTGAGCAAGATGACCAGTATAAGGAATTAGAAATTCATATCACATATGGTCAGAAAGATAAGTTGATTGAGCGCATTCTCGATTTTCTGGAGACAGTAGACAGGCAGCTCAGCTGTTATCAGGAGGGCAGAAAGTATTTGGTCAATTTTTCAGATATTTACTATATCGAAAGTGTTGACAAAAAAACCTTTGTCTACTTGGCAGATGAGGTTTATCAGACGGATTTAAAACTTTACCAGTTGCTTCATGACCTACAACATGATGGCTTTGTTCAGATTAGCAAGTCTTGTTTGCTCAATATCAATGTTCTGGAGAATATACGCCCGCTTTTCAACAGCCGTATGGAAGCCACTTTATTGAATGGTGAAAGGGTCATTGTCAACCGCCGCTATTTGCCAGATGTTAAAGAAGCTTTGAAAGGAATTCGATAATGAGAAAAGCAGTCACAAATTTCTTTGCAACGACGGGAATTAGTTTAATTTTGTTATCTTTGTTTGCTCTTTATTTTCAAGCACACTGGCTCTTACTGGTTACCATTTTTCAAGTGTTTTTGGTTAATATTTTGATTCATTTGGCCTTGCTGACGAGGCAAAAATGGGAATTTCAACAAGAACTAGTCGGAAGCCTTCTTGACCTTGTCATTATTGAGGGAATTATCTACAGTCTTAGTTTCCCTTTCCATTGGAATGCCAGTCTCTGGGTGCTTTTGTCTATCGGTCTGATTATCTACCTGATATCCCGTCTCTTAGATCTTTTCTATCTAGGACAAGAAGCGCAGGAAATCAACTCACTTATCAAAAAACGCCGTCAGTAAAGAAGGGAAATGTTACAATGAAAATTTTAGTAATAGGTTTAGGAACGATTGGTAGCATCTATGGTTATGTTTTTCAAAAGGCGGGCCATGAGGTTGAGCATTACCTGAGAAAAGACAGTCCTAAAGCTGCTGTTAAACAACTCCAAGTAGACTTGCTGGATGGTCGAGCTGAGAAAGACGGTATCCAGAGCTGTGATGTTTACCAAGTGAAGCACTGCTCGAGCAAAACCTATGACTTTATCTTTGTCAGTGTCCCATCAGGCGGCCTTACTTCTGTGATCGACAGTCTGGCAGCAGATGGTATTTCTGGAACGTTGATTCTGGCTTGCGGGATTTGGGAAGATCGTGCCTATGTTGACAAGTTAGTGAAAGGATATTCTTATATTTTAGGTTATCCTGTGGCTGGCGGTAATATCAAGGACAATAGGCTGACTTGCTGTCTTTTTGATCACTTTATGCTGGAAAGAAAGGAAAAGGCAGCTATTTCTAACTATGAGAAGTTAGCGAAGCTTTTTGCTGACTGTCAGATTCAATTGGAACAGCCCTATGATATGCTGGAGTGGATTTGGCTGCATATGGGCATCAATGCAGGTGTTATTTCAGTCATGGGAAAATCTGGAGATGTTAAGGATACGGCTGCAGCAGCAGAACAGCTCATGGATTCTATACAGTACTTAAAAGAAGCTGTCAAGACTATTCGTGAAACTTCTCAAATCGTAGCTAGTCGAGGAGTTAATTTAAAGCATTATAAGAACGAGCTCTTAGCCTATAAATTACCGACTGTTATTTCTGCACCTCTTATGAAACGCATGTTTGCCAAAAAAGTACTGACCCGTAAAATTATGACCTTGCATGGCAATACTCAAGATTTGATGTTTGTCTGTAAATGTCTTTACGATAGTGGTAAGAAAAATCAAATAGCTGCTCCTAACTTTTATGCAAATTGTGAAGAAACTATGGGGAAAATCACTTCCTTAATGGAGAAAAAGTAGAAGATTTTGATGTTGGTGAAGGAAATCCAACGATTATTTGATAAAAATGAGGCTTGAGGCAATAGTGTCTCATTTTTTTGTGGCTTGTTTACTTCTTTTTAACCTTATTGTCAGTGTTTAAAGAGAGTAAAGACTAGGATTTATGTTACAATAGACCTATGACAAACAAGAAAAAATTATTATTGATTGACGGCTCTTCCGTCGCTTATCGTGCTTTCTTTGCACTTTATAATCAAATTGACCGCTTTAAAAATCCTGCTGGTTTACACACCAATGCCATTTATGGCTTTCATTTAATGTTGGATCATATGATGAAAAGGGTGGAACCGACACATGTTTTAGTGGCTTTTGATGCTGGGAAAACAACCTTTCGAACAGAAATGTTTGCAGACTATAAGGCGGGCCGTGCTAAAACGCCGGAAGAATTTCGTGAGCAGCTACCCTATATTAGAGAGATGCTGACCGCTTTAGGTGTTTCCTATTATGATTTGGAAAATTATGAAGCTGATGACATTATTGGAACCCTTGATAAATTAGCCGAAAATGAGGATGAATATGATGTTACTATTGTCAGCGGTGATAAGGACCTCATTCAGCTGACTGATAGTAATACGACTGTTGAGATTTCCAAAAAAGGTGTTGCTGAATTTGAAGAATTTACACCAGACTATCTCATGGAAAAAATGGGACTGACGCCTAAGCAATTTATTGATCTCAAGGCTCTCATGGGGGACAAGTCTGATAATATTCCGGGGGTAACAAAAATTGGTGAGAAGACAGGTTTGAAACTGTTGCATGAACATGGCAGTCTAGAAGCTATCTATGAACATATTGATAGCTTTAAAACGACTAAGATGAAGGAAAATCTCATCAACGATAAAGAAAAGGCTTTTCTTTCTAAAACACTGGCAACCATTGATACGCAAGCACCGATCACCATCACTTTAGATGATATTGATTACTCTGGTCCTCAGCTTGATGCACTGGCTAAGTTTTATGACGAAATGGACTTCAGACAATTTCGATCACAACTTGACAGTTCACCTAAAGCCGAAAATTTTGAAGTGAGTTATACAGAAGTGACTGAACTCAAGCCTGATATGTTTGCGCCTGATCAATTCTTTTATTTTGAAATTTTGAATGATAATTATCATACCCAAGAGATGATCGGCCTGGCTTGGGGAGATGACCAAGCGATTTATGCGACAACTGATACCAGTTTGCTGACGCATGATTTGTTTAAAGAAGCCTTGTCAAAACCTATTAAAACTTATGATTTTAAGCGCGGTAAGGTCTTGCTGAGTCATTTGGGCCTTGATCTGCCGACAGCTAGTTTCGATAGTCGTTTGGCCAAATATTTGCTGTCAACTGTTGAAAATAATAACATTTCGACCATTGCAAGACTTTACACAGATTTACCTTTGGAAACAGACGATGATGTGTATGGTAAAGGAGCTAAACGTGCTATCCCAGAAAAAAATGTTCTGCTCAGCCATTTAGCTAAAAAAATCAGTGTCTTGCTTGCTAGCGAAGAGCCGATGCGTCAGAAACTGTCTGCCAATGACCAACTGGACTTGCTTTTTGAGATGGAATTACCGCTGGCAAATGTGTTGGCTAAAATGGAAATTGCAGGTATTTCGGTTAGAAAAGAAACGCTGCAGGACATGGAACGGGCTAATGAGATTGAATTGCAGGCTCTGACTCAGGAGATTTATGATTTAGCTGGTGAGGCGTTCAATATTAATTCTCCAAAACAATTGGGAGTTATCCTCTTTGAAAAATTGGGTCTGCCCTTGTCAGCCACTAAAAAGACGAAAACAGGTTATTCAACAGCTGTTGATGTCTTGGAACGTCTGGCTCATCGTTCACCAATCGTTGCTAAAATTTTAGAATATCGTCAAATTGCGAAATTGCAATCCACCTATATCGTTGGCTTGCAAGATTCGATTTCCTTTGATGGCAAGATTCATACCCGTTATTTGCAAGATTTAACGCAAACTGGCCGCTTATCCAGCGTTGATCCTAATTTACAAAATATTCCTGTGCGTTTGGAACAGGGACGTCTCATTCGCAAGGCTTTTGTTCCTGAATGGAAAGAGAGTGTCCTGCTCAGTTCAGATTATTCACAAATTGAATTGCGGGTGCTGGCTCATATTTCAGGCGATGAACATTTAATTGCTGCTTTTAAGGAAGGAGCAGACATTCACACCTCTACAGCCATGCGTGTCTTTGGTATTGAAAGACCAGAAGACGTCACTCCTAATGACCGCCGCAATGCTAAGGCTGTTAACTTTGGTGTGGTTTATGGCATTTCTGATTTTGGTCTGGCTAATAATTTGGGTATTAGCCGCAAAGCCGCTAAGAATTACATTGAAACCTATTTTGAACGTTATCCGGGAATTAAAAATTATATGGATAGAGTGGTGCGAGAAGCGCGTGATAAGGGTTATGTTGAAACGCTCTTTCATCGCCGCCGTGAATTACCGGATATCAATTCACGCAATTTCAATATTCGGTCTTTTGCGGAGCGAACAGCTATTAACTCGCCTATTCAGGGTAGCGCCGCTGATATTCTTAAAGTGGCCATGATTCATCTCGATCAAGCCTTGAAAAAAGGAGATTATCAATCGCGGATGCTCCTGCAGGTGCATGATGAAATTGTCCTTGAGGTGCCAAATGCTGAACTTGAAGCGATCCAAAAGTTGGTCAAGGAAACCATGGAATCTGCTATTGAACTTTCTGTACCACTTGTGGCAGATGAAAATGCAGGGCAGACTTGGTATGAGGCAAAGTAAACAGGTTTATTTATTACTTTAATAGCAATTGTTAGTTTCACTTACCGATTTAAAAGAGGAAATTCAAGCGAAAAAGTTAAGGAGGTCATTTTATGGCTTATCAATTTCAAAATCCTAGTCAAGATGTCATCTTTGATTATGTAAAAAGGGCCAAGACGATTGCAATAGTTGGCTTATCTGCAAGAAAAGAGACAGCAGCTTATGATGTTGCTCAGGTATTGCAAAGTGCTGGTTATAAAATTATTCCTGTTAATCCTAGGGCTGTTGGTGATGAGATTTTGGGTGAAACGGTTTATGCTCGCCTGCAGGATATTCCAGAACATATTGATATTGTGGATGTTTTTCGCCGCAGTGACTTTTTAGCAGATGTTGCTAGGGATTTCATTGAAACAGATGCAGATGTTTTTTGGGCACAATTGGGACTGCAAAGCCAAGAAGCGGAAAAAATATTACGGTTTGCCGGTTGTGACCAGATTGTCATGAATAAATGTCTTAAAATTGAATATCTCAAGTTAAACTAAGAGGGCAATTTATCAAAAAACATTTAGCGTTTGTGCTGGTCATGGTGTTTTAGCACTTAAAAGGATTGTCGTTTATTTCAAACAGATTGGCTAGTTCATACTTATGCGATAATATCAAAAAAACACCTCATCTATTATAATAGATGAGGTGTTTGCCGTTTATATAACAATATGAACGATTATCTTAATGACTTAAGCGTAAGCGGCAAAACTTGCTGCACCTGAAGCCCAGCTATTTACTACAACGTCTGTTAAAGCTTGTGCTGGAGTTTTTGTTACCTTATAAGCCCAGTGACCTTGGGAATCGCGGTAAGCATAGCCATTAGCTCCATCGTAAAGACCGCCCCCAGTTACATGTGAAAGTGTTTCAGCATCCATAGTTTCAAATTGTTCCATCATTTTTGTATTCATGTGAATACCTCCCTTTTTTTATTGTTAGTATATCTACTAACATCGTCATTATAACTGTTTTTAGTAGAAATGTGAACCTGAAACCGTTTCAAAAATCGGAACTTAACTGTTGTGTTAATCGAGTGCAAAAGACTTAATTGGATATTAATTTTCAATTGAAATTTAAAATGAAAAATCCTACAGCACTTAGTATGAGGAATTGATAATATGTCTCATATTAAATTAGTGTAAAAGCAGCCAATAGCTATAGTGTAGGTGTTTCGTTGTACCTTTCTTACACTCTCAAAAAAAACTGATAAAAGTTCTGAATGCAGATTCTAAGAAGTACGCTTAATGACATCTGCTAGCTTTTTTGATAAAATTTATAAGGTTAAACTGTCCAAAATACAGTCTTGAAAGCAAGGAGTAAAAATGACACATTCACCGATTCAATATCGTCTTATTAAGAAAGAAAAACACACTGGAGCACGTTTGGGAGAGATTATCACACCGCATGGAGTTTTTCCCACCCCTATGTTTATGCCAGTTGGAACACAGGCTACTGTCAAAACACAATCCCCAGAAGAATTAAAAGAAATGAAAGCAGGAATCATTTTGGCTAATACCTATCATCTTTGGTTACGGCCGGGAGATGACTTGGTTGCAAGAGCGGGAGGTCTACACAAATTCATGAATTGGGATCAGCCGATTTTAACCGATTCTGGTGGTTTTCAGGTTTATTCATTGGCTGAAAAACGCAATATTACTGAAGAAGGAGTCACTTTTAAAAATCATCTGAATGGAGCTAGAATGTTTTTGACCCCAGAAAAGGCCATTTCTATTCAAAATAATTTAGGTTCAGACATCATGATGTCCTTTGATGAATGCCCGCAGTTTTATCAGCCTTATGACTATGTCAAAGCTTCAATTGAACGAACCAGTCGTTGGGCAGAGCGAGGCCTCAAAGCTCACCGTCGGCCTCAGGAACAGGGACTTTTTGGCATTGTTCAGGGGGCAGGCTTTGAAGATTTGCGGCGTCAGTCAACAGCTGATCTGGTTTCAATGGATTTTCCGGGCTATTCCATCGGCGGTCTTGCTGTTGGGGAATCGCATGAAGAAATGAATGCCGTTCTTGACTTTACAACACCTTTATTACCAGAAAATAAACCTCGCTATCTCATGGGAGTTGGTGCACCGGACAGTCTAATTGATGGGGTTATTCGTGGCGTTGATATGTTTGATTGTGTCTTGCCGACTCGGATTGCTCGAAATGGAACCTGTATGACCTCAAGGGGACGCTTGGTTGTCAAAAATGCTCAGTATGCAGAAGACTTTACGCCGCTGGATCATGATTGTGATTGTTACACTTGTCAAAATTATACACGCGCTTATATTCGCCATCTGATTAAAGCAGATGAGACCTTTGGACTTCGCTTGACCAGTTATCATAACCTTTATTTCTTACTAAATCTTATGGAGAAAATTCGTCAAGCCATTATGGATGATAATATTTTAGAATTTCGTGAGGACTTTATTGAAAAGTACGGCTATGGACGCTCAGAGAGGAATTTTTAATGGATGAAGAGCAGTTAAAGACATTACTGCTGGCAAATGAACCGATTTCTCGTATTTTAACCATTATTCGAGATCTTAAACTTTCGGATGCTTGGTTGTGTGCGGGCACACTTCGCAATTTTATTTGGAATTATTTAAGTGGGAAACCAGCCTTTGATAAGGAGACGGATATCGATGTTGTCTTTTTTGATCAGACGATTTCTTATGAAAAGACTTTGAGGATTGAGAAGGAGTTACAGGCAGCTTATCCTGCTTATAAATGGGAGCTCAAAAATCAAATTTATATGCATGTTCACAGTCCAAACACAGAGCCTTATCATAATTCTTGCGATGCTATTGCAAAATATCCAGAAAAGTGCACTGCCCTCGCTGCTAGAATAAATGACAAAGGGAAATTGGAGCTCTTCCTTCCCTATGGTTTAGAGGATATTGTTCAATTTAAAGTTGCCCCCACACCACATTTTTTAGCAGATGAGGAGAGAATGCGGGTTTACCAGCAACGTCTTCTGAAAAAGCATTGGCAAAATAAATGGCCGCAATTACAGTTTTTAAAGGGAGATTAAAATTTTTTATAAGGGTGAATGCCTCTGTTTACCAGAGTTATTATCACTTGAAGATAAACCTACTTTTTCTATACATATATATTTTGAAGTTCTGCAAATGCCAATTTAAATGGCATTGATTTGCGAGCGAAGTGAGCCTTAATCGAGACTTTGTCTACACTCTAAAAAAATATTTTGAGGACTTACAAAGGTGTAAGGTTCTATCTTGATTTTTGAGATAAAATAAAGATGGAAGAATTCCTCAGAAGTTACAAAAGACTAAGATTATTAGAAGAGCTTTGCTATTTTTGAATTTTTTAAGTATTTTGTTCAAAAAATGAAGAGAATTTCAAATGTGACAATCAAGATTAAAAATTTAAGTGTAATAAAAATAAGGAGATGTTATGTTAGGATTGCTTGCAGTTGTATTGTTTATTTTGTTAGTAGTTTCTATTTATCATGAAGCACGAAGTTTACTCAATCCCATTCTTCTTATCGTCTTCTTGATGGTAAGCTATTTGGCTATCGTTGAATTTCTCTATAGTCATGGTTATTATACGGCTTATGGCGTTTTCCTGCTTCTTTTAATTTCGACTCCTCTTATCATATTTTTGGGTGGTCTCTTTTTAGTCTATAACGGGATTATTCTGTTACATAAAGAAGGTTTCTCGAAGATTAACCTTTTATCGCTTTGTTTAGGGCTAATGATTACTAGCTTCTTTTTATTCATGGTAATCCGAATTCACCATTCGACTCATTTGTTATTCAATCGTTTTATTGCTTCTTTGTATGCCTTGTTAAGCGCTTCTTTTTTTATTTTCAGTGTTGCCTTTATAGCTTTTATGCTGTATTCGATTCTTTATCTGATTATTCCTAAAAACAAGCATTATGATTATATTATTATTCATGGTGCAGGTCTTTTGCATGGCAATCAAGTGACTCCCTTATTAAAGCGCAGGATTGATAAGGCTTTAGAAGCCTTTAGACAATCGAAAAACTCACAAGTCAAATTGATTGCCAGTGGCGGTTTAGGTTCTGGGGAAACCATTTCTGAAGCAGCGGCAATTGCCAATTATATTCGAAAACAGGCAAGTGATATTCCAAATGATAGGCTTCTCTTGGAAGAACAATCGCATTCGACCTATGAAAATCTTCTCTTTTCCAAGCAGTTAGCAGAAAAAGAAATGAAAAAACCGCGTTTTCTTTTTGTAACTAATGCTTATCATGTCTTTCGAACCAGTGTTTATGCACGCCGATTGCATATGGCTGGAGATGGCTTGGGTTGTTCAACAGCCGCCTATTATATTCCCAGTGCTTTTATTCGTGAATTTATTGCTATTGTTGTTTATTTGAAGTGGTTATTTATTATTGTTTATGCCTGGTTCATTATCGCTTTGATTTATTCTTTTTTTAGATAACATAAGCTGGTTTTTATTATCCAAAGAGCAGCTCATTTTGTTATAATAAAAATAACTAAAAAAAGAAGGTGTTTTTATGAAACTAACCACACTTGGTTGCTGGGGAGCCTATCCCTATAAAGATGAAGGAACAACCTCCTATCTCTTGACAGGAGAAGACGGTTTTCAGCTCTTAATTGATTGCGGTAGCCGTGCACTCAATGAACTCGAAAAAGAAATTAGCCCGCTAGATTTAGATGCAGTCATTATTTCTCACTATCATCCAGACCATGTCGCTGACTTGGGCGTTTTGCGTCATTATTTTCAGCTTTATCCTAAACATCTTTGGATGCCCAAAGTTTTACCGATTTACGGTCATGACCAAGATACTTATGAGTTTTCAAAGTTGACACTTGATGGTGTTTCTGAAGGCAGAGCTTATAATGTCAATGGTCTTGAGCAAATTGGACCTTTTGACATTACTTTTATTAAGACAGTACATCCTGTTGTTTGCTATGCCATACGTATTGTGGAGCGTACAACTGGTCAAATTTTTGTTTTCACAGGTGATACGGGTTATTTTGAGGATTTAGATAAATTTGCCGCAGGCGCGGACTTCTTTTTAGCAGATGTTTACCTTTACGAAGGCAATGAAAACCACATCGCTCATTTGACGACCAAAGAAGCTGGACAAATCGCTAGCGCGGCTAAGGTAAAACGTCTAGTCTTGACCCATATGCCACCAGTACCGCCAGCAGGCATTGATCCAGACAACCATCTAGAAATCCTAAGAAGCCAGACTGAGGCATACTCCAATGGCATCCCTGTGGAATTGGCTACACCTCACAAATCATGGCAAATCGGTAACTGCTGATGGCAGGTTTGACTCAGGCAGAAAAAGAGTTTTTTATGGGAGAAGCTCTCAAAGAAGCTCAGCTATCACTTCAAAAAGAAGAGATTCCTATTGGCTGTGTTATCGTTAAGGACGGTCAAATCATTGGGTGTGGTCATAATGCGCGTGAAGAGGAAAATCTTGCCATCATGCATGCCGAAATTATGGCTATCAATCAAGCAAATAGAACACAAGAAAGTTGGCGTCTGCTGGATTGTACGCTTTTTGTCACCATTGAGCCTTGCATTATGTGCAGCGGAGCCATTGGTTTAGCACGTATTCCGCAGGTCATTTACGGTGCCAAAAATGCTAAATTTGGTGGGGCTGGTTCCTTATATGATATCCTAACTGATGAGCGGCTCAATCATCGTGTAGAAGTAGAGAGGGGAATTCTGGAAAAAGAATGTGCTCAAATGATGCAGAGTTTTTTTAGATACAGGAGAACAAAATGAATACAATCACCAAGCCACAGGAATGGCTATTATCAGCTTTTTTGTTTGCTTTAACATTACTCTTTGTTGGTCTGCTAGTTTTGAATTTAGATTTTCAAGCTTGGGCTTTTGAACGTCATCAAAACCAATTAAGCTGGTATATTCGTCCTATTTTAATCCTTCCCATCTTGTTTTTTGCCTATCATAGACGAATCATAGGGGTATCGGTTAGCATCTTGGCTCTTTTTACAAGCATGATTTGGTTTCCCGTGCCACAATCAACCCCACCTTTAGTCAAGGAGTTTTTAACCTATGAGAAGGAATTTTTACAAGCAGGCTTGACAGCTAAGAATGTGCTCTTTGCCTTTTTGGTTATTAGTTTTTTTATCGTCATTGTTAGGGCAACTTGGCTACATAGTTGGAAGTTAGTTGGTTTAATTTTGATTATCACAGCCCTTTCAAAAATTATTTGGTCTTATATGGACAGTGGACAGGCGGGCTTGACTATTGTCGTCCCAGCCCTAGTTGGTTTGATGATTTGCCTCTTAGCTCTTGCTTTTTGGCAAAAGAAAAAGTCTTAAGTTGGCAGTTTTTTTACTTTATGCTATAATAGATATCGGAGCAACAGCTTTGCGTGAAGCGGGTCAGGGGAGGAATCCAGCAGCCCTAAGCGATGTAAGCTGTGTGCTCTATTTTTTGTGTAATAGTAAGGTAAATAGATAACAATAATAATTTCATAAATTTGTGATAAAATGCAATATGAAATTTGGTGGAGAAGTATGAGCATAAAAGAAACAATTGGGAAAAAGATTAGGGAAGTTCGTGAGAAAAAGGGTTTATCACGTGAACAATTGTGTGACACTGAAGAAGAACTAACAGTTCGCCAGTTGGTACGTATCGAGCTAGGACAGTCTTTACCCTCTATTGTAAAATTGGAATACATTGCAAAAGTATTAGAAACTGATTTAGGAACTTTACTTGCAGGTGAAAGTATTACTATACCAGAAGAGTATTTCACTATGAAGTATCAACTTTTCAAATTTCCCAGTTATGGTGATTCTGAACGCTTAGCTCAAAAAACGCAAATGATTGAAGATATTTATGAAAAGTATTTTGATGTTTTGACGGAGGAGGAGCTTTTTACTTTAGAATTACTAGATAACTCTCTAGATTATATTTCAACAAGAAAAACGGCAGCAGCAGAAGATATCTTTGAAGATTTTTTTAAACAACTTTTAACAAAAAAACATTATTCTTTCAATGATTTATTATTGGCAAAGTACTATGCTATTCAATGTCAGGATAAAGATTATAAGGAAATAACCTTGCAGATACTCGAAACGACTATTTTACAGCAAGATGTCTCAGGTGATGAGTATTACAATATTGAACTTTTAGGAGTGTTGACAGCTATAGCAGGAGTTTATTTAGATCATGATTTATATTATAAATTAAAGGCTTTGGTCGTTAAAATGGATGATATCATCTCTAAAACGCAACAATATAGTATTAAACCTGGATTATTAATGTTTGAAGCAAAATATTATCTCTATGCTGAATATGATAAAAAGAAAGCAAAGGAATGTTATGATTTAGCTGCTTTACTAGCACAGAATTTTGGAGATAAAGTTTTAGAAGCTAATATCTTTTCTGAAAGAAAAAAGGATCAGCTTTAAAATAGTTTATTGTCAACTGTAGTGGGTGATTTATATTAATATTTAGGGGAATCAACTTGATTCTCTCTTTTTGTTATCCCCGAAACGATGAGAATTGAGTTTCACTAAAATTTTTTAGCATGAGTTGCATATTCTTACAAACTATGTGAAATTTGAGTTTGGGGAATGCATTTAAAAAGTTTCATAATTTCTAAAAAGGAGACCGTGACATTTATGTCATGGTCTCCTTTTTGTCTTTTTCTTATAATAGCACCATAAAGTTTGAAAGGAAAGACAAATGAAATTAAGAAAGTTATTGATAGCAATTGTAACCTTTTGGTTTATATGTGGCGGATGTTAAAAAGGTAAAATTCATGTCATAGTTATCCGTTTTTCTCTCGGATATAGGATATAGTGAGAGCATAAAATTAAAAGTAAATAAATTTGAAAAATTATAATGATATCTGTGTACTAGTTAATTGTACGCTTACGAAAAAAAGAATAGTTTTTATTAGTTGTAGTTCCGTTATTGTTTCCAATCAACTAATACTTGATACCATAAAATAAGATTGTTTTTTTTGTAATAACAGTAAGAGAACTTTTAGTGTCTGATAAAAGATACTAACTAAGTATAAATTACTTTTTTAGTCTACCAAGCGCTTAATTTATAAGGTATAAAATAAATATATTTCAATTATAAGAACCGTATTACAAATTGTGATATTTACTTAATGATGTGATGTAATTAGTTTATTTGTGGTATTTCTGTTTAACTGATCGTCTACAGTTTATCTCAAATAAATTTTTTATTAAACACCAACTAGGATTAGAGGTATTATTGTTTTTTCATTTATCGAAATCTAAAAGATTTGAATTCTAAGGTTATTATAAAAAATAAAAAATTAGGAAAATTATTTTGTATTGACATTATATTAAGTGTTGTCAGTCTAGTAAATATAGTGAGTGGTAAAAAGTACTATAATATCAAGTCGCCCCACCTCCGCACAGTTGGTTAGGATAGCCGCTATCGCTTGTGTAATAAGGGGTAAGGATATTAACCAGTAGTGGTTTTATTTGTTTTAAAGCACCTAATGAATTGTGTAGGGGAAACTTCAAGTCGACTAAAGTCAACAGAGTTTCTCCCAACCGCTGCGTCTTGCAAGTAAAATTATAAAAATACACGAGACTGGGAATTTTTGTCTTAGGCTCATGTTAATTCAGAAAAAATAAGTAATTTTCAGAAGTCTTATTAGAATACTTTTGATCTAAATGATAGGAGTTGGTGGATAAAGTGGAATTAAGAAATTTACTTTGTAAAATTTCAGACTATGTAAATGTACCTAGTGAAAAAATTGATTTAGATAAACCATTTATGGAAATGGGATTTGATTCTCAAACATTAGTTCAATTTGTTGGTAAATTGGAGCAAGAGCTGAATATTAAATTGGATATGGCAGCTTTGATTGATTATCCTACCGTTAACAAATTTTATGAATACCTTAATGAATATATTGAAAATAGAGAAAAAACTAGAGTGTTAAGCCATAGAATTGTCAAGAAAGAAAAAATAGCAATAACAGGAATGGCTTGTAAATTTCCAGGAGCTAATAATATTGATGAATTTTTCAACAATTTAAAAAATCAAACATTGAGCGTTAAACCATATCCAGAAAATAGGAAAAAATTGTGTCCGAAGGTTTCGCCTAAAGAAAATAAAAAAATATATGATGGCGGATATATTGATGACATAGAAATATTTGATAATGTATATTTTAACATGTCTGAAATGGAAGCAGCTAATATTGATCCTCAGCAAAGAATACTCTTACAAGAGATTGTACATGCACTTGAGGATGCTGATATTACTGATAAGGATATTCAAGATACAGAAATAGGAGTATTTGTAGGGGCTTCAAATACTGATTACTTACGAACAATTATTCCAAATGAGAAAGATATTAATGCAATTGTGGGAAATTCTATGGCAATGTTATCAAATAGAATGTCTTTCTTTTTTGATTTTAAAGGTCCAAGTATGACAATAGATACAGCTTGTTCATCATCTTTGGTTGCTGTAAATGAAGCAATAGAAAGTATTAATAGAGGTGAATGTGAAGTAGCAATCGTAGCAGGGGTCAATATCATTCTTGATACTAAACTCAATAAAGCTATGGGAGAAGCTGGGATGCTTTCGCCGGATGGTTTGTGTCAAACCTTCGATGAAAAAGCAAATGGTTATGTGCGTGGGGAAGGTGTCGGAGTTTTAGTTCTTAAGCGTCTTACCGATGCAGAGGATAGAGGCGATAGAATTTATGCAACAATAATTGGAAAAGCAATAAATCAAGACGGTCGTTCAGCTTCGTTAACTGCGCCTAACAAAAATATGCAGGTTGAATTGCTTAAAAAATCTGTTACCGATGCTGGACTTTCAACGTCAGAAATACGATATATAGAGACACATGGGACAGGTACTTTCTTAGGAGATTATATTGAAGTTTCTGCGATTGATGAGGCCATTAATCAGGATTTACGACGTAAACATCCTCTTCTTCTTGGTGCAGTGAAAACAAATATCGGACATTTGGAAAGTGCTGCTGGAGTTGCATCACTGATTAAAACAGCATTATGCCTATTTCATGGTGAACTTGTTCCGACAAGAAGTATTGATAAAATCAATGAAAAATTGGAATTAGAACAAAAAAATATACACATTGTTCAAGATACTGTAAAGATTAAAGACAAACAATTTATATGTGGAGTCAGTTCTTTTGGATTCGGCGGTACCAATTGTAATGTTATTCTAGAAAAATACAATAGTACAGCAAATAAACAAGAGCATAGCAATAAAGAAAATTATATATTTCCCATATCTGATGTAAGTCAAGATGCGCTTTATAGAAAAATTGAAAACTTTCGTAATTTTGTTCAGGACTATAATGGTTCTTTAAGTGATATCGAATATGAGATGACTAAAAGAACAAACCTGAGAAAATATCGAACTGGATATGTCATAGAAAATAAGGATGAGCTACTTAAAAAACTTGATAGAGCTCTTAAAGTTCATAAAAAGAGTGAGGAGATAAAAAACAATAATAGAATATCTCTAGTATTTTCTGGTCAAGGAACTCAATGGATTGGAATGGGACGACAACTTAGCCAGTTTCCTGCATATCGAGAAATGTTTGAAAAATGTGTAGAAAAATTTAAAGAAATTGGCCAATGTGACTTAAATAAAATTATTGACAGTGATAAAGAAGATATCTTACAGGATTCTTACTTTGCCCAACCTGCTATTTTTGCTATTCAGGTTTCTATAGCTCATTTGTTAAAAGAAATGGGGGTTCACTATAACCTAGTTTGTGGTCATAGCCTTGGTGAAGTAGCTGCGGCATTTACTAGTGGTGCTCTATCTCTTAATGCAGCGGTTAAAATTATTCATTCTCGAAGCACTATTCTCAGACGATTTACAGGAAAAGGTAAAATGTTGTCTGTGTCATTAAACGAAGAGAAAGTTTCTGAATATCTGAAAAGTTATGAAAATACCTCCATTGGTGTAATTAATGCGCCTGATTCTGTGGTTATTTCTGGTGCTAAAGATGAAGTGGCAATACTTAAAGAAAAATTCCAAGCTGACAATATTAGATGTCAATATTTACCTGTTAACTATGCCTTTCATTATGTGGGATTAGAACCATTTAAGGAGGAATTTATTGAACGAGCAGGTAGAATTAAAAGTAAGCCAACAAATGTTGAGTTTGTTTCAACAGTAACTGGTGAATCCCTTAATCCAAAAAAATTAGATGCCAATTATTGGGCAGATAATATGAGAAATACAGTACGGTTTGCTGATGCAGCTGCTTATATTGCAAATACAAGTGATATTATTATTGAAATTGCTCCTTCTTCGGCTTTGATCTTCTATCTTCTCAAATATAAAAAATCAGCCGATGTCAGTCTTATCACAGCACAGCAGAGAAAATTATCATCAGATAAAGCCTTGCTAGATGCGACTATTGATTTGTTTAATTTAGGGGTAGACATTAATTGGGATGCTTTAAATATTACAAAAGGGAATAGGGTTCACCTTCCAAAATATTCATTTGCTCAAAATAAAATATGGGTTCAAGGTGGAGAAAATGTTATTGTCCCCGAACTCCCAACAGTTCAAAGAACTTTTACAAGAGATGAGATTGAGGAATTTATAACAGATTTAATAACTTCAATCACTTATGAATCGGTAACTGTGACTCCTGAAAGCGAGATTAATGGTTTAGATATTGATTCACTCAAACTTTTTCAACTGAATTCTAAAATTAACGCGCAATTTGATATTACACTTAAAGTAACAGATTTAATCACATTAAAGACAGTTGGGGATCTGATATTAAAGATTAATAGCTATCTTCAAAAAAACAGAAATACTCAAAATACTAATGAAGCATCAGACACAGATATTGAAGCATTGGTTACAGATGGACAAGCAGCTATTATACGTGATCAATTGATAAATAAAACAAGCAATAAGTACAATATGGCTGCTGCTTGGAAGATGGGAGAAGAATTTGATGCGAAAAAGTGGAAATTGGCTTGTGAAACTGTTATCAGAAACCATATAATATTAAATCTAAGATTTTCAGTGAATGGTCAGCAGATTGTTCAGGCAGAATCCAAATCTAGTTTTGAAGTACAGATCACAGATTTTTCACACATTGATGATATTGATGGATATATTAATAAAGCATTAAATCAACCGTTTGATTTAGAAAAAGAAACTGTACGTGTGATTTTAGGGTCAACAACAAATGATTGGTATTTTGGTTTATCTATTCATCACAGCGTCATAGATGGTGTTTCGATTTTCTTTCTATTAAAAGAAATTATTGTTGCGTATAAGCAATTACAAAGTGGGAATCCTCTTATCTCGCAGAAAGACGAGTCATATTTTGATTATCAAAAAAACGAGTTATCTATAAAAGAATCTGACCAGTATAAAGTTGCAGAAGATAAGTTGGAAAAGGTCTTGGATGGATGTGACTTAGCAGAAGACTTTGCAATCTTTTCAAATCCAGATCGTACAAAATCCAGCAGTTCAGAAAAATATTTACAAATTAATAATAAGCTTTTTAAAAAATTAAAAGATTTCAGTAAAGCATATGGTTATACGCTTTTTGAAACTTTGTATAGTATTTATCAACTTCTTTATTATAAACTCAACAATGATAATAACTTCATTACTTGTACCTATAGTTCAGGACGAGAGAATGCAACATATTATGATACGATTGGTTATCTTGTCAAAAACATCCTTATTTCTAGTAGGATTGATCCACAAGAAACTGCCAATAATTTTATCAAAAAGGTGCACGAAAAGTTATTTGAGGTATATGATTATCCTGCAGGTATCTCATTAAATTATTTAAAAAATATTGGTTTAGAAACTGGAAAGAACCTCTCTCATGTTTTTGTATATGAAAAAACAATTGGGGAAATTAGTGGTGCACCAGTATTCATGAACAGTAATGAGAAAGAAAAGGCATTTACTCTTGATGGTATGAACTTTGAAAAGGTAAGTATGGAATGTGTTGATGCACAATACAACCTTGTATTTATGCTTGAAGAATGTTCAGATAAAGTAATTGTTAGATGCCAATTCAAGGAAGCAGTATATGAAGACAAGGCAATAGAGGTTTTATTAGATAGTTATGAAACATTACTTGAGAATATTTTAACTGACGCTGAACTTCCGATTAAAGATTATGGTATTTCTAAAAATATTCCAACAATTGAAACTAGTTTTGAAATGCAAGGGATCAAATATCATCAATATCTTGAATATTTTGCTGAAAAGCTTCCAGAAAAATTAGCAGTAAGTTATGATGGGGAAAATATTTCCTATGCAGAACTAAATCGTAGAAGTAATGTCTTGGCAAAACAACTTATTCAGCATACCCAAGGGGAAAATATTGCTGTTGGTGTTGCAGTAGAAAAATCACAGGCATTTTTAACAAGCATATTTGCTATTATGAAGGCAGGAGCTTACTATGTTCCATTAGATAAGAATTATCCACGTGAGCGATTGCAGTATATAATGGATAATTCTGGTATGAAGTTTTTAGTTTCAGATGGAACTTTTGAGGATATGGGATTAGATTATTCTAAAGTTACCATAGTATCTCCAGTTATCACAGATAAAGTTTCTTCTAATCTTGCTATTGATAATGGTTTAGCAAGTTCTGCTTATATGATTTATACTTCTGGAACAACTGGTAAACCAAAAGGAGTTAAGGTCACACATGCAGGAATTGAGAATGTTGTAAAAGAGCAAGGACGTCTATTCAATGTCAATTCTAACGATAGAATTACATTCTTTGCTTCTGTATGTTTTGATGCTTCTGTTTTTGATATCTTAATGGCAATTGGACATGGGGGTACTTTAGTATTTTCTTCCCGAGAAAAAATGGGAACAGGTGTGAGATTGCACGATTTTCTTAAAGATAAAGAAATAACTATCACAACTCTACCTTCATCAGTTTTGGCATCAATGGAAAATAAGAATCTTCCAAATTTAAGAGTTATTGTAACAGCCGGAGAGCCTTGTACAGATGATATCAAAAATAATTGGTGTACAGATCACGAATTTTATAATGCTTATGGAGTTACCGAAGCGACAATATGGAATACAACAAGTAAATGTGATGTAAATAAAAAGGTAATGATTGGAAAACCAGTGGCCAATACTGGTTTACGTATTGTAAATCAAGATGGAAATCTTTGCCCTGAAGGGATCACGGGTGAATTGTTAATAGGTGGAATATCATTAGCGAAAGGATATGCTGGATTAAAAGAATTAAATCAAAAACGTTTTATCCATATAGAAGGCAATCGTTTTTACAGAACAGGAGATCTGGTTCGATTAGACTATTCAGGTGAACTTGATTATGTTGCACGAGCTGATAATCAAGTCAAAATTCATGGTTATAGAGTTGAATTAGAGGAAATTGAGAAAGTTATTCAAAAACTTTCAAAGGTTAAAAATGCAATTGTTCTTCTTATACAAAAAGGTAATGATAAACAACTTGTTTCTTATGTAGAGCCAAGGCCTCAGGAAAATTTGTCAGAACAAAATCTTAGAAACGATTTGGAACCTATTTTGCCACATTATATGATTCCTGATAGGGTATTCCTGACAGAATATATGCCGTTAACACAAAATGGGAAAATTGATCGCGAACGCTTAAAACAACAAGCTCTGGAAGAAATTCAAAGTCGGACCATCATTCTACCAACAACTTCAAAAGAAGCTGCAGTGGTAGCAGTTCTCCAAAAATATGTAGAAAATGATGAGATTTCAATGGCAGATACTTTATTAGAATTGGGAATCGACTCAATTAATATTTATAATTTGATGGTAGATATTGAAAAAGAATTCGGAGTGTCCTTAAAGATTGAAGAATTGCTCAAAAATATAAGTGTGTCTGCATTGTGCCAGATCATTTATGATGAAAACAATCAGTCAAATCTTGTTCCACAGAAAAAACCACAAGATGTACCAATCAGATTATCTGAAAAACAAAAAGGGATCTGGATTGCCAGTCAATTAAAAAAGGAAACACGTGAATATAATATTCCGATTGCTTTAAAATTAACTGGTGTATTGAATAGATCAGCTTTAAATAAAGCTTTGAATAAAATTGTAGAGCGACATAATATATTGCATACTAAATATTATCGATTTGGTGATGATATATCATGTGATTTAGATGATAACTTTGCTTTTGAAATTCCAGTTGAAGATATTTCGAAATTAACAACTGAGCAAAAACATCTTAAAATTCAAAGTGAAACCATAGCTATGAAGCTTGTTAATTTAAAACCTGATGAATATCCATTATTTAAGGTTAAGCTTCTACAAGCTGCTGATGATGAACATTATTTCTTATTTACAATTCATCATTTTATCGCAGATGGCTGGTCATTCAAGATTATCTTTACTGAGCTTAAGCATTATTATAACCTTTATCATAATGGAACGAATTTTGAAGAAGAACCTTTGGAATATCAATATGAGGATATCGGTTATACAGAGTACATTAAGCATGATGAAAAACGTGATAAAAAGCGTGAGACCTATTGGAAAAATAAATTTGAGAATGATAAATCTATTCTTAGTATGCCTGAAGATTATCCACGGCCACCTGTTATGGATCATGCAGGTAGAAATGTTTATACAACTATAAATTCTAAAAAATATGCAGAAGTTGGAAGGTTTGTACAGCAACATGGAATAACTGTATTTAGTTTCATGACTGCAATTTTAGGAATTTTACTTAGAAGATATTCTGGACAAGAAAGCATTAACATTGGTTTCCCAATTCTTGGTCGTGATAATAAATACAGTCAAAAAATGGTTGGAATGTTTATCGACACAACTGTTGCTAAGTTGAATGTAGATCCAAATCTAAGTTTTAAAGAATATCTTAATGTAGTGGCAAATGAAATTATTTCTTCTATGGATATGGGAGAAATTGGTCTTAATCGTATTGTTGAAGCTGCCAACCCTCCTCGGAGTTCTGATAACACTCAATTATTCCAAGTACTCATTAATATGATTGATTTTAATGTTGATGTAAATGGTTTGGATGGACTGGCATTAGATGTCATGGAAGATGATGTTCAAGAAGCTAAATATGATTTTACATTCTATCTTACAGAAAATACAGATGGTCTTCAAATAAGATTGAATTACTATTCAAGCGTATATAGTCAAGAAATAGCACAACTCATTTTAAATCAATATGTTTGGTTAATTGAAATGATTATTCAAGATGCTTCTAGAAGAGTTGGTGAGTATAGGCTTGCAAAGAAAATTGATTTCTCTAAAGGCATAATGGCTAAAAATTGCAATGATTTGACTTCGTTAGCTTATAAGGCGTTAGAAAACATTACAAATAATAACAAAAATCTTAATTTTGAATACAGAAACAAAACCTATCATGTTAGGGATATTCAGGAGCAGGTAGCTCAAATTTTTGAAGAACTTAAGAGTAAGAATGTTCCTAAAGGATGTGTCATTGCTATCGGTGGTCTAAGGGAACCACGTATGGTTGCTGCTATTTTAGCGGTTTTGAAATATAAATCCTTATTTACAATTGTTGATTCGCAGTGGCCGAAAGGAAAGATTAAAGATGCCTTGAAAGCAACAAATAGTTCCTATTTTATTGATTTAACGGATAATACGACTAAGATTTTAGAAGTACAATCACAAAAAGTACACTATTCACTTGATGATAGCAGCTATGTTGCTATGACTTCTGGGACTACAGGGAAGCCTAAAACTATTCTAGGAAGCAATAGTGCAGTTAATCACTTTATTAATTGGGAAATTCATCATTTTGGTTTAAATTCTAATGATAGATTTGCTGTACTTTCAGGAATTTCTCATGACCCTATTTTAAGAGATATATTTGTGCCTTTAACATTAGGGGCGTCACTTGTTTTTCCAAATGAATCTGAGTTAGTTCAAAATGATTTATTCGAATATTTAAAGAAAAATAATATTAGTGTTGCTAATATTACTCCAAGTTTAGCTGAGGCAATTATTTTAGGTGCTAAACGTCATCCTAACAAAAAGCTAGAACATCTTCGCTTCTTATTTTTTGGAGGTGAAAGGTTAAGGAAAACAACAGTCCAAACTCTAAAAAAGATTGCACCAAATTGTCGAATTGTTAATTATTATGGAACAACAGAAACACCACAAGGCATGTCATTTATTGAGTATAGTGAGGAAGCTCTTAATAGTTTAGGAGAATATTTGCCAATAGGATCTGGTATTGACGGTGTTAAGATTGTATTAACAGATGAAGCAGGCGAAGAAGTATCTATTGGAGAAATTGGGACAGTTCATGTATGTACAAAGTATTTGGCTAAGGGCTACTTGACAGAAAATTCAAATCAAATTATCTCATTTTCATCTCAGCCTAATATCTATAATACTGGAGATCTTGGCCGTTATAGACTAGATGGGAATATTGACATTTTAGGAAGAAAAGATGGTCAAATAAAACGCTATGGACAACGAATTGAACTTGGCGAAATTGAGAGTATAGTAACACGCTATAGCGGTGTAGATTATGCTAAAGCATTTTTCTATAAAGATAATATCTATGTTTTTGTAACTACAGATACTGAGTTTGATGAGCAAAAATGCAAGAATAGTCTTTTTGATTATCTTCCTGTATATATGATGCCAAGTAGAATTATAACGATACCTTCCATTCCATTAACAAGGAATGGGAAAATTGATAGCAGGCAACTTGAAAAACTAATTGATAATATTAATATTTCGGTTGTTGATAGTGAAGTTTTATCAGAAACAGAAAAGATGGTTAAAACGGCGTGGGAAGAAGTTCTTGAGCTTCATACGATTCCATTTGATAAAGCATTTTTTGAGGTTGGTGGTACTTCTATGAAACTTCTGGCCTTACAACAAATTTTAGAAGAACGGTTTCAAAGAGAAATTCCGATATCGGTCTTGTTTAATAATCCGACAATTAGAACCTTATCTGAGTATCTAGATAGGGATGAAAAAAAGATAGAAGATAATATACAATCTGCTTTCGAAAAGGCTCAGCAACGCAGGGAAAAGGCAACATTATTTATGAAGTATAATGCAAAGAAAAAATAATAGAAAGGGAGATGAGAATGGAAAATGCTATTGCTATTGTAGGAATGGACTGTAAGTTTTCAGGTGCAAATAATCTTGATGAGTACTGGGAAATATTAAAAAATGGAAAATGCGTAGTTAAAGATTCGATTAATCATAGCGATGATAAAAATTTTGTCAACAAAGCTTTTCCTTTAGACAATATTGATAAGTTCGATGCAAAATTCTTTAACATTAGCAAGAGAGATGCCGAATATATGGATCCCCAACAAAGACTAATGCTAGAATCAGCTTGGAAAGCTATGGAAAATGCTGGTTATAATACTAAAAATATAACAGAGAAAACCGGAGTTTTTATCGGTAGTGGAATCAGTTCATACTTAGTTCATAATGTTATTCCTAGTCTAAAAAATGATGGGATTAGTTTAAATAAAGTTATGTCACAAGCATTTCATGGTAACAGCTCTGATTATATTTCTAGCCGAATTTCATATAGTATGAATTTAATAGGACCATCTTTAACAGTTCAAACTGCCTGTTCTTCGTCGTTAACAGCACTTCACATGGCTTGTCGTAGTTTATTAACTTACGAATGTGACATGGCTCTATGCGGTGGAGTCTCTATTAATGCCGCCCAAGGAAAAGGTTATAAGTACGTAAAAAATGAAATTTATTCACAATCTGGTCGTTGTCTTCCATTTTCGGAAGATGCAGATGGAACTATATTTAGCGGTGGTTTAGGAACTGTTGTTTTACGACGATTGGAAGATGCAATTGAAAACAATGATTATATTTATGCGGTAATTCGTGGAAGTGCAATTAATAATGATGGTTCTGAAAAAATGTCCTATACTGCTCCAAGTGAAACTGGACAAACGAGTGTTATTTTAGATGCCCTAGCCTTTGGTGATATTCCTCCAGAAAGTATTTCTTACATTGAGGCACATGGAACAGGGACTAGTATAGGAGATCAGATTGAAGTTGCTTCACTCAAGCGAATTTTTGATCACTCAGATAGCAAAGTTAAGTTTGGATCAGTAAAAGGGAATATAGGGCACGCACTTGCTGCTGCTGGGATGGCTTCACTCGTTAAGACTGTATTGTGCTTAGAAAAAAGGCGCCTTTGTCCATCATTATATAATAATCGGGAAAATCAAAAATTTGAGCTTTCAGATAGTAATCTAAATCTCGTAAGTGACTTTGAAGAATGGGAAAATAAAGATTATCCATTGCGAGCATGTGTTGGTTCTCTTGGAATGGGAGGGTCTAATGCATACGTTGTCTTAGAAGAATATAGTCAAAAACCAATTAAATATTCAAAAGCAAAAGAAGACAAAACCGTGAAATTTCTCAAACTATCCGCGAAATCCGAAAATTCTTTAAAACAGATGAAAAAAGCATTATATCAATATTTGTTGGAAAATGCAGTGGATGATAAGGTTCTTAATCTTATTTATAATTTTCAACGCGAAACGTTTTCATACCGAACACTTATTTATTATCAAAATCATAAGGAATTATTGGATAAATTAAAAGAAGATAATGTAGAGGACGATGCTTCTACCTTTGAACAGGTCGAAAATGCTCAAGAAATTCTTAATATTGGAAAGCGCATAGGTATTGAAACATCTGAAGTTATGCAAATATGTAGAGCAATCAAAAACCATTGGGAAGAGGGAGCAGACATTCAATTTGAGCAGACCCTTCCAAGTACTGTAGTGAAGCAGCCTCTTCCTGGGTATTGTTTTGAACAGGAATCATTTTGGATGCAACCAAAGTCACAAAAGACTAGTGAGAAATCAGAAACTTCATTCTCAAAAAAGGAGCTTGCCATCAATCAAGCAGCGCTCAAACTTGAAGACTATGTAAAGGAAGTATGGATAAATTATCTAGGTGCAGATGAACAGGATTTCTCAACAGACTTTTTCGAGTTAGGTGGAAATTCTATTATAGCTTATCAAATGCTTGCAGATATTGAAGAGCATTTTGGCATCGAGTTAGATGTTGAAAATATACTTGAAAATCCGACAGTAGCTCATATGACAAGTATAATTCAGAAGTCACTTGCCTAAATAGGGATAGTCTATAGTAAAGGAGGGGAAGAGAAATGGAATATTATCCATTATCATATCAGCAGCAAAAATTATATAAATATTCTAAAGTTCATGCAGATGATACTGAATATAATGTACTCCAAGGCATTGAGTTAAAAGAACCACTAAATAGAGGACATTTTGAGCAGGCAGTTAAAAGAATTCTAATAGAAGAGCCTATCTTAAGATGTCGAATTGTTGAAAAAGATTTTACTCCTGTTCAATTTGCGGCAGATATTTCTGACTATACAGTGACATATAAAAATATAAGTGATGGGGAACTAGAAGCAGAGATCGAAAATTTGGAAACTGCCCCCTTTAAGGTTGAAGGCGGGTCTTTATTTCAAATATTTGTTTTATCATTCAGTAATGGTAAAACAATACTGTTTTTAAGATTACATCATATTATTTGTGATGGCTGGTCATTTCAGCTTTTAATGAAGAAGTTTATTACATATTACTTTTCTACAGATACGGAGAATGATTCTCCTGTTCAATCGCTAGACTATACATACTATGATTATGCTTATGAACAAACTCTTCCAGATACAGTTGAAAGGTATGCTAAACGTAAACAGTTTTGGAAGAAAATGACAAATGATAATGTTACAGCATTAAATCTCCCATACAGTTTTGCTCAAAAACAAGAGTATACACGTATAGGAAATCGCAAATTATATCATATGAGTCGTAAGCAAAGTAAAAAGATAGAAGCTTTTTGTAAAAAACAAAAAATTTCACCTTTTACACTCCTAATCAGTGCCTACGGTGCCTTATTTTCGCGTTTATCTGATGAGAAGAAATTAAGCATTGCTGTTCCAGTTGCTAATCGTTTTAAGAAAAAGACGATGAATGTCTGTGGTTATTTTACAAATACTGTTCCTCTGAATTTTGATTTTTCTGAGAAAAAATCAGTTCAAGAAAGATTAAAACAGCAACACAGGGATTTCATGGGAATGATCTCAAAATCAGATGTAGATGTTGATTGTCCATGTAATACAATGTTTGTCTTTCAAAGCCGTCCTGATATAGGAATTGAAGAAAGAGATGATTTAAAATATTTGCGTCTTAGTAATGGAAAAAGTAAATATGATGTAAGTCTATCGGTAACAGTTGAGGATACTTGCTATGTATTTGAATGGGAATATATGTGTGAGCTCTTTAGTGAAGCTCGAATAGATGATTTCAATCGCTATCTTTTTCAACTTCTAGATGGTTATATGAATCAGCCAAGTGAATTTACTAGTCGAATAAGTCTTTTAAACGATTCAGAAATTGAACTTCAGAAAAAAAATTGGAATGAAACGACTGTACACTTTAAAGATTCAGATAAATCTCTAAAAGAACTTTTTGAAAGAGCTGTCCAGAAGTATAAAAAGCAACCTGCTTTGATTTTTGGAGACAAAAGCATCAGCTATGAAGAATTAAATAGCTTGGTTAACGTCTTATGTCAAGAGTTACAACAGAGAGGTATTAAAAAAGGGCAAATTGTTCCTATTTTGTTTGATAGAAGTTTTGAAATGTTGGTAGCAATTCATGCAATTCTTAAATTAGGATGTGCATATTTACCTTTGGATACTGAGTTACCAGATGAACGGATGCAATTTATTGTTTCCGATTCGGGTAGTCACATTGTTCTTACATCGGAAAAATTTGCATCTCGTCTTCCCAACAATGTTGAAGCTTTTTGTGTAATTCTTAAGAATTTGACTGGACAAGCTAATAATCCTGATACGGTCATAAGTGGAGATGCTAAAGCTTATGTAATATATACTTCAGGTTCCACTGGTAATCCCAAAGGAGTTATTAATACTCAAGCTGGGATTGTAAACCGCTTGTTGTGGATGCAAAAACAGTTCCCACTTGATTCTAACAAAAGGGTTCTTCAAAAAACTTCATATACGTTTGATGTTTCTGTATGGGAATTGGTGTGGCCATTGCTTACGGGGGCAACTATGGTAATTGCTAAACCTAATGGCCATAAAAATCCAGAATATATTGCTGATATTATTATTTCAAAAAATATTAATATCGTCCATTTTGTACCTTCGATGTTAAAGAAATTTCTAAGTACGGATAAGTGCAATGAATGTCGCTCATTGGAATATGTTATCTGTAGTGGAGAAGCACTAGATGCAGCGACATGTTCTGATTTTTATTCAAAGCTTGATGCCCAGTTAGTTAATTTATATGGCCCAACAGAAGCCGCTATTGATGTTTCATGTTGGTTAGTGAAAAAACAAAATGAGAATTATACGATTCCTATCGGTAAACCTATTGCAAACATGAAGTTGTATAAATTAAATGATGAGCTAATGTTTGAACCACCGGAAATACCAGGGGAACTGTATATTTCTGGAATTGGATTGGCACAAGGATATTTAAATAATGAACAAAAGACTAAGGATAGTTTTTTAGAATGTCCTTGGTCCAGCGTTAAACCATTTGAAAGGCTCTATAAAACAGGAGATGTTGTCAAAATTGATGAAAATGGGAATTTCTTATACATCAATAGAAAAGATTTCCAAGTAAAAATGAGGGGACAGCGTATTGAACTTGCAGAAATTGAAAATAAAATTCAGGAACTGGATTTTATAGATGATGCAATAGTTATAGTAAGAAAAAAATCAGATGGACAACAAGTGTTGGTTGCTTTTGTTAAGGCAAGTAAGAAAGATAGAAGGTCTATCACAACATTCTTATCTAAGTATTTGATGGGTTACATGATTCCTAGAGTATTTTGCTTTATTAATGAAATTCCAATAAACGTCAACGGGAAAGCAGATCGTAAAAAATTGATGACTTACCCTATAGAATTTGAATCCGAGCAGTACAGTAAACCTCAAAATTTATATGAAGAATTGGTTTGCTCTGCCATTGGTCAGGTTTTAAGCCTTTCAAGAGTAAGTAGAGAAGCAAACTTTTATGATTTAGGTGGTACTTCTCTAAGTATATATGATGCAAAAATAGTTCTTGAGAAAAAATTACAGAAAAAAATTCCGTTTGAGCTTATTCTTGGCAAAGATATTGTCAAAGATATTGCCTTATCTTTGGAGAATTATTTTGCTCATAAGGCGGAAAAATCAGATCTTATTGAAATTCAGTCTGAGCTTGATGATCTTCAAAATTTGCCATATGAAGTACGTGCTCAAAATAATGATAATCAAAACATTCTCATTACAGGTGCAACTGGATTTTTAGGAGCTTATCTTTTGCGACAATATTTTGATAAGGTTCCAGTGGCTACAATGCACTGTCTAGTTAGAGCTGAAAATTTAGATCTAGGTTTCAAACGTATCAAAGAGAATATGCAATATTGGGGCATATGGAAAGATGAAGACAGTAACCGTTTGAAAGTTTATTGTGGTGATCTTACTGAGGACAATTTAGGACTGTCTCAAGAACAGTTGGATTTCTTAAGCGATAACATCGATGTCATTTGCCACAATGGTGCTAATGTTAATTTTGCTCTCTCATATAATCAGATAAAAATTGCGAACGTTGAAGGTACAAAGAGAATTCTAAATATATTGGAATCAGGAAAAAGAAAAAGTCTAGCTTATGTATCAACCATTTCAATTTTTTCAAAGCAAGATTATAAAAAAGGTCTTGTTACTGAGAATCAAGAGCCGATGAATGTTAATAATTTAAAGCTTGGATACTCAAAATCTAAATATGTGACAGAAAAGATTCTTCGTGAGTATATGAACAGGAACTACGACGTTGAAATCTTTAGAGTAGGGCGAATTACTGGATCCAATGATGGAGGAAAAGAAAACAAGGATATGTTCTACAAGATGGTAGAATTTTGTCAGCAAATACGGATGTATCCAGATATTTCTATGAATTTTAATGGAATACCAGTAGATACTGTAAGCAGCTTAATTGTTTATGCCTCACTTTATCAAAAACAATCTAAAATATATCACATGGTTAATTCTGATGTAAACGTAACAGTAAGGTTAATTGATATTTTTGGAAATAGTGATATGGATAAAGTTTCATGGGATATTTGGTATGAAAAATGTATGGAATACTCAGATTTAGGTGATCCTCTAGCAAGACAGGTAGCAATTGGAATTGGCAAAGAATTGGAGGGACAGAGTATCTTACTTGATCTAAGTAATACTCGGGCTCTTGCAGGGGAAGCAGGAATAGAGCTTCCTGATATAAAAAGAATTGTTCAAAAAATGATTAATAATTGATTTTAATATAAAAGTAAAGAGAACTACAATTAATTGTAGGTAATAAGAAAGGTGAATACTATGCAAACAGAAAAATATACACGTTTAATCCAAAGAATGGAAGTTCAAGCAAAATTAACTTGGAATCGAGAAATTAAACTAATTCAGGAAAATGTTGCAGATCCAAAGGATAAACTTAAAATTTTAGAAATTGGTAGTGGTCCAGGAGTTATTACAAAAAAACTTTGCGAATTATTCCCTAATGCTCAAATTACATGTCTTGAATTAGATAGTGATTTTGTTGAGTATAGTAAAACAGCACTTCCAGATGACTATAAGGAACGGGTAGAAATTTTGAAAGGAGATATTACTCAGATTGATCTTGACGAAGAAGTCTATGATATTGTTTATGCAAGACTTGTTCTACAACATGTTCATGGTGTTGATAAAGCATTAGAAAATGCTCATAAAGCTCTGAAAAAAGGCGGTCAAATTTTAATTACTGATATTGATGAAGGCTTATTTGGCATTATTGATCCAGAGGTTCCTGAGCTATCATATGTATATGGCCAACATATTCAAGAGCAAGTATTAGAAGGTGGAGACCGTTATATTGGTAGAAAACTGTGGAGAATGTTGAAAAATGCAAACTTTAGTACAGTAGATCTTGACTTAATCCCAGTTAACAGCGATGAAGTTGGTATTAATAGTTTTCTTCCACAAGTTGATTATGAAGAAATGGGAACAATGATTGATAATAATTTGTTGAGTCAAGATGATATTGATAAAGTAAAGATTGCTGCTGATAAATTCTTGCAATCAGATTATCCTTTTGCATTACTTGTTCTTTTCTTCGTTGTTGGTACAAAGTGAGGAAAATATGATAAATAAGAATGCTCGCCTTTATACAGTTCAAGTGCTGAGTTCGCTTTCTATTTGGATAACTTTAGTTTGTTGCTTTTGGGAAATTGGCTTTGCTCAAAATTTATCACCGATTAAATTAGGGTTAATGTCATTTAGTTTTTCTGGAGCAATGGCCTTGTTTAACGCTTTTATGACAGTGTTAGTGAAACCAATATATTCTAAAATTATCATGTTGGTCACTTTGGCTATAGATATTGTCCTTTATATACTATTATATACGGCTAATCTAAATAAAAGTATTATTTATGTATATATCTTTTTAATTGCAGCATGCTTTTCCAGTGTTAGTATTTCTAAAGATAAAATCTTTGAAGTTACTTCACTGAAAGGTGCAGATGCAAGTGAGAAAATTTTTAAATTCATGCGGTTTATTGGTCCTATTGTTGGTGGAATTATAGTAGAATTTCTCAATTTTAAAAATATTATGTTATTAAATGTGATATTGCTTTTTCTAAGTATACTTGCTGTTTTAACAGTTGAAAATCCACTAATGAATATTGAGCTTGAAAAAACAGATACAAAATATATTACAAGTGATACATATGAAAAAAATGCCAATGTCTTTCATGTATTTTTAGTGATGGCTTTTGTTATCACTATTACTATTCAAATGATTGATGCGCAGCTAGTGAGTGTTTTTCATCTCATAACAAATGTTTCGGCTGCTTCCTTTGGCTTATGTATTGGAATTTCAGGCATTGGAGTATTTTTAATTTCATCTTATTTTGAAAAATATTTTGTAACAGAATTATTTTTATACATTGGTTTTCTTGCTATGGGAATTTTAATGATTTTTGCGGGCTCTTATTTTGCAAGTCATCAAACAATACCTCTTTTGCTTATATTTTCTATGTTTCTAATTGGTGGGCTTAGTTGGCAGTTGATTATGACAACTCAGGAAAATATTATCAAGAGTATATCTAATCGTAAAAAAATGCTAACACTTTTTTCAGTTATAGGTATCATACTAATCCTCTCATACTCTTTGGGGGCACTTAGTAGTGGATTTATAGTAAATAAAATTGGAATTGCGGCTTTGTATACATGGGGTGGTTATGCCTTGGCTATAACTGGAGTTTTAGGAAAGATTATTGTAACTACTATCTTTCTAAAAAGCAATTGACCAAGGGTGTTAAAAAATATCAGTGAAGGAAAATATTTGGAGGTTTTAAGTGGAAAATATTATGCGAATAGACAATATCACAAAAACTTATGATGGAGTTACTGTGGTAAATAATTTGAGCTTTAATCTAAAAAAAGGGCATATTTTAGGATTCCTTGGACCGAATGGAGCAGGGAAAAGTACAACTATCAACATGATTAGTTCACTAATACATCAAGATGCAGGTCACATATATTATAAAGAAGTTGATGTAGAAAAAAGTCGAGGAAAATTTAAAAATGAAATTGGAGTAGTCCCACAAAGTCTAGCAATTTATGAGGACCTAACGGCTTATCAAAACTTAAAATTTTTTGCAGAACTATATGGAATATCTAAAAATAAAATTGAAGAAGTTTGTACTTATGCTCTTAATTTTGTTAATTTGGAGAATGTTAAAGATAACAAAGCGAGCACTTTTTCAGGTGGTATGAAGCGTCGGCTTAATATTGCTTGTAGCCTTGTAAATTCGCCAGAATTAATAATTCTTGATGAACCTACAGTAGGTATTGATCCGCAGTCACGAAATTTTATACTTGAAGCAATAAAGAATCTTCGAGATCAAGGTGTATCTGTTATATATACAACACACTATATGGAAGAGATTGAGGCAATAGCTGAAGATGTTATTATTGTTGATCACGGTCAAAAATTAATTGATGATACGCTTGACAATATTCGTGAGAATTATTCTAAACAATCTATTGTGTCTGTCAGAGCAAATAAATTTGACCAAAGCTTGAAAGAAAAAATACTAAGAGTAACAGGTGTAGATTCTGTATCAATTGATGAAAAACTTATTAAAATCAGCATTAATACTGAGGTAAATAATAAGGTACTTAATGATATAACAGACATATTTAATCAAAGTAGCTCTTCTATATTATCTATTAATTCTTTAAATTTAAACTTGGAAGATATCTTCTTAGAATTAACTGGAACAAAACTGAGAGATTAGGTGATTTTATTATGAAAAAATGGAATCTAATTAAATTTGACATAAGTTATAATATTGCAAAAAAACCAGTTATTTTAGTCTACCTTTTTGTATTTCCGTTCTTAATATTTGCATTATTGGGCTATTTAACGACTGGTAGTTTTTCAGGAGGAATATCATCTTTTGATTACTATGGCTTGACTATTATAATTTACTTTCAATTAACCATGGGAACTATGATATCTAATATGATTATGGAAGAAAATGTTAAACTTCCTAATATGAGAATTGCCTATTCCTTAGAAGATGAGAATTATATTTATATATCAAAAATAATTGCGTTGACATTGGCTAATGCTATTTCAATAGGAGTTTATATGCTTTTGTTAATGGAAATTTATCATGTTAATTTTGGTGCTAATCCATTTATGGTTTATATCACGTATATGATACTTGGATTATTCTCAACATGTTTAGGAACTGCTCTTTGTATTGGTCTTAAAGATGAATCAGTATGTAATAATATTCTGGGTGTTGTTCAGATTATTCTTTGTATATTTGGTGGAATCTTTTTCCCAATAACCTATCTTGGGAAAATAGGTATATTTTTATCTAATTTCTCAATCGTAAAGTGGATTAACTATGGTATAGGTAGCTATGTGTATGGACAAAGTATAAAAGGGCAACTAATTGTCTGGGTATTTTCTTTACTTTTAGCAGCGTTACTTTTATTTGCAGCTCGGAAAATGTTTAAAATTCAGCTTTTTATCCACTGAGTTATTTATTTGGCAGCTAAGTTTTAAAGGGGAGAATTATGAGAAAAATATTTAAATGTTTTCAAATTAATATTACTCGCAGTTTTAGCAATAATATGGGAGTAATATTTTCGATGATTATTATGCCATTAGTCGTTATTGCAGCGTTTTATGCGACAAATTTGCCTAATACGACTGAAAAAATTGCTGTGATTGGGGAAAGTAAAGCATTTACTCAATATCTTGATAAAAATCAGGTTTCTTACAATAAACTAAAGACTCTCCCAGAGAAGCAAGATATTTATATGCGAAATTACAGCGGTGTCATTAAAAAGCAAAATGGGAAAGTAACAGTTATATCATACAAAGGATCAAAGTATAAACAAGAACTTCAGCTTATCGCAAAACAAAAGTATAGTTCTAATAAAGGAAAAAGTAGTTCAGAGAAATTTCCAAATGCATTTTATTTGTCAATGAGCATTCTTTTGGTTCAGGCAGTTCTCAATATGAAATTATTTGTCAGCGATAGAATCAATGATACTTCCAAAAGATTGCGAGTTATCGGTATAAAGAATAGTCAATACTTGAGCTCTCATCTGTTATTTAATTGGGCAGCGTTATTTGTCCCTTTTGGTTTTGTTAATGTCATTTGTAACAGATTGTTTTTTGGATCTTCTATAACAGAAGATTTGAAGGTCGTTTTAATTAGCTTTATAGTCACAGGGCTATTTTCGGCGCTTGCAATTCTGATTTGTACACTTGTCAACGATAATGGTTCAGCTATTATGATTGGTAATATTGTTGCATGCTTTACTGTGTTATTATCAGGGATGTTTGGTAACTTTCATAATAAAATTTTAGAAGCTATCAGTCAATGTATGCCCCAAAAAATAAGTTTTAATTGGGTTAACGGAATTTTTCATCATGGTGATATTGTAGGAGGAAACTTCTTATTAATTTTAATTATGTTTGCAATTTCAATGTTATTGGCAGTAGGATTTTATAATAGGTATAATCAATATAGTAGTTAAATAAAGGAGTGAAGGAATGGCAAAATTTATTGATGTTTTAAAGAAAAATATATCCGAAAATAGAGGCAAAAAACTTTATACCTACTATGAGGGATACGATATTAAAGATTCTGTGACATATAGTGAATTTGATTCTAGAGTAAAAGACTTTGGAGGATATCTTCAAAGTCTTGATAGCAAAGGTGAACGCGCACTTATTCTATTACCATCAGGAGTAGATTATCTGGTTGCATATTTTGCATGTTTATTTACGCAAACAATTTGTATTCCAATGTATGCAGTTGATGACCAAAGTAAAGCTGAAATAGTAAAACAGATTATTGAGAATAGTGATGCTCAATATATTATTACCTCTACAAAATATCGCACTAGTCTTGAGTATTGGTTTGGTGATTTAGTTGAAGATTTAATGATTTGTTATATAGATGATTTTGTTAAATCAAATTTTGTAGAAGAAGAAATTTATGATGAACAAATAGCTTATTTACAATATACTTCTGGATCTACAAGTCAAGCTAAAGGCGTTAAGGTTACATATAACAATATTTACGCAAATTGCTTAATAATGAAAAATCACCTTGGTTTTAATGATAAAGATATCTTTACTACATGGTTGCCGTTTTATTTTGATATGGGACTTATTGGCTCAGCAATCAATACTATTTTTAATGCTTCTTCAAACTATTTTACTTCTGCGGAAGGTTTTGTGAAATCTCCTATTTCATGGTTAAATGCTATTAGTATTTATCACGGTACAATACTTATTGCTCCTAATTTTGCCTATGAGATGTGTTCTAAGATTGACGCTGAAAAGATGAAAGATATTGATCTATCATCAGTTCGATTAACAATTAACGGATCTGAACCTGTTAGGCATAGCACATTACATGCATTAGCAGAGAAAATGAAAAAATATAAATTAAATCCTCAAACATTTAATCCTGCATATGGGCTGGCAGAAAACACATTAATTGTTTCGGCGCATCATCCTGAAAAAAGCTATCAGCATGTAACTATAGATGGTGAAAAATTAAGAAATAATACTATTGAATTCTGTGATGAAGGACTAGATATTGTCTCTTGTGGTACTATTTGTGCGGGTGTTGAAGTCAAAATTGTTGGATTAGAGGATAATAACCTACTAGCTGAAGATGAGATTGGAGAAATTTGGATTTCTGGACAGAGTGTTACACAAGGGTACTGGAATCTTGATGAGGAATCTGGTTTTAATAATTTCCTCCCAAATGAAGATCAAGCATATTTTACAACTGGTGATTTAGGTTTTTTACATAATGGTTTCCTTTATGTTGTAGGACGAAAAAAGGATATGGTCATTATAAGAGGGAAAAACTTTTATTCACAAGATATCGAGGAAATTATTCTGAAAAATACAGATAATAAGCTAAAAAATGCAATTGCTTTTGCTATAGATATTAATAACACAGAAGAACTTACTATTATGGCAGAATTAAGTGACAATGCTACAGATGTTCATGAAGAATTGGTAACTATGATTAAAAATATAGTAGCAACGAATTGTAAGATTGTTCCATATGATATCGTACTTTATCAGGAAGAGGCTTTACCGCGCACAGGTAGCGGCAAAATTCAAAGACAAAGTTGTAAAAAATTATATTTAGGATAGAACATAGCAAATGTGAAAGGTAACTGGTAATGAAAGCTATAATTGAAGCAAATGAAATTGTAAAAAATTACAACGATCGTGATCATGTTTTAAAAGGAATTAATTTAAGCTTTGAAGCTGGGACATTTAATGTATTACTTGGTCAAAGCGGTTCAGGAAAAACTACTTTATTAAATATCATGTCTGGATTACTAAAACCAACTTCAGGGACAATTTTAGTTAATAATCAAAATATTAATAACTTTAAAGAAAAGCAATTAGCTACCTTACGTAGAAATACAATTAGTAACATTTATCAGGATTATATGCTTTTGTCAGAGTTAACAGTTCAAGAAAATATTGAGCTTGGGATGAGCAAAGATAACTTAAACCTTAATGATATAGCAAATAAATTAGGAATTACTAGTTTACTAGATAAGTATCCTGATGAATTATCAGGAGGTCAAAAACAGCGCACAGCAATTGCACGTGCAATAGTTAAAAAGCCTGAGCTGCTCTTTTGTGATGAAGCGACAGGCGCATTAGATGAAGAAAATAGCAAACAAGTTATAGAGTTGTTACATGATATTGCTAAAACTTATGGTATAACTATTATTTTTGCAACACATAATCTTAAGATATCTTTGACAGCCGATAGAGTTATAACAATTGGAAATGGACTGGTAGTTCAGGATAAGTCAAATGAGTCTCCACTTTTACCATCAGAGATAAATTGGGGGATTAATATATGAGAAGTATTTGCAAACAATCATTAGGATATTTTAGGAGAAACAAGTTAAATGTTTTGATTTTATGTATTCTTACCTTTCTGACTTCATTTATGTATTTCTTTGTGGAATGCTCTATTGATGGTAACTTAGCTTGGCTTTCTACTAAAAAACAATTAAATAATAAGCAAAATGACTTATTGATCGGTCTCAATTCAAATAAAATATTGGCTTTAGTATTTCTTATATGCCTAACATTAGTTTCTTGTTTTATTTTTTACATGTTTTATAAAAAATATTTTGATTTAAATCGAAAAAACCTTGGCTGTTATCGTGCTTTGGGTTTTACTAAGGGACAAATTACGAGTATTTATATTGCAATTACTTCAGTAATTAGTCTTGCTTTTTTGTTATTGGGACTAGTGGTTGGATACTGTTATTCGTATATATTACTTGATACTTATCAAGTATCTTACAACGTGAATAATGTTGTGAGGGGGCTTTCGGTATCTAGTTTTGCTACTGGAATAATGGTTCCGACAGTTTTACTCTGTATTATGACATATTTAGCATCTGGTGTGTATCGTCGTGTAGAAATTTCTAAATTATTTACGGAACAGGGAAAGAGTAATAAGAATTTAAGAACAATGCGTCTATTTGAAAAAGTTGCTAAGATTTTACCATCTAAATATTCTTTTTCAAGTAAGTTAGCTTTGCGAAAGCCATTTAATGTTTTTCTCATTCTAGTTTCTGTATACATATATCTCGTCTTGATAGTGATAAGCATATCACTCAATATGAGCAGTTCAAAAGTTTATCAGTCGCAAACCGCTTTTCGTCATTACAAATATGAAGTTACTTTCTCAAATGCAAAGGTGGATTCTGATTCAAAAGAAAAAGGAGATCAGTATTTTTTAGAAAAAAAGATAAAATTAGCTTCTGATAATAAAAATATAGGACAGCAGAACTTGGTAGCAATGGATAATGATGGGGATTATTTTCATCTGGTGAATAAGCGACAAAAAATCCAACTAAGTAATGGAGAAGTAGCAATTAATCCGCGTATTGCTGAAATTTATAATATTAAATCAGGGGATAAAGTCTTGATAAAATATAAGAATTTCGAAAAATATTTAATTGTTAAAGCAATCGCAGATAATGGGAATACAAGCAGTATTTATATTAAACGTACTTATTTTAACAAATTGATTGGTAATCCTGCTAATACTTATAATGGTTTATGGTGTAATAAGCTTAATGACACATTATCAAAAGAGCAAATTGAAACATACAGCAATTATAAAAAAGAACTGCAAGATAATAATGTATCCAATAGAGTGAGTGCGATAATAAATCAAGTTTTGGCCTGTATTTTTGGTATTCTCTTAATTTTTCTAGTGTTATTGCTCAATTTTCAGGATAATACAAATAATTTTATTTACTTACGTAAATTGGGGTATTTACACAAAGAGATTAAGAATATGTTGATTAATATCTACTTACCGCTTATCCTTTTTACTTTTGTTATTATGATTATTCCAAGTATACTTACTAGTCAGCAAATTCTTCGAATGCTGTCTTTACAAACTGGTGATTATATGCCATTCATCAGTAATATATACGTATTCTTATATGCACTGGTAATTTTAGTATTTTTATATTTAGCGGTTATTAAAATTTTTGATGTTAAACTAAAAAATACATTTAACAGAATTGATTTAGGGGAATATGTATGATATATCAATATTCCATTAAAATAGATAAATCTTTATCAACTAATCAAATGGAAAAATTAATGACTATAGTTTCTGAAAAACGTCGTTTAAAAGCAAATCGTTTTATTCATCAAAAAGATAGAGAACGGTGTCTACTTGCTGAAGCATTGGTACGTTATGCTTTAATAAAGGATTATGGAATGAAAGAAGAGAAGATCTTATTTGACCGCTCTAGACATGGGAAACCATTTCTTATAGGAAGTAATCTGCATTTTAATCTTTCTCATTCTGGCAAGTGGGTTGTCTGTGCTATTGGAAACTCACAACTTGGAGTTGATGTTGAACTAGTGCGATTGCTAGAATATAAGAATATATATAAATCATTTTCCTCAACTGAAAGAATGCACCTTGATGCCTTACCGTCTCAAAACAAGCAAACCTCTTTTTTCAAATTATGGACCCTTAAAGAAAGTTTTGTTAAGTTTACTGGGATAGGATTAAAATATCCATTTGATAGTTTTTCCATTGATGTTAATTCATTGAAATTATTAAAAGAGGAACAGCAGAGAACAAATCTTTCATTTTTTAGTAGGAAACTTGATGAGAAACATTGGTATGCATTATGTTGCGAACCCGATAAAATTAATAAAAAGATAAAACAAATTGATTTAGATGAAATACTAAGCTTTTGGTAATAAGGATTAATTAAAAATGTCTTTTTAGGAGGAAGATTAATGAAAATAAATGTTATTGTAATTCCTCATGCAGGAGGGATGGCCTCAACATATTATAAATTTAAAAAATATAATGAAGAACTATTTAATTTTCACTTTGTTGAACTATCTGGAAGGGGAAGAAGGGTTCACGAAAAATTATATTGTTCTTTTGCTGAGGCTGTAGATGATATATATGAACAAGTAAAAGAAATTATTTATGAAGGGCCTTATATTTTATTTGGTCATAGTATGGGAAGTTGGCTAACATATGAATTATACTACCGTATACTTGAAAAGCAAGCCCCTCTTCCAATTCATATATTCTTTTCAGGTAATCGTTCACCTTTCACCAAACAAGAATTAAGTGTTATTAACTTAGATGATGATGAGTTCATTGACTACATTATAACAAATCATGAAGCAACTAAAAAAATTTTTGAAATTAAGAAATTGAGAAAGTTATTTTTACCTATACTGCGCTCTGATTATACAATAATGGAAAAATATGAGCCATTAATGGATAGAGAAAAAATTAAAGCTAATATTTCTGTTTTAGGTGGAGAATTGGATCCGTTATTAAATAGAGGATTTTACGATTGGAAAGAACTTACTTTGGGAAATTGTGACTATGTAAAATATGATGGAAAACACTTTTATATTTTTAATAAATTTCAAGAAGTTAGTGATTATATGGGGCAAACGATAAAAACATTATATGAACTAGCCTGATGGTATAAGTTATGAAAATCAGTTTATCATATTTCAATTACTACTCTACTTTTTTATGATAAATAACTGATCATCAAATTTTAATATATATAATTATTGAAAAAATTTAAGCCATTTTACTTTTGAGCTTAAGAAGTTAGTAAATTAGGAATTTTTAGGGGGACATTTTATGTCAGAACGTAAACTTTTCACATCTGAATCGGTATCAGAAG
>ERZ773038.28-NODE-28-length-105834-cov-16.828879_pt1 | contig 105834 bp, 100 predicted proteins | sample MGYA00511665_ERZ773038 | MGnify/ENA primary metagenome ERZ773038 (study PRJEB29015, sample SAMEA2737966) | human oral metagenome | biome: human oral; feature: human-associated habitat; material: dental | place: China | collected 2028 ... | reverse complement strand
GTGCTCACAGAACTCGCCTGTGTATCCGAACTGCCTAAAACCATTTTTACCATAAGCTGTACTCCTTTCCAACAGAATTAATTAAAGGCTTCTGTATCAGAAGATACATTCGGAACCCCTGTTCCATTAGCGTTGGCACCGCTACTGCGATTCGTTTTAGCAGTATCTGAACTCCATCCGGTGAGGCCAGAAACAGTCGTCGCAATTTCTGAATCCTTTTCCTGAAAATTTCCATCAATTTGCGTCACACAGTCTGAGAAGCTCTCAATACCTGTCGCTATCTGATTCACACTATTGGACAGACTGTCTATTAAAGGAGAAGCATTAGTAACATTGCCTGTAATAGTTGATGAGCCATCTTTGGTCGCAGCGCTGTAACCTAAAACTGTTGCCGTTCCTGCATTAATATTTGTTGCAATAGTGCTGGCTGCACCAGCATCCGATTTAATTTGTCCCATAAATTGATATACTCCTATTATTCTTTTGTAATTAAGTAACTGCTCCTGCCTGCGGTCATGCAGGAAAAGTGTACTTATCCCTAGGTAGGGTTCTTTGAATTGTGTTCTTTTGGCAGAAAATTCTGATTAAGTATCCGCATGCCAAATAAAATATAACTAGTATCCTGCCAAACCTATTTAGCAATTGCGTCACCACTGATAACCAAGTAATTTTTATAATCTCCGATTATCACATGCATTGTAACTTTTGAACAACAAAATACTCTAAATTGAAATGACACTGAACCATATTTATAATCCACTGAGGCTGTTGCTTCACACCACTCAAGTCCAAAAATAACTGAGCCAGACAGTTATGTATATCTTGTTCTAATTCAAGAACTTAAGTCTTGACCTGTCAACATCATAGATATCTTCTGTATCAAACAATATGATACAACTGTTAGGCAAGGAAATTAAGACAGCAATTAAATATCTTGTGATCTGAATCAAATAGTCCTGTGCATCAAAAATATAGGTAACCTACTTGAGACGACTGACGACTCAAAGGCACTGAAACATTTTCCTCGCTATCCATGTCAAGTTCCAGTGGTACAGACAAACACTGGTAGGTATGATGAAACGACCAGCACAAAAGAATATCAAGATCTCTTTCCTGCTCCGTAAAGCTCCAGAAAGCTGGCGCTCTCAGAAATGGAGGAATTCAGTGTTTCTAAATGGTTCAGGGGCGATATTAAACGGGTAAGAAAGAGCTAAGTTTTATATGAAATTCAGGTACCTCATTATTAACTCTTTTTATTCTCAAATAATTCGTTGTAAGTCTTCTTCATATCAGTCAGTTCTGCCTCAAGAGACTCTTGAGATTTCTTATAACCTTTCATCTGTTTATCATTTTCTTCCTGAAGCAGTAGATGTAGGTGAGACTGTCTCTGCATGATATCCGAAAAAAGGTTCACATCAGCCTGAGACATATCATAATGATGAAGCTGTCTCAGCTGGAACTGAGAGTAATCAAAATGCTCATCAAGCTCTGCCTGCCACTTCCTCAGATCTGCTTGCTTATCCTCATAAGTCTCAATATCACGTCGCAGCTGAAACATCTGATCTTCAAGCTCTATTGGCGTTCGTTCTTTTTTTTCAGTCATAACAAAGCTCCTTTGTAAGCGTTGAAACTTTTTTTCAAACTATTAATCAATCGTCTTTCTAGGAACGTCTAATGAGACTCCCATTCACCATAAATTTCCATATAACGCTCTTCCTCCTCATCACTATATCCTTCAAATACCACTTTATCAATATTGTCGTGCTAAAAGAATAGGACATCTTCATTCTGCCACCCTTGTAGGTATAAAGTTGCCATATAGTCTGTAAAGACTTGTTCTCCTGTATCAGGGTCATCAAAGGTAATACCGCGTCCGATAATATGTAATTTTTGATTGCCTTCTTCAAGATAGACAATGCTACCGAGTGGTAATAATTTTTTCTTAGTTTGATTCATTTTTGTAACAGCTCCTTGTGTTTCTTTAAATATTTTTTGCCATACCATTCTTCAATGGTCTTTCTTTCATGAAATCTGTACTGTTCTGGGTATTTCAATTTATAGTAGCCTTGGAGAAAGTAAGGAAACTCAACATATAGAATCACTCCTAACCCAAACAAAATTGAGATTACAAAAACAGCAACAATTCCGATATTTTCCCAACTATCCGATACTCCGATCGAAAAGAAACCCAAAATATTCTTGATGATAATGGTTAGTCCTAAAATCCCCATACCATAGGTGGCGATAAGCCGTGCGACTTTTTTCCTCATACTATCTTGCTTTGTTTCCCCATACAATATTTTACGGATGCTAGCAGGTGCCATATAAATCATAAAACCTGATGGCAGTAAAATACCTAGCACTAACATTGTATTGGTAAACCAATTTATGTTAGATGAAGCGATCTCTATACCAAGTAGGATAAATTCAATCATAAATATAATTAAATATATGACTACATGAAAATGATAGCGATAAGGTAAGATAAAGTTCTGTTTTAATAATTTACCTAACAGGATAAAAAGAAGCCAAATAGCTAACAGACCGAAATAAACTTCCCATGTCAACAGACGAAAGGCAGAAACCTTAACAGTCAGCTCGGCAGCATCAGAATGCAAGGCTCCGGATGCACTAACCAAAAACGCATTAAAACCAATCGGCAAAAGGAGAGCTAGTACAACAGTTGTAAATCTAAATTTTTTAGTCGCTTTACCATTAATTATATTGCGAGCAGCTTTATCATGCTGACTCTTCTGTAAATTTGCCATGCCATCTTTGAAGAGATTCTTACTTTCTTCAAATGATGCTTTAAATATTGATTTCTTCATAACTTATCCTCACCCAAATCCTATTGCTTTTCCAATCCCGCCTATGGTATTTGATACGGCATTCGAAACATTTTTAACTGTCTTACCAACTTCTTTGGTTCCAGTTTTAACAGCGGCTTTCGCACCTTCGTACCCTCTCATTGCACCTCTTTCAGCCCAATTCATTATACCTGTCTTATCTAACAACCATATTGTACCTCCAGCAAATAAACCGACAGCTGCTCCTGCAGGTCCACCAACTGAAGCACCAATTGTCGCACCTTCAAGCGGCCCAACACTTTTAATGGCTGAAAAGGTTCCTTTAATAGCAGTCCTGCCAACATCATGAGATTTCTGATACTCTTTAACTCCTCCAGAAACACCGGTATAGCCGACTTCTAGATAAGTTAGCGCTGTAGCTTCTTTGCCTAATGCTTTCATAACACCTTTTGCAAGTGGCTTAATAGGTTTGACAAATTTTCCTATTTTTTCAGCAGAGGCTATATAATCTTTAGAAAGCTCTATGTATAGTTTAGCCATATTCGCGGCTTTAGAAGTCCATTTACTATTCTTAATCCACTCTCCTGTTCCTTTAACCGCTTGACTGTACTTTCTGACACCTCTGCTGATAGTCCAAAACAATTTGCCATCTTTATAATCCTTCAATGCCATGAAGCCAGGGGAGCCTACAAGGGCTTTAGCCAAAGTATTTGGGGTTACCCCCTTAATCGTCTTAAGATACTTTAAAATATCATTATCAGAAAGCGTCTTACCAGCTTCGTACATTTTTTGTAGATCTTTGATCACATCTGGCACTTGCTGCTCAGCAATCTCATTCTCTACATTCCTATTAGGATGTCTTTCTTGAAATTTTGCAATAGCTTTAGCTTCCTCTTGAGACAGCTTCTCACCCTTCTTGGCTTTAGCAACGGCTGATTGATAGTTCTGATATTGCTTATAGTCTTTATTGATGCTGTCCGCCCACTGCAGCTGTTTCTTACTGGGTAAAGGGAAGGTCCCATTAAAACCAGAAACACCTGCTTGTAAAAGGGATAGGCCAGAATTTATATTGGCTTCTAGGTCCGCAATATCGCTGAAAAAGCCTGAGGAAGCCCCATCATAAGCAATGATCTTATTAAGCTTGTCTTGACGTTTCTTTCTCTCCGCCTTATCGCTGGTAACCGCGTTCTCTGTGATAGATTTATTAGGATCGTCAGCCTTCATACCGCCTAATGCAGCCGTATTAGCGGTAATAGTCGAATCTAAGGCTGCGATTTCTTTTTTAGCCAATATCTTCTACTTTACCCTTAGGAATAGAAGCACCCTCCTTTTCCAGCCACTTCTGATAAAGTTCTTGATAACGATTCTCTTCTTCATCTTTAAAGCCTTCAAAAACAACTTGATCAATGTTGTCTTCATTGAAATAAAAAATCTGTTTTGCATCCAATCCTACAGGATAGATACAGCCTGAATAATCAAAAATAACTTGCTTCCCTGCAGTTTCAAGTAAGGCTCCCCGATTTAAAATCATAACTTTACGGCTGCCTTCTTTTAAGTAAACAATACTTCCAATCGGTAACATAATAAATTTCCTTTCTTTATAACCATTCATTACTGATGGTCTTTATTAATTTTAATATCTACTATTTTATAAACATACCTATCTTCCGCACTAAAAGCAATATTAACACATAATAATGCTAAAAATGCCATGACAAATGTTGCTAGTAAAAATAATAGATCTTTAAAGTATAGATAAAACCAAGCTGAGAAAAAGGGAGTACCTAACATCAAAATAAAATATCCAATAAGTCGTTTATAGTCCACTTTAATAGGTCTGATTTTATAATATATAGGATGACTGATGGTGCTATGAACAAAAGATAGAATACTTTTTTCTCTAGAACGATACACTAATTGAGCTAAAATATAGGATAAAAGCAAAGCCAAAGATAACAAAATAACATTAGTAATTTCAGAGAAATTTGTTTTAAAAGAGAGATTTACTGTACGAGACCATGCCCCAATAAATACACTCAGACCTGCTCCTAAGGAAGCAGGGATCACAATATGTTTAAACTTATCATTTCGTTGTTTAATTCTTAGATAATCCTCTTCTGTAATAGGGTAAACTTTTTGATAGAAAAACCAATTAAGCGGCAGAAACAAATAACCGATAAAATGGCTAGGTCGTCTATCAAAGAGATAATACTGCCCATCAACCTGAAACAATAGATAGCGAAAATTGGCATAGGTAAATTGAATAGTGTCCATCATTCCTCCTTAATCAAATGGGTTGAGAGCACTTAAACCGCCAGAAATAGCTCTTCCAACACCACCTGCAGTATCTTTAGCCCAATTTTTGACACCATCAACACTATCAGAGATGGCTTTTCCAACATTTTTACCGGCATCGTCTACCCATTTTCCTGCTGTATCCAGACCATCTTGAATGCCCAGAAAGTTATTATTATAGGCCGCATTAAACAACCAACTAGTCGCTGTACCTGCTGCCAACGCGGTTACAGCTGCACCGGCAGCTGCCCAGCCAACGGGAGTCGTTCCAAAGAGGAGTGCTGCTGTACCTGCTCCTGCACCCCAACTCAATCCTGTTGATAAGCCATTATGAACTGTTGCTTGACCGACTGTTTTATTCTTATTAGCCATATCATCAAACATACCTAGACCAAAACCAAGTCCTACGAGGGCTTTTCCTCCCCATTTACCAACAGAAGCTATTTTTGATCCATTCCGAGCTAGCGCTTGTCCGACTCCATTTTTATTGACTAAAACAAAAGCAGTTGAAACACCTTTAGCATCAACTGTAGCAGGCCCCTTAATTCCTCCCAAAACAGAAACCAAGCCGCCTAAGCGCTGCACACCTAAACCAAGTTGTTCAACAACATTAGCATAGATATCATATTTTGTGCTGTTTTTATCGTAGTGATTCTTAACTTTGTTAACATAATCTTTGATCGCTTTCACAACGTTTATATCAACTTTTGTATTTGGGTGATTTTGAGCGTAGGCTGTCAAAACTTGAACATCTTTATTCGTTAATTTCTCACCATTTTTAGCTTTTTTTACAACTGCCTCGTACTGCTCTTTTTCTTTAACTTGGCTCATTTTCTTATCAGCCGCCTTGGTTACCGACTTATCAATGGTTAAACCTGGGTGCTTCTTCTTATAAGCTTCAACAGCTTTCGCTTCTTCTTCAGTAAGCTTCTCTCCTTTTTCTGCCTTAATAACAGCTGATTGGTAGTGTTGATACTGCTTGTATTCTTTGTTGATCGCCTTGGCCCATTTAAGCTGTCCTTTACTAGGAAGCGTGAATGTGCCATTAAAACCAGCAACACCCGACTGTAATAAGGATAAACCAGAATTTAGATTGGCCTCAAGTCCTGCAATATCGCTAAAGAAGCTCGGTGAAGCCGCGTCATAAGCATTAATCTTATTAAGCTTTTTTTGACGTTTATCCCGCTCTGCCGTATCACTTTTAACAGCACCTTCTATCGTCGATTTATTGGGATCATCAGCCTCCATGCCCCCTAATGCTGTATTGTTGGTATTAATAGTGGCATCCAGCGCTGCAATTTCTGCCGCCAAAACTTCCGTATCATCTGATAAGTCATCCTCACCAACATCTGAGCGGTAGCGATCTGGCAACAATTTTGTATCCGCTTTGGCTGCATCGGCTAAGAGGATCATCCCTTTAGCCAAGGGCGTCACAACGGAACGTGTATAAGTTTTGACATTCGTATAGGCTGAACCTTTGAGTTTATCGGAGTTTCCAAGGGTGTCAACCGCAGAGATAATGTTGTTAAAGGCTGTACTGTAGCTGTCAGCTAGACTGGCGACTGAACTGGCTTGAGCATCCGAACTGCCTAAAACCATTTTGACCATAATCCATTCTCCTCATAATTTCTTTTTAATTATAAGCATCTGGGTCTGCTTGGACAGATGATGCTTGGCTATTTGCATGATTGGCATTTGAACGATTGGTCTGTGCAACTGAGGAATCCCAACCAGTCAGCTCTGATATACTTTGAGCTACCTGAGTATCATTTGCCTGAAAATTTTCATCAATTTTAGTAATACTGCTGCTGACTGATTCAACTTCAGCCGCAATTTGATTGGCATAGTTTGACAAATTATCAATCAAAGGAGAGGCATTATTAACATTACCCGTGATAGTGGAGTCGCCATCTTTAGCCGCTGCGCTAAATCCTAATACCGCAGAAGTACCAGTTGAAAGCGCTGTTGCCGCAGACCCGGCCTGAGCGGGATCTGATTGAATTTGTTGTCCCATTTCTTAATTAATTCTCCTATAGTTGTGTAGTTTGTGTAATTTTGAGTAGACGTTCTTTTCTACGATTGTGCAGATAAACCATATCTAATGGTAGATAGGGTTCTTTGCTATTGTAAGTCTTTGGTAAAAAGGTCTGATCTGACATACGCATTCCCACAAGGAAGTGGCTGATATTCTGACGATAATACTTAGGCAAAGTATTGACATTATAAAGCATATAGTTTGGCGTTCCTCCAGCTAGAAGATACATATGAACCTTAGTCCCTCGGTCAAAAATCGTTTGAAGTTGTTCTAAGGACATTTGACTCTGAGCCACAAAACTCTCAAAGTCAGGGATAATACCAAACCAATTCTTATAGGTTTCGCCTGGCGTCTCACGACGCTCAATCTCCATAATCAACTGGGCAAGACGCGTTATCATATCGGACTCATCTGAAACATAGGTTTTAACCTTATCAGAAAGGTATTCATACCGTCCATTGCTATCATATAGCATAACCGAACTCTCAGAAACCATGGTCGTCACGGCAACAAGGTGCTGAGTGATCGTTTGCATGTGATTGTCATCATCAGAAACATAGGCGATATGCTTAAGTTGAGATAAAGGCAAGGCGACATTATCCACTTTATCTGTACTGAGTCCCACTGGGAGTTGTCCTGTCTCTGAAGCAAAGACAACATCTTGACGTGATCGATAGTCATCTAAATTTAATACCTCTGGAACCAGAGGAATTGACTCAGGTCGTGGACCAGTCCAACCCTCGTCAAGGGCTTTAACACGCTCTTGAAGAGCTATCAGAACTTCCTGATTGGTTTCACCTGTGGCAGGAAGAGCTGTTTGAAAGACCTCTGGTTTTTCCATTTTGAGGAGTCCTCGCCCTGGAATATCATCCAAAGTATAGGTATGATGTCCGACAAAAGTGCGAGATTCACTAGCATCTGTCAATTTCAAGACTAAGCGCTCACGCATCGTTGCCATCAGCCCACCTCTTAGCGCTGACATACGACCAGCTGTCATAATAACAGTAATCCCAACAGCACTACCATCACGAGCTAACATCTGAATGGTGCGATCAATATCTTCATAGTAAGGGGTGTCCTTAGCACCATCGTAATTATCAAAAACAATCAACACTTGCGGATAGGTATGTCCTAGATCACGATACATGGTACTATTGGCTGCCCCTTCGTTTTTCAAGAAGGCTTTTCGTTCTGCTACAAGCTCTTCCATACGTGTAACAAACTTGCCGATCTTTTCGTCATCATCCGATACAATAAGATCTGCAACATGTGGAAGATTATTCAAAGGCAAGAGACCGTTAGTCCCAAAATCTAACAGGTAAAATTGGACTTCTTCAGGACTATGCTGAGTCGCTAATGAGATGGTGAGTGTTTGTAAAAAGGTTGATTTTCCCATTCCCGGCTGAGCCAATAATAAAAGGTTCCCTTGTTTAACAGGATTGTAGACTGCTGGAATCTGAGCTTGCTCATCCGGAATATCTACAATACCAAAGACAGCATCATAAGGAGATTGTTTCCCTTCCATGAGATCCGAAAGGCATATCCGCTCTTTGAGCGGCGGGAGCCAAGGCTGAGCCAGAGGAGCAATATGCTCCTGCTGTACCAGCTGTTGTATATGCCCAACCACAGCATCTAATTCTGTCGGTACCTCCTGAATAAGCTCTGCTTCGTCCAAGCCCGAAAGATCTGGATTGAGGGCTTCATACTGTCCCAGTTCATTAATCCGATAGATAGTCTGATCCGCAATTCCCTGCTCTTCCTTATCCGGCTGGTAATCCGCACCCGACCAAGCTGACTGAAAGAGCTCGTAAACCTCGTTATTGCCGACCTGCAAATAAGCTCGGCCAGATCGAGTAATAGTCGCTGCATCTGCTGTGTGCAGCATCTCTTGTGAGTCTGCCTTATCTGCCACCTTAAGGGCGATACGGAAGTTAGAGTTGGACCAAATCTGATCATTGACCACCCCAGCAGGTTTCTGTGTGGCTAAAATTAGGTTAACTCCCAACGAGCGTCCGACCCGAGCGGTAGAGACCAACTCTGTAATAAAATCCGGCTGTTCACTCTTGAGCTCCGCAAATTCATCGCTAATGATGATCAGATGGGGTAAGGGTTCCTTGGCTTCGCCTTGGCGCACTTTCTTTTGGTAGGCATGGATATGATTAACACCATGCTGGGCAAAGAGGCGCTGCCGACGCTGATTTTCCGCTCGGATGGAAGCCATAGCGCGGGCAGTCTGATTCCCATCTAAGTTAGTAATGGTTCCTAGAACATGCGGTAAATCCGCAAAGAGATTAGCCATCCCACCACCTTTGTAGTCAATGAGCAGGAAGGCCACTTCATGCGGGTGAAAATTAACTGCTAGAGACAGGATATAGGACTGGATCAGCTCTGACTTACCAGATCCTGTGGTTCCTGCGATCAGCCCGTGCGGACCGTGAGCCTTCTCGTGTAAATCCAGTTGTACCGTATCTTCCTGTCCCCTAAGTCCCAGCGGCACAGACAGACTTTGGTAGGCATGATGAGATGACCAGCGTGAAAGAATACCGAGATCGCCCACCCGCTCCGCTCCGTAGAGCTCCAGAAAGCTGACGCTCTCAGGAATGGAAGACTTCAGTGTTTCTAAATGGTTCAGGGGAGCTAAGCGTCGACTCAGGCGCTCCTTATCATAGCCTTCTGGAAAATGATCCAAAGTAAGCAGCTGTTCTTTGAGCTCCCCTTGATCCATGACCAGCTCACCAGTATCCTGATCTTTGATGCGTACTACTGTCTGCACATTCTCCGACAAGGCACGCATAACTTCCTGAACGAAAATCAAGTGACAGCCCAGAGGACTGGGATCGCCAGAGAAGTATTCCATGATGACGTGATCCTGAACCAAGGTCTCGTCAGTGATTAGAACGACATAGTGGGGAGAGAAAGTCAGGGTTTGATTGCTGCCGGCAGCATCCAGATCTAGCTGACGTTGCTTAAGAATTTGGTTGAGGCTGCCCAGCACCTGATCACGGGTACGCTGATTGTCAATAAAACCACGCAAGTTAAGCCCTCGCAGTTTGGCATGCGGCAGCCAACGCAACCATTCCCATTGGGATCGTTCTTCCTCGGGCATGACCACAATCAGCTGCAAGTCATGATAAGAGTGGAAGAGAACCAGCTGGTGAACTAAGAGCTGGAGCTGATCCAAAACTAGAGTGCGCTCCCCCACGTAACCTACAGGGCCTTGTGTCAGCTGAGCCGCTACTGGCAGATCCTTTAAGGTCTTGTGATCCTCGTAGAGAGTGAAACCTTCCACTTCTAAAGGATCCTTGACGCCTGAGCGTTCCGCTTGGGAATAGCTCAAAGCATAGCTTGTTGGTACTTCCCCTAATCCTAGGCGATAGCTGAGAAAATCGGCATCCGTCAGTCGTTTTTCATAAATCCGATGAGAAAGCTCCTGTGCAAGATTATCGCGCTGATCAGCATCAGGATAGTGATAAAACTGACCAAAGCGCTGTTCCTTTGCTAGAGCCGTCAGCTGAATGGACTTATCCTTAAGGTAGGCCTGATAGGCTACAATCCGATCGACTAAGCTTTTTTTATAGTCGCGCTTATTACGGAAATAGTTCTGTACAGAGAAAATCCCCGTTGTGACCCCCATGGCCACCGACATGAAAATATAAAGCCCTCTAGGCTGAAAGATGGAAATGAGAACAATGACCCCAACCATGACCATAGGAGGTACCAGCATCCGCAGCAGTTCATTACGTGGTTTGTTGGGTTCTGGAGGTGGTGCATTAACTGTCACCTTGTCCTCATTAGGACGATAGATCAGTCTGGGAGAACGGTGGTAATCAGGATAATCCGAATAGTAGCTGTATACGGAAGTTGCCACAGCTAACAGCCGCCCCTGATGCACTGATCCCGAAACCCAAAGTTCTTTAGGGAAAACTTTGATTTGGACACTCTCGAATGCGAGTTCAGCTCCAAAAGGTAGAGCGACTGTCTCAGTACTCAGACGATTGTTGAGGTAAATAGATTTTCCGAGACACTCCAGTATCCAGCTTCCAGTCGCTTGGCGATTCAGCAGCAGCAAAACTGAAGAATCTTCCACTAGTAGGTCGCTGCTTGGATCTGCCCCAATTACAACGCGCTCAAGACCTTCTAGATCATAACGCTTCAAGGTCTTTGGCTGAGGATATAAAACCACTTCCCCTAAAGAGACACCTTCTTGTCCAAGGATAGCGCTCCCATTAGTACTACGGTAATGGAGAACTCCATCTTCCAGAAAAACCGCCATATCTGGAGCTAAAGTCAGCTCTCCTTCTTCTGGTACCCGCAAAATCTGACGGTAGGTATCTCTGAGAACAATAATGTTCATAAGCTTCCTTTCTAATAGTACTCTTATTTCTGTTTAGAAGATGACGTGGAGGCCGAAGGTGATTTTTCTCCTTTCCCGTCCTTATCTCCTGTCAGAGCATTCTTACGATCATCCCAATATTGATCATACTCTGACTGCAATTGAGAAAGTTTCTCGTCGCGTTTCTTGGCTGAGAGCTGACTGTCTTTGCGTGTCGCGGTAATCTCCTCAGCTAAACCATAGAGAATTAGATCAACATCATCCAACCGTTTGGCTGTATCAACAGCATCTGCATGATCTCCACGACCGATTTGTATCCAGTAGTTGAGATAAAGCTCATCCGATTTAAGGGTCACATTGTTTCGAACAACATCTTTTTGTTCATCATTAAAATCTAAGCCTTGAACATAGGCAGAAGCTAACTCATATTTCTGTGTATAAGGAAGTTTCTTCAAAGGCACCTTTTCCAACTCATCAATAAGACCGTTATAGTCCAGTTTAAGAAAAGACTTATCTGCTTGTAGCATCTTGCTTTGAAAGGGCATTCGGAAGAAAACAAAGTAAATCAGAGGTACACACAAAATAACCAAACTGGCAGTCAGCCAGATGGTGCTGTACTTATAAAAGCGAAAGCGACGTCTCGAAATCAGACTCAGCGTCGCTGCTTCCTCAGCTCTTTTTTCCTGATAAAGATTTACAAGATAACTCTCCAAACTCTCCAAACTATCTGTCTGACGAACAGAGTCGAGAAACCGAGGAAGCTTTAGAACTTCCAGACCACCATCATACAGTTCAATAAAGTCATCGCCATTGAAAAGACTGATAATCAGCGACTGGCACTGCCGCAAAAAATCCTGTGAAGTCATGGTTTGTGGTACCATAGCCTTCTTTAAACTGCGGTAGGCGATCTTGAGTGTCAAATCTTTAGTAATAATAAAATTGCTGGGATGCAGAATAAAACCTAAAGGATAGTTGAGGGTCTCTTTTAACTGCAAAATATTAAGGCAAAAACGCAGACGCTCAGACATCCGTAGGGACTTAAGTGCCTCAAAAGACTCTCTTAAAGGAGGCAGCTGATAGGTAAAGGTCATCTGCTCATCTTCAAAGTGTCTGCTCTGCGCCAGAAAATGAGGCGAATCAACTTCTAAGAGCTGGAGCTGATCCAGATTGGACAGATTGATATCTGAGCGCTTAAGTGTCAGCTCCCATCTATCCTCATTTTTTTCAAAAACAAAATTTTGACCTAAAAAGGTAAATTCTTCCGTCATTTAGAGCTCCTCTATACGTAAATAATCACCATTAGTTATCGGATAATCTGATAAGAGAGCTCCTTCTGACAAAAGGAGCCCTTTATTGACCACGAACAGCTGATAGACATGGCCGGTTATAGGAATATTAAAAATCTGACTGAGCTCATGACTCAGCTGTTTTACCGTTATTTGTGTTGGTAAGCGTAAGTCTCTAGTTTGCTGACTCATCTCTAAACTGACATTAATAAATGGCATCTCCTGCCTCCTCTTTTTTGCTGAAGTAGTAAGTGAAAAAACCAGCTAGGCTGGAAACTGCCAGAATGACAGCACCATAAAGCAGTAGGTTATGCCAATTCCATCTTTCGTCTTCCATACCAGTCCGTAGACTTACAGCATGAGTGATCTGAGAAGCAAAAAGCGTCGTATTTTTCTGCTTGGCACTTGTAGTGATTCTCTTTCCCTTTTGAAAGAGCTCTTTTTGCTGGCTGGATAAAGCTTCCTTCCCATCCTTGCTGCGAACTAGCTTTTGTCTGTCTTCTTCTTTAAATAAATCTTTAACTTTTTCAGATTGCTGACCCAAGCTCCCTTTTTCCTCTTGGGAAACACGGCCAGAATCCAAGGTCAGACTGTTGTCTTTGATGGTAGCCATTGATGCTCTTAAAGGCAGAAGCACAATTGTACTGATTGCTAACAGAGACAGTAAAAAGCGTTTCATAATTCTATTCTTTCTATCAGCTAGCCCAGTAGACTCAGCTGTTCTTTGCTATTGAATGAGCCTTATTCTCCCAAGGGAAGCGGACAAGAGTGTTGAGTATGATAGCGATAACAGCAGCTGCAAGCAATGCTAAGATCAGACCAGCATCAGCTGTAATATTATCAAAATAGAGGGTCAATTTTGTCTCCATTATGGTCAGGATATTAAAACTCTTGAGTTTCTGCGCCAAACCAACAGAAGCCACCGTCGTACCGACAGCATTTGAAAAATAAATAAAACTGATAAGATTATAGAGAAGTAACCCCATACCCAAGACTTTCATATGTTTCAAAAGGAAGTACTGGACGTGCAAAAGGACAAAACTAAAGAGGACAAAGAGTAAGATCCAAGACGGCAAGAGGGCTCGATCCAAAGTCATGGCTCTGCCGGAGGCAATGCCTAAAATCAAACCTTCAACAAATGCCAGAGCAGAAAGCGCCCCTACATTTAAGGGATCGGTATCAGCAAAGAGACCCTTTATAAATTTATTTTTCACGCGCTGAACGAGATCTTGAGTCGCAAAAAGATAGGCACTAAAGAGTGTAATTACTGCCAACAAGAGAACCCAAGCAAAAGGACGGTAAGTATTAACTCTTGATTTATAGGATGTCGTTCTGGCAGCCACAGGACTTGAGAGGAATTCCAACAGTGCTTCATTAGGTACTCCATTTTTATAGGCATTATCCAAGACTTTAACAAAGGATTTGACGAAGTCATTGCTCTGAGCCAATTCTCCATTAAACTTGTTCATCAGTTTTTGGGCGTCAGCTGACATTTTCTTGCTGTTATCTTCAGCCTTCTTGGCGGCCTTACTGAAAGATTCAAACGTTGAGGAAACGGACGAAGCCGCTTTTGCATTAGAAACTGCGGCTGTCTTCAAAGACTCGGACTGCGAAAGCAGTTTGGAAAGTTTGGAGGACAAATCCGATGATTTCTTAGCTTTATCTGCTGTTTGATCAGGCTTTTTAGAAACTGAAGAGCCTTCCCCAGCAGAATTTCCAGACAGCTTTTCCAGATTGCTTACAGCACTGGAGATATCTGTAGCCAACTTATTATTTTTCTCCTGAACGGCCTGCATATTCTTAATCAAATTTTCGCGTGTTGATTTCAAGGAAGCTACGGCTTCTGTAACATCCTTATTTGCTGAGTAAGTGTTTAGAGACTCCTGAAGAGCCTGAGTCAAAAGATTGGTTAGAAGCTGTTTAGCACTCTGGTTAAAGAAAGAATCTGTAAGGTTTTGTTCAGATCCGTTGGGATAGTAGACGGCCAAAAGGTTGGATGCATTCTTATAAGTATCTGCTACTTCTTGAGCGACAGCTGCATAGGCCTCAACCTTGCTGCGGTAGTCGTTAAGATCAAAGGTTTTAGCTTGTCCGACTTGTACACCGTCCAAAGACAACTGAATAGAAGCAGTATGATCAGAATCGGTGTTGTGCCCATCTGCTTCCTGATTATTATTTTCATTGCCTGAACTACTTTTAATATTATAATGAAATTCATTTTTCTTGCTGAGGTCAACCTCAATGGGAGTATTAGCAGATACTGGAGTTTGACTCTGACCATCTGTGACAACATACCAAGTGTCAACAGCGGCACCGCTAACCTGCAGTCGAGCCTGCACTTTAGTAGTCACATCCGTTGTGGCATTGACACTGTTTGTATTATAATCTCTAAGCGCTGAAGCAGCATTTGTCAGCTTATCTTTAAGTCCATTAGAATCAGAAGCTTGATAGCCATGCGTAACGAAATTCTGCGGCAAATCAGCACTGTAATCTCTTTCAGTTACGCCTTTGAGATTGCCCAAATCTGCAGGATTTGCGACTGGCAAGGCAGCAATTGAAGTTGCGACCATATTATTAATTGACTTTTTGTAATCCTCCAGACCAGTTGCTAAACCATTGCCGGTCTGTCCCAGCAAATCACCTACGGAAATACTGTCTAGTTTATCAAGTTCTTTACCATAGTAGCGGGCTAACTCTTCATTAACAAGATCTTTGATTTCTTTAACATTGCCGGTGTCTTTTTTAACAGCAGAATCCAGTCTCTTTTCCAAATCATCCAGCTGTTTATTAAGGTCCTCAGTCAGATCCTGATAGGCTTTTGATTGCTGTAAATTGGTTGTATTATCTTTAGAGCCTGCTTTTTCTTCACCGACATCGTCGTTGTGCTCTCTTTCAGGGCTATCACCTGCCTGTAGATTAGCATCAACTTGATCTTGCCGCTCTTGGGATTTTTGGGAATTGACCAAACCAGATAGCTCCTTTTGTTCAGTCTGAAGATTTTTCAAATCCGCAACACTTGCTTGAACCTGAGAAGATAGCTGTTCAGGATCAATTTGGATTAGGCCTTCGCGGAAGGCTTTTTCTGAAATATTTCCTTTACTGTACTGTGAGACTAGATTGTTGAAATCTGATAAGAAGGTAGAAAAATCGGTACCACCTGATTTAGCATTGTTAGCTGTGGAGTTGAGTAGTTTGCTTAGACTGTTGTTGGCCGACAGGCTGCTATTAGACAGAGAAACCAAACTGGGGAAAACATTTGGAAAAGCTAGGGAAGATTCATAAAGACCGCCAGAGTAATCTTTGATATTTTTATTTTGCATGTTGGAAACCTGCTTGGCATTTTGCTGTGCCGTATAGAGGTTACCCAAAATAGAAGCCAGATACATATTGACCAACTGACTGTTGAGATGAGAAACCACGCTGCTGCCTACCTTGTTGGCGGCAGCTTCTACACGGGAATTCCCTTTGGCATTAACCTTATAAGTTACTGTTGTTTTATCAACGGCAATACTGTCAATGTCTAAAATTTTTGAGGAGAAATTGCTGGGAATATAAACAGCCAGTTGGTAGCTACCATCCCTAAGACCCGCTTCTGCCGCCGAGCGACTGGCAACCGTCCAGTTTTGGCTGTCATCACGCTCAATATTTTTGATATAATCAGCACCCAAATTATAACGACGATTTTTATCCACAATTGTTTTATCTTCATTAACGACAGCGATATTCAGTCGTTCTGTCTGCTTATCTGGGGTATTCTTACTGTTACTTGACCTTTGCACTAAAACATTTAGACCAATAACAGCGGTCAACAAGACTAAGACAGCAACAATATTTGCAATAAATTTAATAGTTTTAGGTAATTTTTGATTAAAACCTTTCATTAATGTAAGTTCCTCTATTAATAATAAATTATATTTCCCGAATCATAAAAATTCTAAAAACAGAATAAAGCTATTTTTTAGTAGCACAGAACCAAAGCAGTGCAGCAGCCATTTACTTCGTCAATTCATAGTACCTGCAGCTTGCCGATACCATGAATTCACACAATAAATGCAACTTAAAATAATAAGAGTAGGGAGGGATATTCCCTTCCTACTCCCTGTCGAGCAACTATTACTGTGCAATTTGTGAAGCCATAGTAGAATCGACTTCTTCAAGATTACCAGCAACCGAGTTGAGCTGTTGGTTGATTTGTTCAAGCAATTCAGCAAATTGGCTCACTTTAGGTGACAATTCGTTAAATTGTTGTTCAAAAGCATCAAAAGCACTACCATCCCAATTTTCAGAGATAACAGCTTGCTCATTTGTGAGAGATGTCAATACATCATTAACACTTTGAGAACCTTGTGTGTACTTAGTTGCTGATGTACGCAACTCATCTGGAGTCAGTTTAATTTGACCTGCCATATCTAAAGCCTTCCTTTCTTTTCATACTAATTACATTTTAACATAAGCTTATTTAGCTGTCCATAGTTTTTTAATTTGACTTAATCCCGTTGTTCAGTTTTTTTGCTCACTGTCTGCCAATAAACTTACTCTTATCGGTTTACTTCCCTACTGAGGAGACTGCTAATAACTGCTACCTAAAAATAAAGGACTAAATGGAATAGTATTTACCATGTTGGCATTTCTTTTTAAAACATTTCAAAAGGATTTCTAACTTAAAAATCACAACATGTGGTGATTTTTCTTTCTATAGTGACTCTAACATTGATCGGGCAGAACTTATAGACAGAGGAATACTACTGCCACAATTGGCATTCATAGACAATTACCATTTTCCCAACTCTCTAAATCCATTAGGGTACTTTTTTTGCCAGCGCCAAGAGTCTTGGCACATCCGTTTTAAATCATATTGGGCATGCCAATTCAGCTCTTTCTCAGCTTTAGAAACATCAGCATAAGAAACAGCAATATCTCCTGCACGCCTGCCAACGATTTGATAAGGAATGGGATGTCCAACAATTTCTCCCATTTCTTGAATAAGCTCTAAAACAGAAGTTCCTTTTCCAGTTCCTAGATTATAAATTGAAAGACCCGAACCAGCAATTAGTTTTTGTAAAGCTGCAACATGGCCTCTAGCAAGATCGACAACATGAATATAATCACGAATACCAGTCCCATCTTTGGTATCATAATCACCGCCAAAAACCCGCACCCTATCTAATTTTCCAAGAGCAACTTGGCTTATATAAGGTAAAAGATTAGTTGGCAAACCTTGAGGATCTTCGCCTAACTCACCTGAACTGTGAGCACCAATGGGGTTAAAATAGCGCAAAATGACAATATTCCAAGCACTATCTGAAACAGACACATCCATTAACACATCTTCAATCATCATCTTTGTACGACCATAAGGAGTCATCACCGAACGTGGTGCCTCTTCTGAAACTGGAGCAGGTGCTTTATTTCCATAAACGCTGGCTGAGGATGAAAAGATAAAATTTTTACAGGAAAACTGCTGCATAACTTGTAAGAGTGTAATGGTTCCCGAAAAATTGTTAGCATAATAATCAAGCGGAATAGAAGTAGATTCATTCACGATTTTAAGTCCTGCGAAATGGATGACCGCAGCAATGGCTTCCCTTTCAAAAATGGCTTCAAGACTTTTCTTATCTCTAATATCTGCCTGATAAAAAGTAAAGTCTTTGCCAGTAATCTCTTTAATGGCTGTTAAACTTTTGAAACTAGAATGCAGCAAATTATCCACAACAACAAGCTGATAATCTTGGTTTAATAATTCAACACAAGTATGAGAACCCAGATAACCAGCGCCCCCTGTTACTAGAATTTTCGTCATTACAATAGTTCCTCTTTTCTAGCAAAAACCCTTCTTAAGAAATAGAACTTCTTTTTTCTGATCTAGAATCCTGCCACTTTAACAAAATAGTAAGGGCAATAGAAATCACTGAAACAGCAATTCCCACAACAAAACCTTGAGGCATAAAGGACATTTCAATACGATGTTTGCCACTTGTAATTGGAAAGGATAATAAACTTCCCCAAGCCTCATCAGTCTTGACTTTTTTACCGTCTACTTTCACTGTCCAACCCGGATTATAAGGAATACTGGTCATCATGACATTGCTTTTATCTGTAATTTGAACATGTCCTTTAATTAAGGTATTTGTCCACTTAGTCACTGTCATATCTTGTTTTAAGCGGTCATCGATAACTTTTTTAATAGCTGTCTGATTAGCTCTGACAAGGGCCATGTTAGTCAAGTCAAGCTGATCATCTTGCGAAGTTTGCAGCTGTAAAACCATCTCTTGATTTGGTGTCTTACTGGTTAAATTCCAAAGTTGTACTTGATCATAGCTTTGTGAGTAATGATACCATTGATTATTGAGCATAATGGAAACATTTCCCATTGATTTGCGTAAACTATAAGGAGCTTGGAAATAATAAGTATCATCTGTTTGCGGTGTAAAGGTAATCCTAATCGTACCAGCTTGTTTTTTATCAATTCGTTTGAAAATACGGTGCCCATTTTCATTAACTTCCTGCATATTAATCAACTCAATTTTAGGAATACCGATATATTCAAAATACTTTTGCTTCTTGCCAGACATTGAAGAGAGAATAATATTTTGATTAGAAACAGGATTATTAATCCCAAACTTAATATTATGTGTCAAGGTATTTGTTCCAAAGGCTGGTGAGAGGACATCAGGATTTTCATAAATGATAAAGCGTTTATTCTCATAAATAGGTTTGTAATACTCTTTAAGATCTGAACGTGTCGCATTTCGATTGAAGAACTGCCAGTTAGGGTGTTTTTCAATGTCCGTTGCACTGTAATCTTTACGATCAATATAGTAACGAACGCTGTAAAGAGCATCTGTTAAAGCCGTTCCGTTGGCATAAAAGGTTGCTGCATTACCACCAACATCTCCCATCGAGTTAAACAGATTAATAGTTGATTTTTCCATATTGGAGCTAAAGGTACTTAAACCGGGATAGGAAACCAAGAAAGGATCGTTTTTAGAATAGAGAAAACTAGAGCCTACACGGTAAAATCCTGCCTTATTTTTCTTCTTGATGACATCTGATAATTCTTTCATACTCTTAGTGACATCCGTAAATTTATAAGCATCAGCATAGCCTAGAGTCACTTGAGAAAGGTAGGCATTGTAGCCCAACTCAAGCACCGTAACAAGGGCTAGAAGAGACCAGACAAGTTTGCTTTTAGGACGAAGAGCCAGATAAATCAAAACAAAAAGCCAAGTTAAGAGAGTAAGGCAAACTTGTGTCAATAAGAGACCCTTATTTAACAAATAAAGCGAGACTGGAATAGCTAATAAACTAGCAGCAATCGCACACAAACGAGCTTCTTTGTATTGGTCAAGCCGCTTCCAAGCATAAACAGCGAGACCAGCGAAAAAAACAAAGACTAAAAGAAGTATGAAAGCTTCATGTGAAGTCACAAAATCTGTCACTATCTTAGGTTGTTTTTTCGCGATATAGGTATAATCATGACTGATAACATAATAAGCCGAAGTAAAGCTCAAGATAATCCCTACTATAAGGCCTTTCCAGCCCAAATACTTCCTTTCTCTAAGAGCTTGGTAAGCCAAAAGAACCATAAAGAAAGATAAAATCCATGAGAAACGATAAAAGAAACCTGCTGGATTTTGTCCCATATGCCAAATTTTATTAGCAAATTCATTAACAATAGAAACAAAGAAAAGAAGACTAATAAAAGCAGCAACAACCTTGCTATATTTGTGCGCTTTAGCCTGAACAAAATAAAGGAAAAAGCCGACCAAAGCAAGCGCCCCAACATAAATATTAGGTAAATTAGGCCCCGCTGACCAAGAGGATTCATTGTCAAAACCACCTATCATCAATTTTGATAAGATATCAAAAGGATTAATTTGGAGAGCAAAGCTAAAAGTTAAAGGACTATCGTAAGCACCTTTACTGCGTAACAGATTTAAAAAGATAGGATAGAGCAGGAAGAACACTGAAGTAATTGCCAAAATAGAATAGCAAATCACACGTAAAACAGGTTTAAAGAAAGCAGTTATTTTGATCTTCCAATCACCGATTTCTGCCAACTTCGGTGCTGCATAATAACAAGTATAAAGGGCAACGAACAAACAAATCATGTAACCCATATAAAAATGTAAAAGCATGGTCAGAGCCAACACTATAATGTATTTAAACGGTTTCCTACCATCTATCAACTCTTCAAGACTAATAATAACTAAAGGAAGCATGATCATCGCATCATAAAAGATAGGATTCATCTGATAAGAGACAATCATACCTGAAAGAGCATAGGCCGTTGCCATAAGAGGAACTAGCCAAGGATTATAAGAGAGTGCCTTGTAACGTTTTATTAGTAGGTAAGCAAAACTCAAGCCCATCGCTCCATAGCGTAACCAGATGGTTAAAAAGACTGCCCATTTAAACTGCGTCAAAGGAAATAAAATATAAAAAAGATTAAAAGGACTAATTAAATTGAAGCCCCAAATCCCAATCATAGCACCGCCAATAGACTTAGAAAAAGAATAAAAGAGTCCTGACCAATCACCCGTTAAAACCGTTGCCTTCAAAAAGCCATAAAGACCGATATACTGCTGTCCAAAGTCAACTGCCATTAAAGTATTTCTTCCAAAAGGAAACGTATCCATAAAATACCAGACAACTAACATAATCAACATTGGAAGCAAGGTACTTGCTAGAAGAACCTTAATTTTCCCAGCTTTCTTAAAAGATGATCTTTGGCTTTCTTGTTTTCTTGAATGTCTCATCCCACTAAATCCTCTTTCGCTTTCTTAATATTTGTTTCATCTACAATATAATGCGGCCGCCGTTTCACTTCATAATAAATTTTCCCAATATATTCACCCAGAACACCTATGGAAATCAACTGTACACCACTAAAAAGAATAATAGCTGCTAAAGTTGTAAAATAACCGCTGACTAAAATTTCTGGCTTCACAAAATAAGCAATAAACATCACTAAAAGATATAAGAGAGCAAAGCCAACGCAGGCTAGCCCAAACTGAATACAGATACGTAAAGGTTTATCATTGAAAGAAATGATTCCTTGAAAAGCATAATTCATGGAACGCCTAAAACCAAATTTACTTTCTCCTGCTTCACGAACTTGATTTTGATAAGGGATAATCTTTTCTTTGAAACCAATCCATGAAAAAATTCCTTTAGAAAAACGATTATACTCAGGTAAGGCTAAAATAGTATCAACCGCCTTACGGCTAAAAAGTTTGAACTCAGAAATGCCATCTGTTAACTGCACATCCATCAAATGATTAGCAAAACGGTAAAACAACCTTGCAAAAAAAGTGCTTTGTTTAGGTTCTCCCTTACGGTCACGCTGACCGCTGACAACATCATAACCTTCCTTAAAAGCTGTAACAAAGCTTGGAATGAGAGCAGGAGGGTGCTGCAAATCGCCATCCATCAACATAACAGCATCACCAGTTGCATACTTTAGTCCTGATAAAATAGCTCCTTCACGACCAAAGTTACGACTAAAACTGATGAACCGTACATGATGATCGTTTTGAGCCATTTGTTTCATTAAACTTAACGTTTTATCTTTACTACCATCATTGATATAAACCAACTCATACTCATCAATAGTATCTGGCTGCATTAACTGCAGCTGTTTGGAAATTTCACTGTGGGTCTTCTCAATCATTTTTTCTTCATTATAAAAAGCGACGACGATTGACAGTTTCATACAAATCCTTCCCAATAATTATCTGCTTATTAATTATCTTAAAGCCAAAAATGACAGCAATCAACTGTATTTTACCACAATTTAAAAGACTTTTCGAGGCTTTTAAAATTCTGCCTTAAAATACCTATATCTCTCACCTACCTTTTAGACTATTTGAAAACAAAAATATCACTAACGAACTTACAAGCTAACAATCGTGTTCATTCTTATACTCAAAAATAGTCTAGGCAATAGCTTAAGAAAATCTGCTGACACTGAGTTTTCTGTATCACGTTCTAAGAAGACTTGGTTAAAGACCTTACTAGTTCGTCAACGAAATGTGTATCGCTTTCACCTCCTCACGGCACAACTGCCTAAAGACATATTGGAGTAAGGCAAGCTCAAAAAAATTCCTATACTTTTGGAGCTAGGAATAAAGTCAATAAAGCTAGTATCATCAGTACAACAACCTATCATTTTGATTTCTAAAAAGCATTAATAACGTTTAGCTCTTTGTCAGTCAGCACCTTAAAGGTTAGCCTTGTACAAACAATAATTTTCATTGATGAATAAGGATGTTCATATTATAATAAAAACATTAGTACAAATCAAAAGGAACCATTATTGATGTCTCAAAATTTACTTACTGCCTTTATGCTCACTGCTCTTGCTGGACTCTCGACCGGAATTGGTAGTTTAATTGCTTTTGTCACCAAACATACGAATAAAACTTTTTTATCTGTTAGTTTGGGGTTTTCCGCCGGTGTCATGATTTACGTTTCTATGATTGAGATTTTTCCAACAGCTCAAACCATTTTGACTAAAGCCATGGATAAAAAAAGTGGCTCTTGGTTAACTGTTTTAGCTTTTTTTGGAGGCATGCTTTTAATTGCTATTATTGATAAATTGATTCCATCTGAAGAGAATCCCCACGAGATTAAAACTGTTGAAGAAGAAAACCAAAAGCCAACTAAACTAATGCGTATGGGGCTTATGACAGCCATTGCTATTGGGATTCATAATTTCCCAGAAGGACTGGCGACTTTCATTTCTGGTTTACAAGATGCCAGTGTTGCTATTCCAATTGTCATCGCCATTGCTATTCATAATATTCCTGAAGGAATTGCCGTATCCGTTCCGATTTATCAGGCAACAGGTTCTAAGAAAAAAGCCTTTACTTATTCTTTTCTATCTGGTCTAGCTGAACCTTTAGGAGCCATTATTGGCTGGTTTCTCCTTATGCCTATTATGAATAATATTGTCTATGGGGCGATCTTTTCTGCTGTTGCTGGTATCATGGTCTTTATTTCTCTAGACGAGTTACTGCCAGCAGCAGAAGAGTATGGTAAACATCACCTTGCAATCTATGGAGTTATTTCTGGTATGCTTATCATGGCTGTTAGTCTCTTACTTTTTATTTAACACACCGTTTATAAGGATGTTTAATGATGAAATTTTTAATTCCCACTGCTAAAGAAATAAAAGAGGATAACAAGCCTTATCCCCAGCACTTATCTCAGAAAAGTCAAATTCTTGTTAATCATATGAACGCCTTGTCTATTGAAGAGCTCGAAAAGAGCTACAAGGTCAGTCCGCAAATAGCTCAAACAGAACTACTAAAATGGCAAGACATAAAAAACGGGGAGGCTCTTGCCTACCCTGCTCTCTACTTATTTAATGGACTCATGTATCGGCATATCAAGCGCCAGCATTTGACTGTAGAAGAAAAAGCCTTTCTTAAAAAGAAAGTTTTTATCACATCAGCGCTTTATGGTATTATTCCTGCCCTGAAACCCATTGTTCCCCATCGCCTTGACTTCAATACTAAAGCAAAAATCAAGGGAGAATCTCTAAAGAACTACTGGCGCAAAACTTATGATAACTTTGCTTTGGACAATCCTAGTATTGTGTCACTGTTATCTAGTGAATTTGAAGCTGTTTTTTCACCAAAATTACGAAATCAATTGATCACTCTTAGATTTTTGGAAAATCAAAACGGTCAGTTAAAATCCCATTCCACTATTTCCAAAAAAGCACGCGGAGCCTTTTTAACACAGGTCATTCAGCAACAAACAAAAACGGTAGATGAGCTGAAAACAATCAGTTTTAACGGTTTTAGCTACCAGGATAACCTATCGGAACCCTTAAAATTGATTTTTATAAAGCAGAGTAAATGAATGTTAAATTCTATCATCATATAAACAAAATAAGCCCTTCTAAACTGCAACTCCTTTGATCAAAGTTTAGGAGGATTTTTTCTTTCTATATCAGTCCATCTCTGTCAATTTGTTCATAGGTTTGTTTGCCATCATTGAGTTTATCCCAAATCACAACTTGACCTGAAGCTAGCGATTTTGGCACATCAATGATACGTTGATTGGAAGAACCTCGGAATTGCAGCATTAGATTTTTCTTGGATTTATCAAAACGTCCATCCACCAAAATATCAAGCAAATTAAGCATTTCCAATTTATCAGGAGTTTCCAGCATTAATTCTTCCCAAGTATAGCCTGTCCAAGACCAAATATCTTTCTCCGGAAGCTCTTTACGAATCCTTTTGAGTAAAGGCAAAAGAATACCCGTATTCAAAAAGGGTTCTCCGCCTAAAAGCGTTAAACCTTGAACATAAGGCTGTGCTAAATCTTCCATAATCTGTTCTTCCAATTCCTGCGTATAAGGAATTCCTGCATCAAAAGACCAAGTTGCAACATTATAACAGCCTTCACAATGAAACATGCAACCTGCTACATAAAGAGAATTACGCACGCCTTCTCCATCAACAAAATTAAAGGCCTTATAATCAATAATACGTCCCTTACTTAGTTCTTCACTCTTCCACTCTCCTGGTTTCGGTGTGTTCCAAGTCATCCTTCCCCTCCAAATCTATCCAATAGCGCTCTATCTGATTTCTGATATCTTCTAAAACACCACCATTAGCCAAAATAACTGCCCGACTAGCTGCATTATCATTATGACAGGTGATCAGTACTTTTTTAATATTCTTAGCTTTAGCTTCCAATAAGCCCAAGCGCAACTGCTCTTTAGCATAGCCCTTACCACGCGCCGATGGACGAATAGAATAACCAATGTGACCACCGCAACTAACTAAAAAATTGTTGAGACGCAAACGAATATGTAAAAAACCTATTGCCCTGCCACTATCGTCAAATGACACGAATTGAATCGCAGGTACAAAATTTTTAGGCAGTTTAAGTCCCATCTCCTTATCTAAGTTGTTTTGCAGCCATTGATCATAATCAAAACAATCACAGTCAGTTTTTTCCCAAAAGCCACCGTCATGAGCTGTTTGCAATTGTTCAAACTCTACCATCATATCCAAAATGGCTTCTTTATCTCCTAAAGTCGGTCTACGTAATTTTAACATAAGAATCCCCTTCAATTCTTTATGCTGAAAAATCTATTTTTTCTTTCTAACTTTTTTCAACAAAGCCTGCACACGTGCTTTTTTATCATCCTTAACATTCGAATGCTTCTCATGAAATCTTTCTACTTGCTGCATTCCTTTATAATCTAATTGATATTTTCCCATGGTTACTCCTTCTGAAAAACGAAAGTGAGATAAAAGTCCAGTTGAAATGCAACCGGACTTTGCTTCAAAAGATAATGTTATTCCCTTTAGGACAACCTATGCCTTGTGCCCCGGATTTTTAATGGTTGAACCATTCATGTGTTTGACACGTGCTGAGATTTCCTTATGGCGGCCATTCACCATTGGACGAGCCTGTGGGTTGCCAAGATAACCACACGTTCTCTTAACAACATCAGCAGTTTTAGGGTCTGTATTGCCACAATTTGGGCACATAAAACCACGTTCTGTCGGTGTAAAATCGCCTTCAAAATCACACTTATAGCAATGATCAATTGGTGTATTTGTTCCCAGATAACCGACACGATCATAAGCATAATCCCACACCGCTTCAAGTGCTTTTGGATTTTGTTGAAGAACAGGGTATTCACAGTAATGAATGAAACCACCTGTGGCACCTGCATCCGGATAGTCTTTTTCAAAATCTAACTTTTCAAACGGTGTTGGATTTTTGCGAACATCATAGTGGAAAGAATTCGTATAATATTCTTTATCAGTGATATCTTTGATGATACCAAACTTTTCAGTATCCAAACGGCAGAAACGATCCGTTAAACTTTCAGATGGTGTTGAATAAACCGAAAAATGATAATCGTATTCATTTGACCACTTGCCACAAAGATCCTTCATTTGACGAACAATATCAATGGTAAAATCCTTAGCAACAGGATTTGATTCCCAGTTACCGCCATAGAAAACTGTCGCTACTTCATAAAGTCCAATATATCCAAGTGAAATAGTGGCGCGACGTTCTTTAAAAAGTTCATCAACAGAATCATCCTTGCCAAGACGCTTACCAAAAGCTCCATACTGATAAAGAATCGGAGCATTAGCCGGCGTTGCCTCCTTGACACGTTCAACACGATAAACTAGGGCATCTTTAGCAATAGCCATTTTTTCCTTAAAGATATCCCAAAACTTATCAATATTCCCATTTGACTCAAGGGCAATACGAGGTAAATTAACCGTAACAACTCCAAGATTCATACGACCTGAATTAACTTCAACGCCATTTTCATCCTTCCATCCTTGAAGGAAAGAACGGCAGCCCATAGGAACCTTGAACGAGCCTGTTAATTCAATAATTTTTTCATAAGACAGCATGTCAGGATACATACGCTTAGTAGCACATTCAAGCGCTAGTTTCTTAATATCATAGTTGGGCGTTCCTGGTTCTAAGTTCAATCCGCGTTTTAAAGTAAAAATTAATTTAGGAAAAATTGCGGTACGATGTTCACTGCCCAATCCTTTAATACGGATGTTAAGAATCGCTTTTTGAATCTCGCGTTCAAACCAATCCTTACCAAGACCAAAACCAAGCGATGTAAAAGGTGTTTGACCATTTGATGTGAAGAGTGTGTTAATTTCATACTCTAGACTTTGCATAGCATCGTAAATATCTTTTTTTGTCTTTTCACGCGCATAATCTTCACGCTTATCTTCACTGACCCATTTTTCAGCATCTTTTAAATGCTTTTGATAATTTAATTCTGCATAAGGAGCTAAAGTTTCATCAATACGATCTGCTGAACAGCCACCATACTGACTGGAAGCGACATTCGCAATAATTTGTGAAATTTGAGCTGTCGCTGTTTGAATAGATTTAGGACTTTCAACCTCAGCATTACCAATCTTAAAACCCGAATGCAGCATACCTTTAAAATCAATCAAGCAGCAGTTAGTCATTGGTGTATAAGGACTGTAGTCCAAATCATGAAAATGAATATCTCCTTTAAGATGAGCATTGGCAACATGTTCTGGCAGCATTTTAAGCCCAATTGATTTTCCAACAATACCAGCTGTTAAATCACGCTGTGTATTGAAAACATCACTGTCTTTGTTGGCGTTCTCGTTAACAACAGCTTGATCCTTGTTAATTAATTTATCAATGGTAAAGTTGATATCCGTTGCCTGAGAACGCTCAAAATCACGTTTCGCACGGTAATTAATATATTCCTGAGCGATAACGTACTCTCCAGCCTGCAGCAGCTCATGCTCTACAATATTTTGAATTTCATAAATTTTAATATTTTCAGTAAAACGTTCATAAATCTCAGCGACAACACGATCAGCAATACCTGATAATTTTGCTTCAATAAAAGGTGTTAATTCTGTCACTTGATTACTTGCCCTGACAATAGCCTGATAAATTTTATCCTTATCAAAAGCAACGTGACGTCCATCACGTTTAATCACGATGACATCTGGTTTTACAAAAATATTTTCTTTCTCAAGTGCAATCATACGTCTTTCTCCTTACAGAAGCTATTATAACACAAGAAAGAAAAAAATCAATATATTGTGGTAAAAAAAAATTTAGACACAATATATTGATATAAAACCTATTTTCTCTGATAAACTGTAAAATCTGAACTATTCTTTAAGGAAACAACTTTATAATTATTTGAAAAATTCTGTTTTAAAACCGATGGGAATTGCTTCGATTTCTCATTAACAGCAACATAAGTAGCTTCATTTTGTAAAAGCTCATCTTCTAATGCTTTACGATTTGATTGTTTAGCCGTATTAACCATTGGCAAAGGGAATTGTGAACTAGAGCGCCGACTAGCGTCAAAGTAAATTTTTGCACTGGAATCCCATGCATAAATTCTTGTTTTTTCATCTGTATTTTCTCTAATATAATCAGCAATTTGAGCACGTTCCTGATTTAAATGATAAGAAGAAATGTAGTGAATACTAGGCTGAGCTAAACCATAAGCAAATAAAAGACAAGGAAGGTAGAAATGCCTAAGTAAAAAAAGATCAAAGACTTTATGCGATAGACGTCTATGTTGTTTTCGCCGACGTGATTTACGCTTTAAAGATTCCTTATATTCATCATCAAGATAAAGACCAGTCAAGACAAGACCAAAAGGTAAAAGCAGCAAAAATTGATAGGTTGCAAAACTCTGTGATAATAAAATAAAAATCAAACTAAAAACAAAACTTAAAAAGACAATAGATTTAATCAAGTCATCGCGATCATTTTCACGCTTGACATGATTGAAAAAAGTTAAAGCACCCATCAGTAAACCTGAAGCAAAGAGAATAAAAATTTGAAAGAGAATTGTCAGTAAAATATCATCTTTCCCAAGAGCAAAATGAGTAAAGTAGTAAGTCCCAGCTTGAGCGATATAAGATGACAGAATTTGCATATTTAAAACAAAATAGCCCAAAATATAAAATACTAGGATACCACCAAAAACAATACAAAGAAACTGATAGAATCCACGAGCATGCTGATGATATTTCACATTATAGATACAGATAATTACTAAAGACACCAGCCAAAAGAAAAGAGTCCGTGGTTCGATTAAATAAGCTAATGCTCCTGTCAAGCCATAAATAATAAATCCTTCATCTCTTGTCAAACCTGCAAAATATTTGGTTAAAAACCAAAGGGACAAGAACACAAAAGGCATAGCAAATTGAACAGGATACAGCCCTCCAAAACCCAGAGCAAAATTAGCCAAATAAAAGAGCAATATAGTATTAATCGTCACCTCTTCTTTGCCAGTCATATGATAAACAATCTTATAAAGATAGATACCCGAAAAGTAAAAACTAGCAAACTGGACTAAAACCAGCCAAATACTACCTCCTAAAAGATAACTAAGTGCAATTACCGCGTAGTAAAGAAAGCCGCCTGTTGAAAAAATATCACTATAGGGCAAATGATTTTGCGTCATCATAAAACCTGTATAAAGATTTTGAGATTGAAGAGCATTGCCAAAATCAGTAAAAAAGGGCATGGCCACACTAAAAAAACTGACAAAAATACTAAACATGACGATATAAAAACGATGTAAAGAACTCACTTCAACTGCGTTTTGGTCAGCACTCAAGTGAGTGTTAGCGTTTGTTTTTTTAGTTGTTTCTTTCCGATAATTGTTTTGTCTTTTATCCAAACCCATTCTCCTTGAAATGTCCTATTAAAAGTATAACAAAATCTACTTATTAGTCAATTTATCCAAGATAAAGCAATAAGTTAAAATATCTCTAAAATGATGCAGAGACTTCCTGTCATAGTCTTTCAAAAACTTTTTTTCTTGCTGTGTTAAGCTTTCTTTCGTTTTCATGATATCACCCTTATTTATTTATTCGTAAATAAGGCAAAAAGAAAAAGCCTGATCATCAGACATTTCTATCAATCTTCATCTAAAAAACTATTAAAGACTTCTTCGATCATAATCCATTCAGCATCAGCATCTTCTGGAATAGGTTGAAGAGCCCCTTCTGTTCCATCTTCATTTTCAGTAAATGAATAGGCCTGAATTTCAATTTGACCATCAGCATCTTCTTCAGCACCCGCTGGAACCAAGAGAACATAATTTTTTCCAAATTCCTCTTTACCATCAATAGTCAAAAGAACTTCGAACAAAGTTTCATTTCCTTGTTCATCAACAAGCGTGATAAGATCATGCTCTTGTTCATGATTATGTGACATAGTTGCCTCCTGTTTGCATATTCTAATAAGTTATTCAAAATTATGACAATAAGCTACAATAATGTATAACTTAAAGCCTTTTAAAACATACGATCCAAATAATTTTGCAAAATCAGCTGAGCAGCCAACTTATCAATAACCTTTTTTCGCTTACCGCGACTAACATCAGCCTGCTCAACTAGCATTCGTTCAGCTTGAACAGTCGTCAAACGTTCATCCTGATATTCAACAGGTAAATCGAAAAGTTCTTTGATTTTCTTACCATAAGCCTGACTAGCCTCAACACGCGGACCACTTGTATTATTCATATTTTTAGGTAAACCAACTACAAACTTTTCAACCTTGTAGTCCTTAACCAAATCAGCTAGACGATCAAAGCCAAACTCTCCTTTAGCTTCATTAATAGGAATAATTTCAAGACCCTGTGCTGTAAACCCCAGTGGGTCACTAACAGCAACACCAACTGTTTTGGAACCAACATCCAGTCCTATTATTCTCATTTTAAATCAATCCCATTCCCTTGCAAATAGTAACGCACTAATTCTTCAACAATTTCGTCACGTTCATATTTTCGAATTTGATTTCGAGCGTCATTATAGCGAGGCACATAAGCAGGATCCCCACTTAAGACATAACCCACAATTTGATTGATTGGATTATAACCTTTTTCTTCCAAAGAACGATAGACATGAGTTAAGGTTTCGCTAATTTCCTTCTTATTACCATCGTCAAGGTTAAAACGGACCGTTTCATCTGTAAATCCCATAATAACACCTTCTTTCTCATAGGGAATATCATGTTACATTATATCTTATTTTAAGCATTTTCACAAGAAGAAGAACCACTTATCTTAAATTAAGTACCGCTTATCCAAAAAGTCTGGTTACTCCCCACAAAATTCTATATACTAAAATCAAGAAAGGATGATAACTGATGAAAGTAAAAATTATCAAGGATTCAAACTTTAAGGAACCCTTACTCCAAATCTATACACGTCATATTGATAAACAAACGCAAAGAGTGATTGATTTTATTCAACAAAGACCTAATATCGTTTATGGTTACAAAAATAAATGCTTAGAGTTTATCCCACTAGAAAAAGTGATTCGTATTTTCACGGAAAACAAACAGGTCTTAATTCAAACACTAACCGATACCTATTTAGCTAAACAAAGACTCTACTTTTTTGAGCAAGAATTAGGAACACCTTTTATTCGTATCTCCCAAAGTGAAATCATCAATATCAAATATATTAAACAATTGAATTTAACCATCCGAGGCAGCATTGAAGTGACTTTCAAAAATGGAACAGTCAGTTTTGTGGCTAGGCGAAGTTTGAAACGCTTCAAAGAACAATTAAATCTTTAATGGAGGCACATCATGAAAATACTCAAACAGATTATTACTTACAGTTTTATTGGTATAGGAATCGGTTCTTTAATGAATTATTTCATAGCCATCTTCTTTTTCCCAAATAGTAATCCACTTGGTGTCCCAAGTTTTGTTCAACTTTTTTCATCAGTTTCACAGGCAACAGCAGTCCAACTTTTCATTTTTGCTCTTCTAGGCATTTTACAAGGATTTGCTAGCAGCCTCTTTAAAAATGAAAAACTCAGTCTACTAACCACAAGCTTGATTCACTATTTATTCATTGTCCTACCACTTCTCTTAGCCGGATCTTATTTACACTGGTTTTACATGACTCGGAAATATTTCGTTTTTTCTTTCCTTTTAGTTTCTATTATTTATATCCTCATTTACTTATTCTGCTATTTTGAAAATAAAAAAAACATTCAAAAAATCAATAAGAAGCTGCATCAAATATAATCTTTGAATTGTTTTAGTTTTAATATTAGGCAGATGCAAGTTGATGGCAAACAGTTACCTCATTAAGTAAAGAAAAGTCCCACAAAATTTTCTCTAGCATTTGTATTATTAGTTTGTGAATATCAGGATTATTATCTATTTGGTGATTAAACTTTTTGACTTCCCTTAAACTAAAATTTTTCTCTCTCTTCTGCTGCTTAACATAAGATTAAATGATTCTCGTGTTAATCGTAAAAAATTACTCACCTTAACTTAATAAGCTAAGGAGTCTGCGTATCAGACTGACAAGACCCTTTCAACATCATACTATAGTTATAGTACAAGCTTAAGTTACTTTCTTTTTCTATAAGCAAAAAGGAAGAACAAAAGTATAACTATTCCAACTAAAATACCTGAAAAAGGCATCGTAGGTTCAAAAACGAGAAGAGACAGACGATAAGGAGCCGTTAATGCTTCCCTTATACCAACGCCTTGTTTAACATCTAGAATAACAAAAGCACCATAAGTAAAAGTAAAAAAGATAATAACATATCTAACAAAGCTGAGTAAGACCAAGGGCCAACCCTCTAATTTTGTTCGTGAGAGCAACAGTAAAAGACCAAACAAATAAGCAATGGGAACAATGAGCAACCATTGAGACGAATGCAAATAAAGCACAATCAAAGAGACTATCAGTCCTAATGCTGTTATAAGTTTAAAATATAGCCAAAAGGGAGCCAACCTTTTTTCTATCTTTGTCTTATCACTTCTTTTCATATTCTTATTCTCCTTATTATTCAGTATAGCATATTAAAGGAAAATTAAGCAAGAAGTGAAAAACTTAATCACAGGATAAACTTCTAGTCATCACATAACATCTCAAAACGCGACAACAATAAAATTACCATATTCCCTAATTGCCGATTTAGTTATCTAACAACGATTGGGGAACATGGCAATATCCTTAGAGTTTTTCGAACGAAATATTTGATGTTAATAAAATGACTTTTCATTACTTCGAACATTCTTATAAAGCTGCCCGTAAACGAGCTGCTGTGTTTTCAACATTACGAATAGAACGCGGTAAAAAAGCTCGAATATCATCTTCCTTATAACCTATCTGAAGACGCTTGTCATCAATTAAAATCGGACTTTTTAAAATTCGCGGATTTTCTTGAATGAGATCAATGACTTCATTGACACTCAAGTCATCAATATTGCAATGGAGAGCCTTAGCATAGCGGTTTTTAGAGGATACAATGCTTTCAATTCCATTTTCTGTTTTTGAAAGGATATTTAAAATTTCTTCTTTACTTAAAGGATCTTTTGCTAAGTTTTGTTCTTTATAAGGGAGTTGATGAGCATTAAGCCATGTTTTCGCTTTCTTACAGCTTGTACAGCTTGAAATTGTATAAATTTTAATCATGTTTAAATCTCTCTTTCCTTACAGGATAATATTATCTTAGCATAGCTTATTAAATAAAGAGTCGGTCTTGGGACCTATTTTTATTTAATCTTCAAGCTCAATTGTATCATCCAGCTCTAAAACAAGGTTTTTGTCAGCTTTCTCATCAGTTTCTTTTTCTTTAGAAGACTGTTTTTCTTCAGTATTATCTTCCTCAATTAAACCATATTGAACACGCACTTTATGATCGATGTCATCAAAAATTTCTGGATTATCAGCTAGGAATTTTTTAGCATTTTCAGAACCTTGCCCAATTTTTTCACCATTATAAGAGTACCAAGCTCCAGCTTTTTGGATAATTCCCAAATCACTGGCAATCTTAACTAATTCACCTATACGAGAAATGCCTTCACCATATATAATTTCTACAAAAGCTTCCTTAAATGGTGGAGCAACTTTATTTTTAACAACTTTAATTTTGGTCTCTTTACCAATATTGCTGTCTTTTTGTTCCCCGGTTCCTTTAATTTGAGTATTGCCACGGACATCAAGACGCACAGAAGAATAAAACTTCAAGGCACGCCCGCCAGGGGTTGTTTCTGGATTACCAAACATAATACCAACTTTTTCCCGCAATTGATTAATAAAAATGGCAATGGTTTTTGTTTTATTGATTGAAGCTGATAATTTACGCATCGCTTGACTCATCATGCGTGCTTGTAAGCCAACATGACTATCACCAATATCTCCGTCAATCTCCGCACGTGGTACTAAAGCTGCCACTGAGTCAACAACAACTAAATCAACAGCGCCAGAATCAATCAATTTCCCTGCAATTTCAAGACCCTGTTCTCCTGAATCTGGTTGTGAAAGCAAAAGCTCATCAATATTAACGCCAAGAGCAGCAGCATAGGCTGGATCAAGGGCATGTTCTGCATCAATGAAAGCGGCAATACCGCCATCTTTTTGCGCCTGAGCAACAGCATGAAGAGCGACAGTTGTCTTACCAGAAGATTCTGGCCCGTAAATCTCAACGATACGCCCTTTTGGATAACCGCCTGCCCCAAGAGCAATATCAAGAGCCAGACTTCCTGAACTCATCACCTGAACCTTTTGTTCAGCGCGTTCACCCAGACGCATAACTGCACCTTTACCAAAATCTTTTTCGATGTTTTTCAAAGCATCATCAAGAGCTTTCTTACGCTCATCACCAAATTTTTTCGTTATTTCTTCTGTCTTTTTTATTCTTTTGGCCAATCTTTTTCTCCTATTCTATGTTTTAAAGCCGTCTTTTCATTATACTAAATTTTTATGAGATAATAAAGTTTGACGTACTAAATTAAAAGCATGTAAAACAGCGATATAACGCACATCAGACCGACTGCGTCCGCCAATTAACACTTTGATTGCCATTGTTCTTTTGGAACTTGACAAACCGATAAAAACTGTCCCTGCCGGCTGACCTTCTAAGCTATCCGGACCTGCAACTCCTGTTAAAGAAACAGCCAAATCTGCTTGAGTCAGCTGGCGGGAGCGCTCTGCCATCTTTTCAGCAGTAAAAGCACTAACAACCCCATGAAGTTGGAGATCTTCAAAGGGAATACCTAGCATTCTAGCCTTCTCTTCTATACTGTAAGTTATAAAACCTCCCTTAAAGATATCAGATGCTCCTGCAAAATCTGCTAATCTTGCCTGAAAAAGGCCTGCTGTTAAACTTTCAGCTGCTGTAATCGTTTTACCCTTTTCCTTAAGCAGATCAAATACAACCTGTGGTAATGAATTTTCTTCACCATAACCATAAAAATAATCAGCCAAGTTATCAATAGTTATAATTTTCTTTTCCAACTTATCTAACTTACTATCTGCTTCTTTCTGCCTATGGGCTTTTGTTGATAAACGTATTGTTACCTCGCCTGTCTTAGCATAAGGAGCAATTGTGGGATCTGTTTGCTCCGCTATTAAGTCATGCAACAAGGTCACTAGATGACTCTCACCAATACCAAAAAAGCGTAACACACGAGAATAAAGCTTCTCAGAAGTTTTTGATAAATAAGGGAGTAACTCTTTGTTAACCATAGGCTTCAATTCGCTAGGCGGACCAGGTAATACAACATAAGTCACTCCATCTGCTTCCAAAAGCCCCCCAACTGCTAAGCCTGTTTTATTAGATAAAGGCTGACTTCCTGCTATAATCTGCGCCTGACATTCATTATTTGGCGTGCGCATAGATGTTGGACGTGATGCAAAAAATTCATCTAGACGTTCTTGAGCTGTTTTATCAAATACCAATTCTCTTTTCAAAAATTTTGCTAAGGTTTGTTTTGTTAAATCATCTTCTGTTGGTCCCAAACCACCGCAAAGTACGATTAAATCACTACGTTCCTTTGCAATTTTCAAAACAGATAAAAGGCGTTCTTCATTATCACCAACTGCTGTTTGAAAATAAACATCAATTCCTAATTCTGCGAATTTTTCTGATAAAAATTGACTATTAGTATTAACAATTTGTCCTGTTAAAATTTCTGTTCCAACAGCAATGATCTCAGATTTCATTCTAACCTCCTCAATATTATATTCGTAAAAGATTGACCATATTATAGCACAAATCCCTCTAAATTTTTTAGAGGGGTTTTCAAATAATAGACAGCAGAACTGGTTTGTCAAATAAATTGAGCTAGTTAAGCCTCTTAGTGAAAATGTCTTATTTTTTAGGGTTAAAATCACAATCAACTTCGTGATCATTAATTAAACCTGCTGCCTGTAAATAAGAATAAATGCAAACAGGACCAACAAATTTAAAGCCCTTCTTTTTTAAATCCTTAGCAAGCCTTTCTGATAAATTCGTTTGAGCAGGTATACTTTGACAGTTCTTGACAAAATTGTCAATTGGTGTAAAGTTCACCCAAGACCAAAGATAATGATCAAAACTTCCAAATGTTTTCTGTATAGCTAAAAACGCCTGTGCGTTATGACGTGTTGCATAAACTTTTCTGCGATTACGAACAACCTTCGGATTTTTTAAAATCTCTTCCAATACTTCATCAGACATAGCAGCTACTTTATCAATTTCATAATGATGAAAAACAGATTTAAAAGCCTCACGTTTGTTGAGAATAGTTTCCCAAGAAAGTCCAGCTTGATAAGTTTCTAAACACAGTAATTCGAATAATCTTTGCTCATCATGCAATGGCTTCCCCCATTCCTCATCATGATAAACAACATACAAAGGATTGCTTTCTTTTACCCAACTGCAACGCTTCATTATTATTCCTTTCATATACATAGAGTTTTTATAAATTATATATTCTCAAACGAGCAGATTGATACAGATACTCGAAAACTACTATTTCATCAACATTTTTAGAGCAGATTTAATATAATTTTCTGCCGTATCAGTCGTTCCTTCAAAAAATTTTTCTATCTTCTTAAGTTCATTTGTTTTGTAACCAAGAGCCAAAAGTGCTTCAACCGCCTCTTCAAGTTCTTGATTATTATTAATAGTGCTCACTTTGCTTTTATCGGTTGAGACTTCATTAATATCTACAAATTTACCTGCTAAATCAAGCACCATTTGTTGAGCTGTTTTCTTCCCAATTTTAGGGAATTTCATCAAATAGTTTACATCACTGTGGTCAATAGCTTTAACCAAACCTTCATTATCATCAGCCGCAATAATAGCTAATGCTGAAGTTGGACCGATTCCTGAAACAGAGATAAGATTAAGAAAAACCGCCTTTTCATCCTCAGTATGAAAACCATAAAGAAGATGGGCATCTTCACGGACAACATGGTGAATATAAATTTGAATAGCTTGATTTATCTGATTAGAAAAACTATAAGGATTGGCAACATTAATTACATAACCCAAACCGCCAGTTTCTAAGACAATATATTTAGCTGTAATTTTGGTTAAATTCCCTTTAATATAATCGTACATCATTTCTCCCTTTATTGCATAATAGTATAGCACAAATTAATACGAAAGGAAAAATCAGTTACAAATATTGACTTGCTGATCTACTAACTAAGTAAAAAGAACTTGCCATTTACTTACCTCCAAAAAAGTTTACAATATATTGACATATTCTTTACAACATAAATAAGTAATCTAGCTTTATCTCAGTATTTCCCTAATTCTCTCAAACTAGTATGGTTTTCCTGAATGCGACGAAACATCTTTTCCATATCAGCTTTTGTGAAATTCACAAGCACAGGACGTCCATGAGGACAATTGTAAGGATTTTTGCACTGTGATAATTGAATTAAGAGATTTCTGGCAGAATAATCATCCAAAGTATGATTAGCCTTGATAGAACGCTTGCAAGACATCATAATAGCTAATTCCGCTCGATATTTCTTAATGGAGACTTCATTTGTCAACAGCAACATGTCACACATCTCATAAACGGCTGATTCAATTTCTTTTTCCTGTAACCAAATAGGATGTTCTCTCAAAATAAAAGTATTCTCTCCATAGTTTTCTAAGTGAACTCCAACCTCATTTAAAATGCTCATTTTTTCTTGTAAGGTCATAAAATCATTAGCAGGAAATTCAAAAAGATAAGGTACTAAAAGCTGCTGTAAACTATTGTCTACTTCTCCAATTTTATCACGATAATATTCATATTTAACACGTTCTTGAGCAGCATGTTGATCTATGATATAAAGCCCCCCTTCACCTTGAGCAAAGAGGTAAGTTCCATGCATTTGACCAAAATATTCTAACTCAGGAAAAGTTGACTTTTCTTCATTTTCTAGACTTTCAACAATTCTACTAAGCTGTCGCTTTTGTTGCTTATCTGTCATAGTAAGACTTGGATGCTCTTTGTTTTCACAAGTTCTCATTTGACGTTGAGCATATTTTACACTGCTATGTCCTGATACATTATCAGTAATATTTACAGCTTTATCAACTACTGTAAACTCGCTTGATGCTTCTGAAACTGTCGTTTCTTTGAGAAAGAAGTCATTTTGAGTCTTATCATAGTAAAGATTTGATTGTTTAAGAGGAAGCTGTGTTTGTTCAAACTTTTGTTTCTTGTTTGTGCTAGTTTTAGCAAGATTTTCCAAAGCATCAGGAATTAACTCTTGTTCTCTTAAACTATCTGCAATTGCCGAACTAATGAGATTCATTAACTCTTTTTCTTTAGAAATGCGAACTTCCTGCTTAGTTGGATGAACATTAACATCTGCTAAATAAGGGTCAATCTGAATATCAATAACAGCAATTGGAAAACGTCCCACCATTAATTTTGAACCATAACCATCAAGAATAGCGCGATTGAGCAAAAAATTTTTGATATAACGCCCATTAATAAGAATGGTAATATAATTGCGATTAGCTCGGGTTAATTCAGGCAAACTAATATAACCAGATACCTCAAAATCAAGATCTGCATTTGAAATTTCGACCATTTTTTTAGCAGTGGTTACCCCATAAATACCTGCTAAAGCTTGACGCAGATCGCCTTTACCTGACGTCTTTGTTAATTCACGGCCATCATTAATAAGCGTGAAAGCAATTTCGGGATGCGCCAAGCTAAGACGGTTAATGACATCAATAATATGAGCAAGCTCTGCCTGCAAACTTTTCATATATTTGAGGCGAGCAGGGGTATTGAAGAAAAGATTTTCAACACTCACTTTGGTTCCAATAGGGGTACTAATGGCTTCTTCTTTTTCAATTTTACCTCCATTTGCGATTACTAAAGTGCCATGTATTTCCCCTTTTGTTGCTGTTTTTAATGTTAGTCTGCTAATAGAAGCAATTGATGGAAGGGCCTCACCTCTAAAACCTAAGGTCCTAATTCTAAAAAGATCGGATTGTTTTTTAATCTTACTAGTTGCATGGCGACGTAAGCTCATAATTACATCCGCTTGTTCTATTCCTTGACCATTATCAGTCACTTGAATTTTTTTCAGTCCTGATTCTTCAATTTCTATTGTAATTTGGCTGCTATCAGCGTCAATAGCATTCTCAACTAGTTCTTTTACGACACTAGCTGGTCTTTCAATAACCTCTCCAGCAGCAATTTGATTGGCTAAAACTTCTGGCAGTTCAACAATTTTTGACATAAGTCACCTCACTAAAATTGTGTTTATTATACCATAAATTAAAAGAGCAATCTTAATTGAGATTACTCTGTTTGTGTCAAGTTTTCCTCGGAAAGGTTTCAAAAGTCCTAAATCTATTTTCTAAGTTGGCCGATTGGAGTGCTCGTTGTACCATTCAAATCGATGCTTGTCTGCGGAATTCTATGAGGCTTGTGCGACAGCTTTTTAAAAACTTGTCGATATAGCCACATCTCAATCAGACCTTCAGAACGACTCTGAACACCTTTCTTCGTTACAAGAAACACCTCATCAACACCATCCAGCTTTCCTATTCAAATGCCAGACTTGAAGCAACCAACAAGCTCATCAAAGATATCAAAGCCAATGCCTTTGGATTTAGGAACTTGGACAATTTTAAAAAACGAATTTTCCTCATTTTGAACATCACAAAAGAGAAGACTAAGAGGTCCTCTTTTGACTGTCACTATAAGTCACCCACTACAGTTGACACGAGCCATTTATAATAGTTCCTTCAAATCAAATAAGGCATTCATGGATTCTCTTGGTGTTAAATTGGTAAGGTCCAACTGTTTCAATTTTTTGATTAATTCTTCATAATTATTATCAATAGCAAAAAGTGACAACTGCTCTTCCACAGGTTGGCTTTCTTTGGTCTCGTTTTTAAGATTGACTGAGACAGCTGCACTCATTTTTTCTAAATCAACTAATATGTGATCAGCTCGATTAAGTAAATCTTTAGGCAAGCCGGCAATTTTAGCAACATGGATTCCATAAGATTTATCAGCTGGTCCATCAGCAATTTTATGAAGAAAAGTGACCTCTCCATCTTTTTCAAGAGTAGCAACATGTACATTGACAAGACTTGTCAATCTAGTTGACAAGTCTGTCAACTCATGATAATGGGTAGCAAATAGCGTTTTAGCCCCAACTTTATTATGAATATACTCAATAATAGCCTGTGCTAAAGCCATACCATCATAAGTTGCTGTACCACGTCCTAATTCATCAAATAAAATGAGTGAATTAGGTGTCGCTGCCTTGATAGCATGATTGGCTTCCATCATCTCTACCATAAAGGTAGACTGCCCTGAAATTAAATCATCTGCAGCACCAATACGTGTAAAAATAGCATCAAAAATCGGCAAATCAGCTGAATCAGCTGCTACAAAAGAACCTAATTGAGCCATAATAACTGTCAGAGCTAATTGCCGCATGTAAGTTGACTTACCGCTCATATTAGGTCCAGTAATCAGTTGAATACTAGTCTTTTGGTCAAAATTGATAGTATTGGGAATATATTCTTGGCTTCCCATAACCTTCTCAACAACAGCATGGCGACCACTTTCAATACTGATTTCCTGCTGATGATTAAAAGAAGGTCTGACATAATGATTATTCTCAGCTACTACTGCTAAACTTTGCAAAACATCAACAGTCGCTAAACTCTTGGCCAGATTTTGAAGACGCTCAATATAAGATTCAACCTGTGATCTGATACGCATGAAAATATCATATTCTAAATTGGCTGATTCTTCACGCGCTTCTAACATTTCACCTTCAATTTTTGCAAGCTCTGCTGTCCCAAAGCGCTCAGAATTTTTAAGCGTTGCCTTTCTAAAGAAGTAATCTGGTACTAAAGACAAATTAGAGTTGGTGACATGGAAATAATAACCGTCTTTTTTGTTATAATCAATCTTCAAGGTTGAGATGCCGCTTTTCTGACGTTCCTTAGTCTCAATGTCAGCAATCCAACTCGTCCCTTCGCGCATTACCGTTCGATACTTATCTAAAGTTTCATCAAACCCCTCTCGAATCATACCGCCTTCTGTAATAGTTATAGGTGCATTAGAGTCAATAGCCGAACGAATCAATGCTTCCAATTCTGGAAGAGTATCAATTTGATTAATTAGGCTTTCCAAACTAGAACTGGCAAAACTTTCAAGAATAGTCTTAATGACAGGAACTTGACTTAAGGTCTGACCCAATTGCAATAAATCCTTAGGATTGGCCTTCCCAAATGAAACACGGCTGGCCAAACGTTCAATATCATAAACACCTTTTAGGCTGTCACTAAGATCACTGCGCTCAAAAAAGTGATCTAGAAAAGTCTGAATAATATCTTGACGTTTACTGATAAGGCTTGAACTGACCAAAGGACGATCAATCCAAGTTCGCAAAAGACGTGTCCCCATAGCTGTTTTTGTCTCATCTAAAAGCCAGTAGAGACTGCCATGTTTTTTCCCGCTTCTGGCATTTTCTAACAGATCCAAGCTAGATTTTGTAGCATAAGCCATCTGCAAGTAATCTTTGATTTCATAATGCACCAACTTTTGCAAATGACTCAACTCACGTTTTTGTGTGTTATGAACATATTGCAAGAGTTTGCCAGCTGCAGCAAGTTCTATTGCTTTTAATTGATCATCCAATAAATGTACATCGTCATAGACAGTTTTTTCAAAAGATAAGAGCAGGTTCATCTGCTTACGAAAAAGCTGTTCTTCATTCTCACTCAGTTCAAAACCAATAACTAATTCACGCGCCTTGAGATTGAGGACTTCGCTTCTCACTGCTGGCAAATCTGCTAATGTTGTCGCATAAAATTCCCCAGTAGATAAATCCATGTAAGAAAGGCCAAACTGACTGCCATCAGTATCCAGAGAGACTAAAAAATTATTAGCACTGTCTGGCTTAGTTGAATCAACAACAGTACCCGGAGTAATCACTTGAACCACTTCACGTTTGACAACGCCAACAGCTTTTTTAGGGTCTTCCATCTGCTCAGCAATGGCAACCTTATAACCCAAATCAATCAAAACATCAATATACTGTTGAGCTGAATGATAAGGGACACCAGCCATCGGAATAGGATTGTCAGCATTTTTATTACGACTTGTTAAGCTAATTTCTAAAATTTGAGCGGCCTTGATAGCATCATCATAAAATAGTTCATAAAAATCTCCCATGCGGAAAAGCAAAAAAGCATCTGGATAGTCTTTTTTGATATCCAAATACTGCTGCATTCCTGGAGAGAGTTTTTCCTTAGTCATTTCCTAACTCCTCATTTATCTTCTCTTCTAGAGTCTTGGTTACATATTGTAAAAGATCGCTGGCATCCTGCATTTTGGTTCGATAATCTTGGACAATGGGAAGCTGATCCAAACTCTCTCCCATTTTTTGCGCCTTTTGATCAGCTTCTTTTTGAGCTTTACTTTTTTCAATCCTTTGAAAAAGAACAGCGTCTTGTTGATAGCCTTTCATATCATGTGCTACTTTGTTTAACTCCGGTAAGGCTTTAATCTTTTTTTCAACAGCTTGAAAAGCTTGCACACTATCATGTTCCTGCAAAAGCTCTATTAACTGATTTAAGGCTTCTTCAAATGGGCTCATAAGTTTGAAAGAACATCGCTTTCTAACTGGCTAGCAATTTCTTCATTTTTACAAATAACCAAAAGGGTATCTGCACCAGCAACAGTTCCAAGAATTTCAGAATGAGACTCCGAATCAATCAAATTTGCCAAAACATCTGCCTCTCCCAAGTTGGTATGAAAAACTAAAAGCGCATCTGTTCGGAAAACCTTCTTAATATAATAAAGCGCAGCAGGCGTAAAAATAGTCGAACCATTTTCTGGTATTTCATAATATAGGTATCCTTCTTTATCACGTGATTTAAAAAGACCTAATTCTCGCATATCTCGTGATAATGTCGCCTGAGTAACAAAAACTTTTTCTAATTCAAGTTGATGCTTCAATTCTTCTTGAGTGCCTATATGTTTTGAGCGTATGATTTGTTTTATTTTATTTTGACGTGATAATTTATTCATAACAATTCCTACATATATTTTTTATACCATACTTCGATAATATGATGATTTCTTTTTAACAAAAAAGTTCATTTAGCTTATACTGCAAGTGAAAAAATGCAGAAATCATCTAAATGAACCACTTACATTATCAAGCACTCTTAAATAAGAGTCCAATTGATTTTTATACTTTAAAATATGTGATATGTTGCTTTAAAATGTATCTGGCACTATCCTATTGATGATATCTCAATGAGATGTCCTAGCTTGATCACAATAATCAAATGATACAAGAATTACTTGGACAAACCATTTACTTTTTATGATTTAACTGACTTCACCAGACAATACGAAGCTGTATGAGTGATTTAACTATTAGATAATTGAAAAACGTAAAGGGTATATTACTTTCAGAACAGCTTTTTACTCTGACAATCTAAATATTCTCAACTCTATAAGTATGATTTAGTCCATTATAACATAATTCTTTAACATAGTTCTACTGATAAGACAAACTAAACACGGCAAACGCATGAAAGGTTTCTCTGAATGTTTTGGTGCCTTGAAGTGACGACATTTCTTAAACGGATTTCGTGAAGCCTTAATAAGCGCGACAGCTTTTGACATAAAATTTTTATTTGTGCGCTGTTAGTAGCCACAAAGGACTCATATAAATCAACAGGAATATAAAAGTATTCAATATCAGTAATAGCTCTTGCTGAAAAATCATAAATTTTTTCTAAAAACATACCACCATATGGAAACATTGTATTATGCTTCACATAATCAGTATATAAAAAGGAACCGAAGCTATCCGTATCTTCTAACTTCACATAACCAGATAATCTATCTCGATTATCTCTTTTAAAAAATAAAATATGATTTTTAGGTGCTTTTCTTAAACGCGTCACTTCCATTAATTGGTCAAAGCGATCTATAGACAAATACTGAAATACTTATAAATTTCGCAACATTTGGTAATCATTTTTAGATATTAACATCTTATCACTTTCCTTATCATTAATTAATCAATGGATGCACTTTATCCAGTATCGTTTGGTTGCTGCTACCCTTTGAATATTTCTGAGCGGTTATTCTCAATAAAATCTAATACAGACTGCAAACCTGTTATTTTCTCACTATCCAATAATTCAATAACAATAAACGCATTTTTAGTTTTATTGTAATCATGATGCGTTCGCCATCTCTCCAATTAAGATATCTACAAACAGCACCTTTATCATCTCTATAGCATAATTCACCAGCTAGAGTAGAGAGTTTCTCGAGTTCTCAATTAAATAAAAATTATTCTCGCCTTCTGTCACTGCTAATCTCAAACCAACTTCACTTCCGCTCTGACTAGTAAACTTGCAGCGTTATAAATATCTACTAAAGGATTTATACTGCCTATCAGTTTGTTGTTTTTGACCCGTTTTAGTAATGCTTCAATACTCGAACATGCTCTTTTTTAGTTTTAAATCTTTGATAAGCTTTTCTATGAACCTGTATTTCTGCATTATCACTAAAGTTATCTTCAACGAGGTAAGTCTTAGCCAGCTCATTGCTTTTCTTAAGTAATTCAATAATAGGTTTTGGTGATCGTTTCTGAGATTGAAATTTTTTTAATAAGACAATACCAATTTTAGCTTGTGGAAACAATTCTTAAAATGAATCTGAAACAATAAATTTTGGCATATAAAACAATCTCCTTTTTCTTTATTATAACTTGTTTTTAAGCGTGAGCAAATTAAAAACCTATCCTTTTTCTGTGGGTTAACAGATTGCCAATATTTGTCTTAACAATTCAATATTGTATGATATAATAAAATGGAGTGGCTGTTTTATGACATAAGGAGGCAGAATTAATTGAATAAAAAAGAAGTCCGACATAAATTAATTCTCTCTTTAATCTCTGAAAAAAAGATTAATACCCAACAAGAATTACAATCTGAACTCTTAAAAAATGGAGTCGTAGTCACACAAGCTACACTTTCAAGAGATATTAAAGAGTTACATTTAATTAAAACATCCGGTAAGCACTCCCAATATGAGGTTCATAAAATTTCTCCAACCCATTGGGAAGAAAGGCTGCGATTTTATATGGAAGATGCTTTAGTTATGTTAAAGCCTGTCCAAAACCAAGTGATATTGAAAACACTGCCGGGTCTAGCCCAATCATTTGGCTCAATACTAGATTCCATGCAGTTAGTTGAAATTACAGCAACAGTTTGTGGTGATGATACCTGTCTTATTATTTGTAAAGATAAGGAAACAGCACTTAAATGTTTTGACCATCTATGCCAGTATACTCCCCCGTTTTTTTCAGCAATGAATAAAATTTATTAAGCTATTTTTATAATAACCTGTTTACTCATTATCTAAAATTTTCAACTCATACCATAAACACTTTATTAATTATATTTAGGAGAAACAAAAATGAATCATAACAGATTAATTGCAAAAGAAATTGCAGCAATCGTTCCTGCTTTAGAGCAGGAAACTATTTTAAATTTACTGGAAAAACCCAAGAAATCTAGTATGGGAGATTTAGCTTTTCCAACATTTAGTTTAGCTAAAACGATGCGCAAAGCTCCGCAAATCATTGCCAGTGAACTTGTCGGTCAAATTAATAATAGCTATTTTGAGAAGGTCGAAGCTGTCGGCCCTTATATTAATTTTTTTCTTAATAAGTCAGAAATCTCAGCTCAAGTATTAAAAGAAGTCATTAAAAAAAGGGAAGATTACGCTCAAGCAGCCATTGGTCAAGGCCGCAATATTGTTATTGATCTTTCTAGTCCTAATATTGCTAAACCTTTTTCTATTGGACATCTACGCTCCACTGTTATCGGCGATGCTTTATCTAATATTTTCCAAAAATTAGGCTATGAGACCGTTAAAATCAATCACTTGGGTGACTGGGGCAAACAGTTTGGCATGCTTATTGTTGCCTATAAAAAATGGGGCAGTGAAGAAGCAGTTAGATCCCATCCTATTGATGAACTTTTAAAGCTCTATGTTCGGATTAATGCTGAAACTAAAAACCATCCAGAACTTGATGAAGAAGCCCGCGAATGGTTCCGTAAACTCGAAAACAATGATGAGGAAGCCCTTGCACTTTGGCAATGGTTCCGCGATGAAAGCTTAATGGAATTCAATCGTCTTTATGCTGAGCTTGGTATAGATTTTGATAGCTACAATGGTGAAGCTTTTTACAATGATAAAATGGAAGAGGTTGTCCAATTACTAGCCGAGAAGGGACTTTTAGAAGAATCTAAAGGAGCTCAAGTTGTTAACCTTGAAAAATACGGCATTGAACACCCTGCTCTTATTAAGAAATCTGATGGTGCTACTCTCTATATTACCCGCGATTTGGCAGCAGCCATTTATCGCAAACGTACCTATGACTTTGCTAAAGCTATCTATGTTGTCGGTCAGGAACAAACTGCTCATTTCAAGCAATTAAAAGCTGTATTAGCTGAAATGGGCTATGCTTGGAGTAAAGATATCCAGCATGTCTCTTTTGGCCTTGTTACTAAAAATGGTCAAAAATTATCCACCCGCAAAGGAAATGTTATCTTACTTGAGCCAACAATTGCCGAAGCTGTCAAACGCTCTTTAGCGCAAATTGATACTAAAAACCCTGATTTAGTTAATAAAGAAGCCGTTGCCCATGCTGTTGGTGTAGGAGCGATAAAATTCTATGACCTTAAAACAGACCGAACAAATGGCTATGATTTTGATCTTGAAGCTATGGTCTCTTTTGAAGGCGAAACAGGTCCTTATGTTCAATATGCTCATGCCCGTATTCAATCTATCCTTAGAAAAGCTGATTTTCAGCCTCAGGCAGCAGAAAACTATCAGTTAAATGACACTGAAAGTTGGGAGATTATTAAACTCATTCAGGATTTTCCAAATACCATCGTTAAAGCAGCTGATAATTTTGAGCCTTCCCTTATCGCTAGGTTTGCTATTCACTTAGCACAAAGCTTTAACAAATATTATGCACACACACGCATTCTTGATGATAGCCCTGAACGTGACAGCCGTCTTGCACTTAGTTATGCCACCGCAACTGTTCTCAAAGAAGCCCTAGCCCTTCTGGGGGTTGAGGCACCTAATGAAATGTAAGCATTATAATAAGCTGTTGGAATATATATTCCAACAGCTTATTTTTTCTATTTATAGGCTAGTTTGCGTTCACGCTTACTAACAATAAAGTCAGGACTAATAATTTCTTCAACATTTAAAATCGAAATGAAGGCATCTGGATCAAGTTTTTCCATCATTTCCTTTAATAACCTAACATCTGTAGGATTTAAAGCAACATATAGAACATTTTTTTCTTTACCTGAATAAGCACCTTGACCTTTTAAATAAGTAGCGCCTCGATTGAGTTCTTCAAGAATGGCTTCAGCCACTTCTTCATGCTTATCAGTAATGATCAAGACTCCTCGAACAGAATAGCCACCATTTTGGACTAAAATAACCACTTGACTGAACATAAAGCTAGCAATCAGAGCATACATCATTTGAGGAATGGAGACATAAGTCAAAGATAAGAGCATAACAAAAATATCAAAAATTAATAAAGCCTGACCCAATTGAATACCATACTTATCCTCCATAACACGAGCAATAATATCTGAACCACCGGTAGTCCCCCCATAACGAAAAACAATTCCATTACCAATACCTGCACAGATACCAGCCACTAAAGCAACAACTAGATAATCATGCTGTAAATCAATATAAAGAGGGATTTTTTGAAAGATATAGACAAAAAAGTACATCAACGTTGTTCCATAAATGGTGTAAACCATCATTTTGCGACCAAAAAAATAAATTCCAAACAACAGTAAAGGCAAGTTAAATAGATAGCCAGTATAAGTTGGATTGATACCAAAGAGGGCATGAAAAACTAAAGTTAAACCGGCCATACCTCCCTCAGCAATATGATTTGTCATATTAAAATTGACAAAACCAAAAGCATAAATGGCTACACCTAAGGCAATAAAAATAAAATTTTTTAGACGAAGAGTATAATCTATTTTCATTGTATCTCCTTAAATTATCAACATTAATATTTAATCTTCTTCAACAAAACGGCCAATAATATTAACATTATCTGCTACAGAAACAAAAGCATTTTTATCAGTCTTCTTCATAATATATTTGAAGTCATTAAATTCAGCACGTGTGATAATAGTAACAAGAATAGCTTTATGTTCATGGTTGTAAGTTCCTTCAGCATCATTGATAATGGTAACACCACGGTGTAATTTATGATGAATCATCCGAATAACTCGATCAGGCCTGCTAGTGACAATCATTGCCTGCATTTTCTTTTGTTTAACAAAAACAGCATCAGTCATCTGACTAGATACAAAAATGGTCACCATAGAATAAAGAGCATACTGCCAACCAAAAGTCATTCCTGCAATTATCATAATCAAAATATTGACAATCAGAGAAACTGTACCAACTTTACGGCCTGTTTTCTTACGAACCAAAAGACTGATAATATCAGTACCACCACTAGACACATTATTGCGAAGGGCAAAACCTATTCCCGTTCCCATAACCAAACCACCAAAAATGGCATTCATCATCGGATCGGGTGTTAAGGTCATTTGAGGAATGAACTGAATAAAGAGAGAGCTCAAAGTTACTGTAATAAAAGTAAAAACAGTAAATTTATGACCAATCATATACCAAGCTATAATCAAAAGCGGTATATTGATAGCATAAAAAGTTACTGAAACAGGAATAGTCAATCCAAAATACTTAACAGACAGAGTCGAGACAATCTGAGCTAAACCTGTGGCACCACTGGCATAGACATTCCCAGGCTGAAAGAAAAAATTAACAGCAATAGATGACAACAAAGCATAAATAATAGAGCCAGAAATACGCTCGCCATATTTCTCTCTTGAAATAGAGGACAGGACATTAATGACCTGATAGCGCTTCGCTAAATTCTTTATACGATGCTTAAAAATGAGGGTAAATTTATTCTTGTTCATTGTTCTTTACTGCATTCTTGTTTACTTGCAAATAAAGCTCATCAAGTTGTTTATCAGAAACTAAACTTGGGGCTTGTGTCATTGGATCTGAAGCTTTATTATTCTTAGGAAAGGCAATCACTTCACGAATATTCTCTTTTTCTGCTAAAAGCATAACAAATCGATCCAATCCAAGCGCTAGTCCTCCATGAGGCGGAAAACCATAATCCATAGCTTCCAGTAAAAAGCCAAATTGTTTTTGAGCGCTTTCTTTTGTAAATCCAAGTGCCTTGAACATACGTTCTTGTGTCTCTCTCTGATTGATACGAAGACTGCCCCCGCCAAGCTCATAACCATTAAGAACAATGTCATATGCAACAGCACGAACCTTGCTGAGATCACCTTCAAGTTCAGCAACCGTATCTTCTTGCGGTAAAGTGAAAGGATGGTGAGCACTTGTATAGCGATTTTCTTCCTCAGACCATTCAAACATTGGCCAATCCACAACCCATAAGAAATTAAATTTCGAATGGTCTATAAGGTTTAGTTCTTTTGCCAAGTGGTTACGCAGAGCACCAAGACTACCATTTGCTATTTCAAGATCATCTGCTACAAAAAACACTAAATCATTTGCTTCAAGCTGTAAACGTTCTATCAACTCATCTTCAATAGTTGTCAAAAACTTAGCAATAGGACCACCTATTTTGCCATCATTATATTTAACCCAAGCAAGCCCCTTTGCACCAAATGGCTTTACAATATCTGTCAACTTATCAATTGCTTTGCGAGAATAGCTATTTGCAGCATTTTTAGCAACAATAGCTTTTACAGCAGGAGCCTGTGAGAATACTTTGAAATCAATATTCTTTACAAGATCTGTCAAGTCCTGTAAAGTCATTTCAAAGCGAGTATCTGGTTTATCAGAACCATAATTGTTCATTGCTGTATCATAAGATATTTGGGGAAGTGGTAATTGCAACTCTATGCCCTTGACTTCCTTCATGACACATGCAATCAATCTTTCTGTGATTTCTTGAATTTCTTGTTCAGATAAAAAGGAAGTTTCCAAATCAACTTGTGTAAATTCAGGTTGACGGTCTCCACGTAAGTCTTCATCACGAAAACATTTGACAATTTGGTAATAACGATCAAAACCTGCATTCATTAAAAGCTGTTTGGTAATCTGCGGACTTTGAGGAAGAGCATAAAAATGCCCTCGACTCATACGGCTTGGTACTAAATAATCACGCGCTCCTTCTGGTGTTGACTTGGCAAGCATAGGTGTCTCAACATCTATGAAATCCAAATCATCCAGATAATTGCGGATAACATGTGTGACCTTAGCACGTAACTTAAAATTTTTCAGCATTTCTGGACGACGAAGATCGAGGTAACGATAACGCAAACGTGTGTCATCATTGACTTCAATTTTATCCTTAATTTCAAAGGGCGGTGTTTGTGAAGCATTTAAAATCGTTAACTGCGTCACCTGCATTTCGACGCAACCCGTTGGTAAATTATCATTAGCTTGATCACGCTCCACAATCATCCCTGTCACTTCGATAACATACTCACTCCGCAAGCTTTCAGCACTTTTAACAACAGTATTACTGGCAGTTTTAGGATTAATGACTAGTTGCACAATGCCTTCGCGATCGCGCAAATCAATAAAAATAAGACCTCCTAAATCACGCCGGCGAGCCACCCAGCCTTTAAGGGTTAACTCTTGTCCGATGTGTTCTGAACGCACAGCACCAGCATACATAGAACGTTTCATAATAACTCCCTTTCTCTAACTTTATTTCCCTATCTATTTTAGCACAAAAACCGTTAAATAAAAGTGGCTTCACTGAAAAATAGTAAGCATAATTAAAGGATTTCAAGCTTTTTAACCAGCTAAAATAAAAACTCTTAAAAATACTAACACAACAGCAAGTTTAAGAGTTTATCAACATTATATTTCCAGCCTTAGCTGCCTTTTTAAGGTTAAGCAGGATTGCTCTATGGTCTGTCTGAACCTAATTGTTTAAAAACACTAGCAAAATCTGTTTTAATTTCCTCAAAACTAACAGCAATTTCTTGTCGTGTGAAGTTATTTTTAACAGCAACTCGTCCAGTTTCAACTTCACTCTCACCTAAAGTCATGATCAATTTCGTTTTAAAAACATCTGCCGATTTAAATTGTGCTTTAATTTTACGACCAAGATAATCACGTTCTGCCGAAAAACCTTGTTTACGAATAGCTTGAATAAGTTCTAAAGCCGTACTATTAGCAGCTGCACCAAGTACAGCTATATAGACATCTAAACTGTTATCTACTGGCAGATTAATCTTTTGCTTGTCAATAACCAATAAAAGTCGCTCCAAACCAAGACCAAATCCGAATCCAGCTGTCGCAGGACCACCAAAGTATTCGACAAGGCTGTCATACCGACCGCCAGCGCAAAGCGTTAATTCACTTTTATCAACTTGAGTAATAAATTCAAAAATCGTGTGGTTATAATAGTCAAGACCACGAACCATATTGGTATCAATAACATAAGGAATGTCAAGTACCTCTAACATATCACGTACACCCTGAAAATGCGCTTGTGAGTCATCATCCAAATAATCTAAGATAGACGGTGCATTTTCAACAGCTTCTTTATCCTCTTTTTCTTTAGAATCTAGTACCCGCAAAGGATTTTCTTCTAAGCGGCGCTGTGAATCTTTGGACAGTTTGTCTTTCATAGGGATCAGATAATCAATCAAAGCCTGACGATAAGCCTTGCGACTCTCTTTATTTCCTAAACTATTAAGGTGCAAAGTGACATCTTGGATACCTAGCTCGTTGAAAAGCTGATAAGCCATGGCAATGGTTTCTGCATCAATGGCAGGATTGTTAGAGCCAAAACATTCAACTCCTAACTGATGAAATTCACGTAAGCGTCCTGCCTGAGGCCGCTCATAGCGAAACATGGAACCAATATAAAAAACTTTAACAGGTTTTTGTACCTCGGGCGCAAAAAGTTTGTTTTCCACATAAGAACGAACAACAGGAGCTGTTCCTTCTGGGCGCAGTGTGATGTGACGATCTCCCTTATCATGGAAATCATACATTTCCTTTGTTACAATATCTGTCGTATCACCAACAGAACGACTAATGACCTCATAGTGTTCAAACATGGGCGTTCTAATTTCACCGTAATGATATTTTTTAAAAGTTTTACGCGCAACGTTTTCGACATACTGCCATTTAACTGTCTCTTGAGGCAGAATATCTTGTGTTCCTTTTGGTTTTTGTAATGTCATATTATGATATAAAAAGGCATTTAACAGTCAAAGTAAAGGTGTCATTACAATAATATATCTTTAATATACAAAATAAAATATACAAAATAATGAATCCTTTTGCACAGACTTCAAGCCAAATTTGAATCCTTTCTTATATTCCTTACTTCTATTTCTGTTCTATTTTACCACAAAAACAACAGAGCAGACAGCCAAAATGCTTTACTTTCTTTTTTATAAAATGTCTATTAAAAATAAATTAATGTATTGATTTTCCTTAGAAATAGAGCTATAATGCCTTATTGATAAAATTTCAGGAGGAAAAAAGTGTTTAAAACTTTAAAAACTTTTCTATTAGGGGAACCCTTAAAATCTGAATTAGAAGGAGATAGCCATGCATTAACAAAATTGCAAGCATTGGCTATGTTGTCAAGCGATGCTTTATCATCTATCGCTTACGGACCCGAGCAAGTTATTTTAGTTTTGATAGCTTTATCAGAAGGAGCTATTTGGTGGTCTTTGCCAATTGGCATTGGAGTACTCGTTTTATTGATTAGTTTAACAATTTCTTACAGTCAGATTATTCACGCCTACCCTAATGGCGGTGGTGCTTACATGGTATCATCAGACAATCTGTCTCCTTCTATGGGGCTCTTAGCAGGCGGGAGTCTGCTGATTGATTATATGCTGACAGTTGCCGTGTCAGTCTCATCTGGAGCAGATGCTATCACGTCAGCCTTCCCAGCATTTAAAGATAGCAATCTTGAAATTTCAATTGTTTTGGTTCTTATTTTAATGCTTATGAATCTACGCGGTCTGCGTGAATCAGCTACGGCACTTTTTGTCCCTGTTTATTTTTTCATTATATCCATTCTCTTTTTACTAATCTGTGGACTTTTCCAAATCGTTACTGGAAATCTCACTTACACCGCAACAGCTCATATTGGACAGCCCATATCAGGCCTGACTTTAGTCTTGCTGCTGCGTGCTTTTACTAGCGGTTCTGCTTCTTTGACCGGAGTTGAAGCCATTTCAAACGCCGTCCCTTTTTTTAAAAAACCAAAAGCAAAAAATGCGGTTAAAACGTTAACCATGATGTCTGCTATTCTCGGAGCTATGTTTATCGGAATCACTTTTCTCAACTATTGGCTCGGTATTATCCCCAATCATAACGTAACTATCTTAGCACAAATAGCTCAGAAAGTTTTCGGCCACAGCTTCATCGGACAAGTACTCTTTTATCTTTTCCAAATTGCAACAGCCCTTATCTTAGCAGTCGCTGCTAATACTGGATTTTCAGCTTTTCCGATTCTTTCTTATAATATGGCAAAGAACAAATACATGCCTCATCTTTATTTGGAAAAGGGAGCTCGTCTAGGGTATTCTAATGGTATTTTAACATTAGCTATTGGTGCTATTTGCTTACTCTTTATTTTTAACGGTTCCACTGAACGTCTGATACCGCTTTATACTATCGGTGTTTTTATCCCCTTTGCATTAGCACAGACAGGAATGATCATTTATTGGAAAAACCTTAAAGAAAAAAACTTTTTCAAACAGGCTTTGGCAAATGTCGTTGGTGCCATCATTTGCTATGCTATTATTTTGATTCTCTTGATCTTCCGTCTGCATGATATTTGGCCTTTCTTCCCGATTATTGCTATTTTAATTGCCATGTTCCACAAAATAAAAAGCCACTACAATAGTGTCGCAGAGCAGCTGCGTATTACTGATAAAAATAAAGCCGTCTGCTATTCTGACAATAAAGTCCTTGTACTCGTCGGCAATATGACACAGGCTACTATTGGAGCTGTTAATTATGCACATTCCCTCAGTAAAGATGTTATCGCTTTGCATGTCTCAACAACAGAAACACTTAGCAAAGATCATGAAGTTGAAGAAGAGTTTAAACAGTTTTTCCCAAATATCACCTTTGTCAATGTTTACTCTGATTACCGTGATATCATTAAGCCAACAGTTAATTATGTTAATGCAGCCAGTCAGAAAGCAAAAGCTCATAACAGCACTCTAACCGTACTAATACCACAATTCGTTCCGCGTAAGCCTTGGCAAACTCTGCTGCATAATCAAATGAATCTCCGTCTCAAATATTATCTCAGATGGAACCAAGATATCATCATTTCCAGCTATTCCTTCCATCTTAAGAAATAAAAAATCTGTCAAGTAACTTTACTTTACAAGAATCTTTTGATATACTATTAAAGTTGACACAAGTCATATTAACCCAAAAAATGAATACGGGCTAAAAAGCCCTTTATATCTTACGGAGGAAAGAAAAAATGGCAGTACCTGCACGTCGCACTTCAAAAGCGAAAAAAAACAAACGTCGCACACACTATAATTTGACAGCTCCAACTGTGAAATTTGACGAAACTACCGGAGATTACTCACGTTCTCACCGCGTATCCCTCAAAGGATACTATAAAGGACGTAAAATCGCCAAAGCTAACGCTGCGAAATAACAGAAGGGAGATACCATGCGCGTAAATATTACACTTGAACATAAAAAATCTGGTGAACGCTTGTACCTTACTTCAAAAAACAAACGCAACACTCCAGACCGTCTTCAATTAAAAAAATACTCACCAAAATTGCGTAAACACGTGATTTTTACTGAGGTTAAATAGGGATTCAATACATTTCAGCACATGCTGAAGACTTTGGTTTTATGCGATTTTTGAAAGATGAGCTTTCAGTATCAGTAAGATTGCAGAAAAGTCGATTGAAGCTCTACCTTTTAGAACAAAAATTGAAATAGAAATTGAATCGGATAATCAAATAAAAACGCTCTAGTCAACCATAAAAACTAGAGCGTCTTTTATTGATTAAAAATCAAAAAATTGGCACAACACAATACTTCCACAATAAATCATAAATTTAAATAAAAATTGATAGAGATTTACTTATAAAAATCCTTCATTAAATTATTGAAGTCAGTTTTTAAAACAATCTGCCTATTTTGAGTTAATTGACATTTTCTCTCATGGATTAGTTTTTCTAATATCTTTTCTCCTGATACTCCGCCAACATGAAACTTTCTTTCGGAAAAATCTAAACATAATTTTATATTGGGACTCAGTTGACATCCCAGCCATTGCTGCATAGCATTAATCCCTGCTTGCGTCAAAGTATAGTTGATAGAAGATTCTTGTTTCATTAATTTATTTGAATAAACTACTCAAATATTGTAACCCCTACTTTTCCTGCTAAATGGCAAACATGTCCGTGATTTGCTAAGCTTAATTGCTTGAGGATGCCTAGACAGTTTTTCAATGACTAGTCTTCCTCGCTCTTTGATGGGGGCATTATTATTTAATTCATAATAAATTCGTCCGTAAAAGTTAAATAAGACTATTTCAGGACTAGCTTTTAAAATAACAATCTTACTTTGAGTGAGAAAACGATTAGCTGATAAAACCGAGATCATTTGTGACGTTGATATAGTCATTCACCACTTTTTAATGACTAAAACCTCAATTTTTAAAGAAATGGTAGAAATTTGGCATAAGTTGTGTAATGAGCTGTGTTGGCTCATAAAGAACGAATTTTTTAGCTTTTGTTGTTGTTAATAAGTTAGCCTCCTTTAAAATTTGCAGATGTCTGGATACACTGGAATTACTCATCACTAAAATTTGAGCCAAAGATTGTGTTGTACTTGGTTTATCAATAACATAATTCATAATTTGTAAACGAACAGGGTCACTTAAAGCTTTAAAAATGGTAATCAAATTTTCCGGTGTAGCGTTATAGTAACTTGGCTGCTCTGTAATATCATAGGTAACAGCAATTCCTTGGTTGAAAGATTCAACAAACAGATGAGGCCAAATAAAATAACTTGGTAATAACATAATAGAATCACTATCCTTTAACTGAATATCTTTATCAAACGGCTTAATAATGACTAGTCTGTCCTTTCGCCAATGAATGCGGTCAATTTGCAGATGGTTAAACATCGCTTTAAAACCACTTTCCCTTAAAAAGGAAGCTTGATGCTGGATTTCTGTTAAAAGTTTTCGTTGAATATCTTTGCTTTTCCAAGTTTCATCAAATATTTCTTGTCGGTACCAATCAACAAAAGAAAAAAGATGTTGATAAACACTAGAGGCATCCTTCCTCAAGTCACTAAGTAACTGATTATCCTTATTCAAAGAAAAATCCTTCCATTCTAATCCCTTTGCTAATGTCGGAATAAAGGAATTTTCTCGATCACTTATCACTTTTTCCAGATGCTCAATTAACTGAGCAGTAGATAACTCATCAAGAAATTTCTTTAGATTTTGTATCTCTTCTTCAATCGTTGTCGCATGATAACGAAAATTGCAAAGCAAAATAGGAGAAACACCAAGTTCATAAAAGAGTTGAAAGTAATGAAGATTTTCATAAAATTCCTTAGTAAGTTTATTTTGTATCCTAATCACCCAGTCAATATTAGTTCCATGATGACGTGGATTTAATAAGACATGTAAACTTCTAAACAGTTCATTTAAAGGAGAATATACAAATTGTATTCTTTGTGTCAACGTTTCATCTGTTTTCAGAGCATAATTGCTAAATTGAATGGTAATCGCCAAATGTTATCCCTCCAAACGATTCGATATTTTTAGGATTGATTGATTATTGATTTCCTTCATTGTATCATAATCTGAGATGAAAGAAGGGATAAAAATGACGAAACGTTTACAAGATTTTTTTATAACAGTCATCGCAGGTATGGGAATGTTATTATCCACCCTTGATACAGGTATTATCAATGTTGCATTATCCTTTTTGAGGGGACAATTTCAAACCACAACTAACATTGCCTCTTTTACAATAACTGGATATACTTTAGCATTAGCTATCTCTATCTTACCTTTAGGAGTATTAAGCGATAAATTTGGAAAGTTAAAGATTTCCTACTTAGGATTTGTACTTTTTGGACTGAGCTCCTTATTTTGTGGATTTGCTAATAGTATTGGCTGGCTCATTACTGGCCGGATTATTCAAGGAATGGGAGCGGCGGCTTTGCAAGCTACTTCAGCAGCTCTGATTACCACTTTAGTTTCCGAAGACCGCAAAAACAGTGCTATTAGTATTTTAGGAGTCATGATTGGTTTAGGGCCTGTTCTAGGACCATCCTTGGGAGGTGTCTTACTTTCTTTAAATCTTTGGCGCTTTATTTTCTGGATTAATGTTCCCTTTGCTCTTATTGTCATCATTTGTAATCACTATCTCCTTACTAAAGTCTCCGAACAAACTAGTGAGTGGACATTAGATTCTCTTGGAACAGTTCTCAATGCTTCTATGTTGGTTTGTCTTCTCTTAGGACTATCCTTACTCAGTAAGCCTCACCTATTAGGTATCAGTCTTATTTTGATCATCATTAGTTTCTTGATCGGGATTTGGTTTTACCGTCTTGAATGCAGCAAAGAGAGTGCTCTTGTCAATGTCAAGGGGCTGAGCGAGAATCCTCGAGTACTTTCTTATCTTTTTCAAACGGTCGCTTTTGGTTTTGCGTCTGCAATGATATTCTTACTTCCACCCTTCATTTTTGAACAATTATATCATTTAGGAGTGGGGCAGACAGGCTTTCTTGTATTAGGAGCACCTGCAGGTCTGGTTCTTTTTTCAAGAATATCTGGTAAAATCAATGATGGCAGTAAAAATAAATCATTTAGCCATATTGGTTTGGGTATCATTATTTTATCCTTAATTTTCCTCCTACTTCTCACGCCTAGCTGGCCCTATTTATTCTTAACTTTAGGATTATTTATTTATGGTATTGGCGGAGGATACTTTCAGCCTGCTAATATGGCTAGTATTATGCTAGCTAGTCCTATGAAAATGCAAGGTAGCACAGGAGCATTGCAACGAATGGTACAAAATATTGCTATTTCAGCTGGTTCAGCCATTGGATCAACTTGCTTAAACCTTTGGTCAAATAATCTATTATTAGCTACCCGAATTGGCTGGGGAATTACACTCGTTCTAGTTATTCTCAGTTTAAAAGAACTAACACCATTTAAAATGACTAATAAAACAGAATAAAAAGGATTTCAGCTGAATTTATGCTGAAATCCTTTTTTAAAATTATTCTTTTTCAATGATACTTTTATACGATCTAAAAGATTATCTAAAAGTGTTTCTGAAATATCTTCTTTTCACTAATCATTATTTCAATCCTTTAAATCTATCCAATTTGATTTGCTTAATCTCAATTCCTTTATTCTCAACAAGAAACTTTTTCATCGCCTCAACATCATTAGGCTGACCAGCCAAAAGATAGGTGGCTTTGTTGCCATATCTATCTATTGCTTTCTTCAGCTTTTCTTTACTTTGGGAAAGGCTATTGCTTCTATCATAGTTCAGTTTACCGTTTTTTTAAGCTATTTGAGACAATTCTTTATCAAAAACCAAGACACCTTTGTCCAAGTGGCTGAGAACAATGGAACGTTTACCAGCCCACTCTTTGACAATAGGCTGCATGGCTGCAATACCGACAAGTGAAGGAACTTCGAAGGCAATCTTTTTTTGATTGTTAAATAAGGTATCATACGATGACATACAATAAAAAATTAAGAAATTCATTGAATCTTAAAAAGAGTTAGACTTTCCCATTAATTGATAACAGTCAAACTCTTGGCATATTTACCGTTTTCAAGTAAACACTTTATTGACGATTTATAAATATATAAGTTTTAAGGCGAAAAAACGAACAGAGTATGAAATCTGCTCGTTTTTGTGTGCCATGGGATTTACCCACTAGTTACTATTGATAACTTCACCGCTGTCTTTGTCAAAAGTATATTCTTTACCATCGATAGTGATGGTTTGTCCTTTAATTTGACGGCCCTTTGTCTTTTCATCTTGGCTAAAGTAGTAGCGCTTACCGTCGATAGTTTGCCAGCCTGATACACGTTTGCCATCGCTTCCATAATAATACCAAATATTACTGTAGTCGTATTTTCTGACAAATCTATTCGTTACGAATTGACCTTGAGTATCAAAAAAGTAACCATCACCATCAATCTCTGCAAAACCGTCATCAGGCACAGAACCACCAATTTGACTATACTCTGACTTTGCTTTTATGCTGTGATCATCCTTAAAGTAATAAGTTTTACCATCAATAATCTGCCAACCAGTTAGATCTTTGCGGCTGCCGTCCGCTCCAAAATAATAAGTTTTAGGGAAACGAGCCTCAACTGTACTGATACGCTCGGCAGGTGTCGTGCCAAAACGATTCTTAACAACTTGTCCACTGTCTTCATCTAAATAATAGACCTTGCCATCACGCTCAGCAATGTCGCCTTTAACCTGAATACCACTGGAAGGTTCGAAATAGTAATCCATACCATCGATCTTTTGCCAGTCGGTCACGCCGATACCATCGGCTCCCATATAGAACCAGTCTGTCGTAGAGACGTATCCTGCAAAGTTGTAGAAATAATACTTTGCATTGACAAAACGATTAGTCCAAGCTTCACCGGTGTCAGGATCTAGGAAAGATTTCTTGCCATACTTCTGGCTAATTAGATTATAATTGCCATCTGTACTAATTAGCTTTCCTTTGACTTGAACACCATTAGTGTCAAAATAGTATTTTTTACCGCCAATAGTTCTCCAGCCGATAGCAGCCTTTCCATCTTCTCCAAGATAGAACCAGCCTTCATGTTTAATATTTTCATAATGGAGGGGATCTGCATAACTAGAATAGACAAAACGATCCTTCCAGAGTTCACCACTATCAGGATCAAAGTAGTAAATCTTATTGACTTCCAAAACTGAAGGTGAATCACTTATGAAAACAGGATGATAAATGATTTGATCCCCTGTCTCCACATGAATTTCTCCTTTGACCTGACTACCATCTTGGTTGAAATAGAGCTGCTTTCCATCAATTGTCTGCCAACCGGTTGCCAGCTGTCCATCGGCCTTTTTGTAGTACCATTTACCATCTTTTTCAAAGAAGCTATTGGTTGGGGCAGCGTTATTATTTTCTGCAGCAGTCGCTGGCTCGGTTTTAGCCGTTTCCTGCTGGGCAGCATTTTCTGATGGAGCATTTTGCACTGACTGAGCTTCTCCAGAAACGGCTGCCGCTTTTTCTGCTGGATGGTGCTCTCCAGAGTTTGTTTGGTTTGTTACTGCTTCAGTTTGGCTGGCTCTGCCTCCATCGGATACTTCAGCTGCCTCTGCTGTTTCAGAACTTTTAACAGCGTTAGCACTGTTATTTTCTACAGATGAATCAGCTGCTGGAGCTTCTGTAATTGGTTGTTCTGAGCTTTCCTGTACAGTCGCTGTCAGTCTTGGCTTACTGTCAGTACCGCCGAATTGTTCCTCAGCCTGAGTCAAGTGAGCTCCTGACAATATCGCAGCTAGAGCTAGACTAGTCACGGCAATCGCCACCCACTGCTTTTTAACCTTGTGCAGTTTAAAACGTGTCTTTTCTTTCATCATTTTACCTCCTTAAAAAAATAGTAATCAACATGACACTTCCACCATAACATTTTTAAAATTAATGTAAATACTAAACTAAAGATAGTTTTTAATACCTACAATATTTCAACTTATAGCCGGATTGCCGCAAAAGCATGATGCATTTATTCCTAAATTAATAAACTAACAGTCTTTTTTTACTTCTATTACTTGCGAATTGTCAAAATTGAAGCCATTATCTTTTACAATGAACCCTCTCTTTTTCAATTCTTTTAATAGAATTATCATAAAAAAACCATGAGTGATAAGGATAGCATCTTCGCCCTTATAAATTAAATCATCACAAAACTTTTCTGCTCTTTCCTTGCTGGCTTTGATTCCCTCTTGTTTACTAGAATTAAAGAGCCACTGCAATCTGCCTAGAATATTCCAAAAGATCAAGGGCAGCTTTATCTTAGAAGAAAAGGCTGCTTTTAAAGGAACTTCATTGAGCCTTTTATCTATCTGATAAGACTGCAAGGGAAACAGTTGCTGAGCTGTTTGCTTGGTTCGGATAAGTTCACTGGTATATATATTAGAGACGGGCAACTCTAAGGAACCTTGAAAAGCAACAATATCTGCTTCATCATATTTTTTACAGGCCTGATTAAATTCATCCGAAGTACACTTTTTAGGCCACCGCATATTAACTTTTGCATGACGAATGATATAGAATTTCATAGCATTATATCCTTACACTTTATTTGCGATGTATTGAAAACTTATGAACTCAAACCGATTATGTATCAATTTAAGTCTTTTTTCAAAGTTAACTTCTCTTGGTAAAAATGTATCTTTTCAATTAATTTTTCTCTGTTGTCCAATAAATCAGCAATATTATTATCTAAAACCTGCAAATGATGCTCTAAAAGGATTAGTCTCTCCAAATAAGTACTTTCCCCTTTTTCTCGAAGATCTGAATAATGTTTTATTTCTTTTATGGGCATACCAACAGCTTTCAAGCGTAAGATGAAGAGCAGCCATTGATAATCACTTTCATTGTAATACCTCCTATTGCTGCCATCTCTTTGCGGTCTCAATAAGCCTTCATTTTCATAGTACCTCAGAGTATGAACGCTAAGACGCGTTAATTTTGAAAATTTTCCAATGGAATAATGCATAATTTCTCCTTTAAGCTTGACCTCTAGTTCGCTCTAGATGTTATAGTCATTATATCTTAAAAGGAGGTATTTGAACATATGATGTATTCAAAAAATTACGTTTGTATTACTGGAGCGAGTTCTGGTATTGGCTTAGAAACTGCAAAAGCATTTGCAAGTTTAGAAAACAATCTTATTCTAGTCGCCAGACGTCAGGAGCGATTAGAGAAACTCAAAGAGGAGCTTCTTCTCAGTTTCCCAAAGCTGGATATTGTTGTCAAATCGATCGACCTTTCTATTTCCGAGAATGCTTTTAAACTTTATCAGGAATTAAAATCGTATCAGATCTTAACTTGGATTAATAATGCTGGTTTTGGTAATTATGATAGTGTGGATCATCAAAACCTTGATAAAATCACTAAAATGCTTCATCTCAATATCGAGTCCTTGACTATTTTATCCAGTCTTTATGTAAAGGACTATAAAAATGTAGAAGGTACTCAGTTGATTAATCTTTCTTCTAGAGGCGGTTATATGTTAGTCAAAAATGCTGTGACTTACTGTGCCAGTAAATTCTACGTCAGTGCCTTCACAGAAGGACTGGCTCTGGAATTGGCAGCCAATCACTGTCCTTTAAAAGCCAAAGTTTTGGCTCCTGCTGCAACAAAAAGCGAATTTGGACAGGTTGCTGCTGATACAGATAGTTATGATTATGACAAGCATTTTACCACCTATCATACTAGTAAAGAAATGGCTGATTTTCTAATCGAATTATACTATAGTGATAAAATTGTTGGATTAGTAGACATCAATGATTTCGACTTTAAATTGAGTGAGCCGCTGTTTAAACACTGATTCTTTTCTCAGCAACTGCATTTGATACGGACAGTCTAAAATAAGCCTACACTTACCTTGCTTGACAGTGTCTATGAAAACAAAAATTACCCTCATTAGGATCCGAGATAACATCTTAGTGAGGCTTTATTCTTGATGATTTACTGTTGTTTTATCAAAGTAATCTGTTCAAGGAAAAGTCCTTTTAAGTCTGTCGTAAGAAAAAGTCGAACAGTCTTTTCCTGATTATACGTTATTGACTTCACCTTGCCTACTATAGTACTTCTGAGACTCATTGCATTGAATACAATAATTGCCTTTTTGTACACTTTCTAGGTGTCTGTTGTTTGATAAGATTACGATTGTCTTATTTTTGTAATATAAACTTGATATACTATTAAGCAATAGAGAATTTTCTAAGTTTTATATATTATTTAGATTAAAATAGACTTGAATGCTTGAGGAGGAAAGTATGGATAAAGATCCAGTTATTGAATTTAAAGAGGTTAACAAAATTTATGGAGATAATGTTGCTGTTAAGCATATCAATTTAAAAATTATGGCAGGTGAATTTGTCTGCTTGATTGGTACCAGCGGATCCGGTAAAACAACAATTCTACGCATGATTAACCGTATGTTAAAACCAAGCAATGGGAAAATTTTTATCAAAGGGGAAGAAATTTCTGATCTCAACCCTGTTCAACTCAGACGCAAGATTGGTTATGTTATTCAAAATATCGGTCTCATGCCACATATGACAATTTATGAGAATATTACTCTGGTTCCGAAATTATTAAAATGGTCAGAAGATAAGAAAAAAGCTAAAGCCAAAGAACTTATAAAGCTTGTTGAATTGCCTGAAGATTTCTTGGATCGCTACCCTTACGAATTGTCAGGCGGGCAACAACAGCGTATTGGTGTTGTCAGAGCTCTAGCTGCTGATCAAGACATTATTTTGATGGATGAACCTTTTGGTGCTTTGGATCCTATCACCCGCGAAGGGCTTCAAGATTTGGTGAAATCTTTACAAGAAAAAACAGGAAAAACTATTGTCTTGGTCACTCATGATATGGACGAAGCCCTAAAGCTAGCAACCAAGATTGTCGTTATGGATAAAGGTCATATGGTTCAACAAGCCAATCCGACCGAATTGTTACGCCACCCCGCAACCGCATTTGTTAAAAAGATGATTGGTGAAGACCGACTCATTCAAGCACGCGCTGATGTAACGCCGGTTAAAAACATTATGCTAAAAGACCCCGTTTCCATTACACCTGATAAATCTCTCAATGATGCTATCTCACTCATGCGTCAAAAACGTGTTGACTCTCTTTTAGTTACAGATAAGGATAATAAACTACTCGGCATGATTGATGTTGAATCCTTAAATAATAACTACAAACAAAACCTTGTTGTTGCCGATATCTTAAATAAAATCAGTTTCTACTTGGAAGAAGATCAACTGCTGCGCGACACAGCCCATCGTATCTTAAAACGCGGACTTAAATATGTACCGGTTATTGATAAAGAATGGCATTTAAAGGGAATCGTGACGCGATCATCTCTGGTAGATATGCTTTATGATATTATTTGGGGCAATCAAGATACGGAGGAAACATTATGAGCGAATTTCTAGCACAATATGGTGGTGAGCTGCTCATAAAAACATGGGAGCAAATTTATATCTCCGCCATTGCACTTTGTCTTGGAATCATTGTTGCTGTTCCAATAGGAGTGGCTTTGACACGATTTCCTAAATTAGCAAAAATTTTCATTGGTATCGCCAGTATCTTGCAGACAATTCCCAGTTTGGCTCTGTTAGCTATCATGATTCCCTTTTTTGGCATCGGAAGAACCCCAGCCATTATTGCTTTGTTTGTTTATTCTTTATTGCCAATCATGAGAAATACCTATATCGGAATGAATAATGTGGATCCTATCTTAAAAGACAGTGCCAAGGGAATGGGAATGAAACCAATCCAATCTATTTTTCAAGTTGAGCTTCCTTTGGCAGTCCCTGTCATTATGACAGGGATTAGATTATCAGCTATCTATGTCATTGCTTGGGCAACTTTAGCCTCTTATATTGGAGCAGGCGGGCTTGGAGACTTGATTTTCAGCGGCTTAAGTCTGTTCCAACCGTCTCTTATTATCGGTGGAACAATTCCAGTTATTCTCCTTTCTCTCATCATTGACTATCTTCTAGGACGCCTTGAAAATTATTTAACACCACGACAAAAGAGGAGTTTATAAGATGAAAAAAATAACTTATTTTTTAATCATTACTTTGATGATTCCTATACTTATGCTCACAAGTTGTCATTCTAATAATAAGGCCAAAACTAACACTAATACTTCGGGCAACATTAAAATTGCGGCCATGAGTACAACAGAATCCAGTATTATGGCCAATATGATCAGTGAATTGATCAATCACGAATTAGGTTATAAAACAACCTTGGTATCTAACCTTGGTTCTACAAATGTTGTTCATCAAGCTTTGATACGAAATGATGCAGACATTGCAGCTACTCGTTATACAGGAACTGATTTAACAGGCACACTCAATTTATCTGCTGAAAAGGATCACACTAAAGCTGCTAAAATTGTCAAAAAAGCATTTGCCAAACGCTTTGACCAAACTTGGTTCCCAAGTTATGGCTTCGCTGATACCTATGCTTTCATGGTCACCAGCAAGTTTGCTCAACAAAATCATCTCAAGACTTTTTCCGATTTACAAAAGATATCAACAACAGCTAAAGCCGGTGTTGATAGCACTTGGATGAAACGTGTCGGTGATGGTTATAAAGATTTCAGTCGTGCTTATGGTTTTTCATTTAAACATATTTACCCCATGCAGATTGGCCTTGTCTATGATGCTGTTGAAAATAATAAAATGCAGGTCGTTTTAGGCTATTCTACAGATGGTCGTATTCAGAGTTACGATCTTACGATACTGGAAGATAATAAACATTTCTTCCCTCCTTATGATGCCTCAATGGTTGTGAATAATCGTATCTTAAGAAAATATCCAAAACTAAAGACCTTATTACACCGTTTAGATGGTAAGATTGACCTTAAAACCATGCAAAAACTGAACTATCAAGTCGATGATCAATTACTTGAACCATCAGTAGTTGCTCATCAATTTCTGAAAAAACATGATTATTTCCGAAAGGGTGATAACTAATGAGTCATATGAGTATGGCACAGCAATTAATTTATTATTTCAACCATAATAGTACCTATGTCTTGGCACAATTTTTACGGCATTTCTTAATATCCATTTATGGTGTACTCCTTGCTGCTCTTGTTGGTATTCCAATGGGCATACTAATTGCTAAAAGAGGGAAACTCAAAGGGGTTGTCATGGGAGCTGCTAATGTCATTCAAACGATTCCCTCTCTAGCCATGATTTCTATTATCATGCTAGGACTTGGCTTAGGCACTAAAACAGTCATTGCAACAGTATTCTTATATTCTTTACTTCCTATTATCGGTAATACCTATACCGGTATTAAAAATGTTGATGGTGATCTCGTTGATGCTGCTAAAGGAATGGGAATGACTAATAGACAGCAATTATTGATGGTTGAGTTGCCTTTATCTTTGTCAGTTATTATGGCCGGCATTCGCAACGCTCTGGTCGTTGCTGTAGGAATAACAGCCATTGGCGCCTTTGTTGGCGGCGGTGGCCTCGGAGATATCATTATCCGTGGTACCAATGCCACTAACGGCGGTGCTATTATTTTGGCTGGTTCTATACCAACTGCTTTTATGGCTGTTGTCTCTGATTTGATTCTTGGCATTATTCAACGCTATCTAGAACCCAAAGGTATATCAACTAACCAATAAATGGAATACTAAAAAACCTTCTGTCTCTTAAAAGGCAGAAGATTTTTGCAGGCAATTTTTAAAAACTAATCATTAAATCTTATTAAGATTTCCAAGTCTCTTTGTCCGTTAAGAGGCTTTTTTTAGCTATCTTTGAAACATGTTGATTTCCCCTAACATAAAAACAAAGCAGCGCATCTTTCCACTCATCAGTACAAGTCACACCAATGCGAGAACGTTCTTCAATACGCTGGGGTGATAAATCCTCTTGTAAACTCAGCCTAGAGTCTTGTAAAGAATCACCATTAAAGCTTTTATCAATGCCCGCAAATTTTGTCAGTTTACCAGGTCCATTGGCTAATAAATGACCGTCAGCTGTTTCAAGTGCTCGAATCAAAACGGCTTCAGCTACATTTTGAGGCTTAGTCACTAAATTCAACATTTGATGTCCATAAATTTGATAAACATACCAATGCCCCGCCGCTAAATACATGGCTTCATTTTTAGGAGTTCTGCGATCATTTGCGCTATGACAAGCACTGTCTTTGCTCCCTAAATAAGCTTCTGTTTCAACAATTCTCCCTAAGGGCTTACCATCCAGACACAATTGCATTCCTAATAAAGCCTTGGCTGTTGCAATGGTATCTGTTTCCATAACTTGTTTAAATTTTTTTGATAGCATAATCTTTATTATAACATGAAGATGGTTACTTTAAGACTTTTTCAAAAGCTTTTGACGATTTCGTCGGACAAAATTCTATGATATCATAGTTTGCAATCTCATTGATCTTAAAAGGATCTTCACTAATAATTCTCTCAATTTCTGCCAAATCAGCAGCTTTTGCTAAGATGATACCACCTGTTCGAGGATTTTTTCTGCCCGAAGCGATGAAATAACCAGAAGCATAATATGTATCCAAAAATTGAATATGAGCTTCAAGGTGTTTTTCAACTTCTGTTAGATTCTTTTGATAGGTAAGATTGATGATAAACATAATTTTCTCCTTTTAAAAATAAAAATTGCTTGAAAAAATTGAGACTGAAAAACTTGACTTCCACAACATTCCTGCAACTTTATTCAAGCGATTATATATAGTATAATACTAACAAAATGACTTGTATAGTAGGCACATTTTTGTAACTAGTCAATTAATATTTTAGATGATTTAGCAACAATAAGCTGACAAAGGAGAAAAATATGAAAAATCAGATCTTTAAACAAAATAGAGATGATTGTCTAGTCTCATGGGCGTTTCTTGCTGGTATTTTGTTATATATGGTGATTCGGTTTGGCTTTTTATATTTCAGCTTACAACTAAAGTTGACAAACTCCTTACACCAAACCATAAATCAACATAGAAGTTTACTGATGGTCATGGACGAATCACTCATGCTCTCAACTATCCTTTTTGGATGCACTTTTTATAGTATACGCAAACGATATTTTCAAAATAAAAAAATACTAACAGGACTTCTAATGACAAATTTTACACTATTATTAATATCATGGCTATTAATAGTAGTAGAAACTGGCAGACTTATCTATCCTATCAATGGTTTATCTGCCGTCATAGGTGACAACCTTCAGACAACTTTAGCCGAAATTTATGCAACTTGGCATTTATGTGACATCTTACTAGGACTATTCATAATTTCATGGTCCGGATTATTACCCCATCCTTTTTGGAAATACAGCGGAGTAATTATTGGACTGATGCAAATACTCTGTACTTATTTTGGACAAGGTATAAAGCCAATACCCTTGTCAATGGCAATCATCTTATCAACAATCTGGTTGTTAAAAAGATGGCAACATTTTTAACAACAATCAATAATTGGTATACTTTTCAATAAAGCCAAAAAAGAGAAAACATTGAACAGTAATAAAGGTTAGAATTGTAAAATGTCACAGGTTATGGAGGTTGTTGGTGGGAAGTGGCGCTTAAATGTTTTCTGGGTTATTAACAAATACCAATCCATCCGCTTTAACCAATTAAAAAGGGAAGTTAACGGAATCACTACCATTATGTTAACACGTTCCTTAGATATTTTAATCACAAACGAACTAGTTGAAAAAGTAGATTTTCAATCCCTACCACTACATGTCAAATATCAACTCTCAAGCAAAGGTAAAAGCCCCATGCCCCTTTTAAAACAACTTAATCAGTGGGGAAAGCTTTATTTATAGGTTAAACCTTCCTTTAGAATTCAAACTTCTCAAAGATAAGTTGAAAAATTTAAAGCAATTTCAGCAATTTTATCTTTCTCATCTAAATCGGCTTCATTGCCTAAAGACCTCGGATGCCATCTTTCTTCTGATAGATGATCTGCAGCATAAAAGAACTGACAGACAGCAATTTCTCTAAATTGTCCCCAAGCGGCAACTGCCGAACATTCCATATCAACCGCTAGACAACCTTCTTGTTTACGAGCTTTCATCTTGGTAATCGTTTCACGATAAATGCCATCAGTTGTCCAAACTTTCCCTTTTGAAAAAGAGATATTTTCAGCTTGTAAATAGGTCAAAAATTTTGCTAAAGTTCTGTCATTAACTGAGATTTCATTTTGTGCCGGGGCATAATGAAAACTGGTTCCTTCATCGCGTACAGCAATTGTCGGAACAATAATAGACGTTTCCTTAACCTGTTCCTCCAAAATACCACATGTTCCAAAAAGAATCAGCTTCTTCATTCCCATGGCAACTAGGTCTTCCAAAACGGCAACACAGCCAGCAGCACCAACATAAGCATTAAAAACGGCCAACTTACGACCATGATAATCAAGTTCATAAATAGGAATATCAAGATTAGCCACAGAAGTTTTTGTCAATAAGCGATATTTATAACGTTTTAACATGCGTTTGAAGGTTGCTCTGGCAAAGCAAGATACTACTATTTCAGGAAAATCCGGAATGGCTGCGACTAAATCTTCTGGATTAATAATCGCTTTTTTTTGTATCATCAAAGTTACTTAAAATCATTGTTTCTCCATTCTAGCTTTTTAATATCTTATCATAAAATAGCCCTAATAACTAACTATAATGGCACAAATAGTGTTAAAGCAGCTCTTTAACAAAGCAAGCAAAGGCGGATGAAATAAGTTTAATCCTTGAAATCGGTTTCAAAAATGCTATAATTAATTTAACTGAAAAATGGAGGAAAAATTATGGCCTATAAGACAACTTATCCCTATACTAATGAAGTTTTGAAGGAATTTGCTAATAATAGCGATGCCGATTTAGAAAAAGCATTGGTTACTGGACATGCGCTTTATAAAAAATGGCGTGCTGAAGGAGGCTTAGAGGAGCGTAAAGCTCAATTGCATAAAGTTGCGGATATCCTTCGTCGCGATGTGGATAAATACGCCGAAGTCATGACCAAGGACATGGGAAAACTCTTTACAGAAGCTAAAGGTGAGGTTGAACTGTGTGCAGAAATCGCTGACTATTTTGCTGATAAGGCTGAAGAATTTTTAGAACCAAAAGCATTTGAACCTATTCATGGTGATGCCTATTACATTAAGCAAGCAGTTGGTGTGCTCTTTATGGTTGAACCATGGAACTTCCCATTCTATCAAATTATGCGTGTTTTTGCTCCTAATTTTATGATTGGCAACCCAACGGTTTTGAAACACGCATCTATCTGTCCTGCTTCTGCTCAGGCTTTTGAGAATTTGGTTAAAGAAGCAGGTGCTCCTGAAGGTTCATTTAAGAATCTTTTCCTTACTTATGACCAAGTTAACAAGGCTATTGCTGATCCTCGCATTCAAGGGGTGGCCTTAACCGGTTCTGAACGTGGTGGTGCTTCTATTGCTGCTGAAGCGGGAGCAAATCTTAAGAAATCTGCTCTTGAACTCGGCGGTAATGATGCTTTTCTCATTTTGGAAGATGCTGACTTTGAACTCTTAAAAGATACTATTTTCTTTGCACGCCTTTACAATGCAGGTCAAGTCTGTACATCTTCCAAACGTTTCATTGTTGTTGGTGAAGAAAACTACAAGAAATTTCTTGATATGGTTGTTGAAACCTTCAAAACAGCCAAGTGGGGTGACCCGATGGATCCTGAAACAACGCTTGCGCCCTTGTCATCAGCTGAAGCTAAGGAAGAAGTTCTTGGTCAAATCAAGTTAGCTGCTGATAACGGAGCACGTGTGGTTTACGGTAATAAACCAATTGACCATCCAGGAAACTTTGTCTTTCCAACCGTTTTGACCGATATTACCAAGGAAAATCCAATCTACAATCAAGAAATTTTTGGTCCAGTAGCTTCCATTTACAAAGTTGATACAGAAGAAGAAGCTATTGCCTTAGCCAATGATTCTAGTTACGGACTTGGTGGTACAGTTTTCTCTAAAGACCTTGAACACGCAAAAGCTGTTGCTGCTAAAATCGAAACAGGAATGACCTTTATCAATTCCGGTTGGTCTTCCTATCCAGAAGTTCCATTTGGCGGTATTAAAAATTCAGGTTATGGTCGTGAGCTCAGCAATCTCGGATTTGATGCCTTTGTCAATGAACATTTAGTTTTCATTCCCAAACAATAAATTAACCAAAAAGTTTTAAGCTGTTAATCTCTTAGATTCAATCAGAGTCTAGGAGATTTTGCTATCATTGATAGATATTTCCCATTATGATTAGAAATTGATAGAATTTTACAATAATTATAATGATGACAAGGATTATTTGTGCTATAATGATGGTGTGTAAAATTTCTACATTGAATGATTATATGATATGATGAAAGGAAGCGGTCAAATGACTGACAAAAAAACTCTTAAAGACTTAAGAAATCGTAGTTCTGTTTACGATTCAATGGTTAAGTCACCTAATCGTGCTATGCTGCGTGCAACTGGTATGCAAGATGAAGACTTTGAAAAACCTATCGTCGGTGTCATTTCAACTTGGGCTGAAAACACACCTTGTAATATCCACTTACATGACTTTGGTAAACTAGCCAAAGTCGGTGTTAAGGAAGCTGGTGCTTGGCCAGTTCAGTTCGGAACAATCACGGTTTCTGATGGAATCGCCATGGGAACCCAAGGAATGCGTTTCTCCTTGACATCTCGTGATATTATTGCAGATTCTATTGAAGCAGCCATGGGAGGTCATAATGCGGATGCTTTTGTAGCTATTGGCGGTTGTGATAAAAACATGCCCGGTTCTGTTATCGCTATGGCTAACATGGATATCCCAGCCATTTTTGCTTACGGCGGAACAATTGCACCTGGTAATTTAGACGGCAAAGATATCGATTTAGTCTCTGTCTTTGAAGGTGTCGGCCATTGGAACCACGGCGATATGACCAAAGAAGAAGTTAAAGCTTTGGAATGTAATGCTTGTCCTGGGCCTGGAGGCTGCGGTGGTATGTATACTGCTAACACAATGGCGACAGCTATTGAAGTTTTGGGACTTAGCCTTCCGGGTTCATCTTCTCACCCGGCTGAATCCGCAGAAAAGAAAGCAGATATTGAAGAAGCTGGTCGCGCTGTTGTCAAAATGCTCGAAATGGGCTTAAAACCTTCTGACATTTTAACGCGTGAAGCTTTTGAAGATGCTATTACTGTAACTATGGCTCTGGGAGGTTCAACCAACTCAACCCTTCACCTCTTAGCTATTGCCCATGCTGCTAATGTGGAATTGACACTTGATGATTTCAATACTTTCCAAGAAAAAGTTCCTCATTTGGCTGATTTAAAACCTTCTGGTCAATATGTATTCCAAGACCTTTACAAGGTCGGAGGGGTACCAGCAGTTATGAAATATCTCCTTAAAAATGGCTTCCTTCATGGTGACCGTATCACTTGTACTGGCAAAACAGTCGCTGAAAATTTGAAGGTTTTTGATGATTTAACACCTGGTCAAAAGGTTATTATGCCGCTTGAAAATCCTAAACGTGAAGATGGTCCGCTCATTATTCTCCATGGTAACTTGGCTCCAGACGGTGCCGTTGCCAAAGTTTCTGGTGTAAAAGTGCGTCGTCATGTCGGTCCTGCTAAGGTCTTTAATTCTGAAGAAGAAGCCATTGAAGCTGTCTTGAATGATGATATTGTTGATGGTGATGTTGTCGTCGTACGTTTTGTAGGACCAAAGGGCGGTCCTGGTATGCCTGAAATGCTTTCCCTTTCATCAATGATTGTTGGTAAAGGGCAAGGTGAAAAAGTTGCCCTTCTGACAGATGGCCGCTTCTCAGGTGGTACTTATGGTCTTGTCGTTGGTCATATCGCTCCTGAAGCACAAGATGGCGGTCCAATCGCCTACCTGCAGACAGGAGACATAGTCACTATTGACCAAGACACTAAGGAATTACACTTTGATATCTCCGATGAAGAGTTAAAACATCGCCAAGAGACCATTGAATTGCCACCGCTCTATTCACGCGGTGTCCTTGGTAAATATGCTCACATCGTTTCGTCTGCTTCTAGGGGGGCCGTAACAGACTTTTGGAAGCCTGAAGAAACTGGCAAAAAATGAAATCAAACATGAAAAAGACCGCTTGAATCAGTATTGGATTGAAGAAAAAGTTTAATTTAAACACTCTTTTCTTTAATCTTTTTCTTTCGCTTGATAAAATAAAAACTCTCAAAAAACAGTTATTGCATATTGCAGTTTTTTGAGAGTTTTTATTTATCATTTAGGGCTGATTCCCAATGCTATTCTGCCAAATCGACTAATCCGTGTCATCTTCCAAGCTGGTGACCAAACAACCTCAACACCAACCTTATTGATCTCTTCAATCTCTGACAGGGAATCAATAATTTCCGCAGGCAGAGTATCAACACAACCGCAATTGACTTCAGTAAATGTAATAACTAGCTTGCAGAAGCCTTCTTCATCTAAATCAATTTCATAAATCAAACCAAGATTGTAAATATCCAATTCAATCTCTGGATCATAAATTTTTTCAAGTTTTTCAATCAGTTGGTCGCCAATCGCTGCAGCTCGGTCATTTATTTTAATATCATCTCGCATTGTCTGCTCCTTTACTAAAGTCATTTGCTATATTTTCCCATAAATAGACATTTTTTTCAATGCCTAATACTCGATAGTTATCATTTTTGTAAAAAAGGTTTCTTCTTTGTTCAAGAATTGCGAGAGAGGTAAATAGGTTTTATGATAGAATAAAGATGATAAATAAGTAAAAAAGGAGCTTTATAGAGATGAAAATTTTCAGAAACCCTCCCCTTGTTATGTCAGGACTAACTTTGGGATTGTTTGCTCTAGGTAATTTATTAAAACTATATCATCCTTCTCTACGGCATTTACTAAGTATTATAGCGCTCTTACTCTACCTGTTTTTAATACTCAGTATTTTAAAAAATTTATCTCAAGCTTTAGAACAAATAAAGCATCCTTTAATCGCTTCTATTTTCCCGACCTTTTTTATGTCAGGTATGCTGTTGGCAGGCTATATCCAAACTTTTCCTTTTTTAGAAGATTGGGTTACTCTTATTAGCCTGACGATTTGGTGGCTCGCTTTTCTAGGCAACGCAGGACTGATTGCTTATTTTACAATTAAGTTCGTCATCCCTTTTCATTGGGAACATGTTTTTCCATCTTGGTCAGTTTTATACGTTGGAATTGCAGTAGCAACCTTAACAGCACCCATCAGTGGGCAATATGTTTTGGGTCAAATCATCTTTTGGACTTGTCTCCTTTTAACTTTGCTGATTTTACCTTTGATGACTATTAAAGCCTATTGTATTGGTTTACCTGAGACAGCAAAACCGAATATTTGCACATTTTGTGCTCCTTTGTCTCTTTTATTGGCTGGCTATTTAAAGACATTTCCTCCCGAACAAAGCCCTAATACTAATTTTGTTTGGCTTTTGCTTTTAGCCTCCCAATTACTTTACTTTTTTGTTGTGCTTCAGCTTCCTGTACTTCTCAAAAGAGAGTTTAATCCTGGCTTTTCAGCTTTTACCTTTCCCTCTTTGCTATCTCTGCTACTGCCCTTCATTCAGCAGGTTCTTATCTGCATTTACAACTGCCTCTATTTCAGTTATTAGTTAAACTAGAGGAATTACTGGCTAGCATATTAGTCTTATTCATTTTATACTCTTATCTTCGATTTTTAAGTAAACAAGAAGACCTTCCTTCAAATTAAAATGATATTTCATTTAAAATCTGAAAAATCTCCCAAACTCAAACCAAACATAAACTTTTTTGTGATTTTTTTCTTAGTGTTAAAAACTTTAGTTCGAAACGAAAGAAAAAGTCCTATCATCTCTGCAGCAGATATTGCCTACTATGGAGATGAAGGACTCCAATAAAACAAAAGTAATAGAAAGTAATTTTTAGGCTACTTTGATAGACCTAATCCTCCTTCGAGCGATTAGCAATCCTAAAGCAGCAAAAGTAAGGAAAAATAAACTCAGCGCTAGTAGTTGATTACCGATTGTACCAGCCATAGAAATGGTTTCTCGTAAACCAGAAACCGAATAACTCATTGGTAAATAAGGATTGACAACTTGGAAAAACTTATCTGTAACGGCTAAGGGATAGGTTCCTGCACTGGAACCTAATTGTAGTAAAAGTAAAATTAAGGCAGCAAAAGAGCCAAATTTATCATGCCAAGTTACCAAAGTTGTCACTAAGACCATAAAAGTGATACTGGTAAGAATAATTAATCCTAAAGTTTTTAGTTCAAAATTAGCTGATAAACCAATAATATGAACACCAAAATAGAGAATAATAGCTCCAGTAACAGCAATCAAGCCATTGACTGCTAACTTTTGATCTATCCATTCTCGTAAGGTTTTAGCTTGCTTACCAGAAAGTGCTGCTCTAAAGATAGTATTGGTTGAAATTGCCATTACCATTAAAGCTGCTGACATCATATAAGGAGCCATTCCAACACCATTTGTTTTGACATTATCTTTATCTGTATGCTTGATAGTGACAGGACTTGACAAAGCCTTAGCATTATCATTGTCAACTGCTACTAATGATAATTTATTTTTAGCAGTTGACAATGCTTTCGACAGTTCTCCACTACCACTTGACAAAGTTGTCAAGCCTGCCGTTAAACTTTCTCCACCTGCAGCCAATTTGCCAGCTCCTGTCGCTATTTGATTAGCACCATTTGCTAACTGTGCAGTTCCTTTCGTTAATTGTCCAGAGTTGCTATTTAATTGATTGGCACCATTTACCAATTGACTTGTACCATCTGTTATCTGGTTATTTTTAGCGGCCAAAGTATTAGCTCCTGAACTAAGAATATCAACTGCATTAGTGTATTGGCCTACTCCTGTCATCAAGGAATTGGCGCCTGTTGAAAAAGTAGAGCCTAATTGAGCCGTACCATTAGCAAGGGCTGTGCTGACAGGGACTACTTGCGAATCAAGAACTGTTTTTGCTTGTGTCAAACCACTTGACAAAGTTGTCAAGGAAGTTGCCGCACTAGGTAATACAGAATTAGCTGTATTTTTAATTTGAGTCAAGCTGGCTGATGGGCTTGTTGGTGTATTAGCAGTTGTTGTCTGTACAGTAGATAAGGCACTTTGAATACTTTGGACATTGTTTAGGATAGCTTGGGCTTGTGACACTGCGTTTACATCAGCACCTGTAGTTGTTGTTGAACTACCAGTGTTGGCCAAAGCTGCAGCGATCTCTGATTGATCCTCAGCGGATAATCTTTGATAAGCACCTGTAGCTTGGACTGCAGCCAATGCATTGGACTGATTAGTTGTTGTTTGCTGAGACGTATTTCCTGAATTAACAATTGCTTGAGCTGCTGTTGTAATGGCAGATAAATACGTACTAAGATCAGGACTATTTGCAGTCGTTGCTGTCCCATTATCACTGTAATTTTGAATACTTTGATTCAAAGTTCCCAACTGATTAATCAATGAGCTAAACTGTTGAACTTGTTCTTCAGAAAGACCTGTTGCTGTTGACAGCTTAATAAGTCCTTGATTCAACTGACTACTAGCATTAACCAATTGTTGAATAGAAGTAGAACCATTCGCTAATTGCGCAACACCTCCTAGAAGCTTCTGAGATTGATTGCTCAGTTGGCTGCTGCCATTTGCTAACTGACCAACTCCATTTGTATAAGCTGTCAAACCATTGTTTAAATTATTTAAACCTGCAGAAAGCTGACCGACACCTCCCGTATAAGCTGTTAAGCCCGAATATAAGGTATTAGTCCCTTGAGCAAATGTTTGACTTGAATTTGAAAGTAAATTCAGATTATCAGTCATCACTTGACTGCCATTTGCTAACTGTTTTGAACCAGTCGCTATTTTTTGACTTGCATTAGCCGCACTGCCAAGACCTGTTTTTAGGGTTGACATACTCTTAAAAAGTGATTTGGTGTAAGAACTTGTAATGTTTTTCGACACAGACTCTTTTAAAGTCTTAGCAGCAGTTTCACTCATTTTGGAGGCAACAAAACTATGTCCTTTAGACGTTTGGTAAGGAATCGTTAGCTTTTTAGGTTCATCTGTTAAAACACTAGCCGCATTTTGAGAAAGATCTTCTGGTAAAGTAATGATCATATAGTAATCACCTTTTTCAAGTCCCTTTTGAGCTTTTTCGCTATCAACAAAATGATAGTCCAAACTTTTATTACGGACCATATTATCAGTCATATCTTTACCGATAGTCATCTTCTTTCCTTCATAAGTTGCCGTTTTATCTTTATTAACAACTGCAACAGGTAAATCAGATACTTTGCCATAAGGATCCCACATAGAACTCAAAAAAATAATATTATATAGGGCAGGGACAAGGGCTACTCCTACCATCGTAATCCAAAGCATAGGCTTTTTTAAAACCGCTTTTAATTCCGTTAACATTCTTTCTCCTTTTTTATACATTCTGTCTAAATATTTGATATAATAAATTATACTAGTTATTATCTATTTGACAAGATTAAAAAACTATTTTTAGACACTGTGTATAATTTTGTGCAAAAGGAGACTTTAAGATGAAAAACACAAAAAAAGAAAAAACAAAGCAAGCTCTTGAAAAAGCCATGGCACATTTATTAGAGAGAGAAAATTTTAATGATATCACAACGACTGAACTAGCAAAAGCAGCTCATATCAGTCGCAGTGGTTTTTATACTCATTATAAAGATAAATATGAGATGATCGATATCTATCAACAAACACTTTTTAGTAAATTAGAATATATTTTTGATAAGAATTCAGCTAACCAAGAAGGCGCTATTTTAGAAGTATTTGAATTCCTTAACCGAGAGCCCTTATTTGCTGCCTTGCTTTCAGAAAATGGCACTAAAGAAATTCAAGAATTTCTTAAAAATAAATTTAAAATCCTAATTACGCAAGATTTACAATATGGTCTTTCTATTACTATTCAAAATAGCTTTCACAATAAAAAACTGACAGATGTCGAAAAAGAATATGGAACGATGTATGTTACTAACGCTTTATTTGGTGTCTGTCAAATGTGGATTGCTCGAGGAAAGATAGAAAGTCCTAGGCAAATGACCAATTTCATTATTAAAATGATGCATTAAAAAAAAGCCATTTGAAATGGCTTTTTGAATAAAATAAATGAATTAAAGCATTTTGTTATAAAATTCAACGACAAGGGCTTCGTTAATTTCTGGGTTGATTTCATCACGTTCTGGAAGACGTGTCAATGAACCTTCAAGTTTGTCAGCATCAAAGGATACGAATGCTGGACGTCCTACTACAGATTCAACAGCTTCAAGAATAGCTGGTACTTTAGCTGATTTTTCACGAACTGAAATCACTTGACCAACTTCAACGCGGTATGATGGAATATCAACACGTTTACCATCAACAAGAATGTGACCGTGATTTACAAATTGACGAGCTTGACGACGAGTCGTTGCTAAACCAAGACGGTAAACAACATTGTCAAGACGGCGTTCAAGAAGAAGCATAAAGTTGTAACCAAGGATTCCACCTTTAATTTTAGTTGCTTGAACGAAGAGATTACGGAATTGTTTTTCACCAAGTCCATATGAGAAACGAAGCTTTTGTTTCTCAGCTAATTGCAAACCATATTCTGAAAGTTTGCTGCGGTTGTTTGGTCCATGTTGACCTGGCACGTAGTTACGACGTGCTAATTCTTTACCTGTGCCTGTAAGAGACAAGCCAAGGCGACGTGATTTTTTCCATGATGGTCCTGTATAACGTGACATATCATGTCCTCCTATAAAAAATAATATAATTGAGGAAATAGTCACTTGAAGAATCCTGATTCGTGCAGATGCCTTTCGCCTAAACAGCTAAGGTTACTTTATCCTAAGACACCTGTTGACGAGCTCCATATTCTTCTGCTGCTATTTCACACAAAAAGTATTGTAACATAGAAAAAAGGCTTTGTAAAGCCAAACTTTTCATAGGAATGTATCTCAGATCTCAGTTTTTTAAGAACGAGATATGCTGTGCCATACATTATTTCTTGTTCATTTTCAAGGGCAGACATTTTATTTCATTTATTGAAACTAATCAAAATAACGTATTAATGTTTTCTCAGTCAGAATATCTGAATAAGTGTATGATTCTACATAAGTATTATCAATCTCACCCGGAACAGAAGCTTTATCCTTGTATTCTACAATAAATAAAGATGAATAGACTTCAATTAAACGACCAATTTTATTTTTTTCACGCTTACGCCCATTTTCAAGGGTCAATTCAACTTCTTGACCTTCATGAGCCTTAATATCTTCTTTTATTTTTTTCATTTTGGCAACATCTGCAAATGCGTCACTCATTGTTTCTTTTCTCCTATCTCTCTTCAAATTGGGCAATACTAGAAAATTTATTATATTCTTTTTGGAACATTAATTTTACTGTTCCTCGAGCACCAGCACGATTTTTTTCCAAGATAACCTCTATTGTATTATCTACCAATTGTTCTTGCCCTTCATCTTTATCTCCTCTATCGTAATAATCATCACGATAAAGAAAGGCTACAATATCAGCATCTTGTTCTATAGACCCCGACTCACGGATATCAGAAAGAACAGGTCTTTTATCTTGACGCTGCTCAACACCACGAGATAGCTGACTAAGAGCAATGACAGGAACTCCAAGTTCCTTAGCAAGAATTTTTAACTGACGCGAAATATCAGAAACTTCTTGTTGGCGATTTTCAGGTCGTGTGCCTGTGATTAATTGCAAGTAGTCAATGACAATTAATCCTAATCCTTTCTCTAGTTCCTGATCTAATTTTCGAGCACGTGCCCTAATCTCTGTAACCTTGATTCCCGGAGTGTCATCAATATAAATTGGTGCATCAGCTAGAGTCCCTTGCGCAAGCGTTATATTTTGCCAATCCTGTTCGGTTAACTGACCTGTTCGTAAATTATGGGCATCAACCATTCCTTCTGAAGCCAGCATACGATCAACTAGACTTTCAGCTCCCATTTCTAGAGAAAAAATAGCAACAGGACGATTCATTTTAGTGCCAACATTTTGGGCAATATTAAGAACAAAAGCCGTCTTACCTACCGCTGGCCTAGCAGCTAAAATAATAAGTTGATCTGGGTGTAAACCTGTTGTAATCTTATCAAGATCCCGAAAACCAGTAGCCAGTCCTGTAACATCTGTTGTTTGCTGAGAACGAACTTCTAAATTTTCATAATTGACAGCAAGAACATCTGAAATTTTACGAAATCCACTACGATTACTGCGCTCATTAACATCAATCAGGGCTTTTTCCGCACCTGAAATAATATCTTCAGAGTTTATTGCACCTTCGTAAGCTTGATTAACAGCTTCTGTCAAGCGTGAAATAATCCGCCGAAGCATAGCCTTTTCAGCTACAATTTTAGCATAATATTCAGCATTAGCACTGGTTGGCACGCTATTAACCAATTCAACCAGATAGGAAATTCCACCAATATTCTGAAGATCTCCTTGATTATCAAGAATAGCACGAACTGTTGTTGCATCAATGGCATCGTTTTGATCACTAAGACTAATCATCGCTTTAAAAATAACACGATGAGCATATTTATAAAAATCTTCAGGATCAATATATTCCCGAACAGCAATCAATTTCTCTGGTGATATAAAAACAGAACCTAAAACAGATTGTTCCGCAATTAAATCTTGAGGCTGTACTCGTAATTCTGAGGTCTCTGGCACAATTTCACCTCCTAACTCATTTACATTCTCATTTAAGCTTCTTTAATTTGAAGTTTAATGATGCCATCAATATCTTTGTGAAGTTTTACAGGAATTTCAATTAAACCAATTGTTCGAATCGGATGATCTAATTTAATATAACGTTTATCCAGTTTGATCCCAAATTGTTTGTTCAATTCTTCAGAAATTTTTTTGCTTGTAATAGAACCAAAAGTACGACCATCTGGACCAACCTTTTCACTGAATTGAACAAGCGTTGATTCTTGTTCAAGTTTAACTTTAACTGCTTTAGCCTCAGCTAAAAGTTCGGCTTGAGCTTTTTCTTCAGATTTTTGCTTTCCCTTTAACTCATTAATAGCTTGCTTTGTGGCTTCCTTAGCCAAATTTTTCTTGATTAAAAAATTCTGAGCATAACCTGTAGGAACTTCTTTTACTTCCCCTCTCTTACCTTTACCTTTGACATCTGCTAAAAAAATAACTTTCATCTTAAGCCTCCTCGTTTCCTGTAAATTCTTCTTTGATCTTTTCTAATAAGAGTTTGCGGGCTTCTTTAACACTTGTATCTTTTAATTGACAGGCTGCTAAGTTGAAGTGGCCGCCGCCTCCCATTTCTTCCATAATCCGTTGAACATTAATTTTATTGCGGCTCCGTGCAGATATACAAACTGTTCTTTCATCATTTCTAGTAATAACAAAGGTAGCCTCAATCCCAGCCATATTTAACATAGTATCAGCAGCCTTGCTAGCAATAACATTGGAATAACTGATATCATCTGCTCCTGTAGCAACAACAACATTTGGTAAAATACGATCGCCACGTAAAATAAGTTCATTAATTAAACGGTATTCATCAAAATCAAGAGCTGAAATATTTTGAATTTCAACATTATCACTGCCAAGCGTACGTAAATAGCTGGCTACATCAAAGGTTCGGCTTGTTACACGAGTCGAGAAACTTTTTGTATCAAGCATAATCCCAGCCATAACAATACTAGCTTGAATTTTATTGAGATGGTATTTCCCATTTTGGAACTGTAAGAGCTCTGTTACTAATTCACTAGCACTGCTTGCTCCACTCTCAATAAAGGTTAAAATAGCATTTTCTGGAAAATCATCATCTCTTCTGTGGTGATCAATCACAATAACTTCTGTAAACTTATTGTAAAGCTCTCTTGACAACGTTAGCTGCAATTTAGAATGATCTACCATAACAAGAAGAGAATTATCACTTACTTGTTCTATAGCCTCTTTGACTGTTAAAAGTTGAGTATGCCCATCTTCCTTTAAACGATTGACAGCTCTTGCTACATCATGACTCATACTATCTTCATCATAGACAGCATAAGCAGCATGTTCAATGATATTGTTTGCGAAAGCCTGCATCCCAACTGAAGCTCCCAAAGCGTCCATATCAAGATTTTTATGTCCTACAACAAAGACACTATCTACTGTTTTAATTTTATCAGAAATAGCAGTCATCATAGCGCGTGTCCTAGTACGTGAACGCTTAATAGTTGAAACTGTTCCTCCACCAAAATAAAGCAGTTTCTTATGTTCGTCATTTTCACGGATAACAGCTTGGTCGCCACCACGGACAAGAGCAATATTCAAATTCTTCAAAGCGATTTGTCCAATTTGACTATGATTTGCATTGCCATAAGAAATCCCCATACTTAAAGTTAAAGGAAGGTGGCGCTCTTGAGCCTCTTTTCTAAATTGTTCTAACACCTCAAATTTATCTTGAACGAGTTGATCTAAGACACTATAATCTGTAAAGAAATAAAAACGATCCATATTAACACGGCGATAGAAAATTTCCCTACTTTGAGCAAATTCAGAAATAAAATTAGCAATAAAACCATTAATTTGTGAAACATCTGCATCTGCTAAAGACTCAATCGTATCATCATAATTATCAATAGATATAATACCAATGACAGGCTGTAAATCTAATCCTTGCCTTTGATTCTCACTTTCTCTGGATAAATTGAAAAAGTAAAAAATACCATTGTCTAAATCTATATCAACAGAATATTTATTCTCCCCAACTTCCATCGTTTGATCAACAGAACCTTCTTTTCTATTTTTAATGACACTGCTGATAAATTCACCATCAAATTCACCATCTTCTTTCGTGAAAATTAACTCTGCAAAAGGATTAAACCACTCAATTTTATCTGTTTCAGGATCAAATTGAATAACACCTACCGGCATCTGATCAAGCATAGTAATCAGCTTACCTTCAGTTTGGCTATTTAAGAGTTCAATCTGCTCTAATTCAGAAATTTCATAAATATTCTTTTGATAGTAAAGCAGTATGATTACAGCTACACAAGTCAAAAAAATAATAAACATTAACAGTGGTGAATCTGGAAAAACACGCGCACTAATAGCCAAAATTCCAAACAAAATCATTCCAATCATGATTAAATGGCTAGTGGCAAAACGAAATCTTTTCATTATCTAAACCTCTTAAGCCCTAATTATATCATAAAACTCTTATAAAATATAGAAGGAACAAAGAGGAATTCTTTTCATTTTATCTTGTACGACTTCTATTCTTTCCTTCAAGATAGACCATAAGAATTGATATATCAGCTGGATTCACACCAGAAATACGGCTAGCTTGACCAATAGTTTCTGGGTTGATTTTCTTAAATTTCTGACGTGCTTCGGTCGCAATAGAATCAATGGCATCCCAATCGATATTCTTAGGAATTCGTTTTTCTTCCATTCGCTTCATTTTTGCGACTTGATCTAGGGCTTTATTAATGTATCCCTCGTATTTGATTTCAGTTTCTAGAAGTTCAATGACCTTCTCATCTAAGCTTTCCGCCGCAGGCCCAACAAAACTTGTTGCAATGGCATAGTTGATTTCTGGTCGACGCATAAATTCTTTTGCTGTCAAAGCATCTGTCAAGGGCTTAAAGCCAAGTTCTTCAATACGTTTATTTATTTCAGCAACTGGTTTTAATTTTATACTTGACAACCTTGTCAACTCATTGTCAAATTGATTTTTACGGATTTGGAAGCGCATATAGCGTTCTTCATTCACTAGACCAACCTGATGACCAATTTCTGTCAAGCGTAAATCTGCATTGTCATGACGTAAGATCAAACGATACTCCGCACGCGATGTTAGTAAACGATAAGGTTCAAGGGTTCCTTTCGTGACCAAGTCATCAATCATAACTCCAATATAAGCATCACTACGTTTGAGAATCAATTCTGGTTTTCCTTGAATCTTAAGGGCAGCATTGATACCAGCGACAATTCCTTGACCAGCGGCTTCTTCATAACCAGACGTCCCATTTGTTTGACCAGCCGTAAATAGTCCCGAGATTTTTTTGGTTTCCAGAGTCGCCCGCAATTGATGAGGAAGGACAATATCATATTCAATGGCATAGCCAGTCCGCATCATTTCAGCATTCTCCAGTCCTTTAATCGAATGAACCACATCTTTTTGAACATCTTCTGGCAAACTCGTTGACAGACCTTGAATATAGACTTCTTCTGTTTCACGTCCTTCAGGCTCTAAAAAAAGCTGATGACGATCTTTGTCAGCAAAACGGACAATCTTATCCTCAATAGAAGGACAATAACGTGGTCCTACACCCTTGACAATACCTGAAAACATAGGTGCTCTGTAAAGATTTTTATTAATAATATCATGACTACTTTGATTGGTATAGGTCAGCCAACAAGGGATCTGATCTTTAAGGTAATCTTCATCTTTGGACATAAACGAGAAGTGATTTGCTTTCTTATCTCCGGGCTGAATTTCAGTTTCATCATAATGAATAGAATTAGCCTTAACTCGTGGCGGTGTCCCCGTTTTAAAGCGCCCAATCTCCAGACCTAAATCTCTCAAACTATCTGCTAAAGTTACTGAAGCGAGACTATTATTAGGCCCAGATGAATATTTTAATTCGCCTAAAATGATCTCACCGCGCAAAGCCGTACCAGTTGTCACAATGACAGCCTGAGCGCTGTATTTCTGATTCGTCGCTGTCCTAACACCAATAACTTTACCATCTTCAACCAAAATTTCATCAATCATAGATTGACGTAAGGTTAAGTTTTCCTGTTGTTCAACCGTATGTTTCATGTTGCGAGCATAAAGTGCCTTATCAGCCTGTGCACGTAGAGCACGTACTGCTGGACCCTTACCCGTATTGAGCATTCGCATTTGAATATAGGACTTATCAATATTCTTTCCCATCTCACCGCCAAGAGCATCAATCTCACGAACGACAATCCCCTTAGCAGAACCACCAATTGAAGGATTACAAGGCATAAAAGCCAACATTTCCAAATTAATAGTTGCCAGTAAAGTCTTACAGCCCATACGACTAGTAGCAAGACTGGCTTCCACACCAGCATGACCAGCGCCGATGACAATAACATCATAGTTTTCAGTAAATTCGTGTGTCATTTTCTAACTCTCCCTCTTATTTTCTTAATATAATTTAAATCTGATATTTCTTCTTGAATTCCCCTAAGTGTCTCACATATCTGCTGTAATTCTTCTCCAGTAGAGCAATCACTATCTAAGTTACTATGATAGTATTGAATATCTTTCAAAATATTCTCTATAACAGTATAATAATGGTCTTGACCAATCAAAATATCTCTTTTTATAGAATATATAATCCTTAGAAAAACAAGAAAAAGTAGGGAAATAATAACAATGATAAATAACCATTCTTTTTTATTAGAACCTTCGGATAGTCCTATTACTGACGAAGGTATTATTGTAACGATGACTATCCCAATTCCTGTAAAAAAACTAAGTCTGTTATCATTTAATTGTCTATAATAACTCAGCTCTTCTAATAAATGAGTAATGGTATCATTAAGCGATAAATTTGTCGTTTTTAAAATGTGGTCTTTAATTTTTTCTAGATTTTCTTTATAGTTATCATTTTTAAATTTCTTTTCTATATTCCAAATCTTTTGATAATGTTGATATAGAAAAAAAGCTGCGACAACTAATAATGAAAGAAAGATAATAAAAATAGGGATAGTAAAAATAATGAAATTCCATCCCTTAAAAAAAATTATCTCAAAACTTAAAACAGTAAAAATTAATAGAGGCATCATCACTCCCCAATATATCAAAAAATAATTCTTTGTATACTTAACAAAATCTTGCATTTTAAAAATATCATCGATTTTATTCAGAACATCATTAAAAAAATAACTTACTCTATTATTTGATATAATAACAGCTTGTTTATCCTTCTTATTTTTACTATCTTTACTCAAAATCAATTCCCCTATTAAAAACAAAAAACAGCCAAAACCCTCGAAAATTGTAGGTCAAAAGACCAACAATTCTCATGAGCTTTGACCATCATGATTATTGTTATGTTTATTTTATCATTCTGGAACAATTTGTCAATAATCATCTAAATCTAGCATTAAAAGATAATTGACAAAACTGTCAAGTTAGATGTATTGACAAACTTTTTCTTCTTTATAAGCATTGTCAACCAATCCGCCGCCAAGGCACTCCTCGCCATCATAGAAAACAACTGCTTGACCTGGTGTAATAGCACGTTGTGGTTCATCAAAGATAACTTCTGCCTTATCACCTTTCACCTTGACAGTAACTTTACTATCTGCTTGACGATAACGGAATTTAGCTGTACATTCCAGTGTAAACTCGTCTGGCATATTGCGTGTGAAATGAACTTGACTAGCTGTCAAGCTGGTTGACATGAGTGCGTCATGGTAAAAACCTTGACCAACATAAAGAATGTTTTGGGATAAGTCTTTTCCAACAACAAACCAAGGCGCATTATCTCCGCCTTTTTGACCGCCAATTCCCATGCCGCCACGTTGACCAATGGTATAATACATGAGACCATTGTGTTCCCCCATATCACGGCCATCAACGGTCATCATGCGGCCCTTTTGGGCTGGAAGATAGTTACTTAAAAATTCTTTAAAATTCTTTTCTCCAATAAAACAAATTCCTGTAGAGTCTTTCTTCTTAGCTGTTGCCAATCCTGCTTTTTCTGCAATTTCACGAACTTGCGGCTTTTGTAAATGTCCCAAAGGAAACATTACTTTTTGCAGCTGTTCTTGTGATAATTGGCTTAAAAAGTAAGTTTGGTCCTTATTATTGTCTACTCCGCGCAGCATGTGGACTGTGCCATCTTCATCACGTGATACTTGCGCATAATGTCCAGTCGCCACATAATCCGCACCAAGGGTCATGGCATAATCAAGAAAGGCTTTAAATTTAATTTCCTTGTTACACATGACATCTGGATTAGGTGTGCGTCCTGCACGATATTCTGCCAAGAAATACTCGAAGACACGATCCCAATACTCTTTTTCAAAATTGACTGAATAATAAGGAATCCCAATCTGATCTGCTACCGCAGCCACATCTTTGTAATCTTCTGTAGCTGTACAAACGCCAAATTCATCTGTGTCGTCCCAGTTTTTCATGAAGACACCAATCACGTCATAACCTTGTTCTTTTAAAAGCAGAGCCGTTACAGACGAATCAACACCACCACTCATGCCAACAACGACACGTGTTTTTGAATTATCTGTCATTGATAATCCTCCCATCAAATGTAAGATACTTGTGCATAAAATCCAACAAAAAAATAGGAAAATACCAAAAAATCAGGATTTTCTATAGTCTTTTTCTGAAGACTTAGCTCAAGCTCAATTATTTTTTAACATAGACTTGAAGGGTCTAGTTATCCAAATATCGATTTGAAGGTCGATTTTGAATGCGCATCAGCGCAAATCATATTATAACATAAAATAAAATACCATAATATGACAAAGCATTGATAAAAATAATATTCTTCATCTTATGAAAATCAAATATCATATATTCATAAGAAAAGCACCCCATCCGTTAGATTTTATGTCTAAAACTTTTGGAGTGCAGATTATAATAAGTGCTTTTCCTAAATTACATGCCCCAAGCTGATAAACCTTGGGCTTTATAAGCATTGATAGCTGAATTAACCTGATCTTGAACTGTTGCAGTTGAACCCCAACCAGGCATTGTTTGAAAGAGACCTGAAGCTCCTGAACCATTAGCTGCAGTGACTTGACCATTTGATTCCCGTGCAATAATATATTCCCAAGTTGACTGAGAAACCCCAGTTGCTGCTGCCATTTGAGCCGCTGCTTCTGAACCAGTTGCACCAGCAGTGTTGCCATTAGCAAGATTACCATTATGATTGACATTAGCTACTTGAGCTGCCTGAGAAGCATAAACTGTATTATAATTGACATTATCAGTTGGTTCAGTTGCTGCAACCTCTGTTATTGCTTCTGAAGGAGCGGAGGTTAGTTCAGCGGAAGTTGTCTGTTGATCTTGGCTTACTTCTTGAGCTTGTGCAGTGTGAGCAAGAACAGATTCTGATTTTTTAATATGTGCTTCTGTATTAACTGATTCACCTGTAAAAAAGGAGGCAAACCCTACAAAAAAAGGTAAAACCCAAAATTGACTTTTCAGCATTTTTCTGAATTTCGATTTTTTGACTCTACTATACATAAAACTTAATTCCTTTCATTACCTCAATTTCTATAATATCGATTAAATATTACTTTCATTTTATTTTTATATTAAAAATATTACATTGGCATTTAAATTAAATAAAAAATACCCAAAATATTAAAATTTTGAGTATTTTGCACCTATATCTATAAAATTATTTAATACCAACCATTAGCATTCCAGAAAGCTTGAGCAGCAGTCCATGAACCATAACGACTTGATACATAAGCATCTGCTACACGTTCTTGATTTTCTTCTGACAAATCACCATTCAAGTAAGAATCACTCAATTGATAACGTCCATAATATTGGCCATTTTTAGCATTATAATTGCCACCTGATTCTTTTTGAGCGATGAATTCTTTTGCAGCTGCATCAGATGTGCTCAAACCGCTAGTATTAGATGTTGTTTGGTTTTCTTCAGCTGAAGTTGCTACTTCATTTGTTTGGCTGGTCTTGGTCTCAGTTGGTTCCGCTGTCGTTGCTTCGCTTGTCTGACTGGTTTCCACTGGAGCTGAAGTCGTCGCCTCACTCGTTTGACTGGTTTCAACCGATACTGCTGAACTTACTTCATTTGTTTGGTTGGCTTCAGTTGGTGCTTCGCTTGTCTGACTGGTTTCAGCTGGTGCTGAAGTTATAACTTCACTTGTTCGGCTTTCTTGTACCGATGCTGTTGTCGTCACTTCGCTCGCTTGACTAGTTTTGGCAGATGCTGAGGTTTCTGCTTCATTTATCTGACTTTCTTGTACTGGCGTTGCATCAGTATCTTCTGTTGCTGCATCTAATTCTAAAATTTGACCAGCATGGATAAGATGGATATTATTAATTTTATTTAACTTAGCAAGTTTATCAACAGTTGTTCCGTGTGTTGAAGCAATCTCTGATAAAGTATCTCCTGATTTCACAGTATAAGTAGTTTCTGCCTGTACCGCCATAGGTAAAATTAAACTAGCTGCTGTTGCAATTCCTGCAAAACTAGCTTTAATTGTTGTTGTTTTGTTTTCTAAAATATTTTTAATAGACATTGGTTACTCCTTTAAACAAATTATATATACATGATACAGTAGTTATATTACTTGCTTTTTAGAGTAGTATTAAAAATATTACAATTAAGTTGTGATTAGAAAAAGTAAATGCCTTCTTTTCCTTTTAAGAAAAGTAATTCCTTATTTATCTGAAAAAAATTGACTTCTAATAGAATCGAAGTATTTTCTCATTTTTTTAATAAAAATAAAATAAAACCAAGCAAACAAATACCAACAATAGCCAAGCTGTCTTTATAAGTCCATTTTAATAAACGGTATTTGCTACGTCCTGCACCACCTTGATAACCACGCGCTTCCATTGCTGTTGCTAAAGCATCTGCCCTTTTAAAACTAGATGCAAAAAGCGGAATTAAAATAGGAATGATAGATTTAATTTTTTGTATCAAATTTCCTTCACCAAAATCAACACCGCGTGCTCTTTGAGCATTCATAATTCGTGTTGTATCATCCATCAGGGTTGGAACAAATCGTAAACTTAATGATAGCATTAAACCAATTTCATGAACAGGTACTTTTAAGGGTTCTAAAGGTTTTAAAAGTGATTCGACTGCATCTGCTAAACTGAGTGGCGTTGTTGTCAAAGTTAAAAGCGTTGAAAAAATAATGATTAAAACAAAACGCATAAAAATCAAAGCTGCCTGCCCAATACCAGAATCAGTTATTTTGATAATCCATAAATGAAATAAAACATGGCCATTCTGTGTAAAAAGAACTTGAAAAAGCGTTGTAAAGAGGATTAAACCAATCATCGGTCTCAATCCCTTTAGAAAAAAACTAATTTTTACGCGTGATAGAAAGACCAGAATCATCGTAAAGACGAACATCAAAAGATTTGTAAGAACATTATTAGCCCAAAAAACGACAATAATGAAAATAAGCATTGATAACAATTTACTTCTCGGATCCAGTCGATGAACGAAAGAATCACCTGGAATATATCGCCCAAGGATAAGATTAGCCATTCTTAATCGCCTCCACAAATTCCTCTAAAGTAATAGGTAAAGCATCAAAAGTTATTCCTCTTTCTCGCAAATGAGCGGCAAATTGGGTAATTTTAGGAACTCCCAACTGTTTACTTTCCAGAAATTCAATTTCCTGAAAAACTGATTTTGGACTACCAGATAGAACAATTCGTCCCTTTTCTAAGACATAAACCCAATCTGCATAATTAGAAACATCATCCATCAAATGAGTGACTAAAACAATAGTCATTCCCCCTTGATGAAGCTCCTTAAACAAGGTCATTAGTTCACGCCGTCCTTTAGGATCAAGTCCAGCAGTTGGTTCATCCAAAACGAGAATACTAGGCTCCATTGCTAATATACCAGCAATAGCTACCCGACGCATTTGCCCACCAGATAATTCAAAAGGATTCTTTTCAAATAGCTCCTCAGAAATACCTACCATAGCTAGTTTTTCCCGTGCTAATTTTTCTGCTTCTTCTTTTGAAATACCAAAATTTTGTGGACCAAAAGCAACATCTTTTAAAACTGTTTCATCAAAAAGTTGACTTTCTGGAAATTGAAAGACTAAACCAACTTTTTTACGAATATTTTTAATATCTTTATTTTTAGAGTCTGACCTAATAGCAACATCATCAACAAGGACTGTTCCTTCAGTTGGTGTATTCAGTCCATTTAACAATTGCATAATTGTTGATTTGCCACTACCCGTATGGCCAATAAAAGCTGTAAAACTGCCATCTTTAATCTCCAAACTAACGTTAAAAAGGGCACGACCTTCAAAAGGTGTTCCCGCTTGATAAGTGTAACTTACTTCTTGGAGATTAATGCCCATAACTTATCTTCCAGTTCCTTTTCTAGTAAATAACGATTATCAAATGTAAAGCCAATTTGTCGCAATGCCTTTATAATAGTTGAGGTAAAAGGGATGTCTAACCCTAGATCTAAAAGTTCATCTCCTCGCGAAAAGAGCTCTCTTGGACTTGAGCTAGATTCAATTTGTCCGTTTTTCATCACCAAAACACGATCACTAAGTGTTACCTCATCCAAATCATGTGTAATTGAAATGACCGTCATACCATATTGTTCACGAATTTTTTGAATCGTTCCAATTAACTCTAAACGACCTTCTGGATCTAACATACTAGTGGCCTCATCTAAAATGATAATGCTGGGACGCATAGCCACTGCACCCGCAATAGCCACCCTTTGCTTTTGACCCCCTGATAATCTAGCTGGTTCTCGTGTTTTGAAATCAGACATATCAACAAGATTCAAGGCTTCTACAACGCGTTCTCTCATCTCTTTTAAAGGAATTCCTTTATTTTCAAGACCAAAAGCAATATCATCTTCTACAGTTGCCCCAACAAATTGATTGTCAGGATTTTGAAAAACCATACTAATTTTATGGCGAATATCCCAAACATTGTCCTCTGATAGTTTGTGACCTTCTATCAAAATTTGTCCTGATTCAGCTTCTAAGAGTCCGTCAATTAAGCGTACTGTTGTTGATTTACCACTACCATTATGGCCAATAATTGATAACCATTCTCCATGTTTCACGTGAAACGAAATATTATTTAAGGTTGGTTTTTCCTGATTTTCATCATAGCGAAAAGTAACATTTTTTAACTCAATTATTTTATCTGTCATTTTTTATTTAAAAGTATCCTTAAAAAGAAAGCCGGCTCCTTTGAAGTAATCATAACCTGAATAAAGCGTAAAGAAGAGAGCTATGTAAAGCAGAATAGTTCCTACAAATTCAAAATGGCAAAGCAATAAGATAATTGAAAACATTTGAGTAGCTGTTTTAATTTTTCCTGGCATAGCAGCAGCCAAAACTTCACCACCTGTTTCAACTAAAAGTAAACGTAATCCTGTTACAGCTAATTCACGACAAATAATGATAGCAGAAATCCAAGCTGGCGCTAAGTTAAGACCAACAAGTATGATAAAAGCACTCATGACTAACATTTTATCAGCAAGCGGATCTGCGAATTTACCAAAATTAGTAACAACTTTCCACTTACGTGCTAAGTAACCATCCAAATAGTCAGTTAAGCTTGCCACAGCAAAAATAATGGCTGCAATAATATGCCAAGTGACACTACTAGTCACAGAAGTTAAAAGCAAGAAGACTGGAATTAATAAAATTCTGATTAACGTTAATAAATTAGGGATATTTTCCTTCTTAGCCATTCAAAACTCCTTTATTGGACTGTCAAATTAATATTAGTCAAACCAGCATTAACAAGGTTTGTAGTATCCACCTTTTGACCATTGATCGTAATTTCAACACCGCTAGGTGATCCGACTGTCAGCATAGATGTTGTTGAACCTTCTGCTAAAGTAACAGTATAAGTTTTATCTGTTGCTGTTAGAGTTGTTCCAGATTCTCCATCAGCAGTGTTAGTTGCTGAAACCCAACTTTCCTCATCCCCTGTCAAAGTAAAGGTAACCTCTACTTTTCCATTAGTATTACTTAAGGTGATATTATTTCCACCATCAGCAAAGTCTGTTGTTATGCTGGTCTGACTTTGTGTCGTTGAATTGGCATCATTTTTAGTATCCTTAGATTTTTTCGTAGAGGTACTTAATTCGGTCTTATTTGAATCAGTTTGCAGCTGATTATAAACCACATATCCAACATAACTGATAATAGTTAAAGCAAGTAAAATTAGCAGAATTAAAGTCCATGGAAATTTCTTTTTCGGTTCTTCATCATAATCATATTTACTAAGTCGAGATGGTATTTTTTCTATTTTTTTACTTGCCTCCTCTGATTCAACCTTAAAATCTTCTATTTGGGGAGTCTCTTCTGTAATATTTTGAGTAACATCCAAACTATCAATAGCTAACTCTTGAGGTTCTTCAATTGATTTTTCTTCATTTTTCTTTTCTATATTGCTATCTGAAGAAGCAGCCAATTCTGCAGAAGAAGGTAGGATAAGTTCATCGCTCATTTCCTGATTGCGATAACCATGAATAATAGAAACCGGATCTAAGCCAACAGCATGAGCATATTTTTCTAAATACTCATTTGTTTTGCCTTCTGGTAATAATTTAAGTTGATCTAACTCCATTGCCAGTATATAGTGAGGAGCAATTCCAGTTTTATCTACAACATCATCAAAACTCAATTTTTTTTCAATACGAGCATCACGTAGAGTATCACCTATCTTGTTCATATTTACCTTACCTCAGTTCCTTTATCTATACTAATCTTGTTTATTATAACAAATTTTAAATAGATTTTCTGTTTATTTTGGAAATAATGTAAAATCGGTTAGCTGCATTTCCTTTGTTATTTTTTCTCCAAATTCCAATACATCTTTTATTTCTATATTTTGCAAAACAGTAGGAAAATCAAAATAAGTTTCTTCTCCCCATAAATTATCTATAAATTGACTAGAAAGAGCCTCAAGTGAATCTAAACTCCTAATAAAATCACCATATAGCTCTTTTTTTACTGTTTGTAAATGTGAGGCAGAAAGATTGGTATCTGTCTTAAACTTCTTAATTGTTTGCCCAATCTTGTTAGACATTGCTATTGGCTCTTTAGTGTCAAGCAAAATGACAACAAATTGATAAGAAGTTGACACTTCAATTTTTAATTCAAAAGAATCATCAATTTTTCTATCTTCATACCATTGCTGATAGTGCTCTGATGTCCAACCAAACAAAAGTAAAAAAAAGAGCTTTAAAAGTAATCTTTCCTTTATCAAAGATTTCGGTTTTTTCTTAATAAAATTAAAGCGAAAGCCTACTGCTAACTTTGAAATAGAAATATCCATTTGCATTGAACTCGTTGGAGTTATTGGTAGTAACTTTAAAGGAGAACGTTTGATTTCAAATTTGGGCCTGTCTGGTAACTGCCTTTGAGTAGTAACAATATCTTTATAAACCCTTTTAACATCAAAATCTCCTGCCACTAAAAGAGTTAAATTTTCAGGTTGATAAAAATAATGAAAATTTTCCTCTAAGTTATTTTTTGTTAATTTATCAATACTATCTCTATTCCCAGTAATATCTTCTGCTAAAGAGGTTTGAGGATAAAGTTTAGATAAAATAACTTGGTAAAGATAATCATCAGAATCATCTTGATACATATTAAATTCTTGAGTTATGATTTTCTTTTCTTTTTCAATTGACATATCTGTAAAGTTTATTTGACTGGTAAACTCCTGTAATAAATCTAAATTTTTCTTGATATTATCAGCTGTTGAAAAGTAATAAATTGTTTTATCAAAAGTTGTGTAAGCATTGCTTTCTGTACCTAATTTTGTAAATTCATAAGCAGCATCTTTTTGTTTATTCATTTCAAATAACTGATGTTCTAAAAGGTGAGCAATACCTGCTAAATAAGATTTCTTTTTACCATTAACTGTAAAGTTTGTGTCAATTGATCCAAAGCAACTGCTCATTACAGCAAGTGTTTCCTTAAATGATTCTTTAGGTATCAAAAAAACAGTCATACCATTTTCTAGTTGATTATAGTAAAATTCCTCATTAATAGTTGGAAATTTTCGTCTCTTTAATCTTGTTGCTGCCAAACTACTCTCCTTCTAAAAAATAAATAGACTGTAACTTAATGAGATTAGCTGCTTTGACAATATCGTCTTTACTAACTTTGTCAATTCTGTCAATCCATTCTTTCAGCTCTAAACATTTATCTCCAAAAACACAATGATTATAATGCATTTCAATTCTATTTTTGGGGTTGTCCTCAAATAATTGCATATTGTTTATTAACATCTTTTTTGTTTGAGCTAATAAATGGCTTGAAAACCGGCCTAATTTTAAATCATTGAATTGCTTTGTTATCAACTGAAATGCCTGTTGTCTTTTGTTACTGTCAAGACCTGTGTAAACTTGAAGTAAACCTGTGTAAATATCAAAATAACTTCCAATATTATAAGCCAATCTTCTTTTTTCTCGAACTTCAGTAAATAATTTAGAATGAGGAAAAACTCCTAAAAGACCATTAAAAACAAGCAGGGCATAGTAATTATGATCTCCATAAGCTATAGGAAAATGATAGCCTAGTTGTAAAAGAGACTGTTGGTTTTCTTGCTGTTCAACTTTTTCCTGAACAATCTTCGAATATTCTTGTTGGTAATCAAAGATCAATGTTTTTTGGCGATCTTCTAAGGGAAATTCTTCAATAGATTGTAAAACTTGATATTCATCGAAATCCCCCAAAACAAAGATATCAATCTGATCTTCTTTTAACATTTTTTGAAATTCTTGGTACGTTGTATAGGAATTTTCAGCACTTACTAACTCTGCAGTAGCATATTTTGAATATTTTAGAACTTCATCTTTAAAAAAGAGTTTTTGTAACTCTAAGTGACTATAATAAAAAGAATCCTCTTTGTCAGATTGTAAATATCTCATTAAATTTTCTTTTTCAAGATCAAAACTTTTACTTTGATAATGCTCTACTGAAATGAGAGGTTTAAAAAGTACCGCTCTTAAGAAATGGATAATTTCTCCTAAGATTGACTTTCCTTCCAAAATAAATTTATCAGATACAAAAGAAATGTCTATATCAACAATATGAACCTTTCCTTTTTTTGATATACAGGTCGAAAACTGAGCACCATATAAATTGGCCAACTTTTCTCTAAAAGTTTGAGATGTTGGATAAACATTATTAGCAGTTGCCAACATCTGAGCAACTAAAACACGACGAGCAAGTGTTTTACTATCTAATTCACCAGAAAAACGAAAGGTAATGTGATTCGTCTTAAATTGACTTGTTTTAAGCAAGTGTAACTGCACATCTTGGGCTAATTTCATAGGTCTTCCTTTAATTGGTTATTCCGTTCAATTATATCATTTTATGCTATAATTATCCTAAGAGAAAGTTGAGGAATTATGGAATATAAACTCTTTAATGACTACATTACATTACAAGCTCTTTTAAAAAATTTGGGAGTTATTCCAAGTGGAGGAGCCATAAAATCTTATTTGGCCAATACGGAGGTCTTATTTAATGGTCAACCTGAAACGCGTCGTGGCAAAAAACTTCGTCTAGGAGACCAAATTAGTATTCCAAATTTAGATATCATTATTACTATTATTGAACCTTCTTCAAAAGAAAGGGAAGACTACTTAAAAAATCTGGCTGAAAAAGAACAAGTGGTAGCTTTTGTCAAAAAACTCAACAAAAAGAAGAAACAACAAAGCAAACAGAAAACAAGTACCAAATCTAAAAAAACTATTAAATTTCCTGGCACTTAATTATGTGGATAGAAAAAATTAATTTAAAACATTATCGCAATTATACAGCCATTGAATCTGAATTTTCCCAAAGTCTTAATGTTTTTGTGGGACAAAATGCTCAAGGAAAAACCAATTTCCTAGAGGCTATTTATTTTTTATCTTTAACCCGCAGTCATCGAACACGATCTGACAAAGAACTTATTCAATTTGGTCAAAAAGAATTAAATGTTTCTGGCCTTCTTAATCGTGTCAATGGCAAAATTCCTCTGGAAATCAACTTATCTAATAAAGGCCGAACAACAAAAATAAATTATCTCAAACAACCTAAACTTTCAGACTATATTGGAACAATGACTGTTGTTCTCTTTGCTCCAGAAGATCTTCAACTAATAAAAGGCTCCCCAAGTCTCAGAAGAAAGTTTATTGACATTGATTTAGGACAAATCAAGCCTATTTACTTATCTGATTTATCAAATTATAATCATGTTCTTAAACAACGAAATGCCTATTTAAAATCAGAGAAGAAGGTTGATACTGATTTTCTTTTCGTTCTAGATGAACAATTGGTAGATTATGGTAGTAAGGTTATTGAGCATCGCCTTGATTTTATTCAAAATTTAACTAAAGAAGCTGATAAATATCATTTCTCTATTTCAAATCAACAGGAACATTTAAAAATTTCCTACCTTTCTTCTGTTAAATTTGATCATAAAAAAAATATTCGTGATAACTTTTTAAACCTGCTACAAAAAAATCGGCAGGGTGATATTTTCAAAAAGAACACCAGTGTTGGTCCGCACCGCGATGATTTAGCCTTTTTCATCAATCAAATGAACGCTAACTTTGGTAGTCAAGGACAACATCGCAGCCTTATTTTATCTTTAAAGCTGGCTGAGATTGAACTTATAAAAACAGTCACTGGGGATTATCCTATTCTCTTGTTAGATGATGTCATGAGTGAACTTGATAATTATAGACAAATCAAACTTTTAGAAGGCATCAAAGATAATGTTCAGACCTTTATAACAACAACTAGCCTTGAACATCTTCAACAACTCCCTAAGAAACTAAAGTTATTTACTATCAACCAAGGAAAAGTGCTATCAGAATAATTGTAAAACTACTGTCAACGTCTTTTACTCTATAGTAAAAGATTTTGTCAATCAATAGCTCTTAAGACTTTTAAATAAGCTATCGCTTAATAAAGATATTGTAAATGTATTCTTGACAGTAAAAAAACTAAAACAAAATTGTTTTAGTTTTTTTACTTAAAATCATTGTACAGAATAATTTGGAGCTTCATTAGTTATTTGAACATCGTGAGGGTGACTTTCAATCAAACCAGCACCTGACATTTCAATAAATTGAGCATTTTCATGAAGTCCTTTAAGATTAGCTGCACCAACATAACCCATACCAGAGCGAATGCCACCAAGCATTTGAAAAACAATATCAGCCGCAGCTCCCTTATAAGCTACACGCCCTTCAATACCTTCTGGAACAAGTTTATTAGCTTCATTAACAGACCCTTGGAAGTAGCGATCGCTTGATCCTTTCTTCATAGCTGCAATTGATCCCATACCACGATAAGTTTTAAATTTACGACCTTGAAAGATTTCTGTTTCACCTGGAGCTTCATCAGTACCAGCGAACATTGAACCAAGCATCACAGCATTTCCACCTGCAGCAAGGGCTTTAACAATATCACCTGAATACTTGATACCACCATCAGCAATGATCGTTCGTCCATATTCACGCGCAATACTGGCTGCATCATAAATAGCTGTAATTTGAGGAACACCAACACCAGCAACTACACGTGTTGTACAAATTGAACCAGGCCCAATACCCACCTTAACGACATCAACACCTGCTTCATAAAGGGCACGTGCTCCTTCAGCAGTCGCAATATTGCCAGCAATCAAGGTACGATCTGGAAAATGAGCTCTAATTTCAGCAATCTTACGAAGTACACCTGCAGAATGTCCATGAGCGGTATCAATAACGATAGCATCTGCTCCAGCTTCAAAGAGAGCTTCAGCACGTTCAAAAGTATCTGATGTGACACCAACCGCACCAGCAACTAGAAGGCGGCCAAATTCATCTTTTGCTGCATTTGGAAATTCAATAACTTTTTCGATATCTTTGATAGTAATGAGACCAGATAAACGACCTTTTTCATCAATCAAAGGTAATTTTTCAATACGGTGCTCATGTAAGATACGTTCAGCTGTTTCAAGATCTGTTCCCACAGGAGCTGTGACCAACTTTTCACTAGTCATATGTTCTGAAATAGGGGTTTCATAGTCAGAAATAAAACGCATATCACGATTGGTAATAATTCCAATTAACTTACGATTATCAAGGGTTTCAACGACCGGAACACCACTAATACGATAACGCTGCATCAATTCTTCGGCTTCAGACACCTTATGCTCTGGTGTCAAAAAGAAAGGATCAATAATAACACCATTTTCTGAGCGTTTTACTTTTCGAACTTCTTCAGCTTGTTCTTTGATTGACATATTTTTATGAACAACACCAAGACCGCCTGCACGCGCAATAGCAATAGCCATCTTACTATCAGTAACAGTATCCATAGCTGCAGTAATAATTGGAATATTCAATGTCAAATTTTTCGCTAATTTTGTTTGCATACTGACTTCGTTTGGAAGAACATGGCTTTCAGCCGGAATAAGCAATACATCATCAAAAGTATAACCTTTTTTCAAAAATTTGGTGTCCCAATTTGACATTAAAATAATCCTCTTTTCTATACATTTTGCCTACTGGCCTTTTTATTGTTACTATAATAACACGCTAAAATCATTTGTCAATGAATTCTAGAAAATTTCAAAAAAGAACAGAAGTTAATTAACATTAGTCTTCTGTTCTCCCCCAAATGGTCTATTCTAAAAATAATTAATTCCCATAGCCCTTTTAACTCCACTTAAGGTTTCTGAAGCTGTTTCGCGTGCTGTTTCACTACCTTTTTTTAAAATATCAAAAACTTGATCCATATTTTTTTCATACTCCAGACGGCGTCTACGTATTGGTGTTAATTCTCGTTCAAGAATATCTAAAAGATAATGTTTGGTCTTAACATCTCCAAGTCCACCACTTTGATAATGTTCTTTCATAGCTGCAATATCCGTTTGGTCTTCTTTACGTCCAAAAATATCAAGATAGTGAAAAACCATATTTCCTTCAATTTGGCCTGGATCTTCAACACGAATATGATTTGGATCTGTGTACATGCTCATCACTTTCTTACGAACGGTATCAGCGTCATCAGAAAGAAAAATACCATTACCAAGTGATTTCGACATCTTTGCATTACCATCTAAACCTGGTAAACGACCAGCTGCCTCATTTTTAGGATAAATACCTTCTGGTTCTACTAAACAATTTGTTTTATAAGTATGATTAAAGCTACGCACAATTTCACGCGTTTGTTCAATCATGGGTTTTTGGTCATTGCCAACAGGTACATAATTTGCTTTAAAAGCTGTAATATCAGCCGCTTGAGAAATAGGATAAACTAAAAATCCTGTTGGAATAGATTCGCCAAATCCTTTTTGAGCAATTTCAGTTTTAACAGTTGGATTGCGTTCCAAACGAGCCAATGATACTAAATTCATATAATACATGGTCAATTCAGCTAATTCCGGAATTTGACTTTGGATAAAAATAGTGACCTTTTCAGGGTCAAGACCTACTGACAAATAATCAAGAGCAACATTTGCAATAGAATCTTTAATAATTTCTGATTCTTTAGCATGATCTGTGAGAGCTTGTTGATCTGCTAAAAAAACAAACATTTCATATTTATTTTCATTTTGTAAAAGGACACGATTTTTAAGACTACCAACATAATGGCCCAAATGTAATTTCCCTGTTGGTCGATCTCCTGTTAAAATAATAGGTTTTGACATATTTGTTCTCTCCTAGAAATACGATTACTTCATTATAACACAATTCTTAACATCAAACAGAACAAACAAAATTAATAAGTTTGAGATAAGCATACATATTGTCCTGCAACCACTTACAAATACCTACATCTTTTTTTTAAAATTACATAAGCACAATTAACTATGCTAAGTAGAATTCTCTTGGTCTCTTTATCAAACAATACGATAACGTCAGCAGTACCAGTATCCTAAAAACATGTCAATTTCTAATCAACTTTTGAAGGATGAACTAATCTTAACTAAGTGGATAATTCTTAACTGACCCTTGAAATAAAATAGTAAAAAATAATCATGTTTAAGTTCTGTTCTTATCCTATAGATAACTTAGGTAACTGTTTGAAAAATCAAGGGTTTTCTTGTAAAATGAAAGAGTATTAAAAGATGAGGTGGAAAATTGCTAACTGTATCAGATATTTCGCTGCGTTTCAGCGATCGTAAACTTTTTGATAATGTCAATATTAAATTTACAGCGGGAAATACTTATGGGTTGATTGGTGCTAATGGTGCTGGAAAATCAACTTTCTTAAAAATCCTATCAGGTGATATTGAACCTACCACAGGCCATGTTTCTCTTGGTCCAGAGGAACGCTTATCTATTTTACGTCAAAATCATTTTGATTACGAAGAAGAACGCGCTATTGATGTTGTTATTATGGGCAATCAAGATCTCTATAACATCATGAAAGAAAAAGATGCTATCTATATGAAACCTGATTTTTCAGATGAGGATGGTGTTCGCGCCGCTGAACTTGAAGGTCAGTTTGCGGAATTAAATGGCTGGGAAGCTGAAAGTGAAGCTTCTCAGCTCTTGCAAAATTTGAATATTCCTGAAGAACTTCACTATCAAAACATGAGTGAGCTCACTAACGGTGATAAAGTTAAAGTGTTACTTGCTAAAGCACTTTTTGGTAAACCAGATGTTCTTTTACTAGATGAACCTACCAATGGTTTAGATATCCAATCTATCAATTGGTTAGAGGATTTCTTAATAGACTTTGAAAATACTGTTATTGTAGTCTCTCACGACCGCCATTTTCTCAATAAAGTCTGCACTCATATGGCTGATCTAGATTTTGGAAAAATTAAACTCTATGTGGGTAATTATGATTTTTGGAAAGAATCTTCTGAACTAGCAGCAAAACTTCAAGCTGACCGTAATGCTAAAGCAGAAGAAAAAATCAAAGAATTACAAGAATTTGTTGCCCGCTTTTCAGCCAATGCTTCTAAATCAAAACAAGCAACTTCTCGTAAAAAAATGCTTGATAAAATTGAGTTAGAAGAAATTGTACCTTCAAGCCGTAAGTATCCCTTTATTAAGTTTCAAGCGGAACGTGAAATTGGAAATGATCTTTTATCAGTAGAAAACCTTTCAGTTAAAATTGATGGTGAAAGCATTCTTGACAATATCAGTTTTACTTTAAATCCTGGAGATAAAACTGCTATTATTGCCCAAAATGATATTCAGTCAACAGCTCTTATTCGTGCACTTATGGGAGATATTGACTATGAAGGTACCATTAAATGGGGTGTTACAACAAGTCAATCCTATCTTCCTAAAGACAATACAAATGATTTTGCGAGTGGAGAATCTATTCTTGAATGGATCCGTCAGTTTGCAAACAAAGAAGATGATGATAATACTTTTCTTCGTGGGTTCTTGGGTCGTATGCTTTTTTCTGGTGATGAAGTTAACAAGTCTGTCAGTGTCCTATCAGGTGGCGAAAAAGTGCGTGTGATGTTAGCTAAACTTATGCTCCTCAAGTCCAATGTACTGGTACTCGACGATCCAACTAATCACTTAGACTTAGAGTCTATCTCAAGCTTAAATGATGGGCTTAAAGATTTCAAAGAATCTATTATTTTTGCTAGCCATGATCATGAATTTATCCAAACATTAGCAAATCATATTTTGGTTATCTCTAAAAATGGTGTCATTGATCGTATTGATGAGACTTATGATGAATTTCTTGAAAATGAAGAAGTTCAGGCTAAAGTAGCACAACTCTGGCAATAAAAAGCGGAAACGCTTTTTATTTTTACATTTTAAAATTGCTATGAAAATTTTTATAAAAAAACACCAACAAAGTATTCTTTACTATAGTCTTAGTTTTCTGCTACCAAGTTTTATAATGTTTCTTGTTCTATTCTCCAAAAATATTTATTGGGGGAGTAGCACAACTATTTTAGCTAGTGATGGTTTTCATCAATATGTGATTTTTGATGCTCTTTTTCGTAATATTCTCCATGGAACGGATAGTTTGTTTTACTCTTTTAAGGCTGGGCTTGGTTTTAATATTTTTGCTCTGACAAGTTATTACTTGGGAAGTTTTTTAACACCTTTTACTTACTTTTTTAATGTAAAAAATATGGCAGATGCTTTTTATCTCTTCACTTTAATCAAATTTGGTCTAATAGGTTTATTTGCTTTTTACAGTCTTGGGCAAATTTATACTAAAATCTCTAAACCACTCGTTTTGATGCTGTCAACATCTTATGCTTTAATGAGCTTTACTAGCAGTCAGTTAGAATTAAACAATTGGTTAGATGTTTTTATCCTGCTACCACTTATTATGCTTGGTTTACAGCGTTTAGTAGAAAAAAGGGGGATTTTTCTTTATTTTCTAACTCTTACTTGTTTATTTATTCAAAATTACTATTTTGGTTTCATGACAGCTATTTTCTTAACTCTTTGGTTTTTTACGCAAGTCTCGTGGGATATTAGAAACAGAATGAAACGATTAAGTGATTTTGTGCTCGTATCAATCTTTGCAACGCTGACAAGTGCTTTTATGCTGCTTCCCACATTTCTTGATTTAAAGAGCCATGGTGAAGTATTAACAGAACAAATTAGTCTATTTTCATCAGACATTTGGTATTTCGATTTTTTTGCTAAAAGTCTTCTTGGTAATTATGATACGACAAAATATGGCTCTATTCCAACGATTTATATCGGTTTACTTCCCTTGATTTTTGCCATTACTTTTTTCTTTGTTAAATCTATAAAATGGCAAGTTAAAGTAGCTTATTTTCTTTTATTGGCTATTATTATTGCAAGTTTTATCTTTCAACCACTTGATTTATTTTGGCAAGGAATGCATTCACCTAATATGTTTTTGCATCGTTATTCTTGGGCTTTCTCCTTAGTTATTGTCATAATGGCAGCTGAAACGTTAACTCGGATAAAGGATATAAAATTGAAAAATTTTTATCCAGCCTTTACCTTCTTGGGAGTAGGATTTTTAGCAACTTTTTTATTCAAGGACTATTATAATTATCTGACACAAGTTAACTTTATATTAACAACTATCTTTTTAGTTAGTTATTTTATTATTCTTTTTACTTTTTTTAATCAATTAGTTTCTTATAAAGTTATTATTTCCTTTACACTTATCTTTACAAGTTTTGAAATAGCTTTAAATACTTTTTATCAAATTGAAGGTATTCAAACTGACTGGAATTTCCCTTCAAGAGAGGTTTATGAAGATAATGTAAAGGAAATTGACAACTATGTTAAGAAAACTAAAAAAGATAACTTAGAATTTTTTCGAACAGAAAAACAAATTCCCCAAACTTACAATGATGGTATGAAATTTAATTATAATAGCATTTCTCAGTTCTCATCTGTCAAAAATAACTTATCAGCACAATTATTGAATTCTCTAGGCTACTATTCACAAGGAAATCATTCTACCATTAGTTATTCTAATAATACTATTTTGATGGATAGTCTTTTTTCAATTAAATACAATATTAGTAATCAAAATCCTCATAAATTTGGATTCCATTTAAAACAGAAAAACAATAAGCTGCAACTTTACAAAAACTTCTATTCTCTTCCTTTAGCACTTATGTCGAATCATATTTACAAAGATGTCAAGTTTGATTCTTATCCCCTTGATAATCAACAAAAATTTGTTAATGAATTGACAGATCTAAATCTTACACTTTTCAAAGAAATCCCTATTATTTCAAGTGTCGGAATGCAAGTTTTAGATAATCGTGTTACTATTAATGGTTCAAAAGGAAATAAGGCACAAGTTTACTATACTGTAAAGTGTCCTGCAAATAGTCAACTTTATATCAGCCTTCCTAACTTGACAGTTAATAATAAAGACGAAAATGTCTTTATAACAACTAACAAGCACACAAGTTCTTATATCATAGACGAAAGTTATTATCTTTTTAATTTAGGAAATTATAAAAAAACTCAAACATTAATATTTAAGCTTAGTTTTCCAAAAAATAAAACGGTTAGTTATGATTTACCACATATTTATGCTCTCGATTTAACTGCCTATCAAAAAAGTATAAAGCAATTAAAAAGTCAAACTGTTAAAACAACAACTAAGAAAAATAAAATTTTTACTACCTATGTTGCCAAAAAGAGAACTTCCTTGATTTACACTTTACCATATGATAAAGGTTGGTTTGCTAAACAAAATGGAAAAGCAATTAAAATATCTAAAGCACAAAATGGACTAATGAAAATTGATGTTTCTAAAGGTAGTGGGAAGATTATAATGACTTTTGTGCCCCAAGGACTATATCAAGGAATTCTTCTTACCTGTCTAGGTATCTTTCTCTTTGTATTTTACCAACTTTATTACAAAAAATTTAATTTAAAATAATTGATCAGAATATAAATAAGACCTCTCATACTTTATAAAACAGTCAATTTTACAAAAAGAGGAAACAATAGAACTCTTAGAAGTATTGATGTATCAGTATTTCTAGGAGTTTTTTATCTTGAAAAGAAAAAAGATTGAAGAAAAGATCCAATGGATCTTTTCTTCAATCTAAAATCCCATATTATTACGAGATTAGTGTCTTATCACTCCGGCAGTAGGACTCGAACCTACGACATCATGATTAACAGTCATGCGCTACT
>ERZ773038.25-NODE-25-length-111671-cov-49.055754_pt1 | contig 111671 bp, 102 predicted proteins | sample MGYA00511665_ERZ773038 | MGnify/ENA primary metagenome ERZ773038 (study PRJEB29015, sample SAMEA2737966) | human oral metagenome | biome: human oral; feature: human-associated habitat; material: dental | place: China | collected 2028 ... | reverse complement strand
AGAAGGCTAAAAGGAAGCAAGCTAGCCCAAACTTCAAGCCCGCTGGAAAATCCATTGAGGAACGTCCTGAAAGCATGAATAGGCGTGAGAATCTAGGTGATTTTGAAATTGATACGGTCATTCAGACACGGGCTAAAAACGAGTGTTTACGGATCTTAACCGACCGAAAGAGTCGCTATCAAATCATCCGTCTCATACCCGACAAGTCGGCAAGTTCAGTCAATCAGGCTTTGAGAGCAATTCTACAAGAGTACCAGATTAACTCCATCACAGCTGATAACGGGACAGAGTTTAGTCGCTTATCGGATGTTTTTGACCCTGAGCACATCTATTACGCCCACCCTTATGCTTCTTGGGAGCGGGGCACCAATGAGAATCACAATAGGCTCATCCGTCGTTGGTTACCCAAGGGAAGCAAAAATGCGACTCCACAAGAAGTCGCAGTCATTAAAAATTGGATAAACAACTATCCGAAGAAAATACTGGATTACAAATCCCTCAGAGAAGTTTTATCTGCTGGCTAACTTAGACTTGAAATTTGGCTCCTATTATCGTAACTATGCGCCTAAAGAGCTAACACAGCGTCGAAATGTTAACTATTGCAAGATTAGCGACTGTTCAGTTCTTATCCTCTTACTGCTTCAAGTTGAACTCGGTATCAAATCTCAACGCTGTTTTTACCAACTATTTCTTGTCAAAACTGGTTTGGAGCGAACTCGGTTTTATCGAAGAGCGCATTACCTGATTCCTTTATTGAAGCTGATTCATCAAGGCATGACTGAACAATTTCATCACGATGATATCGTGATGATGGACAGCTTTCCCTTACCCATTTGTTTGCCAGCTCGCAACTACAATGTTCATATTTTCAGGGATACAGCGACTGTTGCCTATAATCCTTCAAAAAAGATGTGGTTTTACGGCTTTAAAGTTCATATGCTGGTGACCTTGTCAGGATTTATCGTTAATTATAGTGTGACACATGATAGTCGGGTGGCCGAAAAATTGCTTGAGAACACGAACTTTCCTGTTGTTTTAGCAGATCTAGGTTATCTGAGTCAGCCATTAAAACAGGCCATAACCCAGAAAGGATATTGCTTTTGGACCCCATTGAGACGCAATATGGCCAATGCTAAAAAGCATAATCATTGGATGCTCAAGGCCGAAAGGAGGACTATTGAAACACGGTTTTCAGTTTTGTGCTCTGAGTTTGATATTGAAAGACCGTTGGTGAGAAGCTTAAAGGGTATTGAGCTGTGGTTAGAACAAATCATCTTTGCTTATAATCTAGGATTTTTTAACTAACACTACGAGTAAAAATTCGTATTTTTATACCTAAAAACCGTCCTAAGAAATCTCCAATCATTTTAGATATTCATGGTGGAGGATTTGTTGCAGGCAGTATAGACCTTGATAATACAAGGTGTATAGCCTTGGCGGAGGCTGTCCCAGCAGTTGTGGTAGCTGTAGAATATCGTTTAAGCGGCAAAAATGGAGTTGCTTTTCCGCAACCTTTAGAGGATTGTTACGCTGCTTACGATTTTCTCCGTAAAAACGCAGATGAATTTGGAGCGGATCCTGATAAGATTGGCTTACATGGATCAAGTGCTGGGGGGACTTTAGCAGAAGGGCTAGCCCTCTATATTAGGGATAAAGGGCTTAAACAATCTGCCCTCACGGTGCTTAATTGCCCAACTTTTGATACGGCAATTGAAGAGACCTTTTCCTTCCATCAAATGATTGATCTAAAGATGGGACCTGAGCAAAAGTCATTGGGGGCTGAAGCAACGTTTTTGGGTGGCTACAATGGCCACCAACCCTCTTATTATGCCTTTCCCAATCTTTGTCACGATGTTGGTGGTCTAGGAGCTACGATGATTATTATGGCAGAGTATGATACCTTGCGGGATACAGCTTATCATTATTCACAAAGACTGTTAAATGCAGGTGTGCCCTGTGAGGTATTATTAGCTGGTCGGATGGCACATACCTTTACTTCAACCCCTCATCCTTATACGGATTTTGTTCATGAATATATGGCTTGGTCCTTTAAGCGTGAGTTTGGGATGTTGGATGATTTAAAAAAAGATTAACCTAAATTAGAGGAGGATTTATGAGCCCAGCAGTTCTAGCCCTGATTATGTTGGCTATTGTTATAGTCTGCATTGTTTCCAATAAAGTACCAATGAACTTTGTTAAGTTTGTAGTACCCGTTGTCTTTTGCCTTTTGATGGGTTACAACATAACAGAGACGAGTAACATTATCCTCAAGCAAATCAGTACGGTGATGTCACAGACTGGTTATATGCTTTTATTCGGTTTGATTTATTTTGTCATGCTGACAGAGACGGGAATGTTCGACATTATGGTCAATGCTGTTATTAAGCGTATTGGCAATAAACTAAATGTCGTTAGTGTCATGGCCTTAACAACGGTTATTGGTGCCATTGCTTACCTAACAGCTAATATGTCAACGACCTATCTTATCACTTTTCCAATTGTTATCCCCCTCTTTAAAAAATTTAAATTAAATCGTGATTACGCCTTTATTATTTGTCAAATGGCCGTAGCTGCCATGTGTTGGTTGCCTTGGGGAATTGGTTTGATTATGTCGGCTACCATGGCAGGAACAAATGCTGAGTCATTAGCAGCTGCTTCGATACCTTGGGGGCTTTGTTTCATTCCAGCCATCGTTTTACATTGGGTTTACTTTGCCTACAAACACAAAAAAGAGCATGGGACACTTGGCTTGCCAGAAGGAGTTGAGCATGATCAAGAAACGGCTAGTGATAGCCTCAAAGATAAACCAAACGCTCGTCCAAAAATGTTTTTAGCCAACCTGATTGTCTTCATCGGTGTCATTGTCGCACTTGCTTATTTCAAAATTCCCTCCTATTTGGTATTTATTGCGGCCTCAATCATCACTTCCTATTGTCAATGGTAGCTTCTCTGGCACAGACACTGGAAGGAATTTTCCCAGCCTTTCTGATGCGTTATATGCATATTATTTTCTTAATTCTAGCCGTGCCAATTATTTACTTCATCCCCTACCAATTGTATAATGCCCTTTATCCCTATTTATCTCGGTCGGTTCAGCTTTTGGCTTGACCCCAATCATGATTATTGCACCCTTTGTCTGTAACCTAGCTTTGGCTACAAGTGTAACACCAATGAATTCGGCAACATATGTTGGGACGACCCTCTGTGAGGTTGAAACCGAGCCATACACCAAGCGTGCAGCACCAGTCATGTTTGTAACGAATTTAGTAGTGCTCTTAGTGGCTTTGCTGTTTGGAGTACTCCATCTATAATCGGTAGGACTCTTACTGCCAGAAATTCGGCTAAGTTTATGAGTTGAGGTGACAATCATCTTTTAAAGATCCTTGCTCAAGCTAGACTTGTTAATCAAAAATCATAATCAAGGGAGAATCAGAATGGTTCCCTTTTTTGGTGTGTAAATCTGTTTTTGAATTTTTATGACTAAGTTAAAATCAAAACTCCCCTCCGAATAATGGCTAATTTGTGTTTGACCCTAGAAATTGTTTACCCCCATGACTTTTGTCATGCCCAACTTATGACATTCAGGGCTGAAAACTTGGGCTTAGTTTTCCTAAAATTAAGTTGAAGAAAAACTTGAGTGCGAACATAGCGGCAGTTGGATAAACAAGCCGATAATGGTTGCTTATCCAACTTAGTAAGAAGTTTAGGCAAGCACCCTAGTGGTTGCCGTAGGAAATAGAGCCATTTTAATGGCCTATTTCCTTAACTAATTGAAAGGATTTTCACTATGACCAAGCCCCTAATTCTTGTGGACTCTCTTGGCAAATCAATCAAGGGTAAGTCCATCTTAAACGATATTTCTTTTGAGGTAAGGGAGGGTGACTGCCTGGCCTTGATTGGCCCCAATGGGTCAGGTAAGACCAGTCTCATGTCCTGTCTCTTAGGCGACTGGCTGCCTAGTCAGGGTCAGGTCTTGGTCAAGGGCAAGTCCCCTCGGTCCCAGACTTCCCATGGTCAGATGGCCCTACTGGCTCAGGAAAATGAAATTCCTGCCAATCTCAAGGTCAAGGAACTCTTGGATTTCTTTAAAAGCATCGCCAAGAATCCTTTGAGCAATCAAGAAATTGATAAGCTGCTGGACTTTAGTTCTGAGCAAAAGCAGCAGTTGGCAGGTAAGCTTTCTGGCGGTCAAAAACGCCTTTTGTCCTTTGTTCTCTGCTTGATTGGTAAACCGGAGATCCTCTTTTTAGATGAACCCACAGCTGGTATGGATACCTCGACCCGTCAGCATTTCTGGGAGATTGTCGCTGGCTTGAAAAAATCAGGGACGACGATTATTTACTCCAGCCACTATATTGAAGAGGTTGAGCATACGGCAGAGCGGATTCTGGTTCTTCACAAGGGCAAGCTCCTGCGAGATACAACGCCTTTTGCTATGCGAAGTGAGGAGCAGGAGAAGCAGGTGACCCTGTCCAAAACCTTCCAAGAAATTGTTCAAGCTCTTCCCAATGTTTATGATATTCAAGAAAAGAGCGATACCATCCAATTTATGACTAAGGACATTGATCGGGTCTGGCAGGATTTGCAAGAAGCCGGTTGTCGGATTTCGGACCTGGAAGTGCAGAACAAGACTCTGCTCAATAGTCTTTTCGACTCGACCAAGGAGGACTGAGCATGAAAGCATTATTAAAAATCGAATGGATTAAAACCTGGCGAGAATGGCCCTACTTCATTATGGCTATCGGTATGCCTGTTGGCTTTTTCATCTTCTTTTCTGGCATGAAGATGTCAGCTAATCCTGCTAGCCAAAAACTGATTGTCCAGTCTATCATGTTGACCATGACGGGGTTCTCCATGTCTAGCTTTGGCCTCTTTAGTTTTCCCTTTATGTTGGCAGAGGATCGCAGCAACCACTGGTTGACCTATATTGAACACTCCAAGGTCCCCATCTATCAGTACTATCTATCTAAGGTTTTGCGAGTTATCTTTTGTTTCTTTCTAACCATCAGCATCACCTTTCTTATCGGCGCCTTTTACCGCCATATTTCCTTGTCCTGGGGTGCTTGGCTGGGCTCTGCTGGTCTTTTATTAGCCTCGGGCGTGGTCTTTCTCTCCTTTGGTCTCTTGCTGGCTCAGATCAAGTCCCAACAAACCATGTCAATTGTAGCTAATATCGCCTTTCTGGGAATGGCTATGCTAGGAGGTTCCTGGTGGCCAATTTCCAACTTTCCTGACTGGGTACAAAAGATTTCTAAGCTAACCCCCGTCTATCATGTCAATCAGCTCAGCACTCGCTTTGCCGCCAATGGCCAAATTCGCTGGACCTCCTTGCTTATCATTTTGGCTTATGCCATAATAATGGCAGGGCTAGCCCTCCTGATTAAACGTAAGACCGAGGTTAATTAATGTTTCGACCCTTTGAAAGGACCGATATTCTCTACTTAATAGGACTTGTTTTCCTTACCTTTCCCATTTTAGGAATTTTTTATTCAGGCTTTCCTTTTTGGAGCATTTGGCTGACACTGGGCTTTGCTCTAGCCTATTTGGGCCTGATTTACCTAACTGACCGGCACAAAATTCTTTTAGGTCTATTTTGGTTTTATTCCCTCTTTTATATTATTTTTACGAGCTTTTCTTTTACAGAGAGCATGATGTGGTTTTTCTTCTTTAATGTCAATATCTTAGTCTGGCGGTTTCGTACCAAGCTAGTTTCCTATCAGATGATTAGCTTTTTGTTAGCTATGCTCCTGATAATTATCGTTAGCTTTAACCGTGTTCAAGATGTTTCCGGTCGGATTATGGTCATCATCCTGCCTATTTTTGTCCTAGCTATGATGGCTGTCTACCGCAACATGCAAATCAGTGAGGAAGATCAGGAAAAAATTCAGCAGCAGAACCGCTACATCAACCTGCTGTCAGCCGAAAATGAACGTAACCGCATCGGTCGTGACCTCCACGATAGCCTGGGTCATACCTTTGCCCTCTTAAGTCTCAAATTGGACCTAGCCAGCAAACAACTAGACCAGGGACAAACCCAGGCCGTCAAAGAGCAGTTGCGAGAGCTCTCAGACATTACTCATAGCTCCATGGCTGATGTTAGAAGATTGGTCAATGAACTCAAATACCGCAGCCTGACCGAGGAATTGGCTGATCTGGAAAATATACTGAGCCTGACCAATATTGCCTTCCAGATGGATAATCAGCTAGAGAAGGAGGTTCTGACTCAGGAAGTCCAGTCCCACCTGACTATGATTTTGCGGGAATTGGTAACCAATATGGTTAAGCATGCCCAAGCGAAACATTGTCGCATCAGCCTGTCGCGGTCCCAAAGTGAGCTCATCCTAGAAGTCAGTGATGATGGAGTCGGCTTTGCTCAGCTGACTGGACGAGAATTACATTCTATTCGTGAGCGACTGACCAAATTGGGCGGTAGTGTCACTATCATTTCCCCTCGCCAGCCAACCCAGATAGAAGTGAGGTTAGCCCTATGAAATTACTCCTAGCTGAAGACCAATCCATGTTGCGAGACGCCCTTTGCCAGCTTCTCTTGATGGAGGAGGATGTTGAGGCTGTCTACCAGGCAGCCGATGGCAGGGAGGCCGTCGAGCAGCTACAGAAAAATCAGGTGGATGTGGCTATTTTAGATATTGAAATGCCCAAGCTAACGGGCTTAGAGGTTTTGGAATGGATTCGCCAGCACCAGGAGACCAAGGTCGTGATTGTGACGACCTTCAAGCGACCCGGTTATTTCCAAAGGGCCGTTGAGGCTGGTGTGGATGCCTATGTCCTCAAGGACCGCTCGGTAGAAAAGTTGATGGAGACCCTGCACAAGGTTCTGGCCGGTAAGAAGGACTATTCCCCTGAACTGATGGAGCAGGTCGTGACCCATAAAAATCCCCTAAGCCGGCAGGAGCAGGCTGTCCTCAGCGGGATTGCCCAAGGCCTATCAAATCAAGCCATTGCGGAGAAGCTCTTCCTATCCAACGGAACTGTTCGCAACTATGTAACCGCCATTTTTACCAAACTGTCGGCCCACAACCGCACCGATGCCGTGCGCATTGCCAGAAATCAGGGCTGGCTAGACTAGACAAAAGCAATCTTATTGAGGAGGGGAAGTCCTCAATGGGATTTTTTATACTCACTAATAGATAAAAATTATAAGGGAAAACGCCCTCGTCACTAAAAAGCAGAGGACTAATGATAATGGCTTTGCCGATAGAGGGTGTTTGATTTTCAAAGGAGCTAAGGGAGACTACCAAATCTGGCGAAAGGGTCCAAACATACTTTTAAAAATTACAAGAGGATCTGCAGGGGACTTCTGAGAGAGAAACTTTTGGGGTTCTAGACTTACTTTGAAGGGGCAGCCATTCCTATTGATGAATATGCCATCTCGTCCGGCCCTGGATGAAAAGTCCTCTATAATCATTTTTTACAATCTTTTAATTCTTTACTATAATAAACCTATGACAAAAAAATTAGAACTCAGTCAAGAAATCCTCGACCAGCTGGACCTGCAGGAGGGAGAGTCGGTCAAGGCAGAGCTTTATGCTGATCGATTGGTGCTCCACAAGCAAGATGAACTAAGCACCAAATCCTTGCCCTTCTGGCTTTACCTAGGGGCCAGCTCTCTTGCTGCTCTTATTTTTTATTTAGCAAGTTGGTTCCAGCATCTGGATCAAGTCTCTTTAGCGGGCGACTATTCCATCATTAGCTTTTTGCTGGGCTTTGGTGGTGGTCTAGGGATTCTCTTTTTCACGGCGACCTTTATCAAGAACCGGCGAATCTTCCTTGCTGGTAATGAGAATATGGTTTTTTGGCGGAACCTGCCCGTTATTGTCCTGGCCTTTTCGGTCATCCTCCTTCTTGTCCTCTTAGGATTTTCCTGGTTGCTTAGTCAGATATTTAATGGAGCTTCCTTCGATAAATTTACCGCGGCCCTAATTTTGGGTGTCAGTCTTAATGCGGTCATTAGCACTTGGGGCCAGATAGCTGAGCGGATTCGGGCAACCTGGCTGACCAGTCTTTTTACGGTAATTATGATTAGCGGGGCTCTTCTGGCCATGGCCACCAATAGCAGCCGTCGCTGGTGGCAATTTAATCTGAGTTTCTTGGGGACCAAGCGGGCTACTAACAGTTGGCAGTTTAACCTCACCTTGATTCTGGCAGCCCTGGTTTTAATTGCCTTAGTTGATTACACCTTTGTTGCCCTCAGGCAGAAATATGGCAAAAGTTGGCGATTGACTGGACTCCGACTTCTCCTGACACTTCTAGGTCTAGATTTGGCAGCTGTTGGTTATTTTCCTAATGATGCCACCTATCATCACCTCCACACCAGATTTGCGGGCTATTTGGTTTATATCATTATCGTCCTAATAGTGAGTGTTCCTATCTTACTTCCCAAAGTAACTAAGGACTTGCTCCTAACTTCCTTTGCCATTGGTGGTGTCCTAGTTGGACTACAATTTGGTTTTCAAGAAGTCCACTATCTCTCCCTGACTGCCTTTGAAATGTCAGCCTTTATCTTGGCCTTTACCTGGCTTGTCTTACTCTTTAATCATTTGGAAGGGCTCTTAATTCCTGAAAAAAGGAGGATTGAGCTCAAGCTAGGCTAAGGGGCAAAAAATATTTTTCAAAAAGTTCAAAAAATTCTTGACATCTAAAAATAATGGCGTTAAAATATGAACCAAATCAGAAAGTACTTCTCTTAAGTTTTCAGGGAGCTTGTGGTGACTGCGAACAAGTAGCGGCGGCGAAGGAAATTGGGCTGATTCTTATCAATTGGAAATAAGACATAGTTTTCAGGTTGGCACCCCTTACCGTGCAATTCCTTGTTAGAGGAGTTAGAGATGACGATTATTGATAATCGTTAAGTTGAGGTGGCACCGCGTTACAAATCTGACGCCCTCGCACAGAGGTTTTTTTCTGTGCGAGGTTTTTTGATGTAAGTCATCATAATTCGATAATAATTATGATGACTTACTAATGCGGGAAGTAGGAAAAGTCCTCTAGGATCTTCCGTAGGTTCCCGTGGACGTTGAGAGAAAAAGTTCGACAATAACTTTTTCTTAAGACTAATGCAGCGAGCAGAGAAGGTCCCCTAGGATTTTCCGTTAGTTTCTCGCAGCGAGTCGTAGATTCCAATTCAAATTGTTGAATTTTAAGATATAAAAATTCAGGTCAGCACTCCCTACCGTGCAGCTCCTTGCTAGAGGAGCCAGAGATGACGATTGTAATAATCGTTAAGTTGAGGTGGCACCGCGTTACAAATTTGACGCCCTCGCACAGATGTTTTTTTCTGTGCGAGGTTTTTTGACGTAAGTTATCATAATTCGATAATAATTATGATGACTTATTAATGCGGGAAGTAGGAAAAGTCCTCTAGGATTTTCCGTAGGTTCCCGTGGACGTTGAGAGAAAAAGTTTGACGATAACTTTCAGTGAGCAGAGAAGGCTCCCTAGGGCTTCTCGTAGCGAGTCGTAGATGTTTTCCAAACAAAAATTCAATAATTAAGCAGCCGTTTTTTAAGGAGGAAGCTATGGCACAAACATTAGCTGAAGTTCGCCAGGAAATAGACCTTTTAGACCAGAAGATGATTAGATTATTAGCCGAGCGTCAAAAATTGGTTGAGGCGGCAGGCCGTTTAAAACCTCGTCAGGATGCTGCAGCGGTTGCTGCGCCTGATCGTGTTGCTCAGATAATCCGTGAACGTCGCAATCAAGCAGCGGAAGTGAACTTATCGCCAGACCTTGCTGAAGCTGTATGGCGGTCAATGATAGAGGCTTTTATTCTATTAGAGAGCAAAGTTAACGAACAAGGTGAGTCTTGATCACGAAAACAGTCCATAAAATCTTCAAAAGACTGATGAGATAGTTTAGAAAGGAAATACCATGCAAAAGATTTTAAATGCCGATACCTTGACACCAATTTTAGCCTATATGCGGGTGCAAGGTGAGCACAAGGTCATCCTGGAATCCATTCCCCGAGAAAAAGAGAATGCCCGTTTTTCAATCGTCGCCTATAACCCTGTTTTTGAATTGTCCTATCAGGATGGTAAGCTCTATAAGAATCAGCAAATTCTTGATGGAGTGGATCCCTTGGATTATCTCAGTCAATTGACCACAAGAGGTAAGGAGGCTGCTAAGTCAGACCTACCTTTTGCTGGCGGAGCTATCGGTTTTGTTGGCTATGATATGATTGGCCTCTATGAAGACCTGGGTCAAATTCCCCAAGACACCATAGGAACGCCGGATATGCACTTTTTCATCTATGAGTCCTACCTGATTTTTGACCATAAAAAAGAGAAGGTCTATGTTGTGGAAGATAGGATTTATAGTGGGCGGGATAATGATAAGGCCCGCCAGGCTCTTGGACAGGTGGTTAAGGATTTACAAACCCAAGCTCCAAATGAATTTAGCCCTCAGGAATTACGGCCTCTGGACTTTCAAAACCATCTAGAAAAAGAGGCCTTTGAGGCCATGGTGAATAAGGCTAAGAGTTTGATTCGTCAGGGAGATATGTTTCAATGTGTCATTAGTCAGCGTTTCTCAAGCGATTTTCAGGGAGATCCGCTCGATTATTACCGTAATTTGCGGGTAACCAACCCTTCAAATTACCTCTATTTTTACGACTTTGGTGACTACCAAATCATCGGAGCCAGTCCTGAAAGCCTAGTCTCTGTCAAGGGAGACCGTGTGGTGACCAATCCCATAGCTGGCACAAGACCTAGAGGTAAAGATGAAGCTGAAGACCAACAATTGGCTCAAGACCTCAGCACAGATGTTAAAGAAACGGCTGAGCACCGGATGTTGGTTGACCTGGGTCGCAATGATATTGGCAGGATTGCCCAGACCGGCAGTGTTCTACTGACCAAGTATATGGAAGTTGAACATTTCCGCTATGTCATGCATCTGACCAGCCTAGTGCAAGGACAGCTTAGGCCGGATTTGGCAGCTATAGATGCCTTGAAATCAACCTTGCCAGCCGGTACCGTTTCCGGAGCTCCCAAAATTCGGGCCATGCAAAGGATTTATGAGCTAGAGAAGGAAAAGCGCGGCGTCTATGCAGGAGCTATCGGCTACCTGTCGGCGACCGGCGATATGGATTTTGCCATTGCCATTCGGACTATGATTTTAAAAAATCAAAAGGCATATGTCCAAGCTGGTGCAGGCATTGTCTATGACAGCCTTGCAGAAAATGAATTTTATGAAACTATCAATAAGGCCAAGGCTATGACCAGAATAGGAGACAGTCAATGATTTTATTAGTTGATAATTATGATTCCTTTACCTATAATCTTGCCCAATACTTGGGAACTTTTACCGAGGTCCAGGTCTTGCGAAATGATGCTCCGCAAATTTACCAAGTGGCTCAAAAGGCCCAGGCCTTGGTATTGTCGCCGGGCCCTGGTTGGCCAGCTGATGCCGGAGAGTTGGAAAAGCTCATCGCCAAGTTTGCGACTGAAAAGCCAATCTTGGGCATCTGTCTGGGCCATCAGGCACTAGCCGAAACATTCGGTGGCAAGTTGGATCTAGCCAATAAGGTCATGCACGGCAAGCAATCCCGCCTAAATCTGACTCAGCCCTCACCAATTTTTGCGGGACTGAAGGGTGGTCTGGAGGTCATGCGTTACCATTCCATCGTCGTTGACGATCTGCCTGATGACTTTGAAGTGACCGCCCTGACCCAGGATGACCAAGAAATCATGGCCATGCAGCATAAGAACTTGCCCATCTTTGGTCTCCAATTTCACCCAGAAAGTATTGGCACACCAGACGGTTTGAAAATGCTAGAAAATTTCCTTACTTTAGTCCCAAAGGCTTGAAACTTTGGAGGTTGCAAGCTGAGTTTGCTATCTGAAGGACAGGCCCCTGCTAGACATGGTTGGAAGGAGTAGCCAATCACTGAATTAAAATCAAATATGAAAATCTTTAAAAGGAAACTCAATTGTTTTTAGGTGATATTGGTGAACGACATGAGCATAAGCTGATATTTTCGCCCTAGTGGTATCATAAGTGACTCGATAGATGTCACTTATGACAGAATATTTGAGACTTTAGGCTCAAATATTAGGAATGAAACCCCGATAGGAGTTTGCTTCCGTTCGCACTATCAAAGAAAATATCAGAAATGAAACTTTTTAAATTAAATAGGTATAACTCGAAAGATTTGAGGTAGACAATGATGAAAGAAATATTTGAAAAATTAGCCTTGAAAGAAGATTTGACCGCCGACCAAATTGAGGAGGTCTTCAACCAAATCCTGCAAGGCCAGGTAACGGAGAGCCAGATTTCAGCCTTCCTGATGGCCCTGAAAATGAAAGGGGAAACCGCAGACGAAATTGCTGGAGTGGTTAGAGCTCTCAAGACTCATGCCCTCAAGTTAGAGCGGGTGCCAGCCCATGTCATGTGCAACTGCGGTACGGGTGGTGACCAATCCTTCTCCTTTAACATTTCCACAACGGCGGCCTTTGTTCTAGCTGCGGGTGGTCTCAAGGTTGCCAAGGCCGGCAATCGTTCGGTATCTTCCAAGTCTGGTTCGGCCGATGTTCTGGAGGAGCTGGGCATCAACCTTTCAGCCGACAGGCAGGTTCTGGAAAGAGCCCTAGATGAGGTTGGCATAGCCTTCATCTTTGCCCAATCAGTTCATCCAGCCATGCGTTACATTGGCCCAGCCAGACAGGCTCTGGGAATTCCCACCATCATGAATCTGGTAGGTCCCTTGGCAAATCCTGTCGATTTAGACAGTCAGCTCATGGGAATTTATCGGGTGGAACTTCAAGAGGTTGCTGCTCAAGCCATGAAGACCCTAGGTCGCAAGCGGGCCATCGTCATTACAGGCCCCGACCAGATGGATGAAGCGGCCCTCTATGGCACCAATACCTATACCCTCTTAGAGGACGGCCAGCTGAGCCAGCATCGCTTTACCCATAAGGATTTGGGTATGGAAGCGGTCACTCTGAAGGAAATTAGGGGTGGCGATGCCAAGGAAAATGCCCAGATTTTACTCAGCGTTCTCAAAAATGAGCCCAGCCCCTATCTGGAAACAACGGTTCTCAATGCCGGTCTGGGCTTCTATGCCAATGGTAAAACTGACAGCTTGAAGGCTGGCGTTGACCTGGCTCGCAACTTACTAGCTTCGGGGGCAGCCCTGGAAAAACTCCAGCAATTACAGGAGGTGCAAGGATGACAGGAACCTTTCTTCCAAAAATATTAGAGCAAAAGGCTAAGGAAGTCGCCCAGATGGAGCGAGAAGATTTAGGCGACCTGCGTCAGGCAGTCCCCTTTTACGACTATCTCAAAAGCCACAGCCAGCAGATTCAAGTCATCGCCGAGGTCAAAAAGGCCAGCCCCAGTTTGGGGGACATTAACTTAGATGTTGATTTGCTGGCCCAGGTCAAGACCTACCAGGCAGCTGGAGCTGCCATGATTTCAGTATTGACCGATGAGCACTTTTTCAAAGGGAATATTGACTATCTTCGCCAGATTTCCAGTCAGGTCAGCATTCCAACTCTGGCCAAGGACTTCATCATTGATGAGAAGCAAATCATTCGTGCCCGCAATGCTGGAGCGACGGTCATCCTCTTGATTGTGGCCGCCTTGAGCCAGGAGAGCTTGCAGGAGCTCTACCAGTATGCGACCGACCTAGGGTTGGAAGTTCTGGTTGAAACCCATAATGCGAAAGAACTGGCTAGGGCCCATGCTCTAGGAGCCAAGATTATCGGTGTCAATAACCGTAATCTGGTGACCTTCAAAACCGACCTACAAACCAGTCTAGACCTAGCAACCCATTTTCGTGAGGAGCCGGTTTATATTTCCGAATCGGCCATCCAAAGTGGTCAGGATGTCGCTAAGCTAGCCCCCTACTTTGATGGCATTCTGGTTGGGACGGCCCTGATGACAGCGGGAAATCCCGCCCAGAAGATAAAGGAGTTGCGAATTGACAAAGGTTAAGATATGCGGACTGTCCAGTCCTCAGGCGGTTGCGACCGCTGTCAAGTCTGGGGCGGATTTCATCGGCCTTGTCCTAGCTCCCAGTAAACGCCAGGTTAGTCTGGATCAGGCTCATAACCTAGCCCAGGCCATCCCTGAGACCTGCAAGGCAGTTGGGGTCTTTGTCAGCCCCAGCCTGGCTGAATTAGAAGAGGCCATCGCTCGAATTCCTCTGGACCTAGTTCAGATTCATGGAGAATTTGACGAAGACCTGCTTTCTCAAGTATCGGTTCCGGTTATCCGAGCCTTGAACATTTCTCAGGGGCAGACCAATCTCGCCAGCCAAGCAGACTACCTGCTCTTTGATGCCCCACTTGCAGGTTCAGGCCAGACCTTTGATTGGCGAAGCCTAGATACTAGCCAAATCCAGCAGCCCTTCTTTATTGCCGGTGGCCTAAATAGCCAAAATGTTGCCCAAGCCATTAAGACCTTTGAACCCTATGCCGTCGATGTCTCGTCGGGCGTGGAAACCGCGGGCCAGAAGGATTTAAGTAAGATAAAAGAATTTATAGAAAGCGTGAAAGTATGACCTATCAGCAACCAGATGTCAAAGGATTTTACGGAAAATTCGGGGGCCAATTCGTGCCCGAAACCCTGATGACAGCCATTCTAGAGTTGGGCCAAGCCTACCAAGAGGCCAAGCAAGACCCTGGTTTTCAGGCAGAACTAGATGCCCTCTTAAAAAATTATGTCGGCCGTGAGACCCCGCTTTACTTTGCCAAACGCTTGACCCAGCATATCGGTGGCGCTAAGATTTACCTCAAACGTGAGGATCTCAACCACACAGGGGCCCACAAAATCAACAACGCCCTCGGTCAAGTCCTCCTAGCTCGGCGAATGGGCAAGAAAAAGGTTATTGCTGAGACCGGTGCCGGTCAGCATGGAGTTGCTACGGCTACAGCAGCAGCCCTTTTCGATATGGAGTGCACCATTTACATGGGTGAGGAAGATGTCAAACGCCAGGCCCTCAATGTTTTCCGCATGGAGCTCTTGGGAGCCAAGGTTGAGGCTGTCAAGGATGGTTCTCGTGTTCTCAAGGATGCTGTTAATGCCGCCCTGCGGGCTTGGGTAACCAATATTGAGGACACCCACTATATCATGGGATCTGCCCTGGGACCAGCTCCCTTCCCAGAGATTGTTCGTGATTTCCAATCGGTCATCGGCAAGGAAAGCAAGCGACAATTTGCGGAAGTTTCCGGGGGCAAGCTACCAGATGCGGTTATGGCCTGTATCGGCGGAGGCTCCAACGCCATCGGCATGTTCTATCCCTTCGTCAATGATACTAGCGTAGCCATGTATGGGGCCGAAGCAGCGGGTCACGGTCTCGATACTGACCAGCACGCTGCCACCTTTGCCAAGGGTCGGCCCGGGGTTCTGCACGGCTCTCTGATGAATGTCCTCCAGGATCGCCACGGTCAAATTATGGAGGCCTTCTCAATTTCAGCTGGTCTCGATTACCCAGGCGTTGGTCCTGAACATTGCCACTTTAAGGAAATTGGCCGGGCCAGCTATCAGGCTATCATGGACCAAGAGGCTCTGGAGGCCTTCAGTCTCCTTTCTCGCCTGGAAGGAATTATTCCTGCCCTAGAATCCAGCCATGCCATCGCTCTTGCTCAAAAGGTAGCCAAGGATATGAGCCCAGACCAGAGCTTGATTATCTGCCTCTCCGGTCGTGGGGACAAGGATGTTATGCAGGTCAAGGAACGTTTTGAAGCCGAAAAAGAAGGGAAGTAAGCCATGACAAAAACATTAAGCAAACATCTTCAAAGCCTAAAAGATTCTGGTCAAGGCCTGGTCATTCCCTATATCATGGCCGGTGACCATGAGTTTGGCCTGGACGGTCTCTTTGACACCATCCACTTGCTGGCTGATGCAGGAGCCTCCGCTATTGAAATCGGGGTTCCCTTCTCGGATCCGGTTGCCGATGGTCCTGTTATCGAAGAGGCCGGCCTGCGAAGTCTGGTCAAGGGGACCAATCTTGAGGCCATCGTTGAGAAGCTACAGAGCCAGACTAGTCCTGTCCCCTTAGTTTTGATGACCTACTTTAATCCCGTCTATCAGTACGGCTTGGAAAAATTGGTTGAGGATTTGGCTCAAACTTCTGTCAAGGGCCTGATTATTCCTGATTTGCCCCATGAACATGCGAATCTTATCCTTCCCTATCTGGAAAATCAGGACCTCTGCCTAGTTCCTCTTATCAGCCTGACAACGGGACCCGACCGCCAGAAAGAACTGCTGGCCGATGCCCAGGGCTTTGTCTATGCTGTAGCGGTCAATGGGGTGACGGGTAAGGCCAGTCATTACAGCTCTGACCTAGACCAGCACCTGCAGGACCTAAGAGAGCTGACCGCTCTGCCTGTTTTGACAGGCTTTGGCATTTCCAGCCAGGCAGACGTGGAGCGTTTCAATCAGGTATCCGATGGTGTCATTGTCGGTTCCAAGATTGTCAAGGCCCTTAACCAGGGCAAGCTGGACCAAGTTCAAGATTTCATCCGTCAAGCCAGTCAGGTGAGAAAATAAGATAAAATAGTTCAAAATGTTCCAACTTGGTTTGTTGCATTTCACAACTAAGTTAGTGAAACTCTCAGTCCTATGGTCTTTTGAAATTCTTAGATATCCAATTTATTATCTGCGACCTTTATTTGGGTCGCTTTTTCATTAAAAAATCTCGAGATAGGCCAAGAAAGCCTCCCAACAGCGATGCTATCAACTATTTTTATGACTCAACATAAAGAATTTAGATTAGGCAACTGTCCTTAAACGTGGTATCATGGGATAAATTTATTGAAGGGAGATTAAGATAATGTCAAAATTTCAAATTCATACCATAGAAACAGCATCAGAATCTGTAAAGTCAACATTAGAGACAGTTGAAAAGGATAACGGTGGCTATATTCCAAACCTAATCGGCCTCTTGGCAAATTCACCAACGGCCTTAGAAACTTATCGGACAGTCGGAGAAATTAACCGCCGCAATAGCTTGACGCCAACTGAAAGGGAGGTTATTCAGATAACTGCAGCAGTCACAAACGGTTGTGCCTTCTGTGTAGCTGGACATACGGCTTTTTCTATCAAACAGATTCAAATGTCACCAGATCTCCTAGAAGCTTTGCGCAACAGTACTCCTATTGATGATGATCCTAAGCTAGATACCTTGGCCAAGTTTACAATTGCCGTTATTAATACTAAAGGGCGTGTTGGCGATGAGGCTCTTGCTGATTTCTTTGAGGCAGGTTATACCCAAGAAAATGCCCTTGATGTCATTCTTGGTGTCAGTCTGGCTTCCCTGTGTAACTATGCCAATAATATGGCGGATACACCTATCAATCCTGAACTTCAACAGTATGCTAAATAGTTAGACTTTAAGATCAGGAAAAACTTTTACACTCGACAATTAATCGTTGATTAGACGATGACACTAGAGATGAATAGGACTTTCATCAAAATGGACCGGAAAATGAAAATTTTGTTTTCAAGGTCTATCAGATAAGCCTAAGAGAAGATGGATTTCTCGGTAATCAAAAGCGGAGGTAGTCTATGACCTATTTTTCAAAAGAATTTACCAGCTGGCTAGATGAGCACGCTGATGAAATTGATCAAAACTCAGGTGATTTAGCTGATAGCTTACTCGAAAAGATTGCAGCAGAAGGGGCATTCAAAGTCGGGGTCCCCAAAGAATTTGGTGGCCTGGGAGGTAGTCGCCAGGATGTCATTGATGTTCTGACCGAGCTGAGCTACTACTCATTGACAGCTTCCTTTGTTGGTTGGGGGCAGCGGACCTTTATTGAAAATATTTTAGCTAGTGATAATCCTTATCCTAGAGAGACATGGCTGGATGATTTATTAACAGGAAGATTATCTGCGGGGACTGGCCTGTCAAATTGTGTTAAGTATCTTTCTGCGATTGAAGAGCTTAATGTCACCATTGTAGAAGAAGATGGCCAGCACTATTTAAAAGGTCGCCTACCTTGGGTAACCAATCTGCGTTCAGACAACTATCTTGTTGTTTTCGCAGCAGCTTATGCTGACCCTGCTAAAAAGCCGGTAATTCTAGCTGTTCCTAAGTCTGCGGGCATAAAACGTTCCGCAGATCTGGAATTTATTTCGTTACAAGGGGCTAATACTGCAGCCCTAACCTTTGATAGGATTCCTCTCGATGAGAACTGGATTTTATCAGACGATGCTCAAGCCTTTGTCGCTGAAACGCGACCCGTCTTCCTTGGCTATCAGTTTGGCCTAGCTTTTGGTCTAGCTCAACGTTCCCTAGATGAGGTGAAACATTCGCTGGCAAGTAGCCGTTTTGTGTTGGAAGACGAATATCATGAGACCTTGGAAAGTCTTGAAACTATCAAGAAAAAACTGTATGAAGGCCTCGAGAATCCTCAGTATTTTATTGAGAATACCCGTGAGCTCTTTCAACTTCGCATTGACATAGTTGATGTCGTTGCCGCTAGCCTGCTTTTGGAATTACAAGCTAGTGGTGGTCGAGGCTACCTCAAGCACTCAACTTCCAGCTTTGCAAGACGCTGGAATGAAGGAGCCTTTCTCCCCATCGTCTCGCCAAGTGCTGTCCAGTTGCGTCACATTCTTTCTACTTAGGGAAAAAGAAGTCAATTAGGTATTAAAAATTGACCAGAGAAAAAGACCCAACATTCACTTGCGAAATGATAGAGTTTAAAAAAATTGGACACAAGCAATCGTTTTTTAATTCGATTGCTTTTCTTGATGGCTTAGCCTTTCGAGTTAGTTTTCCTTCTTGTATTTGTCACCTTTGGGGTATTGCCTTCATCTTTTCTAAGTCGAATTCCCTTAGCCCAATTTCCAGCTGTCAGCCCTCATCAAATTAGCTAAAACATGCTATAATAGGATTACTATGGCAAAATCAACAAAAGCAAGTAAAAAGGCTAATAAACAGAAGGCCCAAAATAAACGCCCAACAAAAAAAGAGAGGGAGCACAAGAAGGCTGTCCGTAAAATGATAGTCGCCTTTCTGACGGCTTTTATCCTCTTTTTCGCCATTATCCGTCTGGGAGTTTTTGGCATCACCGCCTACAATCTTGTTCGAGTAGCGGTTGGTAGTCTGGCCTACCCAGCTATTTTTGGCCTCCTCTTTTACCTCTTTGCGGGAAAATGGATTCAAAAACATCGAGGTTTCATGTCCGGCTTTGTTTCCGTCATGGCGGGCCTCATGCTGATTTTCCACGCCTATCTTTTCTCCCTAGATGTTATGCAGGAGCGGCCCATCCTTGCCGGCACCTTCCGCCTGGTGACGGCTGATTTGAAAAATGTGGATGTCACCCATTTTCTGGGTGGTGGTATGATTGGAGCTGTAATTTACCAGCCAGTTGTCTTCCTCTTTTCAAATATCGGCTCTTATTTAGTTGGTGGTCTCTTCATCATTCTAGGGCTCTATTTGATGAGCTCTTGGGATGTCTATGATGTCATGAATTTCTTCAAAAAGACCGGCAGCAATCTCAGCGATAAGATTGACCAGACTAGCCTGCAGATGGAATCCCGTCGGGAAGAAAAACGCAAGGCTAAGGCTGAAGCAAAAGCTCAAGCCCAAGCGACTAAGGACCAGGAGGCAGAGCAGGCAGAAGAAGCCAACGACTTTTCTGGCCTGATTGACCCTGAAACAGGAGAAATCCTTTCAGCCAGCCCAGCCCAAACGACTCCAAAATCGGAACCAGAAATTTTGGGTGGCTATGATGAAGAGGAAGCTCAGGACGGCTACTCTCAGCAGGACTTCAAGAATTATCATTTCCACTACCCTGATGAGGAAGCTACTGAAACACCCGAACCAGAGCCAGTTCCAACAGCTGCTTCCAGCCTAGCTCCAGACCAAGAGGAAGATGATGAGCCTGTTCAGGTTGACTTCACTCCCAAACAGCACCTGCTCTACAAACTGCCTACTATCGATCTTTTTGCTCCCGACAAGCCCAAAAATCAAACCAAGGAAAAGAAGATTGTCCGCAAGAACATCAAGATTCTGGAAGAAACCTTCGCCAGCTTTGGTATCAAGGCAGCGGTTGAGCGGGCTGAGATCGGTCCATCGGTCACCAAGTATGAAATCAAGCCGGCTGTCGGTGTCCGAGTCAATCGGATTTCCAATCTGGCGGACGACCTAGCTCTAGCCCTAGCAGCCAAGGATGTGCGGATTGAGGCCCCAATCCCTGGCAAATCCTTGGTCGGTATTGAAGTACCTAACTCAGAGATTGCTACCGTCAGCTTCCGTGAGCTCTGGGAGCAGGCCAAGACCGACCCCAACAAGCTCTTGGAAGTCCCTCTGGGTAAGGCGGTCAATGGCTCTGCCCGTAGCTTTGATTTGGCCCGCATGCCCCATCTCTTGGTGGCCGGTTCGACCGGTTCTGGTAAATCCGTTGCCGTCAACGGCATCATTGCCAGCATCCTGATGAAGGCTAGGCCCGACCAAGTCAAGTTCATGATGATTGACCCTAAGATGGTTGAATTGTCTGTTTACAATGATATTCCCCACCTGCTCATTCCTGTCGTGACCAATCCGCGGAAGGCAGCCAAGGCCCTGCAAAAGGTGGTTGATGAGATGGAGAACCGCTATGAGCTCTTTAGCCATGTCGGTGTCCGCAATATCGCCGGATACAATGCCAAGGTGGAATCCTTCAATGCCCAGTCTGAGGAGAAAAAGATTCCGCTACCTCTGATTGTGGTTATCGTGGACGAGTTGGCCGACCTCATGATGGTGGCCAGCAAGGAAGTGGAAGATGCCATTATCCGTCTGGGACAAAAGGCCCGGGCAGCTGGTATCCACATGATTCTGGCCACTCAAAGGCCTTCGGTTGATGTGATCAGCGGTCTCATCAAGGCTAACGTCCCTTCTCGGGTTGCCTTTGCCGTTTCATCAGGGACCGACAGTCGTACCATTTTGGATGAAAATGGGGCAGAAAAACTGCTGGGGCGTGGGGATATGCTCTTTAAACCGATTGATGAAAACCACCCCGTTCGTCTGCAAGGTTCCTTCATCTCCGACGACGATGTTGAGCGGATTGTTGACTTTATCAAGGACCAGGCTGAGGCTGACTATGACCATAGCTTTGACCCCGGTGAAGTCTCTGAAAATGAAGGTGACACGGGCTCTGCCGGTGGTGATTCCGAAGGCGATCCCCTCTTTATTGAAGCTAGGGCTCTGGTTCTGGAATCGCAAAAGGCTTCGGCCTCCATGCTCCAAAGACGGCTCTCGGTTGGCTTTAACCGGGCCACCCGCCTCATGGAAGAACTAGAAGAAGCAGGCGTCATCGGCCCCGCCGAAGGCACCAAGCCCCGCAAGGTACTCATGCCACCTGAAGGATAAGATATTAAAATATTAACAAGACTATAATTTTCAAAAGCCATTCGGACGGTAATAAGTCAGAATGGCTTTTTAGCCTCCTAATAGAAGCATTTTTCAGTCAAAATATAGTCTATTGAAACAAGACCAAGACAAAAATACTTCGAGGAAAGTATCGCAAGCTGGCCATACTTTTTGAGATGCTTTTTTGTAGTACAACCTCTTCGTTCACAATAGTCGAGAACTTTTTGATGAAATCCACTGAATATACCGCCATAATTCCATTACAACATATGCGTCCTGCTTTTAAGCAGGTTACTATACTTTACTAACTTTTTAAAATAATTAAGTAATTCTGAGACTATATTTTTAGTTCAAAGATTAAAGGATGAAAGCGGTTAATTTATGTTAAAATAGCGACGAATTAAAGATTAGGGGGTTGCTCATGGATGACTTTAAAAACTTTAATAAAGCCTTGGAATTTATCGATAATCATTTAGATTCTGAAATTACTGAAAGGGATATCTATCAACTGACCTCTTATTCTTATAATGTTTTTTCTAGAATTTTTTCAGTGTTAAGTGGTATTCCTCTGGGAGAATATATCCGCTCTAGAAAATTAAGTGCAGCAGCTATTGAATTACAGGAAGAACATACCAAAGTTGTGGATGTAGCAATGAAATATGGCTATCAATCTTCTGATGCTTTTTCCTATGCTTTTAAAAGTTTTCATGGTTGCTCCCCATCAGAAGTGAAAAAAGGAGAGGGGTTCCATATTGCCCAACCGTTAAGATTTTCTTTGACAGTCCGCGGAGGCCAATTTAAAACAAAAATTGAGGTGAAAGAGGGTTTTCGTTTGGTTGGCATATGCGCCGATGTTCGTCCTGAGCAAATGTCTGTCGAAATTTGGAAGGAACTAAGTAATCAGTTGGTGATGAAATGTCCTCGAGACTGGGCTGAAAACAATCAACTTTATGGCTTATTTTTTCATGGAGAGTCTGAGGGAACAATTCATTATATGATAGGATTTAGGATTTCAGATTCTATTGAGGAGGTTGATATACAAAAGTTGGGCTTAGATAGGATTGATATCCCAGAAGAAAAATATGCGGTTGTCAATCTTGGAGGAGAACTTCCTAATAATATTCATCAAGCTTGGAGCTACTTATTAGGGATTTTCTTGCCACAGGAGGGATATAGGCATGCTGGCAGCTATGATTTCGAGCTATACTCCGGTTACGAAGTGAATTCTCCTGATTTTTCTATTGAACTATGGGTTCCCATTGTAAAGCAAGTTTAGGAGGAGTAGAAATGACAGAGATTATTATAACCGTGGAAAATTTAACAGTCAATTATAAAGAAATATCCGTACTTAATCACATTAGTCTTTCGTTAGAAAAGGGGAAGGTCTATGGTTTAGTAGGAGAAAATGGTTCAGGAAAATCAACCTTAATCGGCTGCATGTTGGGACTTCTACCTTGGGAGCGAGGAAATATCACTCTATTTAATAAACCGATTAGCTTCTCTAAAGATAAGAATTATGTTTTCTCTAGGTGCAGTGCTGTACTACAGGATGTTGCCTTACCCAAGAGATTAACTGTTAAAGAATGTCTATCCTTATTTTCTGTCCTTGGAAATGGCCAGAAGGACATGTTTGAGATCATTCATTTGTTACATCTTGAGAATCAAATTGATAAAAAATTTGGGGATTTATCTTTTGGACAGAAACAACGAGTATTGATTGGAACGGCACTCCTGCAAGAATTTGATATTCTATTTTTGGATGAACCAACCAATGGTTTGGATAAAGAAACAAGAGAGAACTTATTCTCTGCCATAGAAACTTTAAGAGGTCAAGGAAAAACGATTATTTTTATCTCACATCGTGAAGAAGAAGTGAACCGCATTTGTGATGAGATTTTACTGATTTCACATGGAAAGATTCGTATTCATAAGGAGGAAGCTTCATGAAAAAACTACAAGCAATGACCTTATGTGAACTAAAGACTTTTATACGTGAACCAATGGGAGCTAGTTTTATTATTTTTTTCCCTTTAATCATGTTTATTAGTACTTTGATTTTACAGGGTCAAAAGGTTTTATCTAGTACCTTGCCTGGGAACCTTGGAATGACGATAGCGGCAGCAGGGCTACTTGGGGTTACCATTAATTTAGCAGTCAACCGTGAGAACAGAGTTTTAAAGAGATTTCAAACAACATCAGTGTCGGCCTTGTTGATTATTATTTCTGATTTTATTGTTTTATGCATTTTCTCTTTAGCAGGTATTGTTTTACAAGTACTCCTAGCTTTTCTTATCAGTCCTAAAGATTTAATGATTAACTTAACACTGTTTACAATAGATTTGTTGATAGCATCAGTTTATTTCTTTTCCTTGGCATTTTTTATCAGTTCCTATATAAAAAATGTTAAGTCAATTCATGCTATAACTTCAACCTTGTTTACCATTATGCTTATCTTTAGCGGGACAACTTTCCCACTGGACAGTATGCCTCTTTTTACTAGGTGCGTATCAAGCATTTTACCTTTAACACAGGTTAATCTGCTGTTCAGAAATGATCTTTTAGCAATTCCTTATCAGTACAGATGGATTTCTTATTTATATATAGTCATTAGCAGCTTACTATTTTTGATTATAGGAAAGAGAACTTTTAAGTGGGAGTGACAATATGTTAATACAAACAAACTACCTAAATAATTCTAGTACATTACTAAGATATTTTACTAGTGAGGAGGATGCAAAGTCTACAGAGGTATTTCACAAATGTACGCATTTTTTGGGTCTCGTCAAGTATTTGAAAAATTAAATAGTGAGTTGAAAATGGTAATGCAGCTTGCTGGTACAAAGAATATTGAGGATATAAAGAACTATAACCTTAGAGTTAATGACTAGGAATTTAGAAAATTATTTCCTACTGAAAATTGGGAAATAGGTCCGGAAATCAATATCAGCTCTCGTCGAATAGAAGTTGAAGATAATATTAATACTCTTAAAGACTGTTTAATTTTCAAGTAGCAAAAAAGCTAATCTATCATTGCCTATTACTGGTTAGAGCAAGTAGAAAATTGTTAAATTTTTATAGATGTACTAACTCATTCAATAGAAAACTCCATCCAAATATTTAGTTCGGATGGAGTTTTCTACGGATAGGGATTGCTAGTCCATATCATGGTCTTTCAGCCAGCTTTGATATTTTTCAACCAGATTGACGGCATACTGAGTTGCCAAGGCTAGCGAAAAGGCCTCTGTGCCTTCGGTTTCTTCATCGGCTACCTCGATTTTGGTCTCGTCATAGATGGCTTTTAGGTTCTCGGTTGATAAGGTGTTTTTGAAGGCTTCGAATCCTTTATTCATTGATTTGTCCTCTTTCTATCATTATCTTTAGTTTCCCATATTATACCATGGGCAGGGTCTGGTTTTTCTACAGAAACTGTAAAAAGTTGACGCTCTTTGCAAAAATTGGGCTCCTTTGTTATCATAAAACCATGGTTGAAATGTACAGTAAAAATGCTAATCATAATATGCGCCGCCCCGTGGTCAAAGAAGAGGTGGTCAGCTATATGCGGACCCACCAGAAGCAGGAGGTTGGGCACTTAAGAGAGTTGGCAGACTTTGCCCGTCAGGAGAATATTCCCATCATCCAGCCAGAGGTGGTAGCCTATTTCCGTCTTCTCATGCAGACCCTGGCACCCAAGTCCATCCTAGAAGTTGGGACAGCTATTGGCTTTTCAGCCCTGCTCATGGCTCAATATGCTCCCCAGGCGAAAATTACAACCCTGGAGCGCAATGAAGAAATGCTGACTTTGGCCAGAAAAAATCTAGTCAAGTACGACAGTCGGCAACAAATCAAACTGGTAGAAGGGGATGCTCTTGATATCCTGCCAAGCCTGGAAGATAACTATGATTTCGTCTTTATGGACTCGGCCAAGTCCAAGTACATTGTTTTCTTACCCCAGGTATTGAAACGCCTGCAAGTTGGTGGCGTCATCGTTATTGATGATGTCTTCCAAGGAGGCGATTTGGTCAAACCTATTTTAGAAGTCAAGCGAGGTCAGCGGACCATTTACCGTGGTCTACAGAGATTGATGGATGCTACTTTGAATAATCCAGATTTGACAGCCAGCCTCCTGCCAATCAGTGATGGTCTCCTGATGATTCGCAAAAATGCTCCAAATGTCACTCTACCAGACTAGGCAAGATTGAATAAAGTATGTTATAATGGACAAGTTAACGATAAGGACAGAAATGTCCTAACAAGAAGGAGTAGAATATGGCTAATAAAAGAGCATTTCAGGATGAAGTGAAAGACAAAAACCGACGTGCTAGAAAAGACCAAAGAAAGAAGAAAAAGAAAACACAAGGAAGCTTTTGGAACTCTATTGCCACCATCTTCGGTAGTAAGATTTTCAGAGGACTCCTGACCTTTGTTTTAGCGATGGTTATCGGTGGTGTTGGAACCTATCTCTATTTAAATAGTCGTCCGTCCCAACAAACTGTTTTGGCCAGCATGAAGGGGAAGGAAATCACTGTTGCAGACCTTTATGCTCGTCAAAAGGGAAATCAAGCAACCAAGGAAGCCCTTCTGGAAACAATTTTATCTGATATCCTCGAAGATAAGTATGGTAAAAAAGTCAGCCAAGATGAAGTTGATAAGCAATACAACGATTCGGCTAAAAAGGCTGGTTCAAACTTCTCAAGTATGTTGGAACAATATGGCTATACACAAGATAGCTATAAGAACCTCATCCGCCTGCAGTTGTTGCAAAACTATGCTTTGAAGGCGACTGCTAAGAAAAATTTGACCGAAAAGAAACTCAAATCACTCTACAAAGACTATAATCCAGATGTCACCATCAGCTATGTTAAGACAGATGATGAGAGCAAGGCTAATTCTATCCATGATCAAGCTACAGCTGACGGAGCCGATTTCAGTCAAATCGTCAAAGACAATAACGGTCAAGAAAATGTAAGCTTTGACTCTGGTGATAAATATGATTCAGACAAATCAAGCAATTTGCCGCCAGAAGATGTTCAAAAGGCTGCCTTCAAACTAGATAAGGATGGTGTGTCAGATACCATCAAGGTTCAAGGAAGCGACAACTCAACATCTTACTACGTGATCAAGGTGACAGCCAAGACTGAAAAAAATCCAGACTGGAAGAACTACAAGAAACGTTTGACCACTATCTACGTTAATCAAAAGACTAGTGATTCTAGCTTCAAGACTCAAGTCATTGCTAGCCTCTTGAAGGAATATAATGTGACTGTCAAGGATAAGACCTACAGTTCACTCTTCAGTCAATACGGTCTGAATGGCAATTCAACTTCAAGCTCCTCAAAATCTAAATAAAAGCTAGTTTTTAATCTAAGATTGAGAATTGTTTAAAATCTACCAGTTCAGAAATCTGGCGGTCGCTGCGAGCCAGACGGGTAATTTAAACATGCTACTCAAGATCAAAATCAAATAAGTGATGAAGAATGACAGGTTCATTAAATGGAGGTGGTACCGCGGCCATGTTCGCCCTCCCCATTGTTGAGCTTGTCTTTTTTAGCTATTCTTAACTCATGTAGGAATGAGTCACTGGAGATGATAAGAAGGAATGAAGTTATGGAGATATTTTTAATCAACAGAAAGACTTGGAAGTTTAGTCCGCTGCATTTTTCTATTGACAATAATCAAGGCCAAGCTCTTTATCGGCCGGAATATACTCTGACCAAACATGGCAACTATACGACAGGCTTTGTCCTCAAAGAGGTTACGAGCGGTCGGTTGGTTGGTCAAGCTAGCAAAGTTAAACCAACCAAACCTGACCATCAGGTTCAAACTTCAACAGGCTTTAATTTTCGGCTTTATAAACATGGCTTTTCGCGGGCTATTGATTTACCTGGTTTTACGATTCAGGATGATCTCTGGATCCTAAATTTTAGATTAATTCAAAATGCAGATGGTCAGGTTTTGGCCGATATTGGTCACTCGCTCCAATTCATTAAGGATAGTATTCAAGTTAGTCTCTATAATCAAACCTACCGAGACTTTGTTTTAACCTTGGTAGCAGATGTTCTTTACTTCAACGCGGATGGTTATTTAAAACCAGATTTAAATAACTCTAATAGTTATTAGTGGGGAGATAAGATGAAAACTTTTAAAATTAAACAAAAACTTTTTTCGCTGGGAGGCAAGTTCACCATCAGCGATGAATTAGGCCTGCCCTGCTATCAGGTTGAGGGCAGCCTCTTCAAGATTCCCAAGACCTTTAAAATCATGGATATGCAGGGCAATCTGGTTGGCCAGATTGATAGGCAGTTCTTTAGTCTTCTGCCCAAGTTCCAAGTTAACTTGGCCAATGGCCAGTCTTTCACTATCAAGAAGGATTTGACCCTTATCAAACCTCACTATTCCATTGCCAACCTAGGCATGGAGGTGCAGGGTAATTTCTGGGATATGAATTTCCAGCTCTATCAAAATGGTCAGGCGATCGCTCGAATTGACCAAGAGTGGCTGAAATTGACTTCTACCTACAATATCCAGGTCTTTGATGACGCATACTGTGATCTAGTCATTTCCCTAGTTATCGCCATTGACTATGTCAAAGAGCAGCAGTCAGGAGCTGCAGCCAATTAGTCGGCCTATAAGGACAAGATTATAAAAAATAAGAGAGGAATTTTTTTCAATGAAACAATTAAGCTCAGCACAAATTCGTCAAATGTGGTTGGATTTCTGGAAATCCAAAGGTCATGCCGTAGAACCATCCGCTAACCTGGTTCCGGTCAACGACCCAACTCTGCTCTGGATTAACTCTGGTGTTGCAACCCTCAAGAAATATTTTGACGGCTCTGTCACTCCAGAAAATCCTCGGATTACCAATGCTCAAAAGTCTATCCGGACCAATGATATTGAGAATGTCGGGAAAACCGCCCGTCACCATACCATGTTTGAAATGCTGGGGAATTTCTCTATCGGTGATTATTTCCGTGACCAAGCTATTGAGTGGGGTTACGAGCTCCTGACGAGTCCAGAATGGTTTGACCTGCCTAAGGAAAAACTCTTTGTCACCTATTATCCAGATGATAAAGATACCTACAACCGTTGGATTGCCTGCGGTATGGATGCCAGCCACATGGTACCGATCGAAGACAACTTCTGGGAAATCGGTGCCGGCCCTTCTGGTCCCGATACGGAGATCTTCTTTGACCGAGGCGAAGACTTCGACCCAGACCATGTTGGTCTCAAACTCTTGGCCGAAGATATTGAAAACGACCGCTATATCGAAATCTGGAATATCGTTCTCTCTCAATTCAATGCTGACCCTAAGTTGGACCGCAAGGATTACCAAGAACTGCCAAGCAAGAACATTGATACAGGGGCTGGTTTGGAGCGTCTAGCTGCCGTCATGCAAGGGGCTAAGACCAATTTTGAAACCGACCTCTTCATGCCAATTATTCGTGAAGTTGAAAAGCTGTCTGGCAAGACCTATGATCCAGATGGCGACAATATGAGCTTCAAAGTGGTGGCTGACCACATTCGGGCCCTCAGCTTTGCCATCGGTGATGGGGCCCTACCAGGAAATGAAGGCCGAGGCTATGTTCTCCGCCGTCTCCTTCGCCGGGCAGTCATGCACGGTCGCAAGTTGGGCATCCAAGAAACCTTCCTCTACAAGTTGGTGCCAACGGTTGGTAAAATCATGGAATCCTACTACCCCGAAATTCTGGAAAAACAGGATTTCATTCAAAAGATTGTCAAGCGGGAAGAAGAAACCTTTGCCCGCACCATTGATGCTGGTACTGGCCATTTGGAAGACCTTCTGGACCAACTCCAGGCAGCTGACAAGGATACCCTAGAAGGTAAGGATATCTTCAAACTTTATGATACCTATGGATTCCCAGTTGAATTGACCGAAGAAATGGCTGAGGATAAGGGCTACAAGATTGACCATGCCGGTTTCCAAGCTGCCATGAAGGAACAGCAAGAGCGGGCACGGGCAGCTGTTGTCAAGGGCGGTTCTATGGGCATGCAAAATGAAACCCTGGCTGGTATCGTCGAAGAATCCAGCTTCAGCTATGAAAAAGAGGCCTTGGATTCTAGCCTTTCTGTCATCATTGTTGATAATGAACGAGTTGAGGTGGCTGAGGCAGGTCAAGAAGCCCTCTTGGTCTTCAAGGAAACTCCCTTCTATGCGGAAATGGGTGGCCAGGTAGCCGACAAGGGAGAAATCCAAGATCAAGATGGCCAAGTTCTGGCTCGTGTTCTGGATGTCCAAAAAGCTCCTAATGGTCAAGCCCTCCACAAGATAGAAGTCTTGGCTGATTTGCAACTGGGACAAAGCTACCACTTGGAAATTGACCACAAGCGTCGCTATGCGGTTGAAAAGAACCACACGGCGACCCACCTCCTCCACGCCGCCCTCCACAAGGTTATCGGCAACCATGCTACCCAAGCTGGTTCCCTCAATGAGGAAGAATTCCTGCGTTTCGACTTCACCCACTTTGAAGCTGTGACTGCTCAAGAGCTCCGTCGCATTGAAGAAGAAGTTAACCAACAGATTTGGCAGGCTGTCGCTGTTAAAACTATCGAAACTGATATTGATACCGCCAAGGAAATGGGTGCCATGGCCCTCTTTGGTCAAAAGTATGGCGAGGAAGTCCGAGTGGTTATGATTGGTGACTATTCTATCGAGCTCTGTGGTGGTACCCACCTGGGCAATACCTCAGAAATTGGCCTCTTCAAGATTGTCAAGGAAGAAGGAATCGGTTCAGGTACCCGTCGGATTCTAGCCCTGACCGGTCAACAAGCCTTTGAAGCCTTCCGCAAACAAGAAGATGCTCTCAAGAAAGTGGCTGCCACCCTTAAGGTGCCTCAATTAGAACAAGTGCCAGCCAAGGTTGCCAGTCTCAATGAAGCTAACCGTGACCTGCAAAAAGAAGTAGCAGAGCTCAAAGAAAAGGCAGCTGCAGCTGCTGCAGGCGATGTCTTCAAGGATGTTAAGGAAGCAGCTGGCCACCGCTATATCGCCAGCCAAGTCCAAGTCTCTGATGCCGGAGCCCTACGGACCTTTGCGGATAAGTGGAAGCAAGCCGATTACTCCGACGTTCTCGTCCTGGCTGCAGCTATTGGCCAAAAGGTTAATGTTCTGGTTGCCAGCAAGGACAAGGCTGTACCAGCTGGTAAGCTGATTAAGGAGCTAGCACCAATCGTCAACGGTCGTGGTGGCGGTAAGCCAGACATGGCCATGGCCGGTGGCTCAGACGCCTCCGCCATCCAAGCCCTCCTGGACGCCGTAGCCGACAAACTCTAAATTAAGCGACAAAATCAAGATAGAAATGAAAGACCAAGCCCCATCGGTTTGGTTTTTTCTATAGGTCTTAATGAAGCGAGCCAAAATGGCGAAGCTGAATTTAGAGCTATTGGTGCAGATTTCACATTGTGAAATCTACGTTCCAAACTAGTCCTTAGCGATTGTGTAGCAGAGCTTAGGGGCATTGACCCAGTTTTCTACAGCTCTTAGCGAGACTTTACAAAAGAGCTTAGAGCTGTTGACTTAGTTTTGCGAAGCAAAGACTAAGATCCGTAAGCCCGTTAGGGCTGAGAACGAGGTTCCTTATACTCTTTAAAGTTCAAAACTTGCTATTTTTTACTCCAACATAGACACAATTCACTAAAAAAGCCGAGTATTTTAGCTGGATGACAGAATGATAAAGTGATACTTTCGCCAAAGTGGCATTATTAGCAACAAGAACGGTTGTTGCTAATAACGGAAATTTTGAGACTGAGGCTCAAAATTTATCACGGGGCAAAGACATCAGCTACTAAAGTAGCGATGTTTAACGCCGATCCCTATAGCGATTGGCTAGCCCCCTGATTAACTCGCTCAAGCCAGTAAAATCGACTGACCTAACCTCGTGTTGCAATGAAACTTCATAAGAAGTTTGCTTGCGTCCGCACTTTTTAAGAAAGTATCAAATTGATAGTTTTGATTTTAACTCAGTATTGTTTTTCTTAACAACGCTAACTAGAAAGCTGAAACTGGAATAAGGCCACTTAACTGTTGAAGTGCTTGCCAGAACAGCAGCAATGCTATAAAATAAGGTTGAAAACGTTTACTGAATTATTTGCCTGGATCATAATCTATAGAAAAGGAGGACATATTTATGACCTTGCTCCAAGAAATCAATGTCAGGGACAATAAGTGGTTAATCGTGGTCTTGAACCTAGCCGCCCTCTTAGCCTTTTTCCCATTTCTCTTCCTCTTTCTTGGACTTTACAGTTTGGTAACTGGCAGTCCAGAAATCCGTTTTGGCTTTAACCTCTGGGATCCTTTTCTGGAGCTCTTCTTGCTAGTTGTCATCCTTATTTTGCACGAGGGGATTCATGGTATCTTTTTCAAACTCTTTAAGCCTGAGAATAAGGTTAAGTTTGGTGTGATTTGGAAGTCGCTCATGCTCTATGCCACTAGCCCTGGCTCCCTCTACTCCAGAGGACAAATGCTGATCATCGGCTTAGCTCCCTTTATTGTTAACAGTCTCCTCTTAACCCTCCTTCTAGCTCTAGGTTGGCTACCCGCTTTTTATTACATCTTCCTAGCCAGCCTTCACGCCGCTGGCTGTGTTGGAGATTTCTATTACGTTTATGTCCTAGCTTGGAAACATCGTAGTCACAAGATTCTAGTCGAAGACACCGAGAATGGCCTCAAAATTTTTCAGGCCTAGACTCGAGTATAATTCAAATTCCCTAGCAAATAGAATGATAGACCAAGTCCATTTAGGCTTGGTTTTTCTTTGACAATCATCTAATTAAACTATATAATCAGTATTACTGATAATCAGAAAGGGTGATTAGTTTTGATTTTAGAAGATTCTTGGGGTTATAGCTTGAGTAAGGTTGCTCAGAAGATGGACAGTCAATTTGCCCAACAGCTGGAAAAAATTGGTCTGGATTATCGGGATTCTCGCTATTATGGGGTTCTTCTAGCTATTCATACCTATCCAAATCTGACTCAGATCAAGATAGGAGAACAGCTGAACTTAGATAGAACGACCATTGGGCAACTAATTGATCAGCTAGAAGAGAAAGGATTTGTTGCAAGGGAGCGTAACCCCAAAGATAGACGACAAAACATTTTGGTCTTAACTTCCAAGGGAAAAAAGACCGTTAAAGAGATATGGCAAGAAATGCGTGCCGTGGAAATGGCTGTCATTGCCAATCTAAGTGATAGCCAAAGGGAAACTTTCTTAGCCATTGCCAAAGCAATCAGAGGAAAATAAAATGACGAAACTTGAACTATTAGAAACCTACCTAAGCCTCTATATTAACCATTTTGAGGTATTGAAAGCCATGGAAGCAGAAGCATCACCCTATGTTATTTTGGACGTCCGAAATGCACCAGCTCATGTCAAGAAAGACCAGATCAAAGGAGCTCTGGCGATTCCTGCAAAAGACTTAGCCAATCAGCTTGAACATTTAGATAAAAAGAAAACTTATGTTGTCTATGACTGGAATAGTGGTACCACACTAGGAAAGCAAGCACTTTTCATATTATTATCAGCTGGCTTTGAGGCTTATGAACTCTCGGGTGCCCTCGAAGGCTGGAAAGGTATGAACCTGCCAATCGAAGCAGTCCAGTAATCATCAACTAATTAGTAACCAGGCCCAGATGGGTTTGGCTTTTCTATAGCTATTAATGAAGTGAGCTAGAATGGAGAAGCTGAATTTAGAGCCATTTCTGTCACACTCCCGCACAGTTGATTAGGAGGGCCGCTTTCACTTGCCAGGCAAGGGAAAAGAGCCTCCAATCAACCACTGCGTCAAGTTGTTTAATGCCTAAAATAGGAAAGTAGCTAGGTTTTGTCTCCATCTACGTTCCAAATTAGTCTTTTGCAATTGCCAAACAGAACTTAGGCACATTGACCCAGTTTTCTACAGCTCTTAGCGAGACTGTACAAAAGATGACTTAGTTTTGCGAAGCAAAGACTAAGATCCTTAAGCCCGTTAGGGCTGAGAACTAGGTTCCTAATCATGTTCTAAGCAAGCCCCCAAATCCCCGCTCCCATATAAAGGACGGGCAAACTAATTCGTCAAAACTTCTTATTTTCTAAGTTCAGAATAATCAGACAATAGAAATTGTGTTAAAATATAGGCAAGTTTGTCGTGAAGGGTGGTAGTTTATGCGTGTTTCTCTAATTCAGATGGCGGTTTCCTTTGGTCGGCCTCAGGAAAATTTTGCTCGGGTCTTGCAACTTTTAAATCAGGCAGTCCAAGAAGAGCCTGATGTCATTGTCCTGCCGGAAATGTGGAATACGGGCTATGCCCTATCTGATTTGGCTCAACTATCTGATAAGGAAGGCCAGAAAACTCAGGAATTGCTCAGCCAGTTTGCCAGAGAGCACAAGGTTGCCCTCGTTGCTGGCTCGGTAGCTGTCCAGGAAGCTGGTCAATTTTTCAACCGGACCTATGTCTACGGAAAGGACGGCCAGCTTCTGTCCAGCTACGATAAGGTCCATCTTTTTGGATTGATGGCAGAAGACCAGTACCTGACCGCAGGTCAGCAAGAGAGTCATTTTGAACTAGCAGGAGTCAAGGCTAGCAATGTCATCTGCTATGATATCCGTTTTCCTGAATGGTTGCGGACCCTCATGGCTGACGGTGCCCAAATTCTCTTTGTTGTGGCTGAGTGGCCCCAGGATCGCATGGAGCAGTGGGAGATCCTTCTCAAGGCACGGGCCGTGGAAAACCAGACCTTTGTCGTAGCAGTCAACCGAGTAGGAGATGATCCCGATAATCATTTTAACGGTCATTCCCTGATTATCAATCCATTAGGCCAAGTTATTCTCCAAGCCTCCGATGATCAGGAAGGCATCTTTACAGCGGACTTGGACTTGACCCAAGTGGACCAAACTCGTGGTCATATTCCTGTCTTTGACGACCGCAAGCCAGAGCTTTATCATTGAGGAGGACGGTATGAAATTTGAAGAATCGCAATTATTGAAGGGCCTGCCCAAGCAATTTTTTGCTAACCTAGTGGCCAAGGTCAATGCCAAGATAGCTCAAGGGGCCGATGTTATCAATCTAGGTCAGGGTAATCCTGATCAGCCCACCTATGACTTTATTGTGGAAGCCTTACAGGCCTCGGCAGCCAAGCCTGCATCCCACAAATATTCCCTCTTTCGAGGGAACCCTCCCTTCAAGGAGGCCGCAGCTGACTTTTACAAGGAAAATTATGGGATTGCTCTAGACAGTCAGAAGGAAATCTGCGTTTTAGGCGGATCCAAAATTGGCTTGGTTGAGCTTCCTTGGGCTCTGATGAATCCTGGCGACCTGCTCTTGTTACCGGACCCTGGCTATCCCGACTACCTCTCAGGTGTAGCCTTGGGACGAGTAGACTATGAAACCTTCCCTCTGCTGGCTGAGAATGACTTTCTGCCAGATTTAGCAGCCATTCCCGAAGAGATCGCCCGAAGGGCTAAATTTATCTATATCAACTATCCCAATAATCCGACAGGAGCTGTCGCCACATCTGACTTCTACCAAGACTTAGTGGCCTGGGCTAAGAAGTACCAAGTGGGTGTCGTCAGCGACTTTGCCTATGGTGCCCTGGGCTACCAGGGCTATGAAAATCCTAGCTTTCTGTCTACACCGGGGGCCAAGGAGGTCGGTATTGAACTCTATACCTTCTCCAAGACCTTTAACATGGCCGGCTGGCGATTGGCCTTTGCGGCTGGGAATGCCGATATGATTGAAGCCCTCAACCTCATTCAAGACCACCTCTTCGTCAGCATCTTTCCTGCTATTCAAGATGCTGGAGTAGCGGCCCTTTTGGATCCACAGGCCAAGGAAGCTATTGTCCAGCTCAATCAGATCTACGACCAAAGACGGGAGGCTTTTGTCCAAGCGTCAGCCAAGATTGGTTGGCAGGCCTTTCCTTCCAAGGGTTCCTTTTATGCCTGGATGCCAGTCCCTAGGGGTTACACTAGCCAAAGTTTCGCGGACCTCTTGCTAGAGAAGGCCCATGTTGCGGTTGCACCAGGAGTGGGCTTTGGTCAAGCAGGCGATGGCTATGTCAGAATCGGTCTTCTGGTTGAACCAGAACGCCTGGCTGAAGCAGTAGAACGGATAGGAGCCCTAAACCTATTTGGATAGGCGGTTTCTTGAAAACTATCAATTAAAGTTGAGGAAGTATTTCCACCAAGTCAGTGAAATTTTCTCAGTTCTAGCCAAGTTCATCTGAGCTTGGCTTTTTTATGGTTAAATTGCTTTTGATTTTTATTAGAATTGACTTCAATTGAGAGTAATCTTAATCTATAAGATTGGCAAAATAGAATGGACATGATACAATAAAGAGTAATGACATACGATTTGGCATTGGCTTACAGGGATAAGATTAAAGGAACGTGGCGGGAGAGGCCCAGATGGAACTGATTGAGGATTTAAATATTTTACAGAGAAAGGCATTATCAGTAGGGCTGCTTTGCGCCAGCCTTTTGCTCTGTATACCCTTCTTTTTCTTTTTTTCTTGGCTGTCCAGACTGACTATTGGCATTTCCAATATCTTTTTTAATTATTGGTGGGAGCCTTTTTTCGCTCCCTTTGCTTTGGCCCTTTTATTGGTTATCCACGAGGGGATTCATGGCTTTTATTTCAAACTTTTCAAGCCTGAGAATCCTTTGAAGTATGGTACTGATTGGCGTTTGGGCCTCTTTAATGCCACCAGTCCTGGTTCTCGATATCCTAGAAGCCAGATGCTAATTATTTATTTGGCCCCCTTTGTCCTGACCAGCCTGCTCTTGACCCTGCTTCTAGCCTTGGGGACACTTTCTCCCCTTGCCTATCTCTTTTTAGCAGTCATTCACACAGCCATGTGCGTAGGAGATTTTTACTTTTCCTACCTCTTGCTTTGGAAATACCGCAAGTATTCGATTTTGGTTGAGGATACAGAAACTGGTATTAAAATTTTTAGTCTTGAATAAACCAAGTGGCATCTGTACTTTATTAGTCTTATCATAGAAATAACCCTAGCATGGTTCGCGCTAGGGTTATTGTGTTTTTGAAAATAGATTTATCTAGAGTCAAGGTTGACTACAATTTTGTAATCTTAGTCTAAAATCAGAAATTTCTTGATAAAAGGAAAGAGTAGCAGTAGGGCGACTATACAGGCCAGGGTCTCGCCTAAGAAAGACGAGCCGTTGATGATGGCTGAATATAGGAGAGCAGACTGTCCTTTCGGAGCATAGCTGCCCCAAAAGAGGATACCTGCGATAAAATGAATACAGTAGCGAGCCAGACTTCCGATGAGAACTCCTACTACCATAAGACTCAGGCTTCTGACGGTCTGATTTTTTTTCAGGCTTTGGTTAAGCCAGGGCTTGATTAGACCGGCAAAGCCAATCAGGCTAAAGGCAATAAAGTATTCTAGGAAACCTTGCCATAGGTTGAGCCAGCCTCCAGCTGCTTGCCCGAGAGCGACCTGGAGGATGCCCCAGATGAAACCGGCCATGATAGCAGGTTTGGCTCCTCGCCGAAAAGCGAGCAGAAAGATGGGGGTCATCTTGAAGGACAAGGAAATCCAGGGCCCGATGGCTAAAGGTTGCGTGAAAATATCCAGAACCATAGCTAAACCAGCGAAGATAGCAATTTCAGCTAGGCCTGCAACATGTGATCTTTGCATAAAAAAATCCTTCCTAACCCAGTTGGACTGGGCAAATGTCAATTGATTTGCCACAATCAAAACTGGGACGAGGAAGGTTAGCTCTCTCATCTCTGGTTTGCACATCCCTTACGCAGGCATTACCCTGTTCAGGTTCAAAGAGTTTAGGCCCCAGCTAGGAATCCTACCTAGCTGTCACCATTCTCAGCAAAAGCTCCTCTTGTGACATGGTCATAGTAACAGATAATCTGTTTAATTTCAAGCAGATTTAATAGCCTCCAGGAAACTTGAAATAAAACTGAAATAAAACTGAATTTTTTATAAAGCCTAGATTAAGCAATCGTTTGCATTGACAATCACTAGATAAGTGTTATTATAGATAGTATTGTAACGAAACATTTCAGATGTTACAAAAATGTAAATTGGAGGGAATTATAATATGCAACGAAAAGAGACTTTTGGGTTTCGCAAAAGTAAAATCAGTAGGACCCTTTGTGGTGCCTTACTAGGAACTGCTATCTTAGCGTCTGTAACAGGTCAAAAGGCGCTCGCTGAAGAAACAAGTACCACTTCAACTTCGGGGGTTAATACCGCAGTCGTTGGGACGGAGACTGGGAATCCCGCCACCAACCTGCCTGACAAACAGGACAATCCAAGTTCGCAAGCCGAGACAAGTCAGGCCCAAGCCGGTCAAAAGACAGGGGCAATGTCAGTAGATGTGTCTACAAGTGAGCTTGACGAAGCTGCTAAAAGTGCCCAAGAAGCTGGTGTGACCGTTTCGCAGGATGCTACCGTCAATAAAGGGACAGTAGAAACTTCTGACGAAGCTAACCAAAAAGAAACCGAAATCAAGGATGACTACAGCAAGCAAGCAGCAGACATCCAAAAGACAACAGAAGACTACAAGGCAGCTGTGGCTGCTAACCAAGCCGAAACAGACCGAATCACTCAAGAAAACGCGGCTAAGAAGGCCCAATACGAACAAGATTTGGCGGCCAACAAGGCAGAAGTGGAACGCATTACCAATGAGAATGCGCAAGCCAAGGCTGATTACGAAGCTAAGCTGGCTCAATATCAAAAGGACCTAGCAGCCGTTCAACAAGCTAATAATGACAGTCAAGCAGCCTACGCTGCGGCCAAGGAAGCCTACGACAAAGAATTGGCTCGGGTTCAAGCTGCTAATGCCGCTGCTAAGAAAGAATACGAAGAGGCTCTAGCTGCCAACACCACTAAGAATGAGCAAATCAAGGCAGAAAACGCCGCTATCCAGCAACGCAATGCCCAAGCTAAGGCAGATTACGAAGCCAAGTTGGCTCAATATGAAAAAGATTTAGCCGCAGCCCAGTCTGGTAATGCTACAAATGAAGCGGACTACCAAGCTAAGAAGGCAGCTTATGAACAAGAGTTAGCGCGCGTGCAAGCCGCTAATGCAGCTGCCAAGCAGGCCTACGAACAAGCTCTAGCTGCCAACACGGCCAAGAACGCCCAAATCACGGCCGAAAATGAGGCTATCCAGCAGCGCAATGCGCAAGCTAAGGCTAACTATGAAGCTAAATTAGCCCAATATCAAAAGGATTTGGCCGCAGCTCAATCTGGTAACGCCGCTAATGAGGCAGACTACCAAGAAAAATTAGCAGCCTATGAAAAGGAACTGGCTCGTGTGCAAGCAGCTAATGCCGCTGCCAAGCAAGAATATGAGCAGAAAGTTCAGGAAGCTAATGCTAAAAATGCCGAAATTACGGAAGCCAACCGTGCTATCCGTGAACGCAATGCCAAGGCCAAGACAGACTATGAACTCAAACTGTCTAAGTACCAAGAAGAGCTTGCTCAGTACAAGAAGGACCTAGCGGAATACCCAGCTAAACTCCAAGCCTATCAAGATGAACAAGCCGCAATCAAGGCAGCTCTGGAAGAGTTGGAAAAGCACAAGAATGAAGATGGGAACCTCAGTGAGCCCTCAGCCCAGAGTCTGGTCTATGACTTGGAGCCCAATGCTCAGATTTCCCTAGTGACCGATGGGAAGCTACTGAAAGCCTCCGCCCTTGATGAAGCCTTTAGCCACGATACTGAACAATATAACAAACACAACCTGCAGCCAGATAATCTAAATATAACCTATCTGGAGCAGGCTGATGATGTGGCCTCCTCAGTAGAGCTCTTTGGTAATTTCGGTGATAAGGCTGGTTGGACAACCACTGTCAGCAATGGTTCAGAAGTTAAGTTTGCCTCTGTCCTCCTCAAGCGTGGCCAGAGTGCTACAGCCACCTATACCAACCTGAAAAACTCTTACTACAATGGTAAGAAAATTTCTAAGGTGGTCTACAAGTATACGGTTGACCCTGACTCCAAGTTTCAAAATCCTACTGGTAACGTTTGGTTAGGTATCTTTACTGACCCAACCCTAGGGGTCTTTGCCTCAGCCTATACGGGTCAAAACGAGAAGGATACCTCTATCTTTATCAAGAATGAATTCACCTTCTACGATGAAGACGGTAATCCCATCGACTTTGATAATGCCCTCTTGTCAGTTGCCTCCCTTAACAGGGAACACAATTCCATTGAGATGGCCAAGGACTACAGCGGTACCTTCGTTAAGATTTCTGGCTCATCCATTGGTGAAAAAAATGGCATGATCTATGCGACCGACACCCTCAACTTTAAAAAGGGTGAAGGCGGTTCCCTTCACACCATGTACACCAGAGCAAGTGAGCCTGGTTCAGGTTGGGACTCTGCTGATGCTCCTAATTCTTGGTATGGTGCTGGTGCTGTCAGAATGTCCGGCCCAAACAACTACATCACTTTGGGGGCAACCTCAGCGACCAATGTTCTCAGCCTAGCTGAAATGCCACAGGTACCTGGTAAAGATAATACTGCTGGTAAAAAACCAAATATCTGGTATTCCCTTAATGGTAAGATTCGGGCAGTCAATGTCCCTAAGGTGACCAAGGAAAAACCAACCCCACCAGTTGAGCCAACCAAGCCAGACGAGCCAGTCTATGAAGTTGAGAAGGAATTGGTAGATCTGCCAGTTGAACCAAGCTACGAAAAGGAACCAACACCACCAAGCAAGACTCCAGACCAAAATATCCCAGACAAACCAGTAGAGCCTACTTATGAGGTTGAAAAGGAGCTGGAACCGGCACCAGTTGAGCCAAGCTACGAAAAGGAACCAACGCCACCAAGCAAGACTCCGGATCAAGCGATTCCAGACAAACCGGTAGAGCCAACCTATGAGGTTGAAAAGGAGTTGGAACCAGTACCTGTAGAACCAAACTACGAAAAGGAACCAACCCCGCCTCAGTCAACCCCAGACCAAGAAGAGCCCACCAAACCGGTGGAACCAAGCTACCAAAGCTTGCCAACCCCACCAGTGGCACCGACTTATGAAAAGGTTCCTGGTCCTGTCAGTGTGCCAACGGTTCGGTACCACTACTATAAACTAGCGGTCCAACCCGGCGTCACCAAGGAAATCAAAAACCAGGATGACCTGGATATTGACAAGACCCTGGTGGCTAAGCAGTCGACGGTTAAGTTCCAATTGAAGACAGCAGACCTGCCAGCCGGTCGTCCAGAAACGACCTCCTTTGTCTTGATGGATCCTCTGCCAAGCGGTTACCAACTTAATCTGGAAGCTACCAAGGTCGCCAGCCCAGGCTTTGAAGCTAGCTATGATGCCATGACCCATACGGTAACCTTCACCGCAACCGCTGAGACCTTGGCGGCGCTCAACCAGGATCTGACCAAGGCCGTGGCGACTATCTACCCAACAGTTGTGGGACAAGTCCTCAACGATGGCGCTACCTACACCAATAACTTCACCCTGATGGTCAATGATGCTTACGGTATTAAATCCAATATCGTTCGCGTGACCACACCAGGGAAACCTAACGACCCAGACAACCCAAGCAACAACTACATCACCCCGCACAAGGTCAACAAGAATGAAAACGGTGTGGTGATTGATGGTAAGTCCGTCCTAGCTGGTACCACCAACTACTATGAATTGACTTGGGACCTGGACCAATACAAGGGCGATAAATCGGCCAAGGAGACCATCCAAAAAGGCTTCTTCTATGTGGATGACTATCCTGAAGAAGCGCTGGACTTGCGCACCGACCTGATTAAGCTGACCGATGCCAACGGCAAGGCGGTCACTGGTGTCAGCGTGGCTGACTACGCCAGTCTGGAGGCCGCACCAGCAGCTGTTCAAGACATGCTCAAGAAGGCCAACATTACCCCTAAGGGAGCCTTCCAAGTCTTTACCGCTGACGATCCTCAGGCCTTCTACGATGCCTATGTGGTTACCGGAACTGACCTGACCATCGTCACTCCAATGACGGTCAAGGCTGAGATGGGCAAGATCGGTGGTAGCTATGAAAACAAGGCCTACCAGATTGACTTTGGTAATGGCTATGAATCTAATATTGTGATTAACAATGTGCCGCAAATCAATCCTGAAAAGGATGTGACCTTGACCATGGATCCAGCGGATAGTACCAATGTGGATGGACAGACCATCGCCCTCAATCAGGTCTTTAACTACCGTCTCATCGGTGGTATCATTCCAGCGGACCATGCCGAAGAGCTCTTTGAGTACAGCTTTAGCGATGACTATGACCAAACTGGAGACCAGTACACGGGCCAATACAAGGCCTTTGCCAAGGTTGACCTGACCCTCAAGGATGGTACAATCATCAAGGCGGGTACTGACTTGACTTCATATACAGAAGCGCAAGTTGATGAAGCTAATGGCCAAATTGTTGTGACCTTCAAGGAAGATTTCTTGCGGTCTGTGTCTGTAGACTCGGCCTTCCAAGCGGAAGTCTACCTACAGATGAAGCGGATAGCCGTCGGGACCTTTGCCAATACCTATGTCAATACGGTCAATGGAATTACCTATAGCTCTAATACGGTAAGGACCAGCACACCAGAGCCGAAGCAGCCAAGTCCAGTGGATCCTAAGACCACTACTACGGTAGTCTTCCAGCCTCGTCAGGGCAAGGCTTATCAGCCAGCGCCGCCAGCAGGAGCTCAATTGCCAGCCACAGGGGATAGTAGCAATGCTTACCTGCCACTTTTAGGCCTCGTAAGCCTGACTGCTGGCTTTAGCCTGTTAGGACTGCGCCGGAAGCAGGACTAAAGAATCCAACAAGAAAAAATGGGAAAGTTTGCCTTTCTCATTTTTTATATTCCCAGCTAGCTGAAGTAGTCAAGAAGTACTCTTAGAAAACCCTAGAGAACATTAGCTAACTTTTCCAAACCGATAGATGTTTATTTTAGTCTAAGTATGGTATAATAAGTAGGTTGCACAAGTGGGTGTAACCTATTTATAATTTATACTCCTAAGGGCTGGACAGGCTTAGGTGGACACGGTTCCTCTGAAGGTCTCTACCTCCCCTTTAAAGAGTATCAAGCTTGATAAGGTGGCCTCGCACCACCTTTTAGAAAGAAGAATTCATTGAAATTTACTGAATTACATTTAGCAGAAGATATTCTGCAAGCCGTTGAAAAAGCTGGTTTTGTTGAACCATCCCCAATTCAAGAAATGACCATTCCCCTAGCCTTAGAAGGCAAGGATGTTATCGGTCAAGCCCAAACAGGGACTGGTAAAACTGCGGCCTTTGGCCTACCAACTCTCAACAAAATTGACATTGATAATAATGTCATTCAAGCCTTAGTCATCGCTCCAACGCGGGAATTGGCGGTTCAAAGCCAGGAAGAACTTTTCCGCTTTGGTCGTGAAAAGGGTGTTAAGGTCCGTTCGGTTTACGGCGGCTCCAGCATTGACAAGCAAATCAAGGCCCTGCGTTCAGGTGCCCACATTGTTGTCGGAACCCCTGGCCGTCTCCTAGACTTGATTAAACGAAAAGCTCTTAAGCTCAATCATATTGAGACCTTGATCTTGGATGAAGCTGATGAAATGCTCAATATGGGCTTCTTGGAAGACATTGAAGCCATCATTAGCCATGTGCCTGATGAGCGGCAAACTTTGCTCTTCTCAGCAACCATGCCGGATGCTATCAAGCGGATTGGTGTCAAGTTCATGAAAGAGCCTGAGCACGTCAAGATTGCTGCCAAGGAGTTGACCAGCGACAATGTTGAACAATTCTATATCCGAGTTAAGGAACGTGAAAAATTTGATACCATGACTCGACTGATTGATGTCGAACAGCCGGAATTGTCTATCGTCTTTGGTCGGACCAAACGTCGGGTGGATGAGTTGACACGTGGTCTCAAGCTGCGTGGATACCGAGCAGAGGGCATCCATGGGGACTTGGATCAAAACAAACGTCTGCGGGTTATTCGTGATTTTAAGAACGATAATCTGGACATCTTAGTAGCCACCGATGTCGCTGCCCGTGGCCTAGATATTTCTGGTGTGACCCATGTCTATAACTATGATATTCCCCAAGACCCAGAAAGCTATGTCCACCGGATTGGTCGGACAGGACGTGCCGGTAAGTCCGGTAAGTCTGTGACCTTCGTTTCTCCAAATGAAATGGGCTATCTCTCTATTATTGAGAATCTGACCAAGAAACGCATGAAAGGCCTCAAACCAGCCTCAGCTCAGGATGCTTTCCAAGCTAAGAAGGCTGTTGCCCTCAAGAAAATTGAACGAGACTTCTCTGATGAAAGTATTCGCTCCAACTTTGATAAATTCAAGGGTGATGCCATCAAGCTGGCAGGCGAGTTTTCTCCAGAAGAATTGGCCCTCTACATCCTTAGCCTAACCGTTCAGGATCCAGAAACCATGCCCGAGGTTGAAATCTCACGGGAACGTCCTCTGCCATTTAAACCATCAGGTTCTAACCGTGGTGGCGGAAAGGGCGGTCGCAATAGTCGTGGTCGTGGTGGTCGTGATCGCTACCGCCGTGATAATCGAGACGGCAATGGTCGCCGTGACTTCAAACGCAAGTCTAATAAGAATTTCAGGGACTTCGACAAGAAAGACAATAAGCGACCTCACCGCACCTCTAGCGAAAAGAAAAATGGCTTCGTTATCCGCAATAAGGGTGATCGCTAAACCTAGCTATAAATTATCGTAAAGGCTCAACCAAAAATGGTTAGGCCTTTTAAGTTCTTGGCGCTGGGGAAGCGGACTTAGAGGCCGCCCCGTCTAGAGTAGAGTGAAAAATATTTTCTATCATTAGTTAATCAAGAAGCAGGTAAGACAAGATAAGCAGAGGCCAAAAGACCCAATCATTAAAAAGACAGGAAAGGCTTACAAAATTACTTGCAAATGAATATAATAAGAGTGAAAAGCATATTTATATACAATCGACCTGTCTTAAGGAGGTGATTCTCATGCCAAGTCGTCAAGATAGACGTTCTACTAAGAAAACTAGCTCCCTTTGGAAGTGGCTAGCTAGCTTGCTAGGCCTCGTTCTAATCGTTTTAGCCGTTTTTGTTTTCACCGAGCAAAAAAGAACCAGTAGTCAAGGAGATAAGGAGACGAAAGTTGCTCAATCAGCGAAAGAGTCCGCTAACAAGGGCCAGTCAGCTTCTAGTTCCGCGGATTCCAATAGCACTACCAAGAAAAGTGGCCAATCTTCAGGTCAGGTCATCTCCAGTGACCTAGTCGGTACCTGGCAGGGTCAGACCCCCGTCAACAATTATGCTGTCACCATGACTTTTCAAGAAAATGGTCAGATTGATGTGACTATTGACTAAGATAATATTAGTCTCACGGTTGGTAGCTTGAAAGAAATCTCTTCTGGCCTCTATCTTTATCAGGACATCAGTCCAGCCGATCAATCCAGCTACTTATTACCAGGTGCTGAATTGGGTGGCACCGGTGGACCGATCAAATTCGGCTACGGTGTAAAGATTGATGGTGATACCATTAAACCAATCTTTTGGCAGATCCAACCTGACCAGGATTTCACAGCTGACAATATGTCCCAAGAGGCCGGTTACCATGGGGAATTCACGCTTAGTCGCAGTCAGTAAGAAAAATCAGATATGGAAAAAAGTAGTCCTACCAAAATGATAGGGCTACTTTTAGTTTAACTAAAGACCTGTACCAGGATACCACCCAGAATTAGGACGATGGCACCGCCCAGCCGGTTGGCCATTTGGGCGAAGGCAATCATTTCCATCCGGTCAGCGGCTGACAGGACAGCGATATTCCCAGTACCACCCATGGAGTTGTTAATCATACCAGCTCCAATGGCTGTTTCAACAGGGAAGAGGCCGAAAATCTTACCCAAGAACCAGCTAGCCAGTCCCATGGAGACAACAGAGGTCAGACTGAGAATAGCAAAGCTTGGCGTCATGGTCTTAAAGAGGATGCTCAAATCCATCATGGCGAGACCAATCCCAGCCAAGACAGCGTGGGTCAAATTGGTCATGATGACTTGATTGAACATGACCACGCAATCTTCCAAGGATTTTGGCACGGCATTAGTGGCCTTGAGAATGAAGACAACGATAATCATAAAGGCATAAGCGTGAACCTTGGGGACAAAGTTATTGAGGATAGCTCCGACTAGGGCAATCCCAAAGGCAAACAAGAGACCGACACCGATTTTACCAGCATCCAGTTCTAATTTTGGCTTTTCCAGTTCAGACTTATCCACATCAATCAGAACTCCGTGACCATTGTACTTGGTTTTAGCAAAGCTACGGGCCAGGATAATGGCTCCAATGATAGCAAAGAGATTCCCCAAAGTCGTTGCCGGTGCCAGCTGACTAAAGATGGCCTGACTGTTTGTGTGCAGAGAACTAGCATAGATTTGCGAGAGCGGCGTAATCCCGGCCCCAACACCACCAGCCATCTGAGCCATGGAGATATAGAGGACCGAATGACCAAAGCCTTGGCCCAGAAGGACACCCATCCCACCGGTTGCCAGAAAACCAACGACCATAGTGACAAGAGAAATTGGAATAAAACGAGCCGAGGCCTTAACGAGGAGGTTGCGGTTCATCCCTAGGATGGCCCCACAAATCAGGGCAGCAATGTAGAAATCTAGGAAGCCCCTACCATTCATAAAAGTATTGGTGGCGGTCACTGCATTTTTGGGAATAATATGGAAGCTATTGAGCAGGGCCGCCAAGAGCAGGGTCATGACAGAGCCTCCACCTAGATAGGTGTTAAAGATTGGTGTCTTTTGTCCAATCCAGTAGAAGAGGTGGCCTAGCAGCACTAGCATAAAGGTAATGCCCAGCATATTTAGTGGCAGCTTACCCAGAGCGATTGCAATGGCCAAGATGACAACTAGACCCGCATAGAGGGGCAGGCTGACACCGGAAATTTTTATCTCATTGAGTTTTTTCATGATCGGTCGAAACCTCCAATTAGTATTGAGGATACCACTTGAGGTCACGAACAGCCTTGGCCATGTCAGTTTCCTTGGCTTGAGCAAGGCCTTGTTCTTGGGCCATCTTAGCAACAGCTTCAGCAACCTTGATAGAAACTTCAGCAACATATTGGAATGGTGGCAGAACAGGAGCCCCTGCTTGACCAGGATCAACCAGACCACTGAGAGAATGAGCAGCAGCACCAATCATTTCATCCGTCAGGAGCTTAGCTTCAGAAGCCAGCATACCAAGGCCAAGACCTGGGTAGATGAGAGCGTTGTTGGCTTGACCGATTTGATAGTCAACGCCCTTGTAGGAAACCGTTCCAGAAGGGACACCGGTTGCAACGAAGGCCTTGCCGTCTGACCATTCGATAACTTGTTCAGCGGTTGCTTCCAGTTTCTTAGTTGGGTTAGAAATTGGGAAGATAACTGGACGCTCAGTATTTTGACACATAGCCTCAACCACTTCCTTGGTGAAGGCACCAGCATTGGTAGAAGTACCGACCAGGATAGTTGGCTTAACGGTCTTAATAACTTGAAGCAGGTCGGTCAGCTCATCAGCATTGGCAAAGTCCGCACGTTTCTTGGCAAATGGCTTTTGAGCTGGTGTCAAATCTTCCATGTCATTAAAGAGCAGGCCTTGTTGGTCAATCATAAAGAAGTGTTTGTAGGCTTCTTCTTCAGAAAGACCTTCGGCTACCATTTCAGCGTGAACCCGTGAAGCAATACCAGCACCAGCAGAACCACCACCGTAGCAGAGGTAAACTTGGTCCGTCAATTTTTCACCCGTAATGTCCAAGGAACCGAAGATACCACCAAGGACAACGATACCAGTTCCTTGAATATCATCGTTGAAGGTTGGGATGTCTTTCTTGTATTTATCAAGAATGGTTGCAGCATTTGAACGACCGAAGTCTTCCCAATGGAGGTAAAGTTTAGGGAAGAGATTTTCAGCAGTTTGGACGAACTTGTCGATAAAATTGTAGTACTTGTCCCCACGCACACGCTCGTGACGGTTACCCAAGTACATTGGGTCATCCAAAAGTTCTTGGCGATTAGTACCAGCGTCGATAACCAAAGGCAGGACAGATGCTGGGTCGATACCAGCAGCGGCAGTATAAACCATCAGTTTACCGACAGAGATGTCCACCCCTTGAACACCCCAGTCACCGATACCCAGAATCCCTTCGGCATCGGTCGCCACAATCAAGCGAATATCACGGTCGCCAGCCGCATTCTTTAAGGTTTCTTCGATATTTTCTGGATGGTTGATGTCCAAATAGGCTGCATATTGAGGGTCAACAAAGAGTTGGCTGTAATTTTCAATAGTGTCAGCGATGGTTGGATCGTAAACGATTGGGTTGAACTCAACAATATGTTGGTTGAAGAGGTAGTAGAAGAGAGTGCGGTTGGTATTGAAAATCTCCATCAAGAAGAGGCGTTTTTCCAAATCTGATGGCTTTTGCAGATAGTGTTGGTAGGCTTGGTCAGCTTGTTCTTCAATGGTTTGAACATATGGGGGCAAGAGACCAATCAGGCCGTGTTCCTTACGTTCTTCCATAGTGAAGGCAGTTCCCTTGTTAAGAAAAGGGTTATTCAAAATGTCATGTGCTTTCATGAAAATTCTCCTCTGATAAATATATAATAGGATAACTCTTGACGAGTTGTCGCCCATTATAGTCCCCCTAAAATCTTATAGTCAAACAGAAGAATTATTATAAATATTATTTATAAGGAACTGGGCTTTGTGGTAAAATAGGGCTGGAGGCTCTCATGAATTTAAAAGATTTTCAGTATTTTCAAGAATTAGCCAAACTCAATTCCTTCACGGCGGTGGCCCAGTCTTTTAAGGTCAGCCAGCCCACCATTACCTATGCGGTCAAGAGGTTGGAAGATTATTTCAATTGTGACCTCTTCATTAAGGATCCCTCCCATCGCTCGGTAATTCTAACCCAGCAGGGGCAAACTTTAGCCCAGCATATTGAGCATATTTTAGAAGAAGTCAGCCAATCCAAGAAAGAAATTGAGCGTGCCAATCAAAAGGTCATCAAGCTTGGTTTCCCTCCTATTATCCGAGCTCGAATTCTCTCCCAGCTGATTGGCCGAGGGGCTGACCTCTCCTTTTTGTCGGCCTTTAGTATGGTGGGAGATGGATCGGTGGACCTCCTGCAAGAGTTGATTGCTGGGGACTTGGATTTCAGTCTCTTGGGCAGTCTTACTTTCCTGGAACATCCCAAGCTAGTTACCAAAGAACTCTACCAGCGGTCCTTTTATATTATGGTGTCAGAAAAACATCCTCTGGCCCAGAAAGAAAGCCTCTCCTTTCAAGAGGTTCTGAGCGAATCCTTTATCCTCTTGGATGAAGGCCATACCCATCTTGAAGCCTTTAAGCAGCTCAATGAAAAATACCATAACCAGGCCAAGGTCCTACTAAAACTGAGCGAGGCCTCCATGATTGGCCAGCTGGTGCGGGAGAACCTAGGCATCACCTTTCTCACCGATTTTGTCCTCTTTTCAGACATTGAGGGCCTAGTCAAAATCCCTCTTGTCCCCGAGGATAATTTCACCTTCCACGTCTCTTACGCCTATCCCAAAGCAGCTGTCCTAGCAGACGCTACCCAGCGACTGATTGAGCTCCTAGAGGCAGTTAAGGAGTGAAAAGGACAGGATTTGTTATGAAAAAACTTATTAAATCGACTCTAGATTAGAAAAATGGCTTAATAAGTAAAAAAAACTTTCCATCCTAGGTCGAAGATAAATTAGAGAAAAACTATGGTCTGTTTTTTCTTTTGCTTTGATAGAACAAAAAATTGAAAATAAAACAAGGAGCAGGCACCTAGCCTACTCCTTATTCTTATGTTCTTCAATGTACTCTAACTTCTCTGCTCGAGTCTTGAGTTTGAATTTGGTTTCAGCTGACATGGCGGCGTTCTTGTGGTTGAAGGTCTCGTAATAGAGCAAGTCGACTGGCAAGCGTGACTTGGTGTATTTGGCTCCCTTACCGGCATTGTGGGTGGCCAGACGTTTGTCCAAATCGGTCGTATAACCGGTATAGAGGCTACCGTCCGCACACTTGAGGACATACATGTAGGCCTTGTGGTCGGGACCAAAATAGATGTCATGAATGGCGTCGGTATAGTCGCCGTTATCCTTGTGAACAATCAAGGGTGGCAAAATCTTGAGCCCGTCCAAGGAGCCGTCCTTGATGGCCTCCACCAGAATCATATTGGCTTCCTTATCCGTCTTGGGATAGACGAATTGTACCCGCTTGGGGGCCAGCTTGTATTTTTCCAGAGTGTCCATGATTTCCAGAAAGCGATCTGGTCTATGGACCAGAGCCAAGCGGCCCTTGGTTTTAAGAGCTTGCTGGCTGACCTGACAGATTTCTTCTAGGTTGGTAGCAATTTCATGGCGAGCCAGAAGGTAGTGCTGGCTGGCATTTTTCTTAGAGTTTTCGGTCGCCTTGAAATAGGGTGGGTTGCAGAGAATCAGGTCCACCTTTGAGCGAGGGGTGTGGTCCATGAGATTTTTTAGGTCATCGTTAATCATGGTCACTTGCTCAGAAAGTCCATTGAGCTCAATGGAGCGCTGGCCCATATCTGCCAGCCTTTCCTGCAGTTCCACCTCCGTAATTTTGGCCTTGGTTTGCGTTGATGCAAAGAGGCCAACAGCTCCATTGCCAGAGCAGAGGTCAACAATCAGGCCCTTGGCAGGAAATTTGGGAAAGCGTGAGAGCAGAACCGAATCCACCGAATAACTAAAGACTTCCTTGTTTTGAATAATTTTAACATCGGTCGAGAAGAGCTGATCAATACGCTCCCCCTTGAGCAGATTTTTCTTAGTCATAGAAATTATTATAGCACGGTTTAAAAGTTAGGCATAGCTGGCAGTTTCTACTTAAGAATATATATAAGGTCTTCTCTGATAGGATGGAAAAATCAGAGTAAATAGGAAATTTTAAAGAATAATAGTTATCAGAAAATTTGTGTTTCTTTTATGGAGCGTTAACGTTCTGATTAAAGCTAAATAGAGGTTCTTGGTTAGGAAAATTTTAAATGATAAGATAAAAAACATAAAATAAATAGTTGCTATGAGGCTTGCTGATAGCTAGTGGCGACCTAGAATAAGGAGAATTTTATGAATACAGCAACATTGGATTCATGGCGTTTGATAATTTTGAAGTAGCAGATAGACCAGTTCTTTCAAATATTGAAGGCGGAACTGATATGGATGGAGTCTTGCAAAATGCTGCTATTTCACTTGGTGCTTGTGGTACGGCTCTCGCTTTCGCAGCTACAGCTCCTCTTATAACAACTGTGGCCATTGGTGTTGGTATTGGAGCTATCTGTTTAGAGTACAAGTCTCTTTTGGATTAGCGGAAACTAATGTCTTAAATATCAGTTTAAATAGTTATGTTATCTTTATAAACATGGAGTAGATATATGTATACATCAAAATTAAATACTGTTGCATTTGATAATTTCGAAATCGTAAAAAATGATGATTTAAGAGAAAGAGCAGGTGGGGATGCATTTAGTGATGATATGTTAGCCATGGGAGGATATGGTATTGCTGCGATGTCTACAGTTGCCTGTCCTCCTGCCTGTGCTCTTGCTGTTGCAGCTATGGGGGGACAAACAGCTAAGGGAATTTACGATTTGTATCAATCATACTGAGGTAAAAGTATTAAAATGAAAGATGACAGAAAACAAAATAAGTGGTCGCCTATTATTTTGTTATTAACGATGAGTCTCCTAAGTCTATATGCTTTTTGGTCTACTATGAAGTTATTCGCAATTATAGTTGCTGGCTTTTTTACTGTCTCAGCGATTGTCTTATTTTTTAGAAAAAAGTAAAGCCATTAATAATTTTTTTTTACTTTATAGCATAGTTATAACTCCGATTCTATTTTTTGGTTTGGTTGCTTCTCTTGTTGTATTTGAGGAGATTATTGGTCACGAGGACCAGTCTCATGTCAATCTTGTCTTGCCAATTCCCCTGAGATTAAATCGCTTGTAAGCCAAACAAGTCTTAACTGCCCAAAGACTAATTTTCTACTCAAAATAAGGAGAATTTTCGTCTTATCGTAGAGTTATTGGAATGGCAAAATCAAAAAGGATTGATTTTGATTACTTTCGGAGAATTTCAATTGATATAATGAAAGACATAAAAGGTTTACGTGGAGATAAAGATGGTTTACGGAATTATTGGAGGAGTATCAGCAATTCTTATCTTAGAAGTACTTCGGCTCGTCAATCAGGAAAAAGGAAAATAAATGGAATGTGGCGATTTCTCATAGAGTAAGTGAATTTAGTTTCAGAGAATAAACTTGTTGGGGATAATCTTAATGAAATATCTTGTAATTTTTGTCCTTTGGATAATCTCGCTAGTTTTAGATACAATTTTTCAAAGGATTTCTAAGAACGATAAACTTAAAAGACTATCATCCGCTTCGGTCTGGTTAATAATAGTTTTGTTGGCTCTTTATGAGCTGTTTTGGTCCTAGGTTGAAGGGAGAATCTTTTATGGATGAAACTACTAAAAGTGCACTGCTAGGTCTGCTATCATCCCTTTGCCTTCTTATCATATTAGTCTTAATTCGCAGAAAAAAATAAGGCATTGGTCCAAAATAAACCCGCTTACAAGCTGCTAATCGTCCGTTTCAGAATCTAGCATCTGCTAGGTTCTTTTTTACTCATCTGCATAAGCTTTTCCACCCATTATCGGCCAGCTCCTTTCCTTGATTTTTAGGGGGATTTGCTTTAGAATAGAAGGGCTGAATAAGAAACTGAGAGCGGGACAAAAATCGTGATTTTACCAAATCGATTTTGTCGTCCCGCCTCCGCACAGTTGATTAGGATGGCCACTATCCCGAAGGGGATAAGGACTTCCAATCAACCACTGCGTCAAAGGGCTTAGTCACTAAAATAGTGCAAATTTAGCTTTTTGTTTCAATCGCAGAGGAGATAGATATGTCAACAAATGTCAAGAAACGTCCTGAGGTGCTCTCACCGGCTGGGACCTTGGAAAAATTAAAGGTTGCCGTTCTCTACGGGGCCGATGCTGTCTTTGTTGGTGGCCAACAGTATGGCCTACGTAGTCGAGCTGGTAACTTTAGCATGGAAGATATGCAAGAAGGGATTAACTTTGCCCATGAGCATGGGGCTAAGGTCTATGTAGCGGCCAATATGGTCACCCACGAAGGCAATGAGCAGGGAGCTGGCGCTTGGTTCCGCCAATTGCGAGACATGGGACTGGATGCGGTCATCGTCTCTGACCCAGCCCTGATTGAGATCTGTGCGACCGAGGCACCAGGTCTGGACATTCACCTGTCCACTCAGGCTTCAGCAACCAATGTTGAAACCTTCAAATTCTGGAGTAACTACGGTCTGACTCGGGTTGTTTTGGCTCGTGAAGTCAACATGGAAGAACTGGCTGAAATTCGTCGTCGGACCGATGTCGAAATTGAGGCCTTTGTCCACGGGGCTATGTGTATTTCCTACTCTGGTCGCTGTACTCTGTCCAACCACATGAGTCACCGCGATGCCAACCGTGGCGGTTGCTCCCAATCCTGTCGCTGGAAGTACGACCTCTACGATATGCCCTTCGGCCAAGAGCGTCACAGTCTCAAAGGTGAAATCCCCGAGGACTACTCCATGTCAGCCGTTGATATGTGTATGATTGAGCATATTCCCGACATGATTGAAAATGGCGTGGATAGCCTGAAAATCGAAGGTCGGATGAAGTCCATCCACTACGTATCCACCGTGACCAACTGTTATAAGGCAGCGGTTGATGCCTATATGGAAAGTCCCGAAAAGTTCCAAGCCGTCAAGCAGGACTTGATTGACGAACTCTGGAAAGTGGCTCAACGAGAATTGGCAACGGGTTTCTACTACAGTACGCCAACTGAAAACGAGCAACTATTTGGGGCTCGCCGGAAGATTCCTCAATATAAATTTATCGCCGAAGTTGTCTCCTTCAATGAAAAGACCATGACAGCCACCATCCGTCAACGTAATGTCATCAAGGAAGGTGACCGAGTTGAATTCTACGGTCCAGGTTTCCGCCATTTTGAAACCAATATCGAAGACCTGCACGATGCCGAAGGTAATAAGATTGATCGGGCACCAAATCCGATGGAGCTCTTGACCATTACGGTTCCTCAAGCGGTTCAACCAGGCGATATGGTTCGGGCCTGCAAGGAAGGTTTGGTTAACCTCTATCAAAAAGATGGATCCAGCAAAACTGTCCGAGCTTGAGCTTAACTTTGGCCGGCAATTACGAATAAATAATTGAAGCTGTCCGCAAGGTCCAAGACTAGGAGTGCTGGGTGGCTTTATTTATCAATTAGCGACAGCCAGATAAGAGAGCCGATGATGCTTGATTATCTGGCTTAGTAAGAAGTTTAGGCAAACCACCCTAGTGATTGCCGTCAGCCAGCTCTTGTATGGACAAGAAGGTGGCTTTGCTCCGTGGTATCTTATGAAAGGACAAATTTATGGCAGAATTTACATTTGAAATTGAGGAGAAACTGTTGGTTCTCTCAGAAAACGACAAGGGTTGGACCAAGGAACTTAATCGGGTCAGCTTCAATGGTGCTCCAGCCAAGTACGACATCCGCTCTTGGAGCCCCGACCACACCAAGATGGGCAAGGGAATCACCTTGACCAATGAAGAATTTAAGGCCTTGGTGGAAGCCTTCAAAAATTAAAGAAAAGGTGACCCTGCTCATGGAGCAGTGGTCACCTTTTTTTTGCAGTGGCAAGCCTGCTTCCAGCAACTTTCTACCCAAAAAGTCAGATAATGTGCCCGTCCTAATTACTGGGCTCCCATGAGGCTTCCTAACTTGAGGCACTTGGGGTTTAAGTAGGTCTGCTTGGTTTGGTGACTGTCAGCTAGAAAAACAGTCAATTTCCTAGCTGGGTGGCTCCATTCTAGGCCTTGCAACAGTATTATCTTGAAAAACTTTCTGAAAGAGGTTACAATATGGGAAAGTATGCCAAGAAAAAGGAATAAGTAGCAAATGAAAGATTTTGAGGATGATTACAGACAGGATATCGGGAAAAGCGGTGTCCAAGGTCTGGGTGACCCACGAGTTAAAAAGGAACTGGAAGATCGTGTGACCCGTCTACAAGATGCCCTAGTGACAGCTGATGATGATCAATCCCGTCAGGAAATTCAATTTCTTTTGGACCGAGCAAAAGGCGATTATCAAAAGTACATCACGGCTGAAAAACGAATGGTGCAAAAGATTCGTTATGATATGCGTTTACAGGATACCTACGAAAAAAAGAAGAAGAAGCAAACCTTGATTATCATTGCTTCTACTGTGGGTGTGCTACTCTTAGTGCTATTTATTTTTCTGCATTTCAGAGCCTCTCATCGGGCTGCGCAAAATGAAGCCACTGCTAAGGCCGCCTTCCAGCATAAGTCCAGTCAGGCAGATTCCAAACCAGATGCTGATGATAAGCTGGGCGACGACGAACTTCTTCCTAAAAACCTCATCGGCACTTGGACAGGAACGCAAGGGGGAGCGACCGTAACCCTGACTTTTGCTGAAGATGGAACGGTGACGGTTAATACCCAAGTCAGCGATGGCAGCTACACGCAGAATTCTGGGGTTATCACTTCGACCCTTTCAGTTGATGATACGACTTTTAGAATCGTTAATGCTTCAGGGAATGTTTTTCCAGGACAATTAACCCTAAATTCAGGCTACGACCTTGGCTATAAACTCAGCGATGACGGCAAGATCCTCTATCCTATCCAGTGGGAGAACCAAGATGGCCAGGATATCGACTACAGCCAATACAAGTATGATAAAGATAATGCTTTCACCAAATCAGAATAAACGATCATAGAGCTAGCCAGTCAGGCTAGTTTTTTCTATAGCTCTTAACAAGACAAGTTATTTTTAACGAAGTTGAGTTTAGAGCTATTGATGCAGTTTGGGCGTTAGCGGAAACTACGTTCCTTAACCATCTCTAGCGATTGCCGAAATCAGAGCTTATGAGAATTGATAAAACGTTTGTTGCTATACTTGATTAATTTTAAGAGGCAGAAAGTCCTAATGGCTGAAAGAGGAGAGGAGTTTTTATACTTTTTGCGACCTTGTTTAGAAATCAAGGCTGAGTCGAGAGGCTGACTATTGAAATCCAAAAGCTGGCAATACAGAGAACTGAAAGGGTTAAGGCCTTCTGTTGTTTTCAACTTTCTTTCGATTCTGTATAAATTTAAAGCAATTCTCTTAATTAATCTTCATTTTATACATTTTCATGGCTCTCTGAGACAAAATTTGCTATAATATAAACTAACATTCGCTGTTAAAATCAATTGGGAGGTAGCACTTGTCAGATTATTTGTCAGTCAGTTCCCTGACTAAATATCTTAAGTTAAAATTTGACCGAGATCCTTATCTGGAGCGAGTTTACTTGACAGGGCAGGTATCCAATTTCCGCAAGCGGCCCAACCATCAATACTTCTCGCTTAAGGATGAGAAGGCCGTCATCCAGGCAACTATCTGGGCAGGTGTTTTTCGCAAGCTGGGCTTTGAGCTTGAAGAGGGCATGAAAATCAATGTTGTCGGTCGTGTCCAGCTCTACGAGCCCAATGGTTCCTATTCTATTATTATCGAGCGGGCCGAGCCAGATGGTATTGGAGCCCTGGCGGTTCAATTTGAACAGCTCAAGAAAAAATTGACCAAGGCAGGCTATTTTGCAGCTGAGCACAAGCAGGCCCTGCCTCAATTTGTCAAGAAAATCGGTGTGGTCACTAGTGCCAGCGGGGCCGTAATTCGTGACATCATCACGACAGTCAGCCGGCGGTTTCCGGGCGTGGAGATTCTGCTCTTTCCCACCAAGGTTCAAGGGGAAGGCAGTGCCCAGGCTGTGGCTGAAAATATTGCCACGGCCAACCAACGGGATGACTTGGACCTCCTGATTATCGGTCGGGGAGGTGGTTCCATTGAGGACCTCTGGGCCTTCAATGAAGAAGTGGTGGTTCAGGCCATCTTCGAATCCCGCCTGCCAGTCATCTCTAGTGTCGGTCACGAAACAGATACCACTCTGGCAGACTATGTGGCCGATAGGCGGGCAGCGACTCCGACAGCGGCGGCTGAATTAGCTACCCCTGTGACCAAGGCAGACATTCTAGCCTGGTTGCGTGAGGCTGGTCAGCGGGCCTACCAGGCCACTAATCGCAGAATTCGGCAGGAGGGTGAGCACTTAGCCAAGCTCAACCAATCGGTTATCTTTCGTCAACCTGAGCGGCTCTACGATGCTCATACCCAGAAGCTAGATCGCTTGACAGTTGATTTGACCAACCAGATGCGCTACCGCTTGAATCAGGCTCAGCAGGAGCAGGGCTTGCTCAGTCAGAGACTGACCAGCCTTGATTTAGGAGGATGCTTAGAGCGGCAAAGGGAGCGATTGAGCCAGCAGGAACGCCTGCTCAAGGCCAATATGGCCAATCAGTATGACAGCCTTCTGGCCCGATTTGAGAAGGCCCAAGATGCCCTGATTTCTCTAGATACCAGTCGGATCGTGGCTCGGGGCTATGCCATTGTCCAAAAAGATAAGAAAGCAATCACCAGTGTTAAAGACATGAAGCAGGGCGACCAGCTGACCCTGCAGATGAAGGATGGTCAAGTAGAAGTAGAGGTAGAAAATGCCAAGCAAGAAGAAAACATTTGAAGAAAATTTACAGGACCTTGAAGCCATTGTCACCAAGTTAGAAAACGGCGATGTTCCTTTGGAAGAAGCCATCGCAGAATTTCAGAAAGGCATGGTGCTCTCTAAGGACCTGCAAAAGACTCTAGAGGATGCTGAAAAGACCTTGGTTAAGGTTATGCAGGCCGATGGTAGCGAAGCAGAGATGGAAACCAATGGATAAACGTGAAAAAATTGCTACTGTCCTAAGCAGCTTCTATGATCAAGAACAGGTCTCGCCAAGGTTGCAAGAAGCCATTCTCTATTCGGTTCATGCGGGTGGTAAACGGATTCGTCCCTTGATACTGCTTGAGACCTTAGAAGGTTTCGGAATTGAGCTGCAGGAAGCCCACTATCAGGTGGCGGCAGCCTTGGAGATGATTCATACAGGCAGTCTGATTCATGACGACCTGCCTGCTATGGATGATGATGATTATCGCCGGGGTCGTCTGACCAATCATAAGCAGTTTGACGAGGCAACAGCCATTCTAGCGGGGGACAGTCTCTTTCTCGATCCCTATGGCTTGATTGCCCAGGTTGATTTGCGACCTGACCTTGCTCTGAGGGTGATTGCTGAGCTCTCCCAGGCTTCTGGGACCTTGGGGATGGTTGGCGGTCAGATGCTGGATATTGAGGGCGAGGAGCAAGACCTGACTCGGGAGCAGGTTTATGCCATTCACAGTCATAAGACGGGTAAACTCTTAGCCTTTCCCTTTAAGGCAGCAGGTATCATGGCCGAGCAGGATTCAGAAACCCTAGATAAGTTAGAAGAGGTTGGACTGCTAGTTGGGACAGCCTTCCAGGTTCGTGATGACATTCTTGATGTAACGGCTTCTTTTGAAGATTTAGGTAAGACCCCGCAGAAGGATTTGGCAGCTGAAAAGGCTACTTATCCCAGTCTACTGGGGCTTGAACAATCCTACACCATCTTGAATGACTCCCTTGATAAGGCGAGAGCTATTTTCCGCCAACTAGAAGCGGACAAGGGTTTTAAGCCTGAAAAAATTATTGAGATACTAGAAAGGTTGCGTCTTCATGCCTAAGGAAAGAGTCGATGTGCTTGCCTTCAAACAAGGCCTCTTTGATACCAGAGAGCAGGCCAAACGTGGTGTTATGGCTGGCCTAGTTGTAGGTCTCCTTGATGGCCAACGCTTTGACAAGCCAGGCGAAAAGATTGCCGATGACACAGAGCTTAGGCTCAAGGGGCAAAAGCTCAAGTATGTCAGCCGAGGTGGTCTCAAATTGGAAAAGGCTCTCCAGGTCTTCAACCTTTCTGTCGCAGATCTGACGACCCTTGATATTGGGGCATCGACTGGTGGTTTCACCGATGTCATGTTGCAAAATGGGGCCCACTTGGTCTACGCTGTTGATGTCGGCACCAATCAGTTGGTCTGGAAACTCCGTCAGGATCCTCGGATCATCAGCATGGAGCAGTACAATTTCCGCTATGCCCAGATCCAAGATTTCACTCAGGGTCTGCCTAGCTTTGCTAGCATTGATGTTAGTTTCATCTCCCTCAAGCTTATCCTGCCTGCCTTGGCTGACCTTTTGAGAGAGGGAGACCAGGTGGTAGCCCTCGTTAAGCCACAATTTGAAGCGGGCCGCTCGCAAATCGGCAAGCATGGTATTGTCAAGGATAAGGTGGTCCATCTTGCGGTCCTAGAGCAGGTGACGGATTTTGCCCTAGATGATGGTTTTACGGTTAAGGATCTAGATTTTTCTCCCATTCAGGGAGGTCATGGCAATATTGAATTTTTGCTCAACCTAGAAAAATCGGCCCAACCTCAAAATCTAGTACAAGCTGATATTTTAGCAACTGTAGAAAAAGCACACGAGGAATTTAAAAAGAATGAAGAAACATGAACGTTTAGAGCTTCTGCGTAAGATTGTTTTAGAAAATGAAATCGAAACCCAGCACGATTTGGTGGCCAAGCTAGAGGCCCACGGTCTCAAGTCGACCCAGGCGACAATTTCGCGTGACATCAATAGTCTGGGCATCATCAAGGTGCCGGGTAAGTCGGGCAAGTATGTCTATGGCCTTTCCAAGGAATCAGCCCGCAAGTTGCTGACTCCTCTGCAACAGGCCTGTGAGAATATTACCGACCTATCCGAACAAGTCAAGGGTCTGGAGCAAATGATAGCCATCTCAGTCGTGCCAGGTAATACCAGATACCTCAAACGCCTTCTAATGAAGGACTACCAAGAGGAGATTTTTAGTATTATTGCTGACGATGATGCGATTTTACTAATTATGAAATCGGCCAAGCAGGCTAAGGAATTAGGCCAAGATTTACGCAATTGGATGCAGCAACACCATTGATTGAGGAAAGCCTATGTTATTAGAAATTTCCATTAAGAATTTTGCCATCATTGAAGAAATTTCTCTCAATTTTGAAAAAGGAATGACGGTCCTGACCGGGGAAACCGGTGCCGGGAAATCCATCATTATTGATGCCATGAATATGATGCTTGGGGCAAGGTCTAGTACCGAGGTAATTCGTCACGGAGCCCCCAAGGCAGAAATTCAGGGCTTTTTCACGGTGGAAAAAAGTCCTGCCCTCAGCCAGGTCCTTGAAGAACATGGGATTGATTTTAGAGATGAGCTGATTATCCGCCGAGAAATTTTTCAAAATGGTCGCAGTGTCAGCCGTATCAATGGCCAGATGGTCAACCTTTCCACCCTCCGCTCGGTCGGCCAGTACCTGGTGGATATTCACGGCCAGCATGACCAGGAAGAATTGATGAAGGCTCCTCAACACATCAAGCTTCTAGATGAGTTTGGTGATGAAGAATTTCAAGCCATCAAGTCAACCTATCAAACCACCTTTGATGCCTACCGCAGCCTTCGTAAACGTGTTATTGACAAGCAGAAAAATGAGCAGGAACATAAGGCACGGATTGAGATGCTGGAATTTCAGCTGGCCGAGATTGAAGCGGCTGACCTCAAGCCTGGGGAAGACGATCAGCTCAATCAAGAGCGGGATAAATTACTGAACCACAAGAATATTGCGGATACACTGACCAATGCTTATACCATGCTGGACAATGAAGATTTTTCCAGTCTAGCCAATGTTCGCTCAGCCATGAATGACCTCCAGACCATTGAGGACTTTGACCCAGACTATAAAGAGGTCGCGACCGGTCTAGCTGAAAGCTACTATGTCTTGGAGGATGCCAGCAAGCGTCTATCCGATATTATCGACAATCTTGATTTTGATGGCAATCGTCTCAATGTCATTGATGACCGTCTCAATGTTATCAATACCATTACCCGAAAGTACGGGGGCAAGGTTGATGATGTCTTGGATTACTTTGCGACTATCAGCAAGGAATATGATCATCTGACTGGTAACGACTTAGACTCCGATGATTTAGAGGGTCAGCTCAAGGCTCTGGAAAAGGAACTGCTGACTTCTAGTCAGGTCTTGTCTGATAAAAGACATGACCTAGCTCAGATTCTAGAAAAAGAGATTAAGCATGGGTTGACAGACCTTTACATGGAAAAGGCTGACTTCCAAGTTCAGTTTAGTAAGGCAAAGTTTAGCCATGAAGGCAATGAGCATGTCGAGTTTTACATTTCAACCAACCCTGGAGAAGGCTTTAAACCGCTGGTTAAGGTAGCTTCTGGTGGAGAATTGTCCCGGCTTATGTTGGCCATCAAATCAGCCTTTGCCCGCAAGGAAGACAAGACCTCTATCGTCTTCGACGAGGTTGACACGGGCGTGTCCGGCCGGGTTGCTCAGGCTATTGCCCAGAAGATTCATAAGATTGGTAGTCATGGTCAAGTCTTGGCCATTTCTCACCTGCCCCAAGTGATTGCCGCAGCTGACTATCAATTCTTTATTGAAAAGGAAAGCAAGGATGACTCGACAGTTTCAACTGTCCGTCTCCTAACCGCAGAAGAAAGAGTAGAGGAGATCGCCAAAATGTTAGCTGGTGATCAGGTCACTCAGGCAGCATTAAGCCAGGCCGAAGAACTTTTAAAATAGAAAATTTGCTTGAACGACTAAAAAGATTGATGGCCTCTCATCGGTCTTTTTAAATTCAAAAATTTTTCAAAAAAATATTTTAATACTACTTGTCAAACCAAGAAATAGATGGTAGAATAATTTCTGCATTTGCGGGAGAGAGAAAAAACAGGAGGATAGTATTTTAATACTATTCTCCTGCCTGGAAACTTCTCTGAAACACTAGATATAGTATTTGAAGTTTGGGGGTGACACAAGATGTTGGTGAAGATGTCAAGTGTGCTAAAAGGGAGTAAAGAAAAGAACAAAAATCTAAGATTTGATTTGCAACTTGCTCTACTAATTACTATTGGTATTTTGATTGCTTTCGCTTTGGGAGCAATCGAGCATAAGGTAAGTTCAGATACATCTTCTTCAGAACATCCTGTTGCCCAGACTACTGGCAAAATTTTGCCTTTAGATGTTAGTGGTGTCTTGAATGGCGATTATTCAAGTGTGGTAGGTACCTGGAAAAGTGAGTCTGGTGCTAGTATCACCTTTGATACAGCAGGTCAAGTCACTTACAAAACAAAAAAGGGTAAGACCAGTAAAGGTCAAATTTATAATGCTCGTCTCTTGGACGGACGGTTGGAAGCCCAATTTCAAATCAAAGGCGGAGATGTCGTCAGCATCTTCCTTGTTCCGACTGGCACAGCAAGTAAATATGAAAACCAAACCTATCGGTCTGATGCTGTTCTCGTGAATTCCAAGACTTCAGATGATAAACATCCCTTTTACAGATAATTATGCTTTCCCATTTTTGAGTTAATGAGCGTATCGTTCATTAACTCTTTTTCTATTTCGGAAGGTAAAAAAATTAATACCCAAGAAAATATCAAGATTTAAACTTTGATTTTCATCAACTGTAATTAGAATAGAAAGAAAATTATTATTTATGCATAAAATCGTTTTTTTACGAAAAAATCTTGACATTTATACAATATTCTTTTAGAATAATCACATATTTATTCATAGTGAGGTGAAATACATGAAAGTAGCAATTGTCGGTGTAACAGGTTATAGCGGACTGGAATTAGTTCGTCTCCTGGCCCAACACAGCCAAGTCCAAGTAGCATCCGTCCATGCTACAAAAGAGATTGGCCAGAAGCTATCAGACCTCTATCCCCATCTAAATGGTATTTGTGATTTGCAGCTTGAAGAATTTCAAGCTTTGAATATTATACAAAATACAGACCTAGTCTTCTTTGCCACCCCTAGCGGCGTTGCCAAGGAGGCGTCAGAAGTCTTTGTCCAACATGATTTCCCCATGATTGACCTCTCGGGGGACCATCGTTTGCCAGCTGCGGTCTATGAAAAATGGTATGGCAAGAAGTCAGCTAGCCCTGCTGTTTTGGATAAATTTACCTATTCTTTGGCAGAATTTGCTAATGATAAACTGGGAAAATTTATCTCAAATCCTGGCTGCTATGCGACAGCGACAGAACTGGCTTTGATTCCACTCATGACTTGGGATAAGGTTGATTTGGATTCCATCATTGTTGATGCCAAGAGTGGTCTGACTGGAGCTGGAAAGAAGTTGGCTGAGTCCAGTCACTTTGTCAATGTCCATGATAATTATATGACCTATAAGGTCAATAAACACCAGCATATTCCTGAAATTGTCCAAGAGTTAAAGAAATTTAATCCTAATTTCCAACATCTGCAATTTTCAACCTCCCTCCTGCCTATCAATCGGGGCATTATGGCTACGGCCTATATCAAGTTGACGGCAGATGTCAGCCAGAAGAAAATCAAGCAATGTTACCAGGAATTTTATGGAGACAAACCTTTTGTTCGACTGCAGGCGGGCCTGCCTAACTTACACGATGTTCTTGGTTCGAACTTCACGGATATCGGCTTTGCCTATAATCCGGTAACTAAGATTTTAACCGTGGTTTCTGTCCTTGATAATTTGGTCAAGGGAGCTGCCGGCCAAGCTATTCAGAATATGAATTTGGCCTTCGGCTTTGCAGAAACAGATGGACTATTATCAGGACCGAACTACTTGTAAGAAGAGGATAAAAAGAGATGTTTCGCCAAGGCGAAAACTTCTAGCACACTTACGCGTTCATAAGGAGAAAATGATGGAAATTCTTGATGGAAATATTGCTAGCCCACTGGGCTTTTCAGCAGATGGCCTACATGCTGGTTTTAAAAAGCGGAAGATGGATTTTGGCTGGATTGTTTCAGAATGTCCAGCTAGTGTGGCTGGAGTCTATACCACCAATAAGGTAATTGCGGCCCCTCTGATTGCCACCAAGCAATCGGTGGAAAAGGCTGGACAGATGCAGGCTATCGTTGTCAATTCTGGCATAGCCAATTCCTGCACTGGCGTTCAGGGTCTGGATGATGCCTGGGAAATGCAAAAATTAACGGCTGAAAAATTAGGCCTGGCCCCTGAACTGGTTGGGGTTGCTTCGACCGGTCTTATCGGTGAGCTCCTACCTATGGATACCTTGAAGACAGGTCTTTCTAAGATTGTCGTGAACGGGAATGCGGATGATTTCGCCAAGGCTATCCTAACAACTGACACTCATACTAAGACGGTAGTTGTCCGCCAAGATTTTGGTCGGGACACGGTCACCATGGCTGGTGTCGCCAAGGGTTCAGGCATGATTCACCCCAATATGGCTACCATGCTGGGCTTCATCACCTGCGATGCCAATATTTCAAGCAGCACCTTGCAAAAAGCCTTGTCCAATAAGGTTGAAACCACCTTTAATCAAATTACAGTTGACGGCGATACCTCGACCAATGATATGGTTCTGGTCATGGCTAATGCTTGTGCCAAGAATGAAGAAATTCTGCCAGATACTCCTGAGTTTGATCAATTTCTTGCCATGTTGGAATATGTCATGGCTGACCTGGCCAAGCAAATTGCTCAAGATGGTGAAGGGGCCACCAAGCTTATCCAGGTTGACGTGGAAGGTGTAGCAAGGGCACTAGATGCTCGAATGTTGGCCAAGTCAGTTGTTGGGTCCAGCCTAGTTAAGACAGCTATTTTCGGTGAAGATCCCAATTGGGGTCGGATTCTAGCAGCTCTGGGCTATGCAGGCGTTGACATTCCCGTTGATAATATTGATATTTATCTGGGCCATCTGCCCGTTATGTTGGCTTCCAGTCCTGTCACTTTTGATAGTGAGGAAATGGATGAGATTATGCAGGCGGATGAAATTCAGATTAAGGTTGATGTCCATGCTGGTAATCAATCCGGTCGGGCTTGGGGCTGTGATCTCTCCTATGATTACGTAAAAATCAATGCCCTCTATCGGACCTGATGGCAGAGTTTATAAACTACTTAGTGTACTTGAGATTTTCTATGGAAAATCTCGTAGTAAAACGAGAACTATGCTATTTTGTGAGACTGCTCAATTGAACACGCCAACAACTCCGTGAAAAAAGACGAAATCACCTAGATGCTGTTCGCATCTTCGGTTCTTTCGCTATTTTTCTTTGAGTTGTTTAACGGCTTAGTATCTTAATCAAGAAAGGAACCCTATGTCAGATACAATCGTTATTAAAATTGGTGGTCGGGCCAGCCAGCACTTGTCTCAAGAATTTTTGGAACAGGTGGAGGCTTGGCAAGCCCAGGAAAAATCCTTGGTCATCGTCCATGGGGGTGGCTATGCCATTAATCAGCTCATGGAAGCGGCCCAGATTCCTGTCAAAAAGATTGATGGGCTAAGGGTGACTGACCAGGAGTCTTTGAAGTTGGTCCAACAGGCTCTCATTGAGATTGTTGGGAAAACCATTCATGCCAGCTTGACTCAGGCTGGTCTGCCTAGTCAGCAGCTGGTAGACCAGTTGCCAGACCTGGTTGAAGCGCAATTCTTGGATCAGTCCAAGTACGGTTATGTCGGCCATGTCAGCCAGATTCATGAGCAAGTCTTAGCCCCCCTCTTGGAGCAGGGAGTGATTCCCTTGATTCCCTCTTTGGGTTATCAGGATGGCCAGACTTTACTTAATATCAATGCTGACTACCTAGCAACAGGCTTAGCTGTCGCCTTGCAGGCGGAAAAATTAATTCTCATGACCGATGTTCCCGGTGTCAAAGAAAATGGCCAGGTTTTGTCCAGACTGAAAATTGGGGAGATTCCTGAGAAGATTGAGCAGGGCATTATCACCGGTGGCATGGTTCCCAAGCTAAAGAGTGCAGCCCAAACAGTTCGAGCCGGTGTTAAGCAAGTCTTGATTGGTGACAATTTGACTAGCGGTAGCCTGATTGAAGCCTGATAAGGTAATAGAAGAAAGATAAGAAAGCAGCAGCCAGCTGGAGGTTAAAATGACGAAACTATTTTCAAATTATAAGCGAGCAGACATTGAATTTGTCAAAGCCCAGGGCAATGAATTGATAGATAGCCAGGGCAAGCATTACCTAGATTTTTCAACAGGGATTGGGGTAACCAATCTTGGTTTCTACCCTCAGGTCAAGGCTGCCTTGGAAAATCAGGTTCAACAGATTTGGCACAGCCCCAATCTCTATCAAAATAGCCTGCAGGAAGAAGTAGCCCAAAAATTAATCGGTGATTACGACTATCTGGCCTTCTTCTGTAACAGCGGGGCGGAAGCCAATGAAGCAGCCATTAAGATTGCCCGTAAGTCTAGTGGCAAGCAGGGCATTATCACCTTTGAAAATTCCTTCCATGGTCGGACCTTTGGCTCCATGTCAGCCACCGGTCAGGATAAGATTAAGACTGGTTTCGGGGATGCCGTTCCTCATTTCACTTACGCCAAATTCAATAACCTAGCCTCTGTCAAGGCTCTGGCTAATGAAGAAACAGCTGCTGTCATGCTGGAAATGGTTCAGGGAGAATCCGGCGTTCTCCCAGCTGACCAAGGTTTCGTCCAAGATTTAGCGGTCTTTTGTCAGGAAAAAGGGATTTATCTGATTGTTGACGAGGTGCAAACGGGTATGGGGCGGACTGGTAAGCTCTTTTCCTTTGAACATTATGGCATTGTTCCCGACATCGTCACCTTGGCTAAAGGCCTAGCCAATGGTGTTCCCGTTGGGGCCATGCTGGCGAAATCAGCCCTTAGTCCGGCCTTTTCTTACGGTAGCCACGGTTCGACCTTTGGCGGTAATAAATTAGCCATGTCCGCCAGTTCAGCCGTTCTTGATGTCATGATCGCACCCGGTTTTCTCGAGCAGGCCTGGGAAAATGGAAATTACCTCCAAGACCAATTGAAAAAGGCCTTAGGAGATAATCCCAAGGTCAGCGATATTCGTGGTCTCGGTTATATGATTGGCATCCAGACGACTGAGAATCTGGCGGACCTGGTTCAAGCTGCCCGTGACCAGGGACTGATTGTCCTGACAGCTGGTAGCGATGTCATCAGACTCCTGCCCCCTCTGACTCTGAGCAAGGAAGAAATTGATCAGGGCGTGGCCATTTTGTCTCAAGTATTTGCCTAATCGAAGATTCCTGTTAAAATGACTTTTCCATTTCATAGTTGCCGAACGAAATGGACTAAAAAGATAAAAACTAGTGATGAATTTATCATCGCTAGTTTTTCTAATCGAGTTTTTTTGTCAAGTAATGAAGGGCAGGCATCGCAGACTGAAAACAACTCTACTGACATAATAAAAAGAGCGCTTGGAATACTTTCCGAACACTTCTGCAATGTCAATAGAATTGTTAAGGAATCGGGGAATTACAAATATCTATCAAGAATCCAATGATTGATAGGAGGATCATCCAGATAGTAAACCTCTCTATATAAAGGGCCACCTATGTAGTCCCCGTCCCCACCTTCCACAGTAGCCAATGCTTGGCTGTCCATGGTGTTAAATTGTTCAAATGTTTTTGAATTCATAAGATCAACTCCTTCGTTTTTTTGATAGATTTCCTATCTGACAAAGTTAGTGTCAAATATTTTTTTTAGTTTGTGTACCCAAAAAGATTGATGTTAGAGGGAAATAATGACTTTGTTAAATAAAAAATCTTTGAGAAATTTTAATTCAAAAATTCTTTCAAATGAAAATAAATTAGAGTAAACCTTATGATAATCATTAAATAGAAGTGGACCTGACTCAGTATGTCGCAGCAGTACTTCGCTACCTCGTAAATTTATTTCAAAATTAACTGGGCAACAATCGGGCTGATAATAACATACATGACACCAGTAATCCCAATGGCCAGTCCTGCCATAGCTCCCTGAATTTGACCATATTTGAGAGCAGCACCGGTTCCGATAGCATGACCAGTTCCACCAAGAGCTAGTCCAAAAGCAATTGGGTCCTTAATTTTGAAGGCCTTGAGCACGGATGGACCGATAACACTGGTTAGAATTCCTGTCATAACCACGACAGCCAAGGTCAGGGTTGTGAGTCCGCCCATCTTTTGGCTGATACCGATAGCCATGGCTGTTGTAACTGATTTGGGAAAGAGAGAAATTGAAAAGAAGAAATCAAGACCAAAGGCTTTAGCAATAAGAGCCGTATAGATGGTATTGACCAAAGTAGCAATCCCAGTTCCCAAAAGAATACTGCGGTAGTGGTGCTTCATCAGGGGAAAATTCCGATAGAGAGGAATAGCCAGAGCCACAGTCGAGGGAACAATCAAGGAATCGAGATAGACCCCGCCCTTGTAATAATCGGCATAGGAAATTCCCGTCAGCTTCAAAAAGACAATGAGAACGGCTGTTGCCACCAGAAGAGGAGTAGTTACCGGATGGGGAAAGCGACGGAAAATTAGCAGGCCAATCAAATAGGCAAAGATTGACAGAGAAAGGCCGAAAATAGGATTGGTATAGATAGCAGACATGACTCACTCCTTATAATCCCCTTCAAAGTGATTCTTTATCCAGGAAACGACAAAACCAATAGTCAAGAGATTCAAAATCAGAGCTCCAACGGTAATAATCAGAATGGGCAAGATATTAGGAATGATGACATTGAAGTATTGCATAATCCCGACACCGGCAGGCAGGAAAAGAATAGTCATATTATTGAGCAAAAATTTTCCCACAGTATAGATATGTCGCGGCCTCACCAGTTTTAATTCTAGGGCGATAAAGAGCAGGATTAGACCGATAATGCTCCCGGGGACCGGCAGCTTAAAGACTGTTGAGATAATTTCTCCGACCAGTGAAAACATGAGAATAATCATAAACTGGACATATAATTTCATAGAAGACTCCCATCCAAAAATCTAATGTTACAACCAGTTTACTACTATGAAAATATAATGCAAGATAGCAAAACGCTTTCAAAAAAGATTGAAAATATTTTTTGATTCCGGTCTGGGCAAAATAAAACCTCCCTAGATTTCTAGGAAGGTTAAGATGAAAATTTAGAGACCGTAATTGTAATCATCATCCTGCATGGCTTCAACAGTACCCAAGAGATAACCGTTTCCGACTTGTGAGAAGAAGTCGTGGTTAGAGGTTCCGGTTGAAATCCCATTCATGACGATAGGGTTGACATCATCGGCCGTATCAGGGAAAAGCGGGTCCTGACCAAGGTTCATAAGGGCCTTGTTGGCATTGTAACGCAGGAAGGTCATAACTTCATCCGTCCAGCCTACTGTGTCATAGAGGGTCTTGGTGTAGAGCTCCTCATTTTCATAGAGTTGGTAGAGCAGGTCATACATCCAATCACGGAAGTCAGCCTGTTCTTTTTCGGACAATTCATTGAAGCCCAGTTGGAACTTATAGCCAATATAGGTTCCGTGGACAGATTCGTCCCGAATAATCAGCTTGATAATTTCAGCCACATTGGACAATTTGTTATTGCCCAAGTAGTAGAGGGGCGTGAAGAAGCCTGAGTAGAATAGGAAGGTTTCAAGGAAGGTAGAGGCTACCTTCTTTTGGAGAGCACCACCGTGCAGGTAGATTTCATTGATAATTTCAGCCTTCTTTTGTAGGTATTCATTATTGTTGGTCCACTCAAAGATTTCCTCAATCTCAGACTTGGTGTTGAGGGTTGAAAAGATGGAAGAATAGGACTTGGCATGGACAGATTCCATGAATTGAATATTATTGAGGACGGCTTCCTCATGTTGGGTACGAATATCGCCACGGATGGCTTCAACCCCAGTTTGGGATTGCATGGTATCCAAGAGGGTCAGGCCACCAAAGACCTTACCGACCAAATCTTTTTCAGCCTCTGACAGTTTACGCCAGTCATCCAAGTCGTTGGACAAGGGAATCCGCGTATCCAGCCAGAATTGCTCGGTCAACTTTTCCCAAGTTGACTTATCAATCACATCTTCAATTTCATTCCAGTTAATAGCTTTATAGTAAGTTGTCATAATAGTAGTTCCTAAAAAATTTGTCTAGATTACTTGTCTATTTTTCATTGCTTGTCGGGACGAGTGTCAGGGGCTCTTCTCATCAGCCTTGGATTCATTAGTGGTTTCATACTCAATAAATATCAAGCGTTTATTTTTGATATTTTCTTAGGTAGTGCGGACGGAAGCAACCTCCTCACGGAGTTTCATTCCTAAGATTGAGCCAAAATCTCAATCTTCCGTTATAAGTGACATTAACTGTGTCACTTATAACACCACTACGGCGAAAATATCAGGTTAATCTAACTTCTTTTACGATTGACTACGAAAAAATAGTGCATACTGCACATATAGATTGGTAGTATTGATTTAGTCTCAGGCTTACCGGTACTGCGAGATCACGACAGGGAATAAAAATCGCAAATAATGAGATTCCTATAGAGTTAGAGTAGCAAGGAAAAATCCTATGGGACTTTCCCTAGTTTTATTAGATTACGCAGCTCTCACACTGGTTAGCCCCAACTTCATCGCCGTTATCGGTGAAGGTCCGGACATAGTAGATGGACTTGATGCCCTTATTGAAGGCGTAGTTGCGCAGGATAGATAGGTCACGGGTGGTCTGTTTGTTTTCGGTCTTCCATTCGTAGAGGCCTTGTGGCAATTCGCTGCGCATAAAGAGGGTCAGCGATAGGCCTTGGTCCACGTGTTGGGTCGCAGCAGCATAGACATCAATGACCTTACGCATATCCATATCGTAAGCTGAGGTGTAGTAAGGAATGGTATCGGTTGAAAGGCCACTAGCTGGGTAGTAGATCTTACCGATTTTCTTTTCTTGGCGTTCTTCGATCCTTTGGATAATTGGGTGGATTGAAGCCGACACATCATTGATGTAAGAAATAGAACCATTTGGTGCAACCGCCAGGCGGTTTTGGTGGTAGAGACCATCCTTCATAACAGCCTGACGCAGGGCTTCCCAGTCTTTTGCTTGCGGAATAAAGTGCTTGGCAAAGAGTTCCTTGACTTTAGCAGATTTAGGTTGGAATTGACCGGTCACATACTTGTCGAAATAAGTACCATCCGCATATTTAGACTTTTCAAAGCCGACGAAACTTTCGCCACGTTCACGAGCAATATTGTTAGATTCCACAAGAGTCCAGTAGTTCATCAGCATGAAATAAATATCGGTGAACTCAATTGATTCAGGACTACCGTATTCAATGTGATTGCGGGCCAAGAAGGAATGAAGCCCCATGGCACCTAAACCAAATGTATGGGCTTGGGCATTACCATTCTTAATGGTTGGCACAGCCTCAATATTTGAAGAGTCGGTGACAAAGGTCAGAGCCCTTGTAATAGCCTTGATTGAGCGACCAAAGTCAGGAGAAGCCATCATGTTAACGATATTGGTTGAACCCAAGTTACAGGAAATATCGGTTCCCATTTTGACAAATTCTTGGGCATCGTTAATCAGGCTAGGTTTTTGTACCTGGAGGATTTCCGAACAGAGGTTGGACATAACAATCTTACCATCAATGGGATTAGAGCGATTTGCCGTATCAACATTGACAATGTAAGGATAGCCAGATTCCTGTTGCAGTTTGGAAATTTCTGTCTCCAATTCGCGGGCAGAAATCTTGGTCTTGGTGATATTAGGGTTGGCCACCAGCTCATCATATTTTTCCGTAATATTGATGTAGTTGTAAGGCAGGCCGTATTCCTTCTCAACCGTATAAGGGCTAAAGAGGTACATGTCCTCATTCTTACGGGCCAATTCGTAGAATTTATCAGGAACAGTTACACCCAAGGAAAGGGTCTTAACTCGGACCTTTTCATCGGCATTTTCCTTCTTAGTTGAAAGGAAGTTGAGAATATCTGGGTGGAAGACATCCAGATAAACAACCCCAGCCCCTTGACGTTGGCCCAGTTGGTTAGAGTAGGAGAAGCTATCTTCAAAAAGCTTCATGACAGGTACAACTCCAGAAGCTGCTCCTGCATAGCCCTTGATAGGAGCTCCGGCTTCCCGCAGGTTGCTGAGGGAAATCCCAACCCCACCACCGATACGAGACAGCTGCAGGGCAGAGTTGATGGAGCGACCAATTGCATTCATATCATCAGTTACCTGAATCAAGAAACAAGAAACCAGTTCCCCCCGACGGCTGCGACCGGCATTTAGGAAGGAAGGGGTTGCTGGTTGGTAGCGTTGAGCAATCATTTCCCGAGCCAAATCTTGGGCCAAGTCTTCATTGCCATCTGCGAAATAGAGGGCGTTGAAGAGAACCCGATCTTCGATACTTTCTAAGTAGGCCTCACCATCATTGGTTTTGAGGGCATATTGCTGATAGAATTTGTAGGCCGCCATAAAGGATTGAAAGTGGAAATCGGCAGCCTGCAAATCCTTAGCTAGACTTTCAATAAATTCTGGCTTGTACTTAGCGATAAATTCAGATTCAATATAGTCATTCTCAACCAGAAATTTGATTTTATCAGTAATAGAATCAAAGGCCATGGAGTTAGGAAGGACATTTTCCTTGAAGAAAGCTTCAAGGGCTTCCTTATCCTTATTAAGAGGGATTTGTCCATCGACGGGACGATTGATTTCATTGTTGATGCGGAAGTAGGAGACATCGCCTAAATCTTTGAGACTCATAATTTTTCCTTCTTTATTATTTATTGGGGATAATTGCCTAAGAAGAACCAAGCTCAATGCTGAGCTTGGCCATTTATATTATTAGGTTAGACGATTTCTTTCAATTTTGCAGGTTGGAAGCCTGAGAAAGTTATATCGCCAGCCTCGATAACAGGAGCAGCAGTGAAACCTAGACTTTTAACGTAGTCAATTTTTTCTGGATGCTCATCAATATTAATTTCTTGATATTCGGCACCATTTTGATCCAAAAATTTCTTGGTCATCTTACATTGCATACAGTTGTTTTTTGAAAATAATGTGATTTGTGACATTGTTCTCTCCTCAAATTTAATACCTACATAGGATACCCAAATCAGTTAAAAAAATCAAGCGATTTTGCTCGAAAAACACAATATTTTGTGTTTAAGAAAAGGTTAATCCCCAATATGTTGTGGTTGGTTTTAGGGATTAAAATATCAGTGAGAAAACTAGAGCTAGCAAGGGATGGAAGAAACTTGGGAACAAAAAAAAGAAAATTTTCCTTCCATGTAAATTAAAAAAGGTCAACTCCAATTTAAAAACTATTAGAAAAAATATTGCAATAGATACTTTTTCTCAATTTAAAAGACGAGTCACCTTGGACATCAAAAGTAGAATTTTAATCTAATAAAGGGTACCGATTTTTCCCATTATTTCCTGAAAACTTGGCCTGAAATATTTAGGAAAAGGGTTTCATTTTTTTATGTAAAGTTGGGTTAAGTCTTGAAAACGAGAGGGTGATATGATATAATCTTAATTTGTAAGGGTTATCATAAGATAATCCAAAATATTTACATTAGAAAAAAGGAGAACCATTATGGCTTCTAAAGATTTCCACATTGTTGCAGAAACAGGTATCCACGCTCGCCCAGCTACTTTGCTTGTTCAAACAGCTAGCAAATTCGCTTCAGATATTACTTTGGATTACAAGGGTAAATCAGTAAACCTTAAATCAATCATGGGCGTTATGAGCCTTGGTGTTGGTCAAGGTGCTGATGTTACAATTTCAGCTGAAGGTACTGATGCAGACGATGCAATTGCAGCTATTAACGAAACAATGACAAAAGAAGGATTGGCTTAAGACTATGACAGAAATGCTAAAAGGAATCGCAGCATCTGATGGTGTTGCTGTTGCTAAGGCATATCTACTGGTTCAGCCGGATTTATCATTTGAGACTGTATCCGTTAAAGATACAGATACAGAAGAGGCTCGTCTGGACGCAGCTCTGGCAGCGTCACAAGACGAGCTTTCTCTTATCCGGGAAAAAGCAGTTGATAGCCTTGGAGAAGAAGCTGCAGCCGTATTTGATGCCCACTTGATGGTTTTGGCTGACCCAGAAATGATTGGTCAAATTAAAGAAACCATCCGTGCAAAAGAAGTGAATGCAGAAGCCGCCTTGATAGAAGTGACTGATATGTTCATCACTATTTTTGAAGGCATGGAAGATAATCCTTACATGCAAGAACGGGCAGCCGACATTCGTGACGTAACCAAACGTGTTTTGGCAAACCTGCTCGGTAAGAAGTTACCAAACCCAGCTTCCATTGACGAAGAATCAATCGTTATTGCCAACGACTTGACGCCTTCAGATACTGCGCAGTTGGATAAGAAGTTTGTTAAGGCTTTTGTAACTAACATTGGCGGTCGGACTTCTCACTCAGCTATTATGGCTCGTACTCTGGAAATTGCTGCTGTACTCGGTACCAACAATGTGACCGAAGTGGTCAAAAACGGAGATATAGTTGCCGTTAACGGTATTACCGGTCAAGTCATCGTTAACCCAAGTGATGACCAGGTTGCCGAATTTAAGGCCGCTGGCGAAGCCTACGCTAAGCAAAAAGCTGAATGGGCTCTTCTGAAAGATGCTGATACAGTGACCGCTGACGGCAAACACTTTGAGTTGGCTGCTAATATCGGTACGCCCAAGGATGTCGAAGGCGTTAACGACAATGGGGCGGAAGCAGTCGGCCTTTACCGCACAGAATTCTTGTATATGGATTCGCAAGATTTTCCAACTGAAGAAGATCAATACGAAGCCTACAAGGCTGTTCTCGAAGGTATGAACGGTAAACCAGTTGTTGTCCGTACAATGGATATCGGAGGTGATAAGGAATTACCATACTTTGATCTTCCAAAGGAAATGAACCCATTCTTGGGATACCGCGCTTTGCGTATTTCTATTTCTGAAACTGGAAACCAAATGTTCCGCACCCAATTGCGGGCTCTTCTCCGTGCTTCTGTTCACGGTCAATTGCGGATCATGTTTCCAATGGTTGCCTTGCTGACAGAATTCCGCAAGGCTAAGGGTATTCTCGAAGAAGAGAAGGCTAAACTACAGGCCGAAGGTGTTGCTGTAGCTGATAATATTGAAGTTGGAATCATGATTGAAATCCCAGCCGCAGCTATGCTTGCTGATCAGTTTGCCAAGGAAGTTGACTTCTTCTCAATCGGTACTAACGACTTGATTCAATACACCATGGCTGCTGACCGTATGAATGAACAGGTTTCATACCTCTATCAACCCTATAACCCATCAATTCTTCGTCTTATTGACCGTGTTGTCAAAGCAGCACACGCAGAAGGCAAATGGGCTGGTATGTGTGGTGAAATGGCTGGAGACCAAACAGCTGTGCCGCTCTTGGTGGGTATCGGACTTGATGAATTCTCAATGTCTGCGACATCCGTGCTTCGGACTCGTAGCTTGATGAAGAAATTAGATACTAAGAAGATGGAAGAATTAGCACAGCGTGCTTTGACAGAATGTTCTACTATGGAAGAAGTTCTGAAACTTGAAAAAGAATATGTCGATTTTGACTGATTCATAGATAAAAGCTAGGGGGAGCTCTAGCTTTTTTGTTAAACTTGAATAAGAGAAAATGGCAGTTTCTCGGATTATTCGCAACTTTTCGTTTGTAAACTAGTCTATAAAGCCCTATTGGAAGGATCAGATTTCAAAATATTCAGATTATTAACATATCAGATATTGGAAAATTGATTAAAAAGTGATAGAATAGGTCTATCATAAGTAAAAGGAGAACTAGATGACGAAGCAATACAAAAACTATGTCAATGGTGAATGGAAGTTATCTCATGAAGATATTACAATCTATGAGCCTGCGACTGGCAAAGAATTGGGTACTGTACCAGCTATGAGCCATGAGGAAGTTGATTACGTTTATGAATCAGCTAAAGCTGCTCTTCCAGAATGGCGAGCACTTTCCTATATCGAGCGGGCAGCTTACATTCATAAGGCAGCTGACATTTTGGAACGTGACGCTGAAAAAATTGGATCCATCCTTTCCAAAGAAATTGCTAAGGGATTGAAATCAGCTATTGGAGAAGTCACTCGGACAGCAGAAATTGTAAATTTTGCTGCTGAAGAAGGTGTTCGTGCTGAAGGTGAAGTTCTTGAAGGCGGCAGTTTCGATGCAGCTAGCAAGCGCAAAATTGCAGTTGTCCGCCGTGAACCAGTCGGTCTGGTTTTGGCTATTTCACCATTTAACTACCCAGTAAACTTGGCTGGTTCTAAGATTGCTCCTGCCCTGATTTCAGGGAATGTTGTTGCCTTTAAGCCACCAACGCAGGGATCAATTTCTGGATTGCTTTTGGCTGAAGCTTTTGCCGAAGCTGGTTTGCCTGCTGGTGTTTTCAACACCATCACTGGTCGTGGTTCTGTTATTGGGGACTACATTGTTGAACATGAAGCGGTTGATTTTATCAACTTTACAGGTTCAACACCAGTTGGTGAAAATATCGGTAAATTAGCTGGTATGCGTCCAATCATGCTGGAACTCGGTGGTAAAGATGCTGCTATCGTTTTGGAAGATGCTGATCTAGAATTAACAGCTAGCAACATCGTTGCTGGGGCCTTTGGTTACTCAGGTCAACGTTGTACTGCCGTTAAGCGTGTCCTCGTAATGGATAGTGTTGCTGACCAGTTGACTAAACTGGTTACCGAAAAAGTTGAAAAACTTTCTGTTGGTATGCCAGAAGACGATGCTGACATCACGCCATTAATTGACACTAAAGCCGCTGATTATGTAGATGGCTTAATCCAAGATGCAGCTGATAAGGGTGCAGTAGCCACAACCCCAATCAAGCGGGAAGGCAATACTATCTACCCAACTGTCTTTGATAAGGTGACAACTGATATGCGTTTGGCATGGGAAGAACCATTTGGTCCTGTTCTGCCAATTATCCGTGTCAACTCAGTTGAAGAAGCTGTTGGAATTGCCAATAAATCTGAATACGGTTTGCAGTCTTCTGTCTTTACCCAAAACTTCCCATTAGCCCTTAAAATTGCGGAACAATTGGAAGTTGGTACTGTTCACATTAACAATAAAACTCAACGTGGTACCGATAACTTCCCATTCTTGGGAGCTAAAAAATCTGGTGCTGGTGTTCAAGGGGTTAAATATTCTATCCATGCCATGACAAATGTTAAGTCTGTTGTTTTCGACATTGCGAAATAAACGTGGCACAAAAAAGAGCTTTTCTTAGGAAGAGCTCTTTTTCAATCTAAAATTTCATGTTTCCAATTTAAGTTAGTAAATAAATCGGCCTCCCTAGGCAGGTCTAGTTGGTCAGTTGACCTTTAGCCCAGTTATTGTCTGACTTAAGAGTTTGGATGTCGGTATAGGCCATACGATAGACATTGTAGACTTGGCCAGGTTTGTAGGGATTGATAGGCTGGTCATAGTCAGTCAGATGGTAAAGTTTGATAAGACGATTGAGCTTGGCATTATAGCTGGTATCGGTCGCATACCGTCCTGTCAGGGCCTGGGTTGCCTCTTGATAATTAGTTGTGTTGGATTTTCTAGCATCCGCATAGAGATTTTTGCTGAGTATATCAGCATAATCCTCTAGCGACTCTTTATAAGAGGGGTATTTGCGAAAGGCTGCATTAATCTTATAGGTATTGCCCTTACCATCATCTTCCCAGGTTTGGAAGCTAGCAGAGTTCCCCTTGTAATTTCCCTTGATGCCAAAGAGATTATAATTGGGTTCAGAGCCCAATTTAGAAGTACCGTGGTTACTTTCCAAGATGGCCTGAGCAATCATGACTGAAGCATAGAGGTCATTTTCCTGAGCGATACTTCTAGCATCTTCACCGATGTTATTGATAAAGTAAAGAACGGCGACTTCTCTATCGTCTTGACGGCTTTTAGGTGGCTGGGTATCAATAATGGTCATTCGGCTGTATAAGCCATAGCTCAGAAAAAGAAAGATGGCTAGAATGAGAATCAGAGTAAGGGTGAAAGATTTGCGATTTTTCTTTTTTACCTTAAAGAGTCTTTTAAAAAGACTTGGGAAAGATTTCTTCTTTTTAGCCATGTCTGCCTCCTTTCCATAAGATACTAAGCCGTTAAACAACTCAAAGAATTTTAGGGAAATCAACCAAGGTGCTTGCGCCTAGGTGATTTCATCTAAATTCACAGACTTGTAGGCGTGTTCAATTCAATCAGTTAAGGAAATAGGCCATTAAAATGGCTCTATTTCCTACGGCAAGCACTATGGTGTCTTGCTTAAACTTCTTACTAAGTTGGATAAGCGACCATTATCGGCTCGCTTATCCAACTGTCGCAAACGTTAAGGAAACAGTCCATTAAAATGGCTCTATTTCCTACGGCAAGCACTATGGTGGTTCGCCTAAACATCTCACTAAGTCAGAAAATCGAGCATTATCGACTCAATTTTCTGACTGTCGCAAACGATACCACGGAGCAAAGCCGCCTTCTTGTCCATACAAGAGCTGGCTAACTTCAATCAGCCAGTATTTTCGACTGGCTGGTTCTCGTGTCGCTAAGCCGTTAAGCAACTCATAGGGTTAAAAAGGTCTGGGAGACCTTTTTAACCCGAACCTGAAAATAGAAGAGTGAGGTTGAAATCAACGCAGGTGCTTGCGCCTAGGTGATTTCATCTAAATTCACAGACTTGTAGGCGTGTTCAATTCCTAACTCATTGGCTTAAACCTTTAGAAACTAGTATAGCATAGATGAAGGAATTACGGTGGCCAAAAAGGAGGAAGAAAGTTAAAATTATACTGCAGGGACCTTGGTCAAATATGATAAAATGGAAATACCTAATCGTCACGGATAAAGTTACTCTTTTGATGCTTTTTTAAGAGTGACTACGAAAGCTACTATTTTGAGTTTTCTATATTTCTGACTAACTTAGATCAGGCAATTTTATCGACTTGTCTTATCCACGGATCAAGTCAAGCCCATTATTTCCAATTTGAACGATCGGTTACCTATTAAAGACTGTCGCAAAAGGAGGTCTTATATGCGAGATAATCACCTACACACCTATTTTTCCTATGATTCCCAGGCTAAATTCGAAGACTATCTGGCTACCTATCCTGGAGAAATCGTGACAACCGAACATTTTGATTTGTCCAATCCTTATACCAAACAGGATGACGTCCCTGATTATGCTGCCTACAGTCGGGAAATTGAGCGACTCAATCAACTTTACGGTAATCGCATTAAACGTGGCATCGAGATTGGCTATTACCAGCCTCGGGAAGCAGATATTTTAGCCTATTTGGCAGATAAGGACTATGACCTCAAGCTGCTGTCGGTTCATCACAATGGTCAAAACGATTATCTGGATGATGAGATAGCAGAGCGAGATAAGGATGACGTTATTCCAGAGTACTTGGATTTACTAGAGGCTGCCATTGGACGGGTGGATGCCCATGTCTTGGCCCACTTTGATTATGGCTTTCGGCTCTTTGAGCTTAGTCCTGCTGACTTGCAGATTTATGAACCACAACTGATTGCTATTTTCCAAAAGATGATCAAGAACGACTTGGCTTTCGAACTAAATAGCAAGTCTATGTATCTTTATCATCACGAGGATCTTTATCGCTATGCCTTGGGTCTGGTAAAAAGATTGGGCTGCCAAAAGTACTCCCTAGGTTCTGATGGCCACAAGCTAGAACATTTTCGCCTAAATTTTAAACAATTGGAAGGCCTCTTAACCGAGTTTGATATCGGCTTAGACCAACTGATCTGATGGGCTTAATACTGGAGAAAAATCTGGGTAAATCTTTAAATGCCTAGTGATTTGTGGTAGAATAAGGGAGGAAATAAAAATAGAAGAGGTATGTGAAATGTCACGTAAACCAATTATTGCCGGTAACTGGAAGATGAACAAAACAGCAGCAGAAGCTCGTGAATTTGTTGATGCGGTTAAAAATAATATCCCGTCAAACGAACTTGTTGATACTGTTATTGGTGCACCAGCTATCTTCCTTGAAGGAATGAAGAAGGGTGTTAAAGGAACTGACTTACAAGTATCAGCCCAAAACTGTTACTTTGAAGATTTTGGTGCCTTTACGGGTGAAAACAGTCCTGCAACAATCGCAGCTCTTGGTGTTGAATATGTCATCATCGGTCACTCAGAACGCCGTGATTACTTCCACGAAACCGACGAGGAAATCAATAAGAAAGCTCATGCTATCTTTAAGCATGGTATGACACCAATCCTTTGCTGTGGTGAATCGCTTGAAACTTATGAAGCTGGCAAGACAGCAGAATGGATTGAGGGGCAAATTACTGCCGACCTTAAAGGCTTGAGTGCAGAACAAGTATCTCACTTGGTTATCGCTTACGAACCAATCTGGGCTATCGGGACTGGTAAATCAGCTGATGCGAATATTGCTGATGAAATTTGTGGCGTTGTTCGTTCAACTGTTGAAAAACTTTACGGTAAGGAAGTCTCTGAAGCTGTTCGTATCCAATACGGCGGTTCTGTAAAACCTGAAAATGTTGCCGAATATATGGCTAAAGAAAACGTTGACGGGGCTCTCGTGGGCGGTGCTTCACTGCAAGCAGACAGCTTCTTGGCACTTTTGGACTTTGTAAAATAATCAATAAGCAAAAATAGTTAAATAAAAAAATAGGTTAGAAGTTATTTGTACTTCTGACCTATTTTTATGGAATTTTAGACTCATAAAAATCTATAAGATTACTAATGGAAAATCAGTGCAACTACTGTAATTAGACTATTGAAGCCGATGTGAGCTATAATACTGTATTTTATCGTTCTAGTTTTCCAATAAATCAAAGTAAAATATAAACCACTTATTAGATAACCAAAGAGATTAAAATTGAATGAATAGGTGTGTAGGAAAGCAAAGTAAAAAGCGACTAAAAGAACGACAATGATCTCAGATTTGGGAAATAGCTGTAGCAAAATTTCTTGTAAAAAACCTCGAAAAAGTAGCTCTTCTAAAATAGGAGCCATTAGATTTGTAGCAAACAGCATGAAGTAAAATTTATCAGAGAATAGATATTTTATAATAGCTTGATTATTACCCGATTCAGTATATAGTCCTAATTTGATTAGAATACTATTGGCTAACAATTCAAGAGTAAATATGGATATGACCCCAAGTAGAATCTTCCAAATAGCCATTGGTTTTCTCGGCAAATGTTTCTTTCTTAGGATTTTCTGTCTAAGCAAAAAGAGAAGGAAGAAAATGGTACAAGCGACGATTAATGCTATAAAAACTTCCTTCATATCAAGCCCAGCCTGATTCATTTTCTGAATGACAATATAAGTCGGAAGTTGGATGAGGATAGATAAAATAAAGGTAATAATTACTAAAGAGACAGATCTGATGATTTTCATATTTATTGCTTTTCTAATGGAATGGAGGCAGAACTGTTAAATTAAAGAAGATAAAAAATAAGAAGCCCTAGCCTAATCTGTTAGTAAGCTAGGGCTTCAAAAGATTTATATTAGTACCAATGCACTTTTAGCAGTGACCACGACGGCGTTTACCATTCCAACCATCAGCCAATCCACAAAAGGATCTTAAAAGTTGATTATAGGTTGGAAGTGTAGGAATTAAGCCTCCACCACCAACGATTGAGACAGTTCTACAGCAGTCATATTTTGATAGTTTTTCATAGTATTACTCCTTTCTTTTACCCTTTACACCAGTTAGACCAATTACAAAAGCCACGATATTGTTGTCGAGCCCATTTTCCAATACCATACCAGAAGTTATATCCCTCATCTCCTCCACCCTTTATTTTAACCAGTTGAGTATTATCCAAAGTTTCAAAGTTACTAAGAACATCTTTATTCATAACAGCCCTCCTATTTCTGTGTTTTGAGCTTCTGTAACACCAAAATGTCGCAACTCAATAAGGTATAATCGAAAAAGCTTTGATAGATATTTTTTTGTCTTATGCACCAGACACTTGTATAATATCACAGAAAAAGGGTGAAAATTTCGATTTTTTAATCAAGGGATTTGATGCTCTTGTCAAAAATTTTTGAACTAAAAAAGACTGGGAGTCTGGAACTCTCAGTCTTTCTCGTTTTATTGGCGGCCCAAGACCTTCTTGATGGTCTTGAGGGCTTTGAATTTGAGGGGGCTTGGATAGTAGCGGAAGGTTCCCATTTTACGGGTAATGTAACCGTTGAAGTTTTGCTTGAAGCGAAGAACGCCATCAGAACCATCAAAGATGCCTTCAATACCCAAGAAGTTATAACTTGGGATACCGCGTTTGATGGTTCCCAGCATGACATGTTCCTGCAGGAGAGCTGGAGCATAGAACTTATTAAACTCGGTATAGGATCCTGAGAAGAGGTAAATAGCTTCCTGTTTGGTATAGACAAAGAGACTGCCAGCTAGAATCACATCTTGATGACCATGGTGATCAAGCAGCTCCTGCGCTTCCTCTAGGCGTTTATCAAAGGTAGCGACTTGTTGGTCCAGTTCTTTTTTTTGCCTTAGGTATTTGGAAGATTCAAGATTTTTGGCGTGGGTCTGGGCGAGTTTGTCTAGTTTGGCTTGAAGTTTGGCCTGACTATCTTTCAGATGATCAGCGTAATCTTGAAAGTTAAGACTGGCAATCATAAATTCAGCCTGATCCCCCCAACTGTCATAGAAGGCTTGGTAGTAGTCCAAACCCTTGTCGGTATAATCCCTTCGGTCAGAAGTAGAAGACGTGATTTCCTTGAACAGCGTTAGCTCTTCTCGGCTCAATTTTTTCAGCTTGGTTCCAAAGGTTTTGGATTTCTTAACCAGAGGTCGGCCCTTCTTACTCAAGGATTTCATGAGGTTATCGGCAGTAATCTCCCGCATATCCTTGACATAATGCCAGTCAGGCTCACCCCCAGGATAACCGGTTTGCAGGCCATCGTGAACAAAGCCCAAGTCGGTCAAGGTCTTAATCAGCTCTGGGCGTTCGTCATCAATCGGATTACCATCGCTGTCAAAGGTTTGGTAGGTATCGTAGGGCTTAACCAGCAGCTCTAGAGCCCCTTCATTTTTAGCATAATCCTGCAAGCCACGGTAGAAGTCGCTCAGGTACTTTGTGTCTGTTGAGAAGGGACCCGAATTGATTTCCATATGGAGACCACCAGTCATAGGCATAGAGTAGACTAGGGCAGCCACCTGCAGATCTCCATCGGCTCTGAGACCAACGTAGGCAATGCTATAGCCCCGTTTTTTAAAGAGCTCAGCCATCTGGCTTGACTGCATAAAGGACTTATAAGCTACCTTTTGGCTGAAGGTCTCGAAGACCTTCTTGCTTAAAATTTCAAAGCTCATTCGTGGTTACTCCTTGCTTGTTTACGTTTGTTGTAAGCGTACATAGCTGGTTTGTAGAGGAAGCTGACTGGGATGTTAAATTCCCCGATAAATTCCTCAATGGTTGGATTGAAGTTGGACTTGAACTTGGTCAGGCCATCATCTAAGGTTCCTTCAACACCACCCATATTGGCCCAGATAATACCATCAGCATAGGCATCATCAAAGACTTTTGGATAGAGGGAATATTGGGGATAGAATTTCTTAAATTCATCATTCATGCCGGCATAGAGCATTTCCATGACATTGCCGAAACGAACGGACAGGATACCAGCGATAATCAGCTCATCGTCATACTTGCCAACATATTCTTCAAATTCGCTAATATATTTTTGAACAGAATTTTTTTGTTGGGTCAGCTTGGTCAGCCGTTTCTTTTGATTTTCGGCTGTTTCCGATAAATCCTTTTCAATCTGAGCCAGTTGCTCCTTGTATTCGGCTAGGCGTTTAGGCAGATTGACCTTGGCCAGGTGCAGATAGGCATCATCACCATAGATGATCATCATCTTCTTGAAGTAATCATAATTCCGCAGGGCAACACCCTTACGATTTTCTGTCAGAGCCACGACATCTGCGAAGGCTTGGACATCATCGATAGTTCCTCGGCTGGTAATAACACCCCGTTTCTGGGCATCTTTCATCAGCCGTTTGGTGTGCTTAGGGAAGGTTGAAAGCATGTCTTCTTGGGTGTAGACATTGGCTTGAAAACGTGGTTGGATACTTTCAGCGATCTCCATGGTGCGACCAGTCCACTGGGCCCCAGCCTTTTTGAGGTTTTCGAGAACAGCTAGTGTTTTAGAATTTTCCTCAACTTCCTCGCCAATTTTATAGGCCTTGAGCAGGAGGGCTGGATCAAATTTGATAAAGAGGGCGTGCTTGGACTTACCGTATTTTTTTAGGGATTTGATGACATAGTCAACAACCTCTTGGTTTTGGTAGTCCATAATTGGTCCGCGAGGGACATAGAGCATGGTCATTCCCAGAGGCAGGCGTTTAATCAGTATAGAAGCAGAAGCGACTAATTTGTCATCCTGGTAGAAGCCTAGGCGTTCATTGTCCCAATTATCTTTGACCTGAGCCCAGTTGGAGCTTTGGAGCAAATTGGTTTGGTTGCTGGCCTTGGCAAATTGGTCATGTTCTTGGGCAGAAATTCCCACTTTATAAGTAAACATTAATCTAAAACCCACTTTCTAATGGCATAAGCGACACCGGAGTCATCATTCGATTTGGTAATGTGTTCGGCAATTTTTTTCAATTCTGGATTCCCATTTTCCATGACAATCGGATGGCCGACAACCTCTAACATGGTCCGGTCATTTTCTTCATCGCCGATAGCCATGGTTTCTTCGACAGCAATGCCCAATTTTTCAGCCAAATGAAGGACTGCAGTCCCCTTGCTGGAAGTTTTATTGGTCAGTTCTAGGTAGAAGGGCCGAGATTTTACGATGGTAAAACGGTCATAAAATTCTTGAGGAATTTTAGCAATGGCCGCATCCAGAATTTCAGGTTCATCAATATACATGGTCTTGACGAATTCCCTATCGCGATTTTCCTCAGGTGTCCGATAGAAAATTGGCATGCTGACCAGGGTAGCTTCGTGGACCGTGTAGTGCCCGATGTTACGGTTGCTGGTGTAGATGCCGTCCTTGGTGATGGCGTGGGAGTGAACCCCTAACTTAGTTGCTAGAAGCTCAATGTCCAGGTAGTCATCGTAAGAAAGGGCATCCTTGATGACTTCCTGGCTGCTAGCCGTCTCTTGAACCAGAGCCCCATTGAAGGTAATGACATAATTGTCAGGCTCGTTTAGGCCTAGCTCTTCTAAGAGAGCTTGGACACCAGCGATAGGGCGACCTGTTGTGATGACGATCTTGACACCGACAGCCTTAGCCTCCTGGATGGCTTGATAGACCTCGGGCGTGATTTGGCGGTCACTGTTGACTAGCGTGCCATCAATGTCGATGGCAACAAGTTTGATTGACATGGTTTTTTTCTCCAGTTTTTATTACTACTCGATGAAAATCGAAAATAAGATGGAGCAAAGACACCAACCACTAAAGTGGTAAATATCTAACGGTAATCTCTATAGCGATTACCTAGCTTCCTTACTAACACGGATGAAGTAGTGTTATCGATTACGTTATCCGTGTGTCACCAGTTAACTGACTGGGCTGCTGGTAGCTCAAAAGGTCTGGGAGACCTTTTGAAGTGGAAAACTGAGAAAGATTTACTTTCCTCACTCAGTAGGTACGGCAAAGCGAGTTAACGCTGCGACACGAAAACCAGACAGTCGATTTTACTGTTTGGTTAGAGTTAGTGAATGACATAGGTAGACCACAATGGTGACTACCGTTGCAAATCAAGATTTTCTAAATCTTAGATTTGCCTTGTCATCAAATTGTTTTGATTTTCAATGAGTAAAAGTAAAAGCCCAAGCACTCAGTGGCAAGGGCTTGAGGGCTCATACATCCCTACTATTTTACTAAAAATTAGGCTATTTGTCAGCTGGGATACTAGGTTAATACAAAGTTCTCAAGTACTGGGCTGATATCAGGTTATGAAGTAGGTCAGGAAAATTTTAGGAATAGAAATTTCCACTACTGCAGGACATCATTCTTGATGTGGCTGAGGAAGACCTCCTTTTCTCTAGCAAAAAGGTCGTCAGTCGCCAGCATTTCAGCTGGGAAATAGAAACGCCTATCTCCGTGAACCGTTCCAGTCAAAGCTTTGACGAGGTCAGATTCTTGACTGAGTTCCTTGAGACTGCCATCTTTTTGCAAAAGCTCAATCTGAGTTCGGGGATTCTCTTTTTCCGGCCGATAAATATCATAGGGCAGGTCGAAATTCTTGTGTTCAGCGGTGTAGTAGTCAGGGTCGTAACCAATGGCAGCGACTAGCTTCCTCAGGTCTGCCAGTGGTGTTTGACTTTGGTTGGTCAGAATCACTGATTTAAAGAGTCTACGATTGATAAAGCGATTGGCCAAATCAGCCAGGATGGCATCTTCTGAGGTCATCCAGCTTTGAAAATAAGTATTCATGACCCCATCATCCAAACGCAGATAGTCCTGCAGGCTGTAGTTCTTTTCAAAAAAAGGAATCAGGCAGGGTGAGGTTTTCTCAAAGTAGACCTTTTGATCGGGATAGAGGACCTTGGCCCGCTTGAGCAGATTTTGTAGGAGGACCTCCATGGCCCGACTGGCTGGATGGAAATAAACCTGCATATACATCTGGTAGCGACTGACCAGATAGTCTTCAATAGCATGCGTTCCATTAATAGTAAAGGCAATTCTATTACCATAGGGACGGATAACACTAAGGATACGGGTTAAATCAAATTGTCCATAGCTGGCTCCTGTATAATAAGCATCTCTCAGGAGGTAGTCCATACGGTCGCAGTCAATTTGGCTGGAAATCAATTGTTCTACCTGCTTGTTGGGATAGGTATGGTTGATAACGCTGGCCACCTTGTCGGGGAAGTCAGGTGAAATTCGTCGCAAGACCGCATTGACCTCAGTTTCTGGATTGGTGATAATCTCCTGAGTAACGGCTTCATGGTCTGTTCCAAAGAGTCGTTCAAAGGTGTGGGAATAGGCCCCGTGGCCAAGATCATGCAGGAGACCTGCTGCCATGGTCAGAAGACTGTCCTCTTGATTCCAGTCATCAGGATAGTGCTTTTCAAAGTAGGATACCACTGAATTGGCCAGATGATAGACTCCCAGACAGTGGGAAAAGCGACTGTGTTCAGCTCCATGGAAGGTATAGCTAGTTGTTGCCACCTGTTTAATCCGTCTCAGACGCTGAAATTCGCTGGTATTAATCAGGTCGTAAATGATTGGATCTGTAACAGATATATAATTGTGAATAGGGTCACGAAAAATTTTTTCATTCATGATTTTAGTATAGCAAAAATTGCCAAGTTCTGCCGAAATTGGTAGAATAATAAGTCGAAAAGACAGGCTTGTCCTAGTTTTTGAGTCGGTCTAGAGATGACGAAAAATTTGATGTTTTGGAGGCAGATTATGCAGCTTAAAATCTATAATCTTATTCAAATGGAAGATGATACCGAAATCATTGAAGAAATCCATGATTGTCAATGGACCAGTAAAGGGGATTATGACTATTTGGTTCACCAAAATGATCATGATGAAAAGGTGGTTATCAAATTCAATAGTCAGGAATTGACGATGACCCGTTTTTCTCAACCTAAATCCATTATGCATTTTGTTAAAAATGAGGACAATCTGGCTTCCATCCCTACTTCTATGGGAGTGCAAAGCTTAGTAACTCGGACAAAAAGTTTTGTCTTTGAAAAAGAAGCACGGCGGCTTCATTTGGGATATGATCTTTTGACAGACTCCGAAGCAAAAATTCCCTTGGCCTCTTACAAAATGCAAATAAGTTGGAGCTGAGAGCCATTATTGACAACTGGTTCTTGGCTTTTTTGAGTTTATGGGGAGTTACTATAAGTGGATTCATCCAAGACTTTAGAGATTTGGACTTAACTTTTGGAGCAGGTCAAAGACATAATTATTTCGACTTTAAGTATCGCCATAGAGTAGTTCGACTGATACCAAGCTGTTTAGCCGTTTTAGTCTGGTTGCCATGGTTATGTTCAAGGACTTCTCTTACGATATCTTGTGTATATTCAAACAAACTTTTGTGCTCTGCTATTAGTTGCTCAGTCTTTTTATAATAAGAATTTGTTTGCATAGCCTTTCGTTCCAGTTCTAAAGCAGCTACAACCTGTTGCTGCGTGATATAGTAACTGCTCGACTCCAAGGCTAATTTTTTTATGATTGAAGAAAGTTGAGAGAAATTTCCCGGCCAGTTAAAGTCAATCATTTCTTTGAGAGCATCAGGCTCGAATCCTAAAATTGAAGTGTTGCATTGGATGTTGATTTGATTGAGAAAGAGTGGAATAATCATCGCCAATTCACTTTTTCTTTCTTCAATTGAACGACAATAGATACTTGTGCAATCCAAAGTATTGACAATTTTGTGATAGATTTTTTGATTGGGATCTTGACCGTTGGTATTGTAGGTGAAAATGATACGGTTGGTGCGAGAAAAATTATTATCATGAATAAGACTAACCAACCGATTTAACTGGACAAGTGGCATTTGGTCGCTATTTTGAAAGAGGAGCGTATTACCGATTTCAATTAGTGGACCGTTATTGAGGTTGGTAAGAAATTTCCATGTTTTATCGTTAAAAACACTAGCGTCTATTGTTATTAAATTCCGATTATAATCGGAATTTAATAAATAAGTATTGGGCCAAACTCGTCTTAGAAGTTCCGCTTTCACCAAAAATTAGGAGAGAGCGAAAATAATTATCCAATCGTTTGGCTTTTTTCTTATTCTCTTCTTCAATGAAAGTGGTAAAGGTTAGTTGTTGAGAAATATCTTGTTTAATGTCATCAAAATGCTGGTACTTGATACCAAATTGATTATTGATTAAAGGAGGTGTTGATAACTTTACCTCAACAAGATAGTAGGAACCAGCTGATGATGTAAAATTGGAAATAGCCAAGCGATAAAGTGCTCTTTTGAAAGAATGATAATAGATTTGGTGATCTTGCAGAAGAGTTTTTTTAGCTAAAAAGGCCAGCACCGATTGTTGGAGTTCCTGCTCAATATTAGAATAGTGAAGTTTAAAGTTAGCATTGAGTAGCAATAAGGCATTTGATTGATTGGTGAGAGTTTGCTCTAAAATTTGTGTCTGCTGATTTGAATTTTCTATTAGATGTGTAATTTGTAGGACTTCTTTAAAGGCATGCTTAATACTTTCGGTGCCCGAGGTAATCAATATCGTCTTGAAAGATTTTTCAATGGCAATTTGATTAGTAATGACATCACATAGAATTAAAGAGTAATTATCTTTTTGCATTTTGGAAAGTCCCTGTTGGGCTTCTTCTATACTATTAATTGTGATAATTGGAACCTTATATTGCATTAAATCACAGATCAGGTAGGCTGGTTCTGTTACTCCTGGAAAACCAATAATAGCGTAATTATCTGAATAGTTCTTAGCAATTTGTAAGGTACTGAGGATGTCCTAGAGAGAGATTGAAACATTAATAACAGGGATATTAATCATATCTTTGATAAGATCAGCCGTCCCCCCTCGTGAAAGAATGGCATCGTATTGATGAGGACTAACACTTTTGACAATTTCCTTGGCGCTATCTAAGTTAGCAAGACAGGTATCAATTTCGATATCAGGAAATTGCTTACTGACTTCCGACATTGATTGTTGGAGTTCGCGATAAGGGGCGATTCCTAATACTTTAACAGTTGGCATCATACATAGCCTCCTGTTTCATTTTAAAACATTATACATCACTTTAGATATACTTCAATAGTTTTTATGCATAGTTTCAATATGGAACCATATATTTTTTTATCGTCCTACACAAGCCTTTTTAAAACAGTATAATAAAGGCTAGTAGGGAGGTGAAGTTCAATGGTGAAATTATTGGTTCTAGCCGATGATTTTACAGGTGCCTTAGATACCGGAGTCCAATTTTCAAACCTAGGTGTCGAAACTTTGGTGACAACACAAGTTCAGTTAGAGCAAGTGAAAATTCCCTTAAATCTTGAAGTACTAGTGGTCGATACAGAAACTCGGCATGTCTCGGATACTGCTGCCTATGACCTTATTCATAAGCTTGTAGAATTTGCCCATCGTAAAAATATCCCCAATATCTACAAAAAGGTTGATTCAGCCCTACGGGGAAATGTGTCAAGTGAAATCAAAGCACTGGTAGATGCCAGTGCTAGTAATCATGTTGCTTTCTTACCCGCTTTTCCAGAAATGAACCGAGTGGTTCGGGACGGGATTTTATATATTGATGGCTTACCAGTTTCTGAGAGTATTTTTTCAGAGGATCCCTATGAACCAGTAAAGGAGAGCAATATCCTTACACGTTTAAAAGGAGAAGCCGGCTTAGATGGAATATTAGTAAAACAGGGAGACGAGTTTGCTGCTCAAGATCCTTTCCATATCTTTGATGCTGAGACGGATCAGGATTTAAAAGCTATCGGAATGGTCTTGAAGGAAAAAGGCTTGCTTTTGGTAACCGTCGGTTGTGCTGGCTTTGCTAAAATTCTCAGCCACTTATTATTTAAGCCCACTGTATCGGCTAGGTCGATAAGACTTAAATCTTTGGTTGTTATTTGTGGTTCTGTCAATGAGGTTACAAAAAATCAAGTTGATTATGCACAGAAACAGGGAGCTTTGAGGGTCTCCTTAAATTCTCAGCAGTTGTTTAATAAGGGCTATTGGACAAGTCAAGAAGGGAAGAATATTCTCTCGGATATTCTCACTAAGCCTGGCAATCAGTTGCTCATCTTTGAGACCTTTAGTGAAGAGATCTCTCAAGAGATTAAAGAGTTGGTTAGGCTTGGCAAGCTTAACTCGGAGCAAATTCGTTTGGATATAGGTCAAACCTTAGGCGATCTGACCCAACAGATTTTAACTCAAGCTCCCGATAGGACCTTATTGCTGACTGGTGGTGATACCCTTTTTCAGACTATGGGTGTGTTAAAAATCACAGATGTCAAGCCAATTGTTGAGTATGAACCGGGAATTGTTTTTTCAGAGATTGTTTGGCAAGGCCAACCTTATCAAGTATTGACTAAATCGGGAGGCTTCGGTAAAGAATCCCTCTTTATAGCCTTAAATCAAGAAGAAAAGGAGTAAAAAATGCTAACAGATTACAGTTTACAAATGCCTAAAAAAGTTATCGGTTGTGGACTATTATCTCAATAAACATCCAGAACTAAACCTAAGTCTTAACGTTATTTCCAAACCAGCTCAAGGAGCCTATACTTATGGAACAGTAGATTTGATTGACCTTGGTGTCGTTGATATGGCTAACTTTGAAATCGGTAAGGTCTCTAAGGTTGGCGGAGATGCTGCCTTCCAATATGTCAAAAAGGTCATTGAATTAGCCCTTGCTAAGGAAGTTGACGCTACTGTAACTAATCCATTGAACAAGGAAGCCATGAACTCGGCAGGCTATCATTATGCGGGTCATACAGAAATTTATGCTGACTTGACCAACACAGAAAAATATACCATGATGTTGGCCGATGGCAATTTGCGGGTTGTTCACGTTTCGACCCATGTTTCCTTGCGAGAAGCTTGCGACCGAGCAACCAAGGAACGGGTTCTTGACGTCATTCGGATTGCCAATCAGGCTTGTAAGGATCTTGGGATTGAAAACCCTCGGGTTGCCGTTGCTGGTTTAAATCCTCACTGCGGCGAAAATGGTCTCTTTGGCCGAGAAGAAATCGAAGAGATTGACCCTGCAGTTGAAGCAGCTCGAGCTGAAGGTATCAATGCGGAAGGCAGTCTACCACCTGATACCCTCTTTTCAAAGGCAAATGGAGGAATGTACGATATTGTTGTTGCCATGTATCACGACCAAGGCCATATTCCTTTGAAACTCCTCGACTTTGTTTATGATCAAAGTAAGGGAGCTTGGAAAGCTGTTGAAGGCGTTAATATCACCCTCGGTCTGCCTATCATTCGGGCTTCTGTTGACCATGGTACAGCTTTCGACCAAGCGGGAGAATGGACAGCTAGTGAGCTAAGTCTGGAAAATGCCATTGACTACGCTATCCGTTTGGCCGACCATAAAAAATAGAGAATTGTCTGGATAAATTGCAGCTAGTAAAGCTAGAAATAAAGAGGTGGTAAAATGGTGAAACTTCCAAGTGTCAGAGTATCAGACCCCAATGGTGTGGTTTATCGCGATGAATTTTTAAATGTTAACTTTGCTTTGATTCCAACAGGTGGAAAAGCTACTGCTTATGCCCCAGCTTTAATTGAAACAAAGGATGGCGGCTTGCTCTGTGCCTGGTTTGCTGGATCATTTGAAGGCAGTGGGGATATTTCAATAGCAGTTTCAAAATTGAATCCGGAAACTTAAGTCTGGTCTGATGCTGTCATCGTCTCTAAAGGAAAGGATCACAGTGAACAAAATCCGGCCTTCTTCCGTGCACCGGATGGTCAAATTTGGCTGATTTATACTTCACAACTCAGTCGCCAAGAAGGTAAGGACAATATGCAGTTTACCTCCATTATCATGGTGCAAAAGTCTTCTGATGAGGGCCTTACTTGGGGAGAGCCCGAAGTATTATTTCCAGAAGAAGGAACCTTCTCCCGTCAGGCCATTCAAATTTTGAGCAATGGTCGCTGGATTTTTGCGACTTGGCTTTGTGAAGATTCTGCAGAGGGTTTAACCAATGACCCGACAGAATTTCGAGTTTCCGATGACCAAGGTCAAACCTGGCGACGAGTTCGGATGCCTGAAAGTAACGGTCGAGTGCATGCTAATATCGTGGAAGTTGAAGAGGGGCACCTAGTTGCTTTTCTGAGAAGTCGTTTTGCTGACAATATTTATATTAGTGAATCGCATGATTTTGGTGATTCTTGGACGGTGCCTGAAAAATCAGTCCTTCCTAATAACAACGCCAGCATTAGTGCCATTAAGCTGCAGACTGGAGAAATTGCCCTAGCTTACAATGTCAATTCAGCCAGCCATCCTGAATTTGGAAAGGTGTCTTGGCCTGGCCTGAGAAATCCAGTCGCAGTTTCTGTCTCTGAGGATTTTGGTCAAACCTGGCCAATTGGACGTGTCTTGGAACAGGCTGAAGGCTATATTAGTGAGGAAAATAAAACCAACAATGCTCAATACGAATACCCAACCCTTTATCAAACTAAGGATAGTCTGCTTCATTTAGTTTATGCCTACCATAACCGACTTTGTGTCAAGTATGTCCGTTGTAGGGTTGAAGATATCTTCGGTGAAAAACGTGAGGCCGAGGGTGTCTATAATCCGACCTCAGGTCAGGGTGTTGAGAAGTAGTAGGAAATTTGTTACAATACTAGATATATCAAGGGAGTAGCAGACGTTTGTCCTTCTACGTTTTGAAGGCAATCGTGTCACTGTCGTCATTACGAAAGAAATTTCCGGCACTGACTTAAACAGCGAGACTTGTTTTTTTAGAAAACAGGTCTCTTTTTTATCGGAAAAGTCGGCCTGTCTAATATTGTTATTGAGGAATGGAGAAAGGAAAATCTATGCACAAAGAACAAGAAAGACTTCCCTATCATATTCAAACAGGGGACGAAGTTCTAAAAGAAGTTGACAGCTCTAAGGAGGGCTTGACTTCTAGTCAGGCACAAAGTCGGCTGGAAGCCTATGGAAAAAATGAGTTGGAAGAAGGCGAAAATCGAGGGCTACTTGCCAAGTTTATCGACCAATTCAAGGATTTAATGATTATCATTCTTCTGGTAGCAGCAGCCCTGTCTGTGATTACCGAAGGGATGCATGGGCTGACGGATGCCCTAATTATTTTAGCCGTCGTTATCCTCAATGCTGCCTTTGGGGTTTACCAAGAAGGACAAGCTGAAGCGGCCATTGAGGCCCTCAAGGATATGTCCAGTCCCCTGGCTCGTGTTCGTCGGGACGGCCATGTAACTGAGATTGATTCCAAGGAGTTAGTTCCAGGTGATGTCGTTCTCTTGGAAGCCGGTGATGTCGTTCCAGCGGATATGCGATTGCTGGAAGCCGCCTCTCTGAAAATCGAAGAAGCTGCCCTGACAGGGGAATCTGTGCCAGTTGAAAAGGATTTGACAGTTGACCTAGCGGAAGATGCTGGAATTGGTGACCGTCTCAATATAGCCTACCAAAATTCCAATGTGACCTACGGGCGTGGGTCTGGTGTCGTGGTCAACACAGGGATGTACACCGAAGTTGGTAAGATTGCTGGCATGCTGGCCAATGCCGATGAAACGGAAACCCCACTCAAGCAGAGCCTGACCCAACTGTCTAAGGCCCTGACCTATCTGATTGTTGCCATTGCAGCGGTGACCTTCTTAGTCGGCATTTTCGTCCGAGGTGAAGAACCCCTTAATGGACTGATGGTAGCTGTAGCCTTAGCGGTTGCGGCAATTCCGGAAGGTCTGCCAGCCATCGTTACCATTGTCTTGTCTCTGGGAACAACGACCCTAGCTAAACGCAATTCTATTGTTCGGAAGTTACCAGCGGTTGAAACCCTGGGTTCTACAGAAATTATCGCCTCAGATAAGACTGGTACCCTAACCATGAATCAGATGACCGTTGAAAAAGTTTATACCAACGGCCAATTGCAATCATCGGCAGCTGATATTGCCGCAGATAATAACACCCTGCGGATTATGAACTTTGCCAATGACACCAAGATTGACCCACAAGGCAAGTTGATTGGCGATCCAACCGAAACAGCCCTGGTGCAATTTGGTTTTGACCACAATTTTGATGTCCGTCAAGTCCTGCAAACCGAGCCTCGTGTGGCTGAGTTACCATTTGACTCGGACCGCAAGCTCATGTCCACCATCCATAAAGAAGCGGACTCTTCTTACTTTGTTGCTGTTAAGGGTGCCCCTGACCAACTGCTCAAACGGGTAACGCAAATCGAGGAAAATGGTCAGATTCGTCCTATTACAGAGGCCGATAAGCAGACCATCCTAGCAACCAATAAGGACCTGGCCAAACAGGCCCTGCGAGTGCTGATGATGGCCTACAAACGAGTAGCTAGCCTGCCAGAGATGGAATCTGAAGTTGTTGAAGCTGATTTGGTCTTCTCTGGTCTAGTCGGTATGATTGACCCCGAACGGCCAGAAGCCGCCCATGCGGTTGCGGTAGCCAAGGAAGCTGGGATTCGTCCGATTATGATTACCGGTGACCACCAAGACACAGCAGAAGCCATTGCCAAACGTTTGGGAATTATTGAAGAAGACGGTCAAGACCATGTCCTGACTGGTGCTGAGCTCAATGAGCTCTCAGATGAGGAATTCCAAAAGGTCTTCCAGAAATACTCCGTCTATGCTCGGGTATCACCTGAACACAAGGTCCGCATCGTCAAGGCTTGGCAAAATGAAGGCAAGGTCGTTGCCATGACCGGTGACGGGGTCAATGATGCCCCATCTCTCAAGACTGCTGACATCGGTATCGGTATGGGAATCACCGGAACGGAAGTTTCTAAGGGGGCCTCCGACATGGTATTGGCCGATGATAACTTCGCTACCATTATCGTGGCGGTTGAAGAAGGACGTAAAGTCTTCTCCAATATCCAAAAATCCATCCAATATCTCTTGTCTGCCAATATGGCCGAAGTCTTCACCATTTTCTTTGCCACCCTCTTTGGCTGGGGTGTTCTCCAACCTGTCCACCTCTTGTGGATTAATCTGGTAACCGATACCCTGCCAGCCATCGCCCTGGGTGTTGAGCCAGCGGAGCCTGGTGTCATGACCCACAAGCCACGTGGTCGCAAGTCCAACTTCTTTGATGGCGGTGTCTTTGAAGCCATTATTTATCAAGGCCTCTTGCAGACTGCTCTAGTAATTGGTATCTACGGCTGGGCCATCATGTTCCCAGAACATAGCAATAACCAGATGGTTCACGAAGATGCCCTGACCATGACCTTTGCTACCCTAGGCTTGATTCAACTCCTTCATGCCTTTAATGTTAAATCGGTTTATCAGTCTATCTTTAAAGTTAAACCATTTAGCAACCGAACCTTTAACTGGGCTATCCCAGTAGCCTTCCTAATCCTCATGGTGACCATTGTGGTTCCTGGCTTCAACCAGCTCTTCCATGTTTCCCACCTTGATGCAACTCAATGGTTGGCTGTCATTATTGCCAGTCTCCTCATTGTCGTCTTGGTTGAAATCGTCAAGGCCATCCAAAGAGCCCTCAGACAGGATAAAAAGGCAATCTAAAACAAAGAGCACTTCCACTCTAGGAAGTGCTCAGATTGAAGACAAAGTCCTTAGAATTCCTTATTCTAAGGGCTTTTCTTGTGTTTAAAGAGTATAATGAAGGTAGATATAATTGTGAGGTAGACTGATGTTCCACAAAGATAACCCAAATTTAAAGCGACATCAAATCGGCTTTTATAGCCTAGATGAACTCGTCCCTCAAGATCAATTTCTTCGTCAGGTTGATAAGGCCATTGATTTTTCTTTCATTTATGATTTAGTGGAAGACAGCTACTCCCCAGATAATGGCCGTCCCAGCTTAGACCCAGTATTAGTGGTTAAACTTCCCCTCATTCAATGGTTTTATGGCCTTCGCTCAATGCGACAAACCATCAAGGAAGTTGACGTCAATTTGGCTTATCGCTGGTTCCTTGGCTTGAATCTAGATGATAAGGTTCCTCACTTTACGACCTATGGTAAAAATTACAGTCGTCGATTCGAGAAGAAAGGCTTCATTGAAGAAATTTTCGCTCATATTCTCACCCTTTGTCTCAATGCCGACTTAATAGATTCTAGCGAAATCTTTATTGATGGAACACCTATTAAAGCGGCAGCTAACGGTCACAAATTCCAGAATCAGGAAGTGCTTCCCCAAGCTAAATTTATGAGTGACCAATTAGAAAAAGAGATTAATCACGATAGAGAGAAACACGGGAAAAAGCCTCTAAAACCTGCAAAAGGAAAGAAGCCTGTAAGCAAGAAAATCTCCACTACCGACCCAGAGAGTGGCTGGTTCCATAAGGGTGAACATAAAGAGGTCTTTGCTTACAATGCTCAGGTTGCCTGCGATAAACATGGTTGGGCATTGGGTTATAGTGTGCATGCCGGAAATATTCATGATAGCCAAGCTTTTTCAACCCTTTACAATCGTATCAAGGATTTTCAGCCAGATTACCTCACCGCAGATGCTGGCTACAAGAATCCAACGATAGCCCCCTTTTTTGAATAAGGAAGAGATTATCCCCGTTTTCCCTTATACCCGCCCCAAGGGAGATAAAGATAAATGACGTCCAAAAGATTTCTTCTATGATGAATTTTACGATGTCTACCTCTGTCCAGAAAAGCAAATGCTCACCTATTCAACTACCAATCGGCAAGGTTATAAGGAATACAAAAGTAATTCTGCTATTTGTCAAAATTGTCCTCTCCTTTCAGTCTGCACCCAATCCAAGCACCATCAACGCCTCATCACCAGACATGTTTGGCAGGAAGACTTGGAGATTTGTGAGGATATTCGTCATCAAAATGGGATGCAAGAACGCTATCAACAGAGAAAAGAGACGATTGAGCGACTCTTTGGTACAGCCAAGGAATACCACAACTTGAGATATACAAGACAGAAAGGAAAGTCCAAGATGAAGGCAACTCTTGGGCTCACTTTAGCGTGCTTAAATCTCAAAAAATTAGTTAAGATGACAGCTGGGAAAGACTGTTTAATGACTTCATTTTTCAATTTTTCTCTGACTCTAAACAAAATGAAAAGACAAACCAGAATTTTCTCTAGTTTGTCTTCGGTCTGCAATCATCTTTTAGATATCGCAACTTTTTATACATAGTCTCCCATAATGACCTATTTCTGTGAGTATGGATGCAGTGCTTATGAAGTGCGTCTATCTCCAGTCTCTATCACAAATAAAAAACGGGTTAAAGCTCTTCTCGTGGCCAATGGTGGTGTCAAAGCCGTGGCCGGGGTAGACCTGATAGTGGTTGGGCAGGGTGAAGAGTTCCTGGCGGATGGAGTCAAGGAGTTGCTGGCGATTGCCGGTTGGGAGGTCGGTTCGGCCGATAGTCTCGCAGAAAAGGGCATCGCCGGAAAAGACGACCGCCTCATCCTTGAAAATCAGTGATACGCTACCCCAGGAATGGCCTGGCGTTGGAACGACGCTGAAGGTGAAGTCAACCAAATCATAAGACTGGTAATTGCGGTAGAAGTGGTCGGCAGGTCTGGCTGTCACATCGGCCATATCGTCATGGCGGGGCAGGCCTGACAAGTTATCCACTGGGCTGGTCAACCAGCCAGCTTCTTTTTCTGAAATATAAACTGGAGCTTGTTCAAAGGCATCACGGACGGCATCCAGACTCATGATGTGGTCGTAGTGGGCGTGGGTCAGAAGGATTGCTGCGACTGGCTTGGCCAGCTCTTTTAACTTGTCTAGAATTTCTTGTGTATTGCTACCAGGATCAATGACCAAGAGGGCCTGGTCATTTTCCAAGATATAGGTGTTTTCTAGGGCGACTTGATTTTTAGTACTATAAATGTTCATGGGTGATTGACCTCAATGGATAGATTTGTCCCTATTATAACGCAAGGGAAGGCAAATGTCCTTGGGAAAGTTGTAGCCGACTTTGGGAAGTTTTCAGAAAAGTCTGTCAAAACAGCTTGAAAGATGATAGAATAGGAGTAACGATAAATAGAGGAGGCTCAAATGACAAGACCCTTAAATTTTGTGATGATTTCCCCTCATTTCCCAACTAACTTTGAACCCTTTGCCCATCGCCTAAGGGCCAATGGTTTCAAGACCTTGGGAATTGCGGACACCCCTTATGATGAACTTTCAGATAGCTTGAAGGCTGCTTTGACGGAATACTACCGTGTGGATAATATGGAGGACTACGACCAGGTCTATCGGGCGGTGGCCTACTTTGCCCATAAGTATGGTCGGATTGACCGCATTGAATCCCACAATGAATACTGGTTGGAATTGGATGCTCACTTGCGGACAGATTTCAATGTCTTTGGTTATAAAAATGACGATATGTTGTCCATCAAGACCAAGCGGCAGATGAAAGAAATCTTCCGCCAAACTGGTATCAAGGTGGCCCGTGGTGAGGTCTTCCACAGCGATGATGAGGCTCGCCAATTGGCCAAGGAACTGGGCTTTCCAGTTATCATCAAGCCCAACTCAGGGGTTGGGGCTTCTGACACCTATAAGATTAAGTCTGAGGCAGAATTGGAAGACTTTTTCGGCCATCAAAGTCCAGGTGTTGAGTACATTATGGAAGAATTTATTGATGGGGACATTATCACCTTCGATGGTCTGACCGACCACGATGGCAATATTGTCTTCTACTCCGGAATGGAATATTCAGAAGCTGTCCTTGATATGGTGGATAATGACGATGATATGTTCTACTATGTCCCAAGAGAATTCTCGCCAGAGTTGATTGAACTGGGCAAGAAATGTGTCGAGGCCTTTAATGTTAAGGAACGTTTCTTCCACTTTGAATTCTTCCGGGTTAAGAAAACTAAAGACCTGATGGCTCTTGAAATCAACTGTCGGCCACCAGGTGGCTTGACCATTGATATGTGGAACTATGCCGATGACTTTGATGTTTTCGACCAGTACGCCCAAATCGTACGGGACAATCGCTTTACAGCGGATATTCAACACCGCTACAACGTAGTCTATATCTCTCGCAAGGCCAATCGCAACTATGTCCATTCTCTCGACGCTATTAAAGCCCATTTCGGTGACAAGATTATCTTGTTCCAGTCGGTCCCAGGAATTTTTGCCCAAATCATGGGAGAAGTCGGCATCTTGGCTAGAACCCAAACAATGGATGAGCTCAGAGAATTAGTTGCTTACGCCCAAGAAAAGGCTTAAAAATTTAGCGACAGTCCGATAAACGAGCCGATAATGGTCGCTTGTCGGACTTAGTAAGAAGTTTAGGGAGTGGGACAAAAATCGTCATTTCGAAGAAATTGATTTACCTCACTCTTTAGTTTCAAGGTTCGGGAAGAAATAGTCTATCCCCAGACTATTTCTTTCCCACCCCCACACAGTTGACTTGGATTTCTCCAACAGCCCCCAGACTGTTGGACCTGTCCCGAAGGGAACAAGTACTTTACCGCCGTTTCACTGGCATGTGAGTGACTAAGCACTAAAGTGTCAAGTCACTCATCACCAATCAACCACTGCGTCAAACTGTTTGATGTTGAAAAAGTAACAGGGTGAAGATTTTTGTCTCACCTCGTAGGAAATAGAGACATTTTTAATGACCTATTTCCTTAACAAATTGCGACAGTCAGATAGGTGAGCCGAAAATGCTCAATTATCTGACTTAGTAAGAAGTTTAGGCAGACCACCCTAGTGGCTGCCGTAGGAAATAGAGACATTTTTAATGACCTATTTCCTTAACAAATTGGAAGGAAAAGGCAGGAGTTCCCTGGAGCACCTGCTAGTATCTATTATGCATTTTGAAAGCAGAAGTCAATGGTCGGGGGAACTCGGCCGCAAGATGTATTTTAATGTTTATGGTCATGCTGGAAAACCCATCATCGTCTTTCCCTCATCAGGCGGTAGCCAAAATGAATACGGAGACTTTGGCATGATTGAGGCTTGTCAGGATTTTATTGACCGAGGTCTGGTTAAGTTTTATACACCGGATTCGCTTGACAATGAGTCTTGGCTCTGTGAGAGCAAATCACCCCATGATATGGCCTTGGCCCACGAGGCCTATGACCGCTATATCGTCAATGAGTTGGTGCCCCTGATTCGTTATGAGTCCAACTGGCAGGGACCAATGATGGCGACTGGATGCTCTATGGGAGCCTTTCATGCCATCAACTTTGCTCTCCGCCATCCAGATCTCTTCGATATTGCAGTAGCCCAGTCAGGCGTCTATGATGCCCGCTTCTTTACGGGAGAATACTATGGTGACCCTGCTGTCTACTACAACTCACCGATTGATTATCTCTGGAATCAAGAAGACCCTTGGTTCTTGGATCGCTACCGGCAAAATGCTTATATTGTGTCGGTTGGGCAAGGGGACTGGGAAGGCCCTCATATCGCGGATACCATGCGGTTAGAAGAAGCCTTCTCTCACAAATCTATTCCAGGTTGGTTTGACTACTGGGGCAATGACGTTGCCCATGACTGGCCCTGGTGGCGGCAACAAATGCCCTATTTCCTTGGGAAACTTGAAGAAGATGGAAGAATTTAAGCACCTTACTCAATAAAAAGGCTATTTATCAACTCTGGTGAAAAAAAGCTCTATTCGCGAGAAGACCTATTTGGTCTTCTCCTTTATGATGTCCAAATTATGAAAAATTTTGTTTTTAATATAGTTAACATTAGGAAAAGCAAGAACAGACTGCTTGATATCTATAATGAGGTCATTAGCAATCTCGTCCTTACCGTAAATCGTCATTTTATACTAAAACACCCCAATCATAGGCTTTTTGTCGCTCACTTGGTCTGATGGAATAGCCGATGTGTCCCGTGACATTAAGCAGCCGCTCTTGGTTGAGCTTATGACGAATGTTGCAGATGCCCACCATGTTTTGGTCTGACTGACGAATGCAGAGATAGGTTGAAGACGGAGTCTGCTCTTTCTGCCAAGTATCATAGGATGAAGCCTTCTGAACATGCTCCAGCCATTCGATTAAATTATCTATTTCTTGTAAACCTGCCCCGCCATACATGTGCTCACGAGAAAACTCAGACTTGTAGGCTAGAATTTCTTTTTCAAATGCCAGATTTAGTGTGACGAGTTGTAGCTCTTACATAAAGGCTTCGCTCCTCATTCTTTCAAGGTAAATTCCAAGAATTCTAAGAAATGGTCGGCCCAATACTTTTCGTGATGGATTTCATTCGCCATAACCCGCAATTCAATCTTGTCCATGGGACTGCCCGACTTGAGCAAAGATTGGTAGTAGTGGAGGCTGCAATCAATGTAGGCCTGATTCATATTGGAAGCAAAGGCCTCATCAACTTCGTCTCCTTCCTTGGTCCCTACTTGAATATAAACGTTTGTATCCTTGTCTAAGGGATGACTGTCGCAATAACGCAGAAAATCGCGTTCGCTGAACCAGGAAGCTAGGGAGAAGACCCCTAGGCCTCCGAAGGTCTCTGGATAGGCAGCTCCCATATAGGCAGTGATGATACCTCCCATTGAAGAACCGGCCAGTAGGGTATGCTCCCGGTCAGGCTTGGTCCGATAAGTCTTGTCAATGAAGGGTTTGACTGTATTGATAACCCATTCGCCGTAGGCCATACCATCACCGCCCACACTAGCTGTTTCAGGAGTGGTACCAACATCGGTCATCCAAGGTGCGTACTCATTGAGACGGTTCCCTTCGGCATTATCAATTCCAACGATAATAACCTTGGGTAATTCCTTGTGCTTCTTGATGGTCGGGATAATCTTCCAAGAATAACCAGAAAAGGATTCCTTACTATAGAAGATGTTTTGTCCGTCATGCATGTAGAGAACGGGGTAGCTAGCCCAGTCCTCTTTGTTGTAGTCCTTAGGCAGGAGAACCCGAATCCGCCTTTCCTCATCATAGTAAGGAAGGTGCAGATAGTGTTCTTCCATCTCCAGATAATAATTGTTGAGCTTGGTCCGTCTCATAGCTTTCCCCCATCTAGTATTTGCCCATATTATAGCATAGAAAGCAAGGAAACTAAATAGAATTAGAATAACCAGAAAATCATTCTTTTGATGGTTCTGTAAGACTTTTCTTGTTGATAACAATAAAAGGCTATAATAGTGCCATCAAAATTTGGAGGTCATTTTATGACAAAAGTTTCCATTGTTAGGGGTGCCAGTCGGGGAATTAGTTTTGCTATTGCTAAACGGTTGTACAAGGATGGATTTAAGATTGGAATCCATGACTAGGATGAAGAAACGGTTAAGGAGGCGGTTGGGAAATTATCACCTGAACTGACCTTTGTTGTTACCGATGTCAACAAGACCAAGTAGAAGCAACTGTTGGAAAAGTTATCGAACATTTTGAGGATTTAACTGTTTTTTTGAATAATGCTGGCCTTGACCCGAATTTGAACTCGAATTACATTACTGGTCAAACGATTGTCGTTGATGGTGGTGTGCAATTTTACTGCTACTTAGGCGTGTTAAATGAGCTGGAAAATTTGGTCTTATCTTTAGAGTTGGAACTTACTTTTCCAGTTTTTTTGTATTCTTCTGTGATTCAGCCCTTATCCACTTTCAACCTATTCATGCTATAATAGAAGCACTATGACTGACAAGAAACTTGGACGAAAGTATGCCGTTGTTGACTTAGAAGCGACCAGTGCTTCGACAGCGGCTCAGATTATTCAGGTTGGGATTGTCATCGTTGACCAGGGTCAAATCGTCCAGACCTACCAAACCGATGTCAACCCTCATGAAGCTTTGAGCAAACATATTATTGACCTGACAGGTATTACCGATCGGCAGCTGGCCAAGGCCCCTGATTTTTCTCAGGTTGCCGGTGACATTTTTGCCCTGATTAAGGACTGCATTTTTGTGGCCCACAATGTTAAATTTGATGCCAATCTCTTGGCAGAACAGCTCTTTTTAGAGGGCTATGAGCTAAAGACCCCGCGGGTAGATACGGTGGAGCTCTCCCAGGTTTTCTTTCCAACTCTGGAGCGCTACCGCCTGTCGGATTTGGCCTGGCATCTGCAACTGGATTTGAAGCGTGCCCACACAGCCATAGCAGATGCTTATGCGACGGCCCAATTATTGATTAGTCTGCAAGAAAAAATTGCTAGCCTCCCTCGTTTGACAGTTGAGCGTATTTTGGACTTTGCCGACTACCTCCTCTATGAATCCCGTCTCCTAGTTGAAGAGGTTTATCAGACCATGTCACTCAACAGCTCGGATGACTTTGTAGAAGTACAAAATATCCTTGTAAGGAAGGAAGTTCCCCTGCTTGAGGAGCGCCGGCTATCGGCTGATTTTGCAACCAATCTGGCCCTCCTAGACCTAGACAAGAGACCCCAGCAGGAGGACTTTGCGGCTGAATTAGCCAAGTACTATGACCAGCCCACGCCTCTCTTTATCCAAGCACAGACTGGTCTGGGCAAGACTTATGCCTATCTCTTGACCTTGCTCAGTAAGGTTAAGGATGAAAAAATTATTGTCACGGTGCCCACCAAGGTCCTCCAGGACCAAATTATGGAGCAAGAGGGTAAAAAACTGGCCCAGGTTTTCCATATTAATCTCCACAGTCTCAAGAGCCCCAGAAACTATATTAAACTAGACACCTTCGCAGCCAGCCTAGCTAAGGAGGACAGCAACCGCTTGGTCAATCGCTACAAGATGCAACTTTTGGTCTGGTTAACGCAAACGCAAACCGGTGACCTAGATGAAATCAAGCAGAAGCAGCGCTTTGAAACCTACTTTGACCAAATTCGCCATGACGGAGAACTCAGTAAAAAGTCTCCTTTTTGGGATTGTGATTTTTGGAATCGGTCTTATGAGCGGGCCAAGCGGTCTCGTCTGATTATCACCAACCACGCCTATTTTCTGACTCGAGTTGAGGATGATAAGGACTTCGTTAAGGACCAGGTTTTGATTGTTGATGAGGCGCAGAAACTCTTCTTGAATTTAGAACAGTTTTCCCGCCGCCAGGTCAATTTGACAAAAGTGATGAAAGAAATTCATGCTGGCCTAGAAAATCCAGAAAGCCACTTGCAGGGTAGAATTTTGGAGAGTCTGCAATTTGAATTATCCAATCTAGTCCAGGGCTATTACAAGAATCATCAGGCCAACCTTTCCAAGCAATCGGTCAAGCAGATTAGTCAAGACTTGGCTGAGCTGGATAACCCTGAATTTAGAGAGCTAAAGGATGCTTTTGCACCGGTATTCTCTGACTTCTGGCTTAGCCAAGATTGGGCAGCAGAGCACCGGATAACTAAGTTAAATAGTGCTCGGATGGACTTTATGAATTTTCGTGATTTCCTACCTCAGACCCAAAAGACTTATTTTATCTCTGCTACCCTAGAAATTAGTGCTCGGATTTCCTTACCAGACTTGCTAGGTTTTGAGGCTTATGACTATTTGCGGTTAGCCCGAGAGTCTCATAGTGGCCAAAAAATCTGGCTGGATAGCTCCATGCCAAGTATTCCTGACTTGTCTGCCCAGAATTACGCCCAGGAGATTGTAGCGAGATTACTGGATTTAGCCCAACTCAAGAAACCTATCTTAGTTCTTTTCAACGCCAAGAAGCCCATGTTTGACGTCTCTGAAAAATTAGATGAGACAGGGCTAGCCCACCTTTGTCAGCATAAGAATGGCCCGGCAGCCAATGTCAAACGGCGTTTCGACAAGGGAGAGGCTAACATTCTTCTGGGAACGGGCTCCTTCTGGGAAGGGGTGGATTTCGCCAGTCAGGATGGCCTGATTGAAGTCATTACCCGTCTACCCTTTGATAATCCAGAGGATCCCTTTATTAAGAAGGTCAATCGGCAACTGACTGCTTCAGGCAAACATCCTTTTTATGACTACAGCCTCCCTTTAACTATTTTGCGGCTCAAACAAGCTATCGGTCGCAGCAAACGTAGAGAAGATCAGATGTCAGCTGTCCTAATCCTGGACAAGCGGGTCTTGACGAAAGGGTATGGTCATCAGATATACCAGTCCCTAGCCCAAGAGTTCCCTCTAGCAGAAGGGAAATTTGCAAGAATATTGGCGGAAGTGGCTCAATTTTTCAAAAATATTTGATATAATAACGACAGTCAGATTAGAGAGCCGATAACGCTCGAAAATCTGACTTAGTAAGAAGTTTAGGCAAGCCACCCTAGTGGTTGCCGTAGGAAATAGAGCCATTTTAATGGCCTCTTTCCTTAACTGATTGACAGTTGAAAAGGTTGGTAGTATGAAAGAGCCTAAAAAAGGCCATTTTTGGCGGTATTTTATCAGTATTCTGGCAGTTTTAATTCTTATTGGCGCCCTTGTTTCTATTTTTTTGGTTGGAGCTATTAAGCCTCACCGAGACGCGAGGAATCAGGCTATTCGGACAGCCAAGCAGTATGCCAATATTAGCGCCATTAGCGATGTCGAGCAATATAATGGCCATGAGGTCTTCTACACGGTCTTTGGCAAGGATAAGTCGGGCCAAAAGATTATGGTGACCATCAATAAAAAGCATGCTGGTCAGGTCTACGTTTACCAGGCTGACCAAGGCCTTACAGCAAAGGATGCCCAGAAGGTGGCTAAGACTAATGGTGCCAAGACCATTCAAAAGACAACCTTTGGGATGGCCAAGGGCGTGCCCATTTGGGAAGTGCGCTCCGGTAGCCAATACTACCTCATCGACTTTAAAACTGGTGATTTAATTCAAAGGGAGGGCTTATGACTTATTTATCCAATCGCGTTTTAGAAATGGCGGAAAGTGTCACTCTAGCAGCAGGAGCAAGAGCCAAGGAACTCAAGGCTCAAGGGCGTGATATTCTTAGCCTGACATTGGGACAGCCCGATTTTGTAACGCCTAAGAATATCCAAGATGCTGCCATCAAGGCCATTCAAGGTGGACAAGCTTCTTTTTATACAGTGGCTTCTGGACTACCTGAACTCAAGGCTGCCATCAATAGCTACATGGAAAATTTCTATGGCTACTCCGTAGAGCCCAACCAGGTAGTAGCAGGAACAGGGGCGAAATTTGTCCTCTATGCCTTCTTCATGGCAGTCCTTAATCCTGGTGACGAGGTCATCATTCCCACCCCTTACTGGGTCTCCTATGCCGATCAGGTCAAGGTGGCTCAAGGTCAGCCAGTCTTCGTTCCCGCCAAGGAAGAGAATCACTTCAAGGTGACGGTCGAGCAGTTGGAAGCAGCCAGAACCGATAAGACCAAGGTCTTCCTCCTAAATAGTCCCTCCAATCCCACAGGGATGATTTATGAGGCTGACGAGCTGCGGGCCATCGGTGAATGGGCTGTTCAGCATGATATTTTGATTCTAGCGGATGACATCTATGGTCGCCTAGTCTATAATGGAGCCAAATTCACACCAATCTCTACTCTATCTGAGGCTATCAGAAAGCAGACCATTGTGGTCAATGGGGTTGCCAAATCCTATGCCATGACCGGTTGGCGGGTTGGCTTTGCGGTAGGTAATCCTGAGATTATCGCAGCCATGGGCAAGATTATTGGTCAGACAACTTCTAACCTGACGACGGCCTCTCAATATGCGGCCATCGAAGCCTTTAGTGGCGACCAATCCACGGTTGAGACCATGCGGCAGGCCTTTGAAGAAAGGCTCAACACTATCTTCCCTCTGCTCAATGAGGTTCCTGGTTTTACCACAGTCAAGCCTCAGGGGGCCTTCTATCTCTTCCCTAATGTCAAGGAAGCCATGGCCTTGAAGGGCTACGATGACGTGACGGCCTTCACCACCGCTATCCTAGAAGAAACGGGCGTGGCCCTAGTAACAGGAGCTGGCTTTGGGGCACCTGATAATGTTCGCCTCAGTTATGCGACCGATTTGGACACCCTCAAAGAGGCTGTCCGCCGTCTTAAAGTCTTTATGGAGGACTAAGGGCGTTAGGGCTGGCTGAGCTTTCGGTTCTTGGTTCAATTTAGAAAATATGACAAAAAGAGTAAAAATCATAGTTTCCTAATCATCTGGCTCCTAATCCTAGTCCTAGCTCTTGGCTATGTTAGCATTAGGAGCCAGATGGACATTTACCAGCTAAGAGACAAGGCTTGGCACCAAGCCTATGATCGTCATGATTTGCAGATTCAAAAATGGGATAATCATTTCAAGATTAACTTTACGCAAAATGGTTCTGCGGGCTACAGTTGGAAGGTTAGTCAGGTGTCTAAGGGACTTAAGCTAGGTAAAATAGAGACTGAGGATACGACTTGGTTCGACCCAACGATTAATGACCGACAGGGAACCTCTTATCCCGCTCATCTCCAAGGAAGCGTTCCTATGGATGGCCACTATCAGTTTCATCTAGATTATAAATATGTCAACGAGAAGGCAAGATATGCCTCCCTCACCAAAAACTATATTATCTCCCTTGACTGCCAAAATGGTGTCATTAGCAAAATTACCCTTGAGGACAATAGTCCCGCCCATAAATAAGAAGTAGAAAAAAGAAAGAGAAAATTCATGTCAAAAGAACTCATATCAATTATTGATGTTAAAGACCATGTTGGTCAGGAAGTTACCATTGGAGCCTGGGTGGCTAACAAGTCCGGTAAAGGGAAGTTAGCCTTCCTCCAATTGCGAGATGGAACAGCCTTTTTCCAAGGTGTTGCCTTCAAGCCAAACTTCATCGAAAAGTATGGCCAAGAAGCAGGACTGGAGAAATTCAACCAAATCAAGCACCTGAGCCAGGAAACTTCTGTCCTAGTTACAGGGACCATCAAGGAAGACGACCGCTCTAAGTTTGGCTACGAAATGGATGTGACCGATGTCCAAGTGGTTGGTCAGTCTCACGACTATCCCATCACCCCTAAGGAACACGGAACAGACTTCCTCATGGATAACCGCCATCTCTGGTTGCGGTCTCGCAAGCAAATGGCCATCATGCAAATCCGTAATGCTATTATTTATGCGACTTATGAATTCTTTGACAAGAACGGCTTCATCAAGTTTGATAGCCCAATCCTGTCAGGAAATGCGGCAGAAGATTCAACCGAACTTTTTGAAACCGACTACTTCGGAACCCCAGCCTACCTCAGCCAGTCTGGTCAGCTCTATCTTGAAGCGGGTGCCATGGCTCTGGGCCGGGTCTTTGACTTCGGACCTGTTTTTCGGGCTGAAAAATCTAAGACCCGCCGTCACTTGACCGAATTTTGGATGATGGATGCGGAGTATTCCTTCCTCAATCACGACCAGTCACTGGACCTACAAGAAGCCTATGTCAAGGCTCTGATTCAAGGCGTTTTGGACAAGGCTCCTCATGCTCTGGAAATCTTGGAGCGGGATGTAGACCTGCTTAAGAGCTACATCGACAAGCCTTTCAAACGGGTTTCTTACGATGATGCCATTGACCTCCTGCAGGAGCATGAAAATGATCCGGATACCGATTACGAGCATTTGGAACATGGGGACGACTTTGGCTCCCCTCATGAAACCTGGATTTCCAACTACTTTGGTGTCCCAACCTTCGTGGTCAACTACCCAGCCAGCTTTAAGGCCTTCTATATGAAGCCAGTCCCTGGCAATCCTGACCGGGTCCTCTGTGCCGACCTCTTGGCTCCAGAAGGTTATGGGGAAATTATCGGTGGTTCAATGCGGGAAGATGACTACGATGCCCTCGTTGCCAAGATGGACGCCCTGGAAATGGACAAGTCCGAGTACGAATTCTACCTGGACCTGCGTAAATATGGTTCCGTCCCTCACGGTGGCTTTGGTATCGGAATCGAACGGATGGTCACCTTCGTCGCCGGCACCAAACACATCCGCGAGGCCATCCCATTCCCACGGATGCTCCATCGGATTAAACCCTAAGATACAAAGCTCGCAAAAAGGCAAAGTAAAAATAGACAATTGATAGAAAATCCTGATTTTCTAGGAGATTGGTCTTTTTCCATCGGGATGTAGGCGTGTTCGATTAGAGTAAGATACAAAGCCGTTAAGCCCTTTTTCTCCTGTTTAAATCTTCTGAATATTTTGCTATAATAGGGGCACCATGGGGGCTTGGGCTTCCCAAATCTATTTTGTTACCGCTAATCAAATAATAATCAAGAGATGATTAGGAGGAGATGTTATGACAACGACTGTAATGGCTAACTACAGCTACGGAGAAGACTGTTACCAAGAAATTCCAAAGGTGCTCAAGTCTTATGGGATTCATCGTGTGGCCCTCATCGGTGGAAAGAGAGCTCTGGCGGCAACGGAAAAAGAGGTTCGAGAAATCTTGTCTAAGGCCGGCATTGAGACGACCGGAAGCTTTGTCTATGGGGTGGATTCAACCCAGACCAATATTGATAAGTTAGTCGCCAAACCAGCTGTCCAAGAGGCTGATGCTATCTTTGGTTTCGGTGGAGGTCGTGCCTTAGATACCACCAAGATGGTCGCAAAGGAGTTAGACAAACCAACCTTCACCTTCCCGACTATTTGTTCAAATTGTTCAGCAGGGACAGCCATTGCTGTGGTCTACAAGGACGATCATTCGGTGCTCCGCTACGGTTACCCAAACTCTCCTCTGCATATCTTTATCAATACTCGCGTTATTGCCCAAGCCCCAAGTAAATATTTTTGGGCCGGTATCGGTGATGGAATTTCTAAGGCACCGGAAGTGGAGCATGCAGTAGCAGAAGCTAAGAAAAAGGGTTTGCTTGAGCTCCCTCATACAGCAACATTGGGTCACGCTGTTGCCCTATCCTCCAAGGATGCTTTCTATTATTATGGTAAGCAAGGTCTGGAGGATGTAAAAAATAAGCGACCTTCAAAGGCGGTTGAAGAAATTGCTTTGGACATTGTTGTCTCAACAGGTTATGCCTCAAACTTAGTCAACCAACCTGATTTTTACTACAATTCTTGCCATGCTCACGCTTTTTACAATGGAACAACGGCCATTCAACGTCAGGGTGAGTACCTGCATGGTGTTGTTGTATCCTATGGTGTCTTAGTTCTTCACGCCTACTTTGAAGAAACTGATGAGTTAGAAAGAGTTGCCCAGTTCAATAAGGAACTGGGACTGCCAACTACTCTCAAGGAATTGGGTTTGACGCAAGCTGACGTTCCCAAGATTGTCCAAGTTGCCCTGACGACCAATGAATATAAGAATACCCCTTTTGATGGTGAAAAATTTGCCAAAGCCATCTTGGCTGTTGACCAATTAGGGCAAAAGTTAGCATAAATTAGAAAGTGTCATTTTATGAAAACCTTCCATACTGATAAAGCTCCTAAGGCCCTAGGCCCTTACGTTCAAGCCAAGCAAGCTGGCGACCTCCTCTTTGCCTCTGGTCAAGTTCCTCTGTCTCCAGAAACGGGCCAAGTGGTTGGCACTAGCATTGAAGAGCAGACTCAGCAGGTATTAAAAAATATCAAGGCTATTCTGGAAGCCGCTGGAACCGACTTTGACCATGTGGTTAAAACCACCTGTTTCCTGAGTGACATCAATGATTTTGCGGCATTCAATGAAGTCTATGCGACGGCCTTCAAGGAAGAATTTCCTGCTCGCTCCTGCGTAGAAGTGGCCCGCCTGCCTAAGGATGTCAAGGTCGAAGTAGAAGTCGTTGCCTATCTGGGATAAACCAGCAGAAATAGTTGGGCTATCTGATTTCATACTTATTTAACATTAAAACTTTCATTTTTGATACTTTCTTAAAATGTGCGGACGCAAGCAAACTTCTCACGAAGTTTCATTGCTAATTTTCGAGCCATTGTCTCGAAAATTCCCGTTATTAGCTAAAACTGTAGTTGTCGCTAATAATACCACTTTGGCGAAAGTATCACTTTATCATTCTGTCATCCAATTAAAGTACTCGGCTTTTTAGCGAATTGTGTCCATGATGGAGCAAAAGATAGCAGGTTTTAAACTTTAAAGAGTATCAAAACATAAGCAAAGACCCTTGGTTGGATATCAGGGGCCTTTTGTATTCTATTTATCTGCAAACTCTGGATTTGCCTCACGGATCAGATGCCCATAGGTTGGAAGAAGGCTGTCAAAAGCTTCTTGAACTTGGTCTGGAATATCGACATGAACCAGATAGTTTTTCCCCCTTGGTCCGTAGCCGTCAGGCTTGTCTTGTAATCGAGGAATTTCTCCCATGAGCAGACGGATGTAGTCTTGTGCTGACCACATGCCCAATGAATTCTGTGGTTGAAGACTGATAGTCTCGTCTTGACTGATGAACTCAACTTCATAGGCAGCATAGTGGATAGCCTTGATATGGGGTGCTTGCTTGGCAAGCGTAGCCCCCATCCGTCTTTGCATGCTGGCATCTTGGCAGAGGATTATGGATTGACACTCCAGATTTTCAGCAGCAATCAGGTCCAGAAGATAGCTAATATTATTGCCACAGTTGGTAGATTTGGTCTCCAAAAAATCAGCACTGAGACCGTATTGGTCTTGGAGAATTTGGTTAAATAGCTGAGCCTCTGTTGTATTATTTGGAACAGTGAGATTTGGAAATGCTTTTCTAGCTTCTTTTACCAGTGCAGGTGTAGTATGTCCGGCCCCACCAATGATGATGTAATGCTTGGCTATTTGATTGTTCATGGCCTGTGCCAGCACATTGATCCCTTCCAAAATACTGCCGCCAAAGAAGGCAAAGATGTCTGCTTGGCGGATGCCTTGTGGGTGTAAAGATTGCCCTGATTGATCTGGTCGAAGTCTCTGGGGCCCAAGTAGCTGGCTAGGGTGTTGAGGGCTGAAATGGTGTCTGTCATGCTTGGTCCTTTCAAGTGCTCTTGGCTACATTATAGCACGGCTCATCACCAGAGTGTACACAGAGAACTTTCCAAGAAACTGGCTGCGCAAAAAAAGCAAGCTAAATCTAGGAAGTAGAACTGTTATTAAACCTATTTTCAGAAGTGTAAATGTCCGATTTTTTGCTAGGTTGCCTTGATGTGATACACTAAAGGAACTTAAAAGTCCGAAGAAATTAATACATAAGAAAAACACCTAGACGGCCATCATTGTAGTGACCCCAAAAAGTTGGACATAATAGTTTAAGTAAAGGATTGCGTTCT